>Ga0208648_1001878_pt1 | contig 15702 bp, 9 predicted proteins | sample AntAceMetag02UKL_FD_184772 | JGI IMG/M metagenome (GOLD analysis project Ga0208648, IMG submission 184772) | Saline lake microbial communities from Ace Lake, Antarctica - Antarctic Ace Lake Metagenome 02UKL (SPAdes) (version 2) | ecosystem: Environmental > Aquatic > Non-marine Saline and Alkaline...
AACGGCTATAATGCGTATATTTCGTCAGGCAATGAGACACTCCTGAACAAGGCAAAAACAATGACCGAAGGCATTTACGGAAGACCGAATCCCATGAGGGACTATCTATACCTTAGGATTTCACAGAAAGAGCCATTCGATATACTCTATTTAACCCCGTCGGTCACATGCATATACAACATTAACGATAGAAGTTATTCCCTTTCTCCCGAGATTCTCTATACGGGGATTACAAACCTCGAATTGCGTTTGAAAGCCGCCTTTCTCGCCAAACCTGACAACTCCGAATTCGGTGAAAAGCAGAATGACTACCGCATCGAATTCAGAGCGCGGTACTATTTTGACGCGACACGCTTCTTTAATTAGGCACACCTTTCAAAAAGCTGATTGAATGCTTTTCCGCTTCATTATAAATTTCATCAGTGTTTTTCTGGTGGGAAATAGGTACAACAGCGCCCTTTCATTTGATCATTAATGATTACAAAAAGAAGAACTAAACCGCTGCGCGGTAGTCACCCCATCGCCTGTTTCATTGGATTATAATACCAGTCTTTATAAATCCAACACGTTTTTTAGCGCTTGTTGATCAAGAGAAATCCTCATACATCATCCTTTGTCAAACCGTCAGCCTGTACTGGCGGATATCAAAATCAAAGGAGGTTCTATGATGGAAACGTTAAGAGATCAGATGCTGATGGATTTACAGTTGAGCGGTTTCGTCGGTTACAGAAAGCTATCAATAGAAATTCCATCTGCAAACTTTTCGAGATCACTCAGCCAGCCAAATCGTCGTCTTCAACTACGAGTCCTCAAAACCCTTTCAGTAGAAAAACAATTATTACCACTTGAAAGTCTAGCCGTAATATCCCTGCCGTAATATCCCTGCCGTAATATCCCTTGACAAGATTCCATAACCGAGTTAGTAGTTTAGCATATTTTTGATCGTGAATGTATCATGTATGCTTTTGAATAGCCCTACCCAAGGGGGATTATGTTTTGATCATCAAAAGCCTTGTTCCTTAAAATGAGAGATGGGATTTTTGTTATGTTATAGTGGACGTATCTTCCCAAAACCGGCACTAACATGACAGCCACATAATAAATATGTTAGGCCTCATAAAATAAGCCTTCGAACAATGGATGCCTTTTCAGAGTCGGCGGCAAGAGATGGGAGCAAGTCATGTTATTAATATTATTAGATATTATCAGAATTGTGAGCGTTGTAGTCGCGTTTTTCTTTGGCTATCAAATTGGTTTTTCACATGGCTATGACCCCATTGCCCAATTACATTTCATGATCCCCATCATAATCGTCGGTATTGCAGGAATATCTGGATTAGAAGGTATATTTTTTGTTGAAAAATCAGCGGAACTAAAGGGCTTCGAAGTTGGGAGCAATTATCAAAGGCAGTCTGCCATCGCCTCATTATCCTATGCCGTAGCAGCAATTATTGTTTATATTAGTAATTGGGGTATCAAAGCAGAATTGACTATCCTATTTACCTTCATTTTTGGCATCATGATGTCCAGAAGAATGAGGTCTGGCGGCAGATACGTTTGGGCCAGTTCGAGTGCCTCTTCTCCATTGGTCGCCGCAATCAGCGTATAGATATCCTTGAGAACCTCCATGAGGATGTCAATGTTTTCAGGGGCATCATCTACAATGAGGATTCCTTTTTTAGGTGAATCAGTTATCTGCCTTGATCAATCCGTTTGTGCGAACAGTTACTCCAATTCCAAAGCCCAACAACATGATGTCCGGTAATATGGCCTTCAAAGAAGGATCCTGATCTCTGTATCCGCAATTATTTTGCCAAGGCTTCCCGCTCCTCATCGTGGTCGGCATATTCAATAGCTACTTTTCGCAATTTTTCATGGATCTCTAAAAAGGCATCCAACATATCCGGATCAAAATGCGTCCCTTTTCCTTCTCTAATAATTTCAACAGCCTTAGAGTGTGTAAATGGAGCTTTATATACACGCCTGCTGATCAGTGCATCATAAACGTCAGCCAAGGCCATAAGGCGACCTGATATAGGAATATTGTCATTTTTCAATCCCTGCGGATAGCCGGAGCCATCCCATTTTTCCTGATGGGTATAGGCGATCTCTTCAGCATAGCGCAGAAAGGAGTTGCTTCCCAGTTTATTAGTAGCCGCACTGATGGCGTCCCTTCCGAAAGTGGTGTGCATTTTCATCTCTTCGAATTCTTCATCGGTCAGCTTGCCCGGTTTTAAAAGAATACTGTCCTTAACTCCTACTTTGCCGATGTCATGCAGCGGCGCTGATTTGTATAGCAGTTCAATCGTCTCATCGTCCATAAAGTCCTTGAATTTGGGATGGCCTTTAAGATGTTCGGCAAGCAGCCGAACGTAATTCTTGGTACGCCGGATATGTCCGCCGGTTTCAGGATCACGATATTCCGCCAGCGTCGCCATGCTTTCAATGGTAATTTCCTGGGTTAATTCAACCTCTCTGGTTCGCTCTTTGACAAGCTCCTCCAGGTGATCCCGGTGGCGTTTGAGCTCCAACTGGTTGCGAACACGGGACTTAACCAGTTCCGGGCTGAACGGCTTGGTAACATAATCGACAGCACCGAGGGCAAGTCCCCTGGCTTCGTCCTGCTCTTCGGTCATGGCTGTAAGGAATATGACCGGAATGTTTCGGGTGGTTTCGTCATCCTTTAATCGTTTGCATACTTCGTACCCATCCATTCCCGGCATCATGATATCCAGCAGAATCAAGTCCGGCGGATCAGAGGCGACGCTCTCCAAAGCGCTTTCACCGTCTATGGCTACGCTGACATCGTAAACATCTCCGAGGGTTTCCATCATAATGTCGATGTTTGTTTCTGTATCGTCCACCACCAACACCGTGCTGTTTGATAATTCTACCATTTGTTTCACCTCCGCCGATTAATCTATAAAATTTAATTCTGTGCAAATATAGACCGCTTCTTTGTCTATTTTCAATCTTTCTTAAATGCCATAAGGTGTTGTTTAACCTTGTCTCGTATCAAATTAGCGTCGAACGGTTTGGTTATAAAATCCACGGCCCCCAGCTCAAACCCCTTGGTCTCATCCTCGCCCTCACCCATTGCAGTAATAAAGAATATCTCTGGTTTTGTTATCAGCCTTAATTCTCCTGCATACATAGTAGCCATCAATTCCCGGCATCATGATATCCAGCAGAATCAGATCCGGCGGGTTGGATTTTACAATTTCAAGGGCACTTTCGCCATCCATTGCCACAATGATGTCGTATTTGTCACTCAGTGTTTCGACCAGAATATCAATGTTGGTCTCTGTGTCATCCGCCACGAGAACGGAAGGTTTTGCATGATCATCCATCAGTCTCTCCCGATTCTTTCAGTATCTTTATGAGAGCGTCAAAGACAGGCTGAGCATCTTTGAATTTGTACTTGCCGATGAATTTATCAAGCATCTCTATATCTTTAGCATATTTACCCGGCCAGGATAAACCTTTAATTTCCCCCATGATTTCTTTACACAGTTTGGGTTTGCGTTTATTCAGATGAGGCTCCAGTTTTTGAAGCAATTCAAAAAGTTTCTTTGGTTCCTCTATCTTGCTCCCGATTTTCTCTTTTTTGGTCTTACCTTCAACTTCAACGACAGTCTTCAGTGTATTTAAAATCAGGTTCAGTGAATCTGCAAAACCGGCCAGCAGCGCTTCATATTCATCTGTTTTTTGATGCTTTATTGCAGCCTCCAGCCCTCCTGCAACTACGGGCAGGTCCTTGACACCGATATTGGCGGAAACGCCTTTGACAGTGTGGGCCAAGCGCTGGGCCAACTCCTGATCGTTTTTGTCAAGAGCGTCTACTATCTGTTCGGTGGCATCAGAATAGTCATTATAAAACTTAGTCAGGATTTTCATGTAAAGTTTGCTGTTGCCGCCGACTCTGGAGAGGCCTTCCTTTACTGAAATTCCGGGCAAGTCGCTGAGGGGTTTTCCCTCCGTTTGCTTTTCCGCCTTTTCTGCAAAATGCTCCGGCAACTTACGTTCTCCGGGTTTAACCCACTTGACCAAAGTGCCGAAAAGCTCTGCCGGATTGATGGGTTTGGTCACGTAATCGTTCATGCCGATATCGAGGACTTCCTCCCGGACACCGGACATGGCATCGGCAGTCATAGCAACGATGGAAAGCTCCTTGAAGCGCCTGTCTTTACGGATTTCTTTCGTGGCGGTGTATCCGTCCATTACCGGCATTTGAAGGTCCATCAGCACAACATCGTAAGCCTCACTTTCGGTCGAGGCCATGACTTTTTCCAGGGCAATCTTTCCATTGCCGGCCACCGAAATAAAAAAGCCCTCTTCCTTTAACAATTCTGTCGCCACCTGCTGATTGATTTCGTTATCTTCCACGAGAAGAATATGTGCTCCCCTGATCGCCTCAAAGCCATTGGGCCTTTTTTCTTTTCTCCCTGCAGCGGCGGGTTTGGATGCAACCGGCAGGTCGAAGGCATCTATCGTAGCGTCCAGAAGAAGTGACTGGGTGACCGGTTTCAGTAAAAATCCATCCAGCCCGATATCTTCGGCTTCCTTCATCACATCGGCGCGGCCATGTCCGGTCACTATGATAATTTTGGGACGCTGGACAATGCCCGGATCATTCTGGATTTTCCTGGCGGTTTCAATACCGTTCAATCCGGGCATCTGCCAGTCCATGAACACCAGATCATAAGGTTTTTGACCAGATTGCAAAGCTTTCTTGATCTCGCTCAAGGCCTGATTTCCCGTTGACACGGTGTGGACCTGAAAGCTAAATTCTTCCAGATACCCTTTTAGGACCTCGCAAAACGTTTCATTATCATCCACAACCAGCGTTTTGAGATCTTGAAGCGTCTCCGGGATAATTTTACGCCTGGGTTGTTCTTTTTCCTGCCGGCCGAAGCGTGCTGTAAAAAAGAAGGTCGTGCCTTCTCCGGGTTTACTCTCCACATCGATCTCGCCGTCCATCAACTCGGTTAGTTTTTTACTGATGGTAAGACCCAGACCGGTTCCACCGTATTGGCGTGTTGTGGAAGTATCCGCCTGTTGAAACGATTGAAACAGTTTGGCCCGTTGCTCTTGAGTAAGACCGATTCCGGTATCTTTGACCGCAAAGTGTAAAAGGGCATATTCCTTATTTACTTCCACCGGTTTCACAGATACGACGATTTCGCCTTCTTCAGTAAATTTTATGGCATTGCCGGTCAGATTCAGAAGTATCTGCCCCAGGCGTAACGGGTCCCCTTTTAAAAACATGGGGACATCGGAATCAACCGCAAATACCATTTCCAGCCCTTTTTCCTGGGCTTTGATGCTAGTCAAGTTGGATAGATTGTCCAGCACCCCGGTCAGATCGAAATCGATGTGTTCGATATCCAGCTTGCCGGCTTCGATCTTGGAAAAATCAAGAATGTCGTTGATGATACCCAAAAGGCTCTGTGCCGAGGCATGCGTCTTGTTGATATAATCGTGCTGTTTGGGGTTAAGGTCAGTCTTTAAGGCCAGATACGTCATGCCTAAGATGGCGTTCATGGGGGTGCGGATCTCGTGGCTCATATTGGCCAGGAAATCGCTTTTGGCCTGAGTGGCGGATTCGGCTGCTTCCTTGGCTTTTTTTAACTCAAGTTCCATATGCTTGCGTTCGGTAATATCCTCCTTTATAGCAAGAAAATGAGTGACTCCGCCCTTATCTGATTTAATGGGTGTGATAGAGGCATTTTCCCAGAATAATTCACCGTTTTTTCTTTTGTTTTGAAACTCTCCATGCCATTCGTCACCCTCACTGATTGTCCTCCAGAGTTCCTCATAAATTTCCGGAGGGGTGTACTCTGACTTGAGGATGCGCGGGTTTTGCCCGATCGCTTCCTCGGAGCTGTAACCGGTGACTTCGGAAAACTTGGGGTTTACGTATTCTATGATCCCTCCAGGATCAGTAATTATAACCGAGGCAGGGCTTTGCTCAACAGCCCTTGATAATTTTTTCAGTTCTTCCTGCTCCTTCATTCGCTCCGAGATATCGCGAACGGAGGCGACCACAAGGAGCCCTTCATCTGTTTTGATAGGGCTAAGGCTGATATCTACAGGGATTTTCTTTCCGTCCTTGGCAATGCCCAGAAAATCATTCTTGGAACCCATGGAAAGCCTTTTGGGGTCGGCATAGAATTTCGCACGATAATCCGGATGAATATCCCTAATCTCCTCAGGCACCAGCATATCAATCTTCCTACCTATAAGTTCTTCGCGAGGATAACCGAAAAGGGACTCTGTCTGGGAATTTACCAGAACAATGTCACCGTTTTCATCGGAAACGATCATCCCATCCGGCGCTGATTCAAGAAGCGCTGAGAATCTTTCTTCGGCGGCCTTTCGCTCGGTAATGTCCCTGAATGTGATCACCGCTCCAACTACATTGCCTTCTTTTTCCATAGGCATGCTGGAGTATTCTACAGGGAAAGGTGTCCCATCCTTTCGCCATAACACCTCGTCATCCACATGGTGAGAGGTCCCTTCAGTATAGGATTTGAACATCGGGCAGTCTTTCAAAGGATACGTGGATCCGTCGGCATAAGCATGGTGGGCCAACTCGTGTGCCTGCTGCCCGATCAACTCCTCCTCTTGGTATCCCAGCATACTGATAGTAGACGGGTTCACGAAGTTTATACGCCCCCCAGTATTTACCCCGAAGATCCCATCACCGGCGGAATAGAGAATTAGGCGGGAGCGTTCTTCGGCCACTACCAGCCGCTCCTGATTTTCTCTCAATTCCGCGGTTCTCTCTTCGACCTTTCCTTCCAGTCTGTCCCTTGCCTTCATCAAAGCCATGCTGGTACGTTCTCCGATTATCAGAATGAATAATATCGCGCCGGTGAAGAATAACAGGGTAAATCCCAGCACGCCGAAGACGGTTAATCGCGTCGTGAAATGGGTTGCCAGTGCTTCATCCACATCTACTTCTGTTGCCATCCCGACCTTGAGCTCAGCGTTCCAGAGCCAGGCGCCGTAAACAGGGACCCCGCGATAATCACGATAACCCTTTGTGTCTGTCTCGATTCCAGAGTGCCTATGGTCAAGTCCCGCCTTTTCCATGTTCCGCTTCAACTGCAGCGCACTAGTTGCCATGTAGGTCAACGGCTGTTGAGATCTTTCAGCTTTGGAGCTAAGACCTTCCACCAGATTGACGCCCGGGTCCCGAATTTCGATATTCAGGGCACCCCTTTGATCTTCTTTAATGAGTCCGATCTGTTGTAACATGGAGTCAAAGCGGCTGTCTGAAAGAAGTGTGCCATGTTGGTTGAATGCGTAAGTTTCGCCGGTTCCACCAATCCCGAAAGATTTCAGGGCATGGGACCAGTCCACCCATGGGTCAACGCGCAGGGCCATGACCGCCAGGACCCGTCCGTCAGTATCTCGAATGGGGCCTAAAAAAAACATGGTGGGCGGCTTTTTGGCGTTGTTTGAGGAGGCCTTTTTGCCAAGATGCACATCCGAGGTCATGGGCAGCACAAACCCCACTTCACCCTGAAATGCCCTTTTAAGAAGTTCCGGTTTTTGCTGCGAAATAATATTACGGGTGCCGATGTTGGCATCACGCATGGAACCGATGCTCACGTAATCAGGATTGATGATGAAAAAGCCGATGTTGGCAAAGAGGCCCCGGTTTTTGGTAAAAAAAGACCTTGCATCTTGCAGGGCTTCAGAGTTCAATAGCGTTTCTTTGACCGGAGTTACATCCAACAAACGTTTCGTAATAGCCGCAAGCTCGGGATTGCGCCCAAGTTGTTTGATGTTGGATGTCCTATCTGCTGCCCAATGGTCCATCCTGTTTTGAGCTATGCTCAAAACTCCTTTGAGGTTTCTGTCCATCTCCAGCAGGATCTTTTGTTTGTTATGTTCAAGGGTAAACCACCCGAGCAGGGATACAATGATCACGAAGAGGCTCAAGCCGCCCAGCACAAGAACTCGAAACCATTTTGAACCGAAATTAACGGCGATGTCTTCCCTTTTGATGGTTTTGAAAAGTATCAAGGCAATCAAACTTAAAATTATAAAGATTATCACGCTGTATTTTATCAACCGCCCTAATGATATGCCTTCATCAACCAATGGAGTCTCAGGGGCTTCAACTTTTGACTCGGCTACCCACCTTTGTTGAATCTTATTCATTTCTTTTGGGGTAATGCCGGCCATGGCCTTCATGATCGCGGATTGAAGCAGCGGCCAGTCATCCCTGATCCCTATGCGAAGATTTACAAGGTCGGGGTTGCCGATCTTTACTTCGCCTGAAACCAGAAGGCCGGTGAGCATATTTTTATTGATCAGAGTCTGAACCACGGCTTCCTCACTCAAAGCGGCGTCGGCCTTTCCAAAGGTCACTGCCTTGAGGCTGGCCAGTGAATTATCTACAGGCAGTTGCTTGATTTGAGGAAAGGATTTGGTCAGCACTTCCTCGTAAAAAAATCCTTTGGTAAACGCCACGGTTTTGCCGAAAAGTTCTTGAATCGTTTCATAGGGACGTCCTGTCGAGCTGACGATGACATTAGGATTCCTAATGTAGGGCTTAGTATACAAGAGATATTTCATTCGATCTTCGGTCTTAACGATATTGAGCATGACATCCAGATCTTTTTGCTGGATCATTTCCAGAAATTCGTTCCAGCTCGCCCCTGTGACATATTCGATCTTAATCCCCAGACGTTCGGCCAGCAGATTCATGTAATCGATAGAGAGACCCTTGGGCTTGTCGTGTTCAAAATAGCTGAAGGGCGGCCAGTCTTTTTCATTGTTGACCCGGATGACCGGATGAGCCTTAAGCCACTTCTTTTCCCGGTAGGTGAGTCCTACAGCATGATCGGATACCCTGTCCGTACCAGAGGTCCACTTCGCGTTTATGCTGTTTTTTTCCAGGGTCGTTATAGTTGACAGGGCCTTGTCTAAAATTCCCGCCAGCTCGGGCCAGTCCTTTCGAACTCCGATTGCCAGAACCCATGGCTTTTGGCTGAGCCCTCCCTGTACCTGAAGGTTGGTCAAAAGCTCCTTAGCAATTAGATAAGTGACAACGGCCCGGTTGCCCGCGTAGGCGTCGACATCGCCACTGGAAACGGCAACCAGGCAGGCGGCAGTAGTTTCGTATTCCACCACCTTGACCTCGGGGAAATTGCTCCGGAAGTATCTGATGTTTCCAAAACCCCGTTCCAGGGCGATTGTTTTGCCGTTGAGATCTTCCTCTGAATTGTGAAAAGGACGGTCTTCGCGTGCCACTATGACGTGGGGCACCATTAGATAGGGATTGGTAAAGTTGAGAAACTTCTCCCGATCCGGCTTGGGGGTGACATCCATAAGTGCATCGATCTTTTTGTTCTTGACCGCATCCAGGTTATCTTTGAACTGGCCTGTCTCGATTCGGGCGCTGAGACCGGCAAGCTCCAAAAGGCGATTGAGAATGTCCACACCAATTCCAGCGGGCCTTCCGTTTGTATCCCTGAAGTTAAGAGGGGGCCAGGCATCCATTACTGCTACGGAAATGTCACTGTGTGTATTAAGCCATGCGAGTTCTTCATGGGTCAGCTTGAGGTCTATTTTGGCTTTGTCGGCCACGCCCATAATCTTCGACCAGTCAACTCCCTGTTCGTAATCGATAGAAAGCCATTTTTTCCCAATTGCGGAACGTTCTTCCGGTGTTATGGAAGCGAAGGTCTTGTTGATGATTGCCGCCAGTTCCGGCCAGTCGTCCCGTATGGCCATGGCCTGGTTGTGCTTGCCAAAAGGCGTGGGAGCAGCAACTTCAAGATTAATGAAATTGTTTTGTTGAATAATATATGCCCCAATAGTCAGGTTGCCTATATACGCATCCGCCTGTCCGGTGGCAACGGCTTCAATAGCTTCTTTCGAGGTTCCTCTTACTAAAAGCCTTATCCCGGGATATTCGGCAACGAGTTTCTTGTGCATGACATAATCCCGCTCCACGGAAACCGTTTTATTGCTCAGTGCTTCAATTGAATAGACGGGACTATCTTTGCGGGTAAAAATGACCCAGGGTATCATTAGGTAGTCCTTGGTGAAATTCATAAAAGTTTGACGTTCCGGCGTCACTTTGACCGTGAGGAGCAAATCGATGACTTCATGGTTTTTAATGTGATCTAAGGCGTTGGACCAGGGTATGTCGGTAATATATTGGACTTTGAATCCTGCACGCTTTGCAATCAGATTCAGATAATCAACAGAAATGCCACGAAATTTTCCATCAAAAAAATGCAAGGGCGGGACTTGCGCGACCCTTGCCCTGACGGTGTGATGTTCATCCAGCCAGGCGTGTTCCTCTGCCGTCAGTGTGATCGTAGGCTCTTCCTGTAACGGCCTACCCATCCACTTGCTATGAATTGCTTTCTTTTCTTCCGGTGTAACAGAGGCAAGTGCTCGGTCGAGGATTGTCGCTAATATTGGCCAATCTTTTCGGACACCGATGGCATTCACTGAAGAGGTGCCCTTGTTTCGGCCCTGAATTTGAAGGTCGCCCAGCAGTTCCTTTTCAATTATATATGAGGCAACAGCCCGGTTGCCTATGTAAGCATCGGCTTCGCCCTTGGACACCGCTTCAAGCGCTTCGCTGGTGGAGTCGTATTCTTTGATGGTTATTTCAGGCTGGTTTTCTTTAAGTATGTTTATAAGAAAGAACCCGCGCTCGAGCGCAATGACCTTTCCCAAAAGTTCCTGCTCATTTTTATAATATGGACCATCCTTACGGGCCACGATGGAATGAGGGATATTGATATAGGGTTTTGTGAAGTTGAAGTATGGCTTTCGGTTCTCCTTGGGAGTAATCCCCGTCAATGCGTCCAGTTTCTTCTCTTTGACTTTTCCGTAAATCTCTTTCCACGGACCGGGTACGATAATGAGTCTGCCGCCCAAGCGTTTGTTCAGGATATTGATGTAGTCAACACCTATACCCCGGGGCTTACCGTCATAGTCCACGAAGTCCATTGGCGGCCACGCATTCATAATGCCAATGCTGATGTCGGGGTGCTGATCAAGCCAAGCCCGCTCTGCCAGGGTAAGAATAATCCTGTTTTCTTCGGGAATTAGGATATCCGCATCTTTTGCATGGGAAACAGGTAATGCTACACATGTAAAAAGGATTATTGAAAAAATAAATATTCTCATCCATTTTATTGTCATGGTTTAACCTTCCTTTTTTGATACTTTCCAAAAACGCGATTATTCAACCATTAAAATCTCCACTGACAAAATCGTCAGGTGTAATTCATGAAGGCGGTTCAATGTCAATATCCTTGGCTTCCCACACGACCTCATAGGGTGCTGCCCTCCCCAATTCGTGCGCAAGCCGGTTGACTCTTCCTTCAGCTCGATGATCCGCTCCTCGCGGTCAATCATGGCTTCGTTGAACGCCGGGAGCTCCTGAGTTGTGCGTCGGAGCTCATCGGCTTCTTTCCGGTCCGTGATTTCATAGATAAGATTACCGATGGTTTCCTTCGGGGTTACCTTGAATGTATTATAGAAGTTGCGGTTGGCGGAGCCAACCCGTAAGTCCAAATCCAACACCAGAAGGGGCTCACGTATTGTCTCTACAATATCTTCAAATATAGGGTCTGTCTGATCCTTAAACATGATACACCCGTTACTGACTTTTTGATAACACAGCTATGGCATATTTTGAAGAAACACGATGCGCGGTTTTCCTAATACTGATTAATCCATATACTCTGTTATTATAGGCATTTTTAATTTTATTTCAACAAGAATTTATGATTGAATACCAATTGAAAGTGTATATATCTGTCAAAATCATCGGACGCTTGATAACAGGAAGCAGTCTATCAAATCTGATCTTTGATAAACACAGTTCTGTCCAACCGACTACGAATGATGCCCGCAATATGGCTGGCCCAAATTGAATATGCAAGTGCCCCGGGATGAAAACCATCCTCAGCTATATAAACATCGTCGAAAGGATAATTTATTGTAACAATCTCGCATCTGTCAAAGTCTTCCGCAAATTTGTCTAATGCGCCATTGAACTCTTTTGCCCTTAGGCCGAGGTACCACCTCAGTGGTTGAGGTAAGGCAGGAAAGAGGTGCATCGGGGGAAGGCTTGATAAAAGTATATGTTGTGAATGAAACTTTGACTGGAGCAGTTCGACAATCTGACCTTGTTGATCAATCCATTTGTTACACTTTGTTCCATGGGTAACATCATTAACCCCTATCGATATGACAACAACATCGAACGTCTCCGGTATCGCAATTTTAAGTTCTGCAAGGACATCTTTCGCTCTATGGCCATTTTGGGCAATTAACTTCCAAGACACCCGGTATTCTGAACCAAGCGCAGTGATTAATTGACCTGATAGGGCTTTACTTTGTGTGGGTACGCCAACACCAGACGCTGCAGAATCGCCAAGGATTAACAGACTCAAGGGTGGCCCATAGCCATAAATTCCAGACCTCTCACCCGACGGTTCAGGTAGTTTGGTTGTTACATGCCGAACATAGAGACCCTGAGCGATAAAAAGTGGCGCAAGGCCAATTGTTGCAAATTTATATTTCATTTTATTAATTTGCTTTCATCATCGGCTCTGATTGAACAAATCCGCCATAACATCACTTTTAAAAAGGATTCAGAATTTATTGTTAATCTCTTGACGGTGCCTCATTAACACTTTGCTAACCATGCCTATAAACAGTAACAAAGTCAATGCAGTATTTAAGGTTCCTCGCTAAAATGTATGGGTAACCGGATCCGACCCGAAACAGGGAATAGGTGCACAAACAGGCGGATTTTTCTCGATAGGCATCACATATCACAGGGTGAGGTTATCGCTTCATATAATTATTCCATTGACACACAAGGCTGTTTTTTTATATACTCACCTCACAAAATAGAGCGAATTTGATCCAGATTAACTTTTATTTATTACAAGAAGATAGGAGATCCTATGAAAAGATTAATGACAGTGCTTTTTCTGATTGCAACCTTTATGTTTGTTTCTTCAGGTACAGTTCTTGCCGAATCGTCCATTCCAGACTTGACGGGTAAGTGGACGACCAATAGTTATGGTCACCATCACGAACAAAAAGGGTTTATTTTTAATTCAGAAGCCGACGGCAAATGGTTGATAAAGGAGCAGCGGGGACGATTCTTTTATGGAGAACGTTCTTACGTCAAGAAACAATTTAACAACTTAAAGGCCACAGAAGGATTTTCCGGTGTTATTTCCAGAGATGGTAAACGCCTTTACGTAGTTGATCACGATGAAGACATTCTGATCGGCGATATTTTATCCGATGGATCGATTGAATTCATTATAATGAATGACGGCGATAAAAATCACCATTCAAGAATCAGCCTGATTGAAATCGAAAGAGTAAAATAAAAAAGCCGGTTTCCCGTCAAACGGTCAATGAACTTTTGAGAGAAAGACGAGCCATCACTTCCATTATAGCATTGCGCTTGTCTCGTCTGTTCGGAAATTCTCCTGAATTCTGGCTAAACGCACAACATGCACGAGATCTTTGGGAATCCGAACAACGTTTTCAGAAGGAGTTAAAACAAATCCATCCACTCAATACGGCATAATGTAGCCTGCTTTTCTTTTTTTACCTTCATTATCCGAATAGCCCGACGCCTTCGCACGAGGTGCGACTGAAGGCCGGTTTCCTCGCAGGGCCTGACAACTCCGAATTCGGTGAAAAGCTGAGTGACTGGCGCATCGAATTCAGGGCGCGGTACTATTTTGACGCGACACGCTTCTTTAATTAGGCACACCTTTCAAAAAGCTGATTGAACGCTTTTCGCTTCATTATAAATTTCATCAATGTTTTTCTGGGGGGAAACAGGGATAGCGCCCTTTCATTTGATCATTAATGATTACAAAAAGAATATACAACGACTCGATCTGCATTGACCTCCTCGGTTACAGAAAGCTATCAATAGAAATTCCATCTGCAAACTTTTCGAGATCACTCAGCCAGCCAAATCTTCGTCTCCATCTACAAAGCATCGAAACCGCTTCTTCAATAGAGCAACGATTACAACTTAAAAGAATGGCGGACAGTATATATATTATTGCCTCTTTTCTTCGTGGAATAGATATACTAGATCAGAGGAATACCTAATTATGACAAAATCATCAGGATAAGAGGTATCGCCATAAGCCCTATGAAGTTGAGTGGTCTGACAATTATGTCAGGAACCTCGATCCTCAACAAGTTACAGAGAAGCCCGAGAATCGCGGCATAAATGAGGGGTACCTTGAAAATTTCCTTTACGCTTTCCTTCCAGTGTTTCTTCGAGGCGACATACACCCCCAAAGTGAATGCCAGAAGAGCATTTGGGATATAAAAGAGCGTTGCGGCAAAGAGACCTTCGGTGCCAAAGGCAAGACAAATTATCGGGAGAGCGATTCGCTTTTCAACCATTTCTTTTTTGTGTTTTAGATGAGCCTTACTTAACATAAGTCAAGGCAGGGATTCCTGAGATGACATAGAGTTTCGATAAAGTGTGAACACTATATACCTATAAAGCAGGGGGAGAACTTTATGAAAAAGAACAGCCCACCATTGAAACCTTCAGCCCTTGTCAATTTCAGGAAAACCGACAGCCAACTCTCAAATATCATCGGTAATTTCTGGAAACTTGTATGGGGAAATGACAATCCAGCCATCGATCAAAAAACAAAGTATCTGCTTTCTCTTTCGAATGCCGTGGGTGGCGGTCGATACAGACAGGCAACAAGAGAAATGGTGAAGGCATACGCGGCAGGCACGACAGTTGGTGAATTCGATGAGCTTTTTTCTCTCTTTGTCTGGAATCAGGGTGCGGGCCACTTCGCATCAGAAATCGGACCCTCACAGCTCTTTGCCGCCTATCAATTGATTAAATCACAGGAGGAACAGGGCATCTCCAGGGAAAATATCATGGGGAGCCTGCTGAAGAATTTTGGCGAGGATAATCCGGATGTTGGAACACGTGGTCAAACAGTATAAAATCTTTGACAATATATATATTTATATATTATTATACCAGTTCAGAGCATATGGAACCGTTCTTTAAATCTTGAAACCTGAAGGAGGCGCAACCATGAAAGCAAGAAAGATTAAAGATCGTATTTACTGGATGGGTTCTGTTGACTGGGACAGGCGTCTGTTCGATTCTCTTGTTCCCCTCCCCGACGGAACGAGTTATAACGCCTATCTCATTGAAGGGAGCGAGAAGACCGTTTTGCTGGACACGGTTGATCCTGCCATGGTCGATGAACTCCTGTCACAGCTTGAGGGCGTTTCAAAAATCGATTATGTCATTTCACACCATGCCGAGCAGGACCACTCCGGAACAATTCCGCAGGTTCTTGAAAAATACCCCGACGCAAAACTGATATCTACCCCTAAAGCAAAGGGGATGCTCATCGATCTTCTGCGTATACCCGAGGAATCTTTCATAACCGTCGGAGATGGTGAAACACTGTCTCTCGGTGACAAGACACTGAAGTTTATCTACACCCCATGGGTTCACTGGCCTGAAACCATGGTAACCTGGCTGGAAGAAGACAGGATTCTTTTCAGTTGTGACTTTTTCGGTTCCCATATCGCGACGACCGATCTTTTTGTTACCGATGAAGGCCGCATACATGAGGCCGCTAAGCGCTACTTTGCCGAGATCATGATGCCCTTCCGGAA
>Ga0208648_1001881_pt1 | contig 15696 bp, 12 predicted proteins | sample AntAceMetag02UKL_FD_184772 | JGI IMG/M metagenome (GOLD analysis project Ga0208648, IMG submission 184772) | Saline lake microbial communities from Ace Lake, Antarctica - Antarctic Ace Lake Metagenome 02UKL (SPAdes) (version 2) | ecosystem: Environmental > Aquatic > Non-marine Saline and...
ATTTTCATATTCTTTTACTCGAGCTTTCTTAAACTCTTCTGAAAAAACTCTTCTTTTTCTTAACTTTTTTCCTTGCTTTATCATTTTTTTTCCTCCTAAAATAGTCAACCTATTTCAGGGAAGGACATTACTTCAAAATTCTTAAATCGTTAATCGGTGTTCATTATTCAATTATATTTAAAAGGAATTTCATTCCTTGCTTTGTTAAAACTATGGATTTTCAATCTATAGTGGTTTATTTCTTTAAATCATCCTGCTGGGACTGAATTGCCGTAATTAGTACGGTATTAACAATATCTTTTACCAAACAACCTCTACTTAAATCATTAACCGGTTTGTTCAATCCCTGAGAAACCGGGCCTACTGCAACTGCATTTGCTGCACGTTGAACCGCTTTATAGGTATTATTTCCGGTGTTTAGGTCAGGAAAAATATATACTGTGGCTTTTCCTGCAACTTCGCTATTTGGCATTTTCTTTCTCGCTACAGTCGCATCAATTGCTGCATCATATTGTATCGGGCCTTCTATTTTCAGGTCGGGACGACGTTCGCGTGCAATTTCGGTTGCTAATTTAACCTTTTCAACATCTTTACCTTTTCCTGAAGCTCCTGTTGAATATGATAGCATTGCAACAAGCGGTTCAATACCGAATAAGTTAGCAGTATCAGCCGAGCTGATGGCAATATCGGCTAATTGTTCGGCATCAGGATTTGGATTGAAGGCACAATCGCCATAAGCAAGAACTCTATCCTCAAAACACATTAAAAAACAGCTTGAAACAATTGAAAAACCTGGCTTTGTTTTAATAAACTCAAATGCAGGCCGAATAGTGTGCTGGGTTGTATGAGCAGCCCCTGAAACCATTCCATCGGCATGGCCTTTATAAACCATCATTGTTCCAAGATAGCTCACGTCGCGCATTGTATCAAATGCCATTTCTTTTGAAATCCCTTTATGTTTTCGCAATCGAAAATATGTTGCTGCGTAATCGTTAATTAAATCATTGTCGTAGGGATCAATAATATGAGCACCGTCAAGCTTAAGATGTAACTCTGCCGCTCTTTTATAAATTTCATCTTCATTACCAAGCAAAGTAATGTCAACCACATTTCGACTCAACAGAATTTCAGTTGACCGGAGAATACGATCATCCAAACCTTCGGGAAGAACAATATGTTTACGTTTTGACCGCGCCCTCTCAAAAAGCTCATATTCAAACATGATTGGAGTAAGCAGATCGGAAGGTGAGACATCAATTATTTCTTTTAATATTGAATCACCGACAAAAGTTTCAAAATGACCCAAAGCCATGGCCATCTTTCTTTCATTATTTGGAGTAAGTATCGCTTTTATTTTATTAATATTAAGAGCTGTAGAGTATGTGTCGGTATTAACTTTGCAAATTGCAACCGGAAGTTTATTGATTCCTCTGATCAGTTTCATCAATTCTTTATCAGGTTTATAACCACCCGTTAGAAGTATGCCTGCAATTTTCGGATGATTTTTTGATAAAAGGGTCATAAACAAACTGATTAGAACATCCGAACGATCGCCCGGAGTGATAACCAATGTTCCGGTTTCGGTATTTTTTAGGATGTTCTCAATACTCATGGCACCAACTTTGAAATTATCTACATCATAATCCAAAACATTATCATCACCATAAATAAGATCAGCTTTAAGGGTATTGCTTATCTGACGGATTGTAAGCTTTTGTAATAGATCTAATTCAGGGATAACAAAGTCGATTTCATTGTCGGCTTTAAACTTTTCTAATAATTTTTTAACCTCATCAATATAATTTCTCTCAACTCTGTTAACAAACATTCCTAAATAGGAACATTTTTCGCTATGAAGAACTCTTTTAATCAATTGAACCATATCGGAAATGTCGGCAACACATTTGTTTTTGCCGTTAACGACAGCTAAGACAGGTGCACCGAGATTGTTTGCCATGTGTGCATTAAAATCAAATTCAAAGAGTTTTAGTGAATCTGAGTAGTCAGTTCCCTCAACTAATATAAAATCACACTTTGCTTCAAGCTTTTTATATTTATCTAAAATTACAGTAAAGAGGTTGTCCATATCGCCTGCGTGTATCATATCAAAGGCTTGGTCTGTATTAGTCCCATACATTGAACTATATTCAAAAGGAAGATTGAAACGTTTTGAAACCAATTCGATATCGTTATCTTTTTCTTCACTAAGACGAATGATAGGCCTGAAAAATCCTACTTTTTTAATGTGTCTTGTTAATAAACTCATTATTCCGAGAATAATAAGTGATTTACCCGACTCTGCTTCTGCAGCAGCTATATATAGATTTTTTGACATTAATTATTTATTATAATTCAAATTCATATATTAATTTTAGGCTGCAAAAGTACAAATACTATATGAAAATCATTAATTAAATTAGTAACAAAGTAACACGAAATATTAAGATGATTTGATGATGAAAAATTATAGTCTTGCTCCAACATATGAAGGTTTAATTAACTCATAAAAAACGTATCATATAAATTAATCACAAATATTTATAATACTTTGTCGTTTCCTGTTTATTGTCAATTGTGTAACATCTGGGCGGGAATAATGTCCCGAAGGATCAAAATTTTGTCGTTCCTGTCTGACAAATTCATGATTTATTTCGATTGTGAAAAGCTTTTCCTTATTAATCTGTGGTGATAATAACCACTCTCCATCAGGGCCTGAGAGACATGACCCACCGTTTGCAACGATTTCGTTTGAATTTTCTCTGATAAGCTTATAATGCGGAATATCTTCTGTTATATTTTCTTTGTTTAATAAGCCCGAAACTGAAATCACAAATGAGCGGGATTCTTTAGCAATAAATCTTGTAATATCTTCGGTATTATGGAGCCCACCGGGCCAAATTGCAACATGAAGGTCTTCACCAAGTCCATAAAGTGCCGTACGAGTTAGAGGCATCCAGTTTTCCCAACAATTTAGAGCCCCAACAGTAAATGATTCTAATTTATGGACTTGTAGTCCATGTCCATCCCCGGGTGACCATGAAAGCCTTTCTTCATAAGTTGGGACTAGTTTTCGATGAACTGATTTTATTTCACCTTCATTATTTATATATATGAGTGAGCAATAAACACTATGATTTCCTCTGTCTTCAGCAAGTTCAATACAACCCAAAACAAGGGCAATCTTTTTCTTCTTACATATAGAACATATTGAATCTAAATCGCCGGTTGAAATTTTTACAGCCTGGCTAAGGTAGTACGAATGAAGTTCTTTTTGAATTTTAGAATTGAACTTTGCACCATCAGTTAATGAAATCCAAAACGGATAGCCCGGTAATATCGCTTCTCCAAAAGTAACTAATGAACAGCCTTTATCGCTTGCCATTTCAATATATCGAATGATTTTTTTCGTAGTTTCTATACGGTTTAACCAAACAGGAGATATTTGGGCTAAACCAACCTTGACTTTTTCTTTTACCGGTGTTTTCATCCACAAATATAAATAATTATTTTATTGATGAAAGAGAGTTTAAGGAAAATGGGGAAAAATATGAAAGGAAATAATTGAAATAAAGCAATAACGGGAATGATAAGTCTAACATTTATTTTTTTCCAATATTTCACTTATATTTGAATTTCTATAATATTTTTTCAAATATTTGCTCAATTAGATTCCGATTATTAAAATATTTCTATTTTTGAGCAAAAGAAGTGAATTAACCTAAAAAATTAATTGAATGGATATATTTCATAATCTCGTAAGAGCAATTCTTGTAATTTTAGGTATTACTGCGAATTTAGTGGAGAAATAGATAAATGCTAAAATGCGAGAATAAAAATAATAGCAAAGTGAATAAATCTAATATTTTAATGTTCAGTTCATTTATTACCAAAGAGTTGATTTTCCTGAAATATTTAAGCATTGTAGCATTATAAATAAATTTTTTAGTAGAACCATAAAATTATGTTACCACTAGATTTGCAAAAGATCCAAACCATTTTAATTGCATTAATAGTAGTAGTTTTATTGAAACTTATATTCAAGCCTTTTCTTGCATATTCATTTGTCTCAATATTTCAATTCCCTAAATTATGGACAGAGGTATTAGTGATACTTGCAGCTATGCCGTCGGCTGTACTCGGAGTTGTTTTTCTAAGACGCTATGGGGGAGATGCTCCACTTGCATCAACAATATTATTGATTGTAACTATTATTAGTTCAGCTACTTTGCTTGGAGTTTTTTGGTTGGCTTTTTAATTCTATTAAAAAAAGAAATTTATCATTAATCAAACTGATTTAAAAATTCTAAAATCAAAATTCTAAAATCTAAAATCTTAAACCGTCATTATATCTATTTCTTTAGCTTCTAATACTTTATCGGCTTTTATAATGTAATCGTTGGTCAGGTCTTGAATTTTTTCAATGAGTTTTTTCACCTCGTCCTCGGGTGTTCCATCTTTTTCAAGGTCTTTTGCCATATCGTTAGCGGCTCGACGTGTATTTCTGATGCTGATTTTTGAGTTTTCAGTTTCGGCTTTTGCTTTTTTCACCATTTCTATCCTTCGCTCTTCAGTAATAATGGGGACTTTAATGCGTAATATATCGCCATCGTTTTGAGGATTGAATCCAAGATTGGCTGCAATAATTGCCTTTTCAATAATGTGGAGTATTCCTTTGTCCCATGGCTGAACAACTATTTGCCGCGGATCGGGAGTGTTGATGTTAGCAGTTTGTTCAATTGGTGTCATTGAGCCGTAATAATCAATTATTACACCTTCTAACATTTGTGGACTTGCTTTTCCTGTCCTTATTTTCTGGAATTCCCTCTCAAGATGTGAAATGGCATTTTGCATGCTTTCACCGGTTTCATCTAAACAAAATTGGGCATCTTCAGTCATCGTCGTTATTTTTTCATATTTTGGATACAAATATAATATTAGAATTTTAAAAACAAATTAGTTTTTCACAATAGTCCCGATTTTTTCACCGGAAATAATTTTTAACAGGTTTCCTTTAATATTCATATCAAAAACCAAAATGGGCATATTATTTTCTTTGCAAAGTGTAAAGGCTGTCAAATCCATAATTTTCAAACCTTTATTGTAGGCTTCGTCAAAAGTAATGGTGTCATATTTTTTTGCGTTCGGGTATTTTTCAGGATCGGCAGAATAGACTCCGTCAACACGGGTTCCCTTCAAAAGCACATCAGCCTGAATTTCAATTGACCGTAAAGCTGAGGCACTATCTGTTGTAAAATATGGATTTCCTGTACCTCCGCTTATGATAAGCACTTTTCCTTCTTCAAGATAATCGTTTGCAGTACGGTGGCTCATAGCTTCTGCGATCGGTTCAATCGGGAGTCCTGATAATATTTTAGTCTTAACACCTGATTTTTCAAGAGCTCCCTGCAAAGCCAAACTATTTATAGTTGTTGCCAACATGCCCATATAATCGCCTTGAACTCTGTCCATACCTTCGCCGGCTCCTTGCAGGCCTCTATAAATATTTCCTCCGCCAATTACAATCCCAACCTGAACTTTCTTTTCAAGAATGCTTTTTATTTCATTGGTGTAATCTAAGAGCCTTTTTGGATCAATTCCATATTGTTGTGAACCCATAAGAGCTTCACCGCTAAGTTTTAAAAGTATTCTTTTATATTTCATTATTCTTCTCTATAAAATTATATATACTCACTACAATACATATGCTTTGGGTGCTAAATTAGTTTTTTTTTAAATAAAAGAAGTAAATATTTTTATCGAAATTTTGTTCAGAACTGTTCCAAAGCAGCAGTTTCAGTATTAGCAGGCAAAGCATGCAGGCGAATCTCAAAACCGGCGAAAGTAAAGAAATTTATGATGATTCGTTGAAATATAGTGCTTTATATCTATTTATTTTAAAAGAAAAACCGGATAAAACTTCAAACATTCTATCCGGTAAAAAAAACATCACTCAATAAATAGTGAAAGAATTGGTTTTTACATCATTAACGTACATGAGAGAATATTGAGAATGAAATGGTTCTTCTTAAGTTTTATCTTAACTTCCTGACCCGATTCCTTTTCCCCTTTTAAACTAATTTCATCGACTTCTCTTTTGAGCCCGCTTGTTGTCATTATCCAAGTTTTTCCAGGTAAATTGTAGGGATAATAATTTCTGTGATAATCAATTATCTCATCCATATCATAACTTAAATGAATTTTCTTCCCGATCGGGATCAAAAATTCAATTTTTAAATATTGATCTCTCCAATTCACATTGTCAGGTAATTCAAAATATGAGCCAAAAGTTAGCAAGCTATCTTCTTGGTTAATATTGTAAATTGTTTTAGCGGCAAGCTTTTTGGCTGCGTTTCGTGTTTTACCCCTTGCATACGAATAAATTATCATTTGATATTGATCTGTATTGCTTTCCTCAAATCTTAACATAGGTTCTCGGAAGAATTTTCCATCTTCAGTAATAATTACATCATCATCACAAATTACAACATATTCGTTATCATTGTAATAATTATATCCTCTGTTTTGTTCCATATCAAGGTATAAAATATCTGACTTTGGTTGTTCAATTACATATTCTTTTTTTGAATAATCCTGATATCTGAAATCTTTCAAAATTCTAAAGGCAAAATAAGCTGTAATTATTAATCCTGCTATCCAAATATTAAATGCAGTAAAACCAATATATCTAATCTTGTCGATATTAAAAATTAATCTTACGGCACTATATAACAGCATAATTATAGGAACTCCAATTAAAAAGAAAAGTCCAACTCTTAGTAAACCTATGTTTTCAACACCACCGAGAAACCTGTCGGCAAATATTGGGAATTGACCTATAAAAATATCCGAATGTTCGTTAATAACAAACCCACCCCAACCAAAAATAGAAGCAAGAAATGCAATGAAAAATGATATACCAACCAAGAATAAGATAATTCCTATAAAAATAATAATTACTTTAAAGAAATATTTAAAAATATTTCCAAAGGCAATTAATACGTGATCATAGCCCGGTTTATATTGCGTACTTTTTTTTTTGTATGTTGTTTTTGCCTGATTTGTAAGGTCGTTTAATTTTTCTTTCAAATTACCAACTTCATCACTAATTGATTTTTCAATATTTGAAATATTTACTTTTTCCCCTCTCATTTCAAGTCGCTCTGCTGTTGTTCTCGCTTCAGGGATTGCAATCCACAATATCAGGTAAAGAAAAAACCCGAATCCTGAGAACAATGCAATAATAAATCCAATTCGAAACCAAATCGGATCTGCATGAAAATATGCAGCTATTCCACTACAAACCCCGGCAACCACACTATCTTCCGTGTTTCTGTATAGGCGTTTTACCGGACGAGCCTGATAATAATATGATTCCTCTTTTTTTTCCTGCTCCTCATTTTCATCAAATTCAAATGGTTGCCCCATAACGGAGACCACGTTTTTGATATCTTCGATATTTATTACTTGTTTGCTATCGGTTAATTTTTCCTGCAAAATTTCAGCTATCCTACTTTCGATATCATTTATTATTTCCTCTTTTCCTTCAACATTTGAAAAATGGCTCTTAACGCTGTTTATGTAATTGTTTAACCTTTCAAAAGCGTCTTCGTCAATGTGAAAAATTATTCCACTAACATTGATTGTGAATGTTTTTTTCATTTTATTTATTATTGATTAGTTTCTACTTCAGATTCTTCTTTAATTATTATATTGTTTACGGCTTCAACAAGTTCCTGCCAGTTCATATTTAGTTCCTCAAGGACTTTCTTTCCTATTTCCGTAATTTGATAGTATTTTCGGGGTGGACCTGATTTCGATTCCTCCCAACGGTAACTTAGGAAACCTTCGTTTTTTAGCCTTGTCAGAAGCGGATACAATGTCCCCTCAACAACTATCAATTTCGATTCTTTTAATTTATTGATAATATCAGAAGCATAAACATCGCTTTCCGATATTATTGAAAGGATACAAAGCTCGAGTACTCCTTTCCTCATCTGTGCTTTTGTTTTTTCTAAATTCATTTTACAAATGTAATACATTTTTAGTACCATGCAACACATAGTACTAATTATTTTAGATTATTATTTATAACAAGATACTATAAAAATTGTATTATTAAGAAAACGAGAGTAATAAGTAGCAAAAATAATTTAAAAAATTTTATTTTTTTTTCATTTTTTGCTATTTTTTGACGAAAATACCTTGATTTTTGTGGATTTCTATCAGAAAAAATTGCATGAAAACGTCATGTTTTTCTTAAAAACTTAAAAAAGGGGAGAAGATTTTCACCAGAGAAAGGTTTTTTACTCTGGATAAACTAAAACTACTCCCATATATTTAGACAGGTTTGGGTTGATATAATTTTAGTAATTCCGTTAATTATCGGAATTTATAATCAATCCAAAAGCCTTTCTATTAATCATACGCCTTTATACTCTTCTCAAGAATCCTTTTTATTCTATTCCTAAACCCCTCAGGTGACAAAACTTCTAAATTATCCTTCCAACTAAGAATAATTCCGATAAATTCCCAGTTGATAGCAAGGTGATAATTAAATTCATGAGTTTCTCCTTCTTCCTTGATCAGCTTCTGACTGTGGTGGATAGGTTGTGTAAAGATATATTTTCCAGTATTATTTTTAAATCTAAGGATTATTTCTTCCGGTTCATTTTCAGGTACATTTATACCGATAAACTTTTCGAAATAAATCTCTGGATTAAAATGCTTATACGTAAATTCTTTGAGTAGTTCTTTTTCAATTTTCAGTATTCGTTCAAGGCCAAAAGTCCGCATTGCATCCCTTTCTTCGCAATATCCCACCAAATACCAACGTCCTTTATATTCTTTTAGATAAAATGGATGCACAGTAAACTCATGTATTTCTTCACGATAAAATGCTTTATGCCTTATTTTAATTACCTGCTTGTCACGGATAATTGGAATTAATTTGTCGATAAATTCCAGCCCTGATGTAGTTGGATTTTTCTCAAATTCAATAAAATCCAGAGCTTTTCCTTTTGGTTGAAGTTTTTTGTAATTGATCAATCGTACTACTTTGTCGATTGTTCCACTAAAATCGTTGAATGAAGTAACCAGTTTATACTGTTTCAATAAGCTTGCAGCTAACCTAAGTTTTTGAATATCTTCATCAGCCAGAGGCAGATTGTCAATTGAAAAATCCGTTTCATTGTAATAATATCCACGACGATTATGATCATATTGTATTGGTGCAAAATAGCCAAGCCCTGTATCATAACGCATAGCTTTAAGGTCATTTTCAATTGTACGCAAACTAATGGCTTTATCTAATTTTTCGCTGCAAGTAGCGGCCATTTGTTTTTTGGTTGCGGTTTTACCTTTGGCAAGCAGGTGGTTGATCACAATATATCTGGTCAATGAATCTTTATTTTTCGGCATTATATATTATTTTTAGAGTTCACACATACATGGTGTACTCAGGATTTAATTTTGCAATTCCAAAAATAATAAATCCTATGAATTTAACCGATCATATAGAAAAGATTGCCAAAAAATCTAAAGATTCTCACATGGCACTTGCAAAGATGAGGGGCTTATCATCTCACATCAACCAACTAAAAAAATTTCTTGATTGTTCACATGAGTAAGCATTTATTTTTGCTTTGATATTTTATCTCACTCTTGAAAATAGTGAAACCGATTATAATGAAATAGCAAGGCATCTTGATATTCCTGCTATGCGTCTGCTTATTTATAAAAACGATATTGAGTGGCTTGTAAAACGTCGTCTCTTACGACAGGAGAATAATACCACCATGTTCAAAGCACGTAGAATTTCCTTTTATGTCCCTTCAAATATTATTGATGGATTGCTAAAAAACAGAAAATCTTTCAGTATGGGAAAGATCAAGGATTGCTATGACTTTATTATTAGGGTAATTGAAATGATGGAGGCTGCAAAGGATGATTCAGGAAGTATTGAGATATTGAAAGAGGATTTTATGAACTTATGTCACGAAAACCAAGAACTTAATATTGCTAAAAAACTTCTTAACTCAAGTATTCCCGAACATGAAATCATGATATTGATTTTTGTTACTTATAAGTTGATGGATGGGGAAGATGATATTTCACTTTCAGAGGCATCCGAGTTTATGGAAAGCACAAAATCGTTTCAACTTAGAGTTAGACGTAGTTTTTTGAATGGGCAAAACCGACTAATCAAACGAGGATTGATTGAAACCAAATCGGGATTTTTCAGAAGCGATAACGAATTAAATGTAACCGAAAAAGGACTTCAATTCCTTTTGGGCAAAGAAGCTGAAAAATTTATAATTAACTCAGATAAAAATAAAAACGAGGTAAATTTTGAAAAAATTTCAACCGTCGAGATGTATCTTAATACTAATGAAAAAAAGCAGCTTAACACTCTTGAGGGGCTTTTTGAAACAGTAAAATTTGATGAAATCACTCAAAGAATGAAGGAAAAACAAATGAAAGCAGGATTTACGGTATTGTTTTACGGAAGCCCCGGAACTGGAAAAACTGAGAGTGTTTACCAACTAGCACGGAAAACAGGCCGCTGCATTATTCCTGTTGAAATCAGCAAGACTAAAAGCATGTGGTTTGGTGAGTCGGAAAAACTTATCAAAGATGTATTTGAGAAATATAAAAAATTATCGCAAATCAAAAAACTATGCCCAATATTACTTTTCAATGAAGCCGATGGAATTTTCAACAGGCGAACCACAAAAGTTGATTCACCGGTTTCGCAAACTCTCAATGCAATGCAAAACATTATCCTGCAGGAGATGGAAGATTTTGAGGGCATTATGGTGGCAACTACAAATTTAACCGAGAACCTTGACAAAGCTTTCGAACGCCGCTTTCTCTATAAAGTAAAATTTGAAATTCCTGATCCGCCTACACGTATTAAAATTATGCAGGATAAACTCCCTTTTCTAAAAACTGACAATATCAGTAATATCTGTGAGAAATATACGCTCACAGGTGGACAGATGGCAAACATCGCAAAAAAATGCAATATTCATGAACTACTGAATGGTAACATTCCACAAACAACAGAAATTGAACAATTTTGCAGAGATGAACAAGGTTTTCAGGACAGAAAAAAAATGGGGTTTTAAGTGAATAGACAAATTTTTTTAATATATTTGCAATTATCAAAGAGACATGTTTTACATTAATTCAGAATCGAAATAGAATATATATAATTAATAAAAAGTAATATTATGAGTGAAGAAGATAACAATTTAGAAAAAAAATCAAATAATACAGAATTTGAAATTATAAAAATTCTTAAAAAATACCTTAAAGTAATTGCTCCAAAAGACAATACATGTATTGGGTCTGAGTTTGGCAATCACATTAAATTTGATCACTATGAAATGCAAATAAATGTTAAAAGTATTCTGGAAAATAAAGATAACGTAGTAAAAAGTATTTTAATGATTTTCAACTCCAGACAGGATGAGAAAGCACTCAGTAAATATGAAATTGAAAAGAAAGATAGCTATATCCATTCAATTTCAAATAAAAACAGGTTGTCGGTTTTTTTGGGACTAAATGGTAAAACTATTGATGCTAAACAAGTTGATGAAAGATTAAAAGTGTTTCATGGTAAATTAATTAAAACAATTAAAAATCTTGATGAAATAATTAATAATGAAATATTGAAACTTGATGAAAAAACCACGAAAGAAACTCCTGATCCCGAAAATGAACCCGATACTGTTTTGCACGGATTGGATATTTTTTTTGATAAAATTTACGAGAAGACCGATTTGTTGAAGATTGGTGGTTTAGAAAATCAAATCCCAAGAGCTATTTATGAAATATTATATTGTTGTAGACTCCACAACGATCTATCACTTCAAATCCCATTAATTAATGGAACTGCTTTGGATGTGTGTGAATGGATCAAGAGTAATGATCCTGAAATTGTATCAAAAAAATCAAAAATAGAAAAGTATAAAGAAATCATAAACAAACTGGTTAATAATATTCCTGAAATCACTAATAATAAAAATAATAAAATCTCAAAATATTTCATTCTCGACCAATTTTTCAATTTGATTCATAAGGTGAAAGAAGGAGACCCTTCAGAAGAAAAGGCAGAAGATAAAAAAGCTGTCAATGAACAAGAAATTAATGAATTATACCAATCGGCACTCAAATACAAGAATCAATTTAATACAAAAGGCTATTATGAAAATTTGTTAAAAGAGTTTAAAGAACATTTAAAGCATCATAAAAACATTATTTATTACGGTTCACCTGGCACAGGGAAAACATATATTTCAGAACTGTGTTGTAAATTATTAGCATCAGGTGAAAAAATTGATAATAATTTTAAACCGAATGAATTTATTAAAAAAGAGATCAATAATGTTGAGTTGGTTCAGTTTCATCCATCATACACTTACGAAGATTTTATTGAGGGCATAAAGCCTGGAATAAAAAATGATAAAGTGGTTTTTGAATATAAAAAAGGGCATTTTCGTGAGTTTGTAGATAAAGTGGTTGAGAAAAATAATGATGAAAAATATTTTTTCATTATAGATGAAATAAACAGGGCAAACCTATCAGCTGTTTTTGGCGAGATTTTGTATGCACTGGAAAAAAGAGGCCAACCAATAACGACACAATACTCTCATTTAATTAAAAATAACAATAAAAAATTTGTTATTCCTGACAATGTTTACGTTATTGGCACTATGAATGACATAGACCGAAGCATTGATGCTTTTGACCTGGCTCTCAGGCGTAGGTTTATGTGGGTCGGACTTGATTTTGATGAACTTGTATTAAAAAAACTATTATTTGATGATAAGTTTCCTGTTAGTAATATTGAGGGGTATAATGAGAATTGTAAAAATTTAAATAAATTCCTTAATCAAGACCTTGGATTAGGAAAATCTTTTGAATTAGGCCATGCATATTACATGAGAATTTGTGATTTTTTAAAAACTAATAGCAAGAAAAAAGAATTGATCAATGATGATGAATTGAATAGGTTAAAAACACAACTATTTGACCATCACTTATTACCATTGATTAGTGAATATCTGCGATCAAAATATGAAGAATCATATATTAAAGATAAAATCGAAAAATGTAAAAAAGTATTTATTTAATTCCGATTGTTTACAATGAAAAAAATGATTCCTGTTCCCGACAATTTAAATTTCGGAAAGTACTCAGATTTTGAAAGTTCCAAAATTGATGCATCAGAACTACCGGTACGTAAATGGTATCTAAGCGATTTAATTAACACCAAAATAATACCATTAAAAAACAAAGACGCAAGCAAAGAAGATGATCTTGTTATTGAAGTTATAAACGATGAAAATGGTAATAAAAAATGTGTAACGGGTAATTATATTGGAAAGTTTCAATTAAAAAATGAAAGGAGCAAAAAAGAGACATCAATAAACATAGTATCACGTTTTTCAGGCAATTTTTTAAACCGAATGTTAAACGTTGCTAATAATGTTTTTTTACAAGATGTTAGAATTGAAGGAGGTGCTGGTGAAGACAAATCTAATTTTATTAAATACATTATTGGTTATTTATTCATCCAACAATTAGGCAAAGCTTATTTACTGGGTTTTCCTCAATCCTATGAGACAATAAAATATCACGACAGAAGAATTCACGGTCAAATAGATTTTAATTCTTTTATCAGAAAAGATATGCCATTTATTGGCAAAATATCAAGTATAAAAAAGGAAAGAGTTTATGTAACTGAAATTGTTGATGTCTTAAATAAGGCATTTGAAAGCATAGAGGATATTTTTAAAAATGCAATACACGGCAGGTTAAATGATGTGAAGACCTTATTATACCAAAACGCTTCCAAAAACTATGTAAATTTTGAAACAGTTTATAAAGCCGAAAAGCACAAATCGTTACAAAATCCTATTTATGCAGATTACAAAAAAGTATTGCGTTATGCTAAGATACTTTTGAAATTGCATGATATTGATTATAAAACAAAAAGTAAAGATTATTTTAGCGGGTACTTAATTAATGCAGCTGAGCTATGGGAGATATATTTAGAGAAATTATTAAAGCATCATTTAACCGGAGAGGGTTGGAGTATTTCGTCCCAAAATGAAATTGAACTTTATGAAAACAACTTTTATAATCGAAAAATAATTCCTGATCTGGTGTTAACCACACCTGAAAATAAGACAATCGTTTTAGATGCTAAATACAAAAAAATGCTCATGCGGAACAGATATAAAAACTTAGGTGATGTTGACAGAACTGATTTCTTCCAGATACACACTTATATGTCTTATTATAAAGAGAACCTAATTGCTGGTGGCCTGATCTATCCTTTTGAAGATGAATATAATAAAACAAAATGTTATTCAGAGGAATGGATAGGAGGTAGTGCTAAGTTTATTATTGATGGTATTGATTTAACAAAGACAATGGAAGAAAACAAAACTTCAATAGAACAAATAGAACATTCTGAAAAAGAATTTATAAAGAGAATAAAAGAACTATCCAATTGATGCTTTATCATAGAAAAAATGACGAATTGGATTTAGAAATGATTCAATTTAATATCAATGAAATAAAAAAAGGGTATTAAAAAATGTGAATCAGACTTAAAACAATATGAAAAAAAATATAGGCATTCGCTTTCATGTTTTTACCTTGATTTCCTTGTCGAAAAATTTAAGTCAGAAAAAGATGTGTCTAATTTATCCAAAACCGATACCCCATGCCCCGTAAACCCATAATCTCCAAATCCTCTTTCATTAAAGGGAAACAATGTTTAAAATCGCTGTATTTACAGAAAAAAAATCCTGAATTACAAGATCCGATTTCAGAAGGCCAACAAGCCATTTTTGATTGTGGCCATAATGTAGGAGAACTTGCACAACAATTATTTCCCGGTGGTGTGATGGCAGCTTATGACCTGCCTGAAGGATTTATGAAAAGTATTCATAAAACCAAAGCCTTGATTGAGCAGGGAAATACAATAATCTATGAAGCCGGTTTAATGCACGAAAATACTCATTGTTTTATAGACATTCTGCTGAAGAAAAATAATAAATGGTTTATCTATGAAGTGAAAAGTTCCACAGGTGTAAAAGATGTAAATATTTATGATGCCGCTTTCCAATATTATGTGCTTAGCAATCTTGGATTGGAAATCGAAGATGTTTCAATTGTTTACATCAATAACCAATATATCAGGGAAGGAGAAATTGATATTCATAAGTTGTTTGGCATTGAATCAGTTTTTGACAGAGTTATTGCAATTCAGGCAGTAGTAAAAAATCTTCTTTCACAACAAATCGCAGCTTTACAAAAACCTGATCCACCAAATATTGATATTGGCAAACACTGCTCCGATCCTTATGATTGTAATTTTAAGGGCTATTGCTGGAAGAATGTACCCGATTATTCAGTTTTCAATATTTCACGATTAAGAAAAGAAACAAAATTCGATCTTTACAACAATGGTATATTAAACACATGTGACATACCTGATGAATATCCCTTAAATACAAATCAAATGCTTCAGGTGCATGCAGATAAAACCGGTGAAACCATCATCGACAAACCGGCTATCAGGGAGTTTATAAACACACTGAAATACCCATTGTATTTTCTCGATTTTGAAACCTTCAACCCCGCAGTTCCTTTGTACGATTATTCCAAACCATACCAACA
>Ga0208648_1001882_pt1 | contig 15670 bp, 10 predicted proteins | sample AntAceMetag02UKL_FD_184772 | JGI IMG/M metagenome (GOLD analysis project Ga0208648, IMG submission 184772) | Saline lake microbial communities from Ace Lake, Antarctica - Antarctic Ace Lake Metagenome 02UKL (SPAdes) (version 2) | ecosystem: Environmental > Aquatic > Non-marine Saline and...
AATCCGAGGATTCGGAACATCCTCGAAAAGTTACGAAAATTGCAAATTTTCTACTTTTCGGGATGACTATCAATGACGCGCGGAGCGCAAATGACTATCAATGACCGCGGAGCAAATGACTATCAACGACAGCGTAACAAATGACACAAAAAATAACCCTCGGCTTTTCGCCCTGCCCCAACGATACTTTTATTTTCGATGCTATGGTGCATCATAAAATTGACACGCACGGACTGGAATTTGATTATGTGTTCGGCGACGTGGAAGAATTAAACCGAATGGCCTCACAAGCCAGGCTTGATGTTACAAAACTTTCGTTTAATGCATATTTTTCGGTTGCCGAAGATTATTGTTTGTTAAATTCGGGAGCCGCCCTGGGAAAAAACAACGGACCGATTTTAATAAGTAAAAAGGAACACTCAATTGATGAAATCCCTAATTTGAAAATTGCTATCCCGGGAAAACAAACAACTGCAAACCTTTTACTCACGGTTGCATATCCGGGGGCAACAAATAAAACTGAAATGTTGTTTTCGGATATTGAAGCAGCAGTGCTCAGGAGTGATGTTGATGCCGGCCTTATCATTCACGAAAATCGTTTTACCTATGCAGAGAGGGGGCTCCATAAAATTCTTGACCTCGGAGAATATTGGGAAACTTTAACCGCCTCCCCCATCCCATTGGGTGGCATTGCCATCAAAAGAAACTTACCGGGCGAACTCCAATTATTGGTAAATAGAATCTTAAAAGACAGTATCAATTATGCCTTCGACCATCCGGGTGAAGCCCTGGATTTTATCAGGTCACACGCACAGGAGATGGATGAAGACGTGATGTACAAACACATCCAGCTTTATGTAAATAATTTCACAAGGGACCTTGGGGCTGATGGTAAAAAGGCAATACAAACCCTGTACAAAAAAGCCCATGAATTGAATTTGATCCCAGAGGTCGAACAAAACATTTTTATTGATTAATATCACAAAATGAATGAAATACATTGACGAGTATAGAAATAAAGAACTTGTGCTGAAGATTGCTGATAGAATAAAACGCATATCAAAAAAGCAGGTTAAGCTGATGGAGGTTTGCGGCGGTCATACCATGTCCATTCAAAAATTTGGCATCCCTTATTTATTACCTGAAACTGTGGAATTATTGTCAGGGCCAGGTTGTCCGGTTTGTGTTTCCAGCCGTCAGTTTATCGACCATGCAGTTGCCTTATCGCGACTACCGGATGTTATCATAACTACATTCGGGGATTTGATCCGTGTGCCGGGATCAACTTCATCTTTAGACCGTGAAAAAGCTGCAGGTGCCGATGTCAGGATTGTTTATTCTATCATGGAAGCCCTAAATATTGCCTTGAAATCCCCAGACAAAAAAGTTGTTTTTCTTGGTATCGGTTTCGAAACTACAGCACCCACAAGTGCGGCAGGCGTTTATCACGCACAAAAAAACAAAATCGATAATTTCTTTTTCCTAAGTTCACACAAGATCATGCCACCAGCCATGTCGGCACTTATTGACGAAGGTGTAAAAATTGACGGATATATCGGCCCCGGTCATGTAAGTACAATCACCGGTTCAGGAATGTACGAGGAAATTGCACAAAAATTTAAACTGGGTGTAGTAATCTCCGGCTTCGAACCTGTAGATTTGATGCAGTCAATATATATGCTGGTTGAACAAATAGAAAATGAAAAGCAGCATGTTGCAATCCAATACAAACGTTTCGTAAAACCTGAAGGCAATGTCAAAGCGAAAAAATTGATGGATGAAGTATTTGAACTGAAGGAAGACTGGTGGAGAGGGCTGGGTATTTTACCAAAAAGCGGATTAAAATTAAGGGATGAGTACAGCTTGTTTGATGCCTCAAAAATGATTGAAGTTGAAATTGAGCCCACCATTGAGCCAAAAGGATGTATTTGCGGAGAAATTTTAAAAGGCATTAAAAATCCAAAAGACTGTAAATTATTTGCAAAAGCTTGTACACCTCAAAATCCTGTTGGGGCATGCATGGTTTCAAGCGAGGGTTCGTGCCATGCGTATTATAAATATAACAGGGGGTAAGTCTGAAGTTTGAAGTGCCGAAGCAAAGCTTCGCGCATGCTCGACCGAAGGTCGGCATTTGGAGTGCCTAAAGTTTGGAGTTTGGAGTTTAGAATATGGATTTCGACAAGACCTGGAAGATGGGGTGTTAAAAATTGATTTTCTTAAAATTGTATTTTTCTGTTTATGTGGCTATTAAGATTTATAGAAAAAAAATGTCTTTTCGTTCCGTTTTTTGCATTTTTTCAAAGGTTTTTGTAAAGAGATTTCTCCCTTCGGTCAAAATGACAAGTTTTCGTAACAAGTAAATTATGAATGTATAAATAGATTTCTCAGTCGCTGTGCTCCATCGAAAAGACAGGGTAATAATGGGAGGAGAGGAACATCGGGCGCAGAGCGCCCGATGTTCCTCTCCTCATACACCACAAATGAAGCCCTGTCTTTTCGACCGCAGGGAGAAATCTATTACCATTTGTCATCACACATAGAGGCTCCTATTTCCAGGGGCTTGGTACTCGAAATGACAAAGTTGTAGTTTATTGGTTCGGGGGAAATCCATCTTTATGAAAATAATAATCTGATGAAAGGTGAGTTAAAAAGAAAAATATAATAAATGGAACGTAAAAGTAAAATACAGATTTTACAACCCACCTGGAGGGTTTGCCTTTTTAAAAACAGTAGGTTTAAAAATTAAGTCCGTCTGTGTTGAAATAAAACCTTCCAGGTCTTCGCCAGTTCAAAGTTCAAAGTTTGGAGTTCATAGGTTTGAGTTTGGAATTTCAGTTCTGAGTTTGAAGCTTACTCACAATTTACTATTAACAATTAACAATTAACCATCAATGAAAACCAACAAAAACATACTTCTCAGCCACGGCAGTGGTGGCAAATTATCACACGAATTGATCAGTGACATTTTTGTAAAACATTTCGATAACGATATTCTTTCAGCGCAAACTGATTCAGCAATCCTTGACCTTCAGGGCAGCCACCTTGCATTTACCACCGATTCGTATGTAGTCGATCCCATATTTTTCCAGGGTGGAAATATTGGTAAACTTGCTGTTTGTGGTACTGTTAACGACCTTGCAGTCTCTGGTGCTAAGCCTCTTTACCTGAGTTGCGGGTTCATCATCGAAGAGGGTTTTCCTATTTCTGATCTCGAATCCATTGTAAAAACAATGGCTGAAGAAGCCACAAAAGCCGGGGTAAAAATTGCTACCGGTGACACGAAGGTTGTGAACAAAGGAAAATGCGATAAAATCTTCATCAATACTGCCGGCATAGGCTTATTAGGACCTGAAAGGAAAAATATCAGTTTTGGTAAAAACATTGCACCTGGCGATAAGATCATCGTGAATGGATCTATTGGCGATCATGGAATTGCAATTCTTGCTGCACGTGAATCACTCAGTTTTCAAGCCGATATCCAGTCTGATTGTGCCGCATTAAACGGCCTCATCGAAAGCTGTTTGGAGCTATCATCTGGGATAAAATTCATGCGCGATGCCACCCGGGGAGGAATTGCTACTGTTTTGTGTGAATTGGCCGAAAATAAAGATTTGGGGATAATCATGAACGAAACCAGCATTCCGGTAAGTGAACTGGTAAAAGGTACCTGCGAGGTATTTGGCTTCGACCCGCTCTATCTCGCCAACGAAGGAAAAGTAGTTATGGTTGTGAGTAAAAAGGATGCAACTAAGGTGCTTGAAAAAATGCAAAAACACCCATTTGGACAGGAAGCTCAGATTGTCGGAGAAATTGTTGCCGACCATCCGGGCAAAGTATTATTACAAACCGAAATTGGCGGACGAAGGATTATAGACATGCTTGCCGGTGAAATGTTACCACGGATTTGTTAGGCCAATTTCATCAATAGCTTCAACCTTTCTAACTTAGTAGTTGATACCATACCAATAATGTTGCAAGTTACAGGTTTCAAGTTGCAGTTAAATTTAACATGTAACTTGCACCCATTGTAAGCGCACAGGCAAATTTGTGAAATAAATAATTTAACGACCTTGCAAAAAACCTGGGTTATTAACCGCTAGTCCCCAATTCCTGGTAGAATTTATTGATGGCACCGGCAAGGTCATCAAATACAACATAGTGATTGTCGCAGCCGCTTCTTGAGCAAACATTTACTTTTCCACCAGCCTTAATATTTAGCCCAACCATCGGTGCATCGCAACTCTGACATTTAATTTCCCTCAAAAGGGATTTATTACAATTCGGGCAAAAGAATTTAACAATATCGCCCTTATTGAACTCAATATTGCTCTCATGGTCGTAACATCCATAGCGTGCACACAGCCATAATACACCCCGCTCTTCTTCGCCAACAATATTGACTTTTATACTGGGCTTCTCATGCAAGGGGTGCCCCTCATCCATCAAAGACGAATCGCAATGTGGGCATTTAACGATTAATGTGATAATGTTATTCATATTATACTCCTGTAAATTAAATGATTAGTAATATTTTATTGAAATAACGGATTTTAAATGTACAAAAAATATCTTACAATATGCAAATCACCAAACTTTGTGAGGCTAAATTATAACAATTAAGCGAGCAATGATGAGCACTGAAAAATAATTTTCTTTTTTTTTGTGCCAGCTAATCAACACAAAATAGGTTTTATTTAGCAAGGCTTTTCAGAAGGCTTTTCTATCTTTGCCGGCTGAAAATCAATTCAACATTTTAATAACAATCTTTATTTCAAGATAAAATGCACGAATTTTCAATAGCTGTTAGTATGGTTGATATTGCACTTGAATATGCCGAAAAATCAAATGCCATAAAGATCAACGAAGTTGAACTTGAAATAGGAGAACTATCAGGTGTTGTGTATGATGCAATGGATTTTGCCATGCAAGCCGCAGTTATAGGAACATTGCTGGAAGGGGCAAAAATTAAAATCGTTTCACCACCGGGGATGGCCAAATGTAATTCTTGCAACCATGAGTTTAAGGTTGAAAATATTTTTGATGCCTGTCCCAATTGTGGGGCCTACAACCCAAAAGTTATCGGTGGTAAAGAATTAAGGGTGAAATCACTCAATATCGACTAAATGATTACGTTATTCTTATCCATTTTAAATAATGGAAAATTAATAAAACATTAAAAACAATAAAACTTACACATATGTGCGGAACTTGTGGATGCGGATCAAATGAAGATCCCGTGAAAATTTTAATACCAGGAGAAGAAGAACACACTCATAACTATACGCATGTTCATAAACATGAGCATGGAAATGAAGATCATTCTCACGATCATAACCATTCCTACAATCATTCACATGATGGTGACAAAAGTACTCACGATCATGAACACGAAAATGAGCATGACACACAGGATCATGAACACCAGCATATTCATGGCCACAATCATGATAATAATGACCATGATCATCATCACGAGCATCATCATCACAATCATGACCACGATCATGGTCACGATCATTCACATGGACGACAGCTTATTATTGAAGAAGATGCCCTGCACGTGAATAGGTTGTCAGCTGAAAGAAACCGTGGTTATTTCGAAGCTAAAAATTTGATTGCACTCAACCTGGTAAGTTCACCGGGATCGGGAAAAACCAGCTTGCTCGAAAAAACAATCATAGCCCTCAAGGACCAAATCAACATTTATGTAATTGAAGGCGACCAGCAAACCATGAATGATGCTAACAGGATTGATGCTGCCGGAGCACCTGTTGTTCAGATAAACACCGGAAACGGATGTCACCTTGATGCTGACACAGTAAACAAAGCTGTTAAAAAACTCGACATCCAAAGCGAAGGCATTTTAATGATCGAAAATGTGGGCAACCTGGTTTGCCCTTCACTTTTCGACCTGGGCGAAGCAAAGCGTGTGGTAATAATCAGTACCACCGAAGGAGACGACAAACCTTTGAAATACCCGACAATGTTCGAAACCTCCGACATTTGTATTATCAACAAAACTGATCTCCTGCCCTATGTTGACTTTAGTGTGGCCCAGGCTAAGGAATATGCCCAGAGAGTAAATCCTAAGTTGAGATTTTTTGAGCTTTCTGTGAAAACAGGTGAAGGCATGGAAGCATGGCTGAAATATTTAATGGAAGAGTTGGTTGAAAAATAAAAGTTATTGGTGTATAAAGGAAATAGGGTTTATAGAGGGAAATGCAATTCAGATTCCTCACTTCGTTCGGAATGACAGCGGCGGGCATGAAGTGGTGGGGAGGCTGGATCGGGTGCTTTGCGCCCGATCCAGCCTCCCCTTTATCGCACCAGTTCGTGTCATTTCGATCGAAAATTTGTGTAGCAAATTTGAAGAGAGAAATCTAAAAATCACGACACGATATTTACGTTAGATCAGGAGGTCTGAGTTTATGATTCCCTCTATACACCTTAGCAGCACTATTTCCCCTCTCCTACTTTAACCTTGCCCCTCCTACTCCATCGAAACATCCTTCAATACCTGGCGGTAGGCATTGAAGATATTGGCACGTGAAACAAAACCTACATATTTTCCATCGTTAATTACGGGCAGGTTGTAATATCCGGTGGTTTTAAATTTTTTCATCACCAGTTCCATAGGTTCCGAAATAGACACATGCTCCTTTGCCTGCATCATGTACATTGATATCGGGTTATCCCACAGTTCAGGGTGAAACATATCCTCACGCACATCGTCCATATCAACCAGCCCGATGTAAGTCCCATCATCTTCATCAACCACAGGAAACAGATTTCTTTTTGATTTTGCAATTAATTTGGTCAGTTCCCTCAGGGTAGAATCCGGGTCAATAGTAAGCAAGTCAGTGTCGATAACCCGTTTAACATTGAGTAAGGTTAAAACAGTTTTGTCCTTATCGTGGGTTAAAAGGTCACCACTCTCTGCAAGGCGGCGGGTGAAAATTGAGTGTGGCTGAAAAGTCTTAATGGTGAGAAAGGCAATGGATGTAGTAAGCATCAATGGAACGATCAACTCGTAACCATTGGTCATTTCGGCAATTAGAAATATAGCTGTTAATGGCGCATGCAACACTGCTCCCAACACTCCTGCCATACCAACAAGCGTAAAATTCCCTTCATGCAAGGGACTGATGAAATCGAACTGATTGAATAAGCGTGCCAGGAAAAAACCCGACATCCCACCCATTACAGCGGCAGGAGCAAAAATACCTCCTATTCCCCCGGCCTAGGTAGTTAATGTGGTGGCAATAATTTTAACCAACACCAATAGCAAAACAAACCCAAGCGGAACCCACCAGATGTCCTTAAAATTGTAAAGCACTGTATTAACAAGTAAACCTTCCTCCTGGTTTGTCATAAGAAGTTCAATGGCAGCATAACCTTCACCGTAAAGCGGTGGCAGCAAAAATATCAAAACACCCAGACCAAGGCCTCCAATCAGAGTCCGGTTATAAGGTTGTTTAATCTTTTTGAATTTATCCTGGATAAAATGATGCATCCAGTTAAAATAGAGCGACACCAATCCGCAAACAATCCCAAGAAGAATATAAAAGTGAACATCACTAACTTCGAAAGGTTGGGTAACAGAAAAATGGATGAGCATATCTTCGGCCAGCAATAGTTTAGTTGTGATGGCACCGGTTACCGAGGCTATCAACAATGGAATGATTGATAAAGTGGTGAGATCGAGCATAAGTACCTCAAGGCTGAAAATAACAGCTGCAATAGGTGTTGTAAAGATGGAGGCCATCGCTCCGGCAGCACCGCAACCAATAAGCAGGGTGGTATTTTTGTAGTTCAACCTTAATGACTGCCCAACACCCGAACCAAGTGAAGCTCCGGCAGCAATAATCGGCGACTCGAGTCCAATTGATCCACCAAAGCCGGCTGTGAATGACCCACCAATTACCGAAGAGAAAAACTTATGCCACCTCATTTTTCCGTCGAGACGCGAAATGGCAAATAAAATCCTGGGAATTCCCTGGTCGGTATTGTCCTTTATCACGTACTTGGTTAAAAATACTACAATGGCAATACCAACAGCGGGATAAAGTACATACAAAATATTTTGGGTTGAAATATCGAAAAAGCCGGTAAGCGATTGTTTAATATAAAACACAAAGGACTTCAGGAAGTAGGAAGATACACCTGCACCCAGGCCTATAAAAACACTAAGGATGATAACAAAATAGGAATCAGTGATGTTTTTAACACGCCAAATTAAAAAACGACCTATAACCCTGTGGCTTTTCACGGAGTAAAAGTAGGAAAAAAGGAATTGAGTAGTAGAAAAACTTTATTGACGGAGTTTATAATTTGGAAACGAAGTGGATGAATTGGAACGAAGGGAATAGGTTCAAATCATAGTTCTTCAATAAGTAATCGTTTAGGTGATTGAGAGATTTGTTAAAACGAAAACCTTCTTCCAATTGAAAGTCATTTATTGTCATTGATGGTCATTCGTAGTCATTTTTTTCAAATAAAATGACACGCGAAGCGTAAATAACAATTAATGACAGCGAAGCTAAATGTCACAATTGAAATTACTAAACGAAGAATTCACTTCATTTCTATACCATCTAAGTAGATACTTTAATAATTTCACTCCAAACTCTTACTGTCTTTATTAACCCGATTTAATAGTGTTGGTTTTATAGCTTTCGACAAATTATAAAATTTGTAATCCCGCATCCTCAACATATTCCAATGCTGATTTTCATATCCACCAACAGGAGTTTTTTCAAATTCCATCGTAAGCTGTAGCAGGTTTTGATCATAGTAAGTAATACAGTCGTCGAATTGAGGGCCAAATTTCATTAATGCACTTAAAAAATACCAGCCAATATCGTAACCCCTAAAAGCATAATCCTTTGGTTCGTCCTGGTAAGTTTGTCTGAACCTGCGAATAAACTGTTTTACCAATGGCGAATTATAATCCACATAAGTATCACTCATTATTTGGGTATTCAGATTGTTGAGGTGTTCGGGTTCAAGGAAATCAATAAGCTTCCATTCGGGAATGCCAATAACAGTTATCGGAAAACTATCCCTCAATTCGTTGAGTTTTCGCATAAAATCCAGGATAAATACCTTGTCGTTGCTGTAGGTGATCACTACATTTTCGTGGTCGATAGATGCCTTGTGGCGAAAAGCGTAAACTGAATCGCGGCTGTAAACTATTTCATTATAAAGGTCAGTAAAAGGTGGTTGCCTGGTTTTTAAGTCTTTATTGAGGTAGGATCGGAGTAAATTAAAATCCGTTTCATCGCGGTATGGGTTATGTTTAGCTATGAAAATCTGTGAGCGTTGGTGACTTTCGTTGAGATATTGAACAAGCTGCTCAAATTGCTGATCGATGGTGGGTGTAAGTTTAAAAACATACGGATTATCGAAGATCACTTCACTTCTTGTAGTTAACGGGTTTACAATATGGATGTGATTTTCCTTTGCAAAATTGGCCACAATAGTAAAACTACTGCTAAACACAGGGCCAATGATCAGGTCCATTTGCTTTAATTCAGGATTACGGATAAGTTGTTTGGCACCAGTGATATCGTCCTCCAAGTCGAAAACGAATATTTCAGCATCCAGGCCCAGTTTTTTCAATGAATCCACAGCAAGCATAAAACCTTCATAAAGATGTAGAAAAGTAAATGGTTTAATGAATTCCTGTTTGACTTCTCCACCACCTTCTCCGCTCGTTTTTTGTAGCGGTTCATCCAACTGGTCAAGGTACAACGGAAGTATCAAGGCAATTTTATATTTGCCGCCTTCCCACGATTCCTCACATATTTCCTTTTGACTTTGCAAAGTATCAGTAACGATAACAGGCTCAAGTGTATCAGCATAAACCATTACCGCTTCTTGGTCAGGAGTCAACTTTGGCAGTGGTATATGGATAACCTGGCCTTCCATCAAGTGCCGCGAAATATAGGGGTTAATTTCCTTAATCGCTTCAATATCCACTTCATACTTTCTTGCAAGTTTATTGGCGGTTTCCCGCTCACTAACTTTATGGGTGATAAAACTTGCACCTTCGATAGAGTAAGGGATTTTTATAATTTGCTCACTTTTCAATTGATCACCAATGTCCGGGTTGAGGGCATAGATCTTGTCGATACTTACTCTGTATTTTACGGCTAACAAGTAAAGGGATTCTTTTGTTCTGGCCTGATACTCAAAATAATCTTTTACAGGCTGAGTCTTAACCTGCTGTACAGAAATTATCTCGGGCTCAGGTGAAGTAATGATCTGGCCCTTGGGAATTTTAATAAATGTGCCTTCTTTCAATCCATCAGGAAATCCATCATTGGCTGCTTTCAGGGCTTCAATTGATACATCAAACTCTTTAGAAAGACTGTACAAAGTAGCTTTAGGCCTCACTTTGTGCATAATATATCCGGCATCCACATTGGTGCTTAATGTGCTTTTGACCTCTTTTTTAAAAGCCGGGATTTTTATTACGCGGCCTATTTCAAGTTCATCCGTGAGGCCGGGATTGTAATATTTGAGTTCATCGAGGTTAACATGGTAAGCCCTGGCAATCGAATAAAGGGTTTGTCCCTTTTTTACTTCATGCAAATAAAAATCTTTCCCTTCAAGCTGTTCGGTAACATTCGATCGTACTATTGCATCCTGTGCAAACACAGCAGTAATACTAAAATAGAAAAGAAATAAAAAAACAAAAGGAACACTAAATGACCTCATAATTGGATATATCTGATGATGCATTCATTTGCAAACGAAAAAACCTCGCGGAAAATATAATTGATGAAATAGTTTTTAATTCCAGTGCTCAACACTTCAATACATTCAACTCAAAACTCGAGAACTAAACCGCAAAATTCGCAAAAGGGCAGTTAAGAATGCTAATCACCAATCACTGCTCACTAATCACTACTTCCCCCTCTACTCCCACTCTATTGTTGCCGGCGGTTTGGAACTAATATCATAAACCACGCGGTTTACCCCTTTAACTTTATTGATAATGTCGTTTGATACTTTTCCAAGAAAATCATACGGGAGTTGCGACCAGTCGGCAGTCATGCCGTCTGTAGAACCTACAGCACGCAGGGCAACCACATTTTCGTAAGTCCGCTCGTCGCCCATCACACCCACCGATTGCACTGGCAGCAACACGGTCAATGCCTGCCAAACTTCATCGTACAAGCCGTGGCTTTTCAATCCTTCAATAAAAATATAGTCCACATCCTGTAAGATTTTTATGCGGTCTTCGGAAACTTCACCGAGTATCCTGATCCCCAGGCCAGGCCCCGGAAATGGATGGCGGTGCAGGATTTCCTCTTTCAAACCAAGTTCCTTCCCTACCCTTCTCACTTCATCTTTAAACAGACTATTGAGTGGTTCCACCACTTTAAGTTTCATAAAATCGGGAAGCCCGCCCACGTTATGGTGTGACTTGATGGTTGCTGATGGCCCTTTAACCGAAATCGATTCGATTACATCAGGATAAATAGTTCCCTGGGCAAGCCACTTTACATCCTGAATGCGATGTGCTTCATCGTCGAACACTTCAATGAAGGTTTTTCCGATGGCCTTGCGCTTTTCTTCCGGATCAACCTTTCCTTTCAAAGCATCATAAAAACGTTGTGCTGAACGAACTCCTGTCACATTCAAACCCATATCCTTATATGCCTCGAGTACGGTTTCAAATTCATGTTTTCGCAGTAGTCCGTTATCTACAAATATGCAATGTAATTGCTTGCCAATGGCCTTATGCAAGAGCAATGCAGCCACTGACGAATCAACACCTCCCGACAAGCCAAGTACAACTTTGTCGGCACCCAACTTTTCCTTCAGCCAATTTATTGATGTTTCAGCAAAAGATGCCGGAGTCCAACTTTGATCGCACTTGCAAATTTCAACTACATAATTCCGTAGCAAAACCATGCCTTCGGTTGAATGATAAACTTCGGGATGAAACTGAATACCAAAAACCGGCTCATCACCCACCTGGTATCCTGCCACCTTTACATCGGAAGTGCTGGCAATAATATTGTAATTATCAGGCAAACTTAGTATGGTATCACCATGCGACATCCAAACCTGGCTGCCTTTGGTCATTCTTTTCATAAGTTGATTCTCACAGTCAATTGATACAAGATTAGCCCGGCCATACTCCCTCGTTGTTGAAGGTTCAACCTCGCCACCATTGTATTTTGCAAAATATTGTGCGCCATAACAAACACCCAGGATTGGAATATTTCTCTCAAGTATTTTATCCAGTTCTGGTGCCGGGGCATCTTTTTCCAAAGTAGAAAATGGGCTGCCCGAAAGTATCACACCTTGCACCTCGTCAAGGCCCGGAATTTTATTGAACGGATGTATTTCGCAATACACGTTGAGTTCGCGTACACGTCGTGCGATGAGTTGTGTGTATTGTGAACCAAAATCAAGGATGAGGATCATATTTTGCATGGCGCAAAAATAGCAATTCGATAAAAGCCACACATCATTGTTGAAAGATTTGTGAAATGTTTTGCTTTGCTTGTGGTGAACAAAAAAATCCTACTTTTGAAAAAGAATGAAAACTTTGCTTTATGTCTTTATTAATAAATAGCCTGCTCTTAACCCTAACAGAGTTTGATCCCGCATGTGCGAAACTGTCAGGGTTGCTCGAAAATCCACTAAATATACTTTTACTGATTCTCGGGGGAACCCTACTCTTGTTCTTTGCATATGCCTGGATTATTTCGATGAAAGAAAATGAAAAGCGTGCGGAAATTCTTATTTTACTCTTTGGGATATTGTTGATTTCCCCCTTGCTTTTACTGCTCCTCACCGAGTTTCCAAACAGGGGAATTGTGGTATGCTTAGTGGCCGGTATGTATATACTGATCCCCTTGCTCCTCTTTCTCCCACTCGATAAAAAGCATTTCAAACCGGCAGACGAACCTGCAGGCCGCATTGATGAACGTGATATTATGTTTTCGAGGGCACGCTATACCCCGGGTTCTGATCGCTATAAATCCTATTACAAAAATCATCCTGACAAAGAAACCCTGGATAATAAGTTCAGGGAAAAGCCAGGTTTGTTGCAACCTGGTTCAACTTTTTACGATCCATTGTTCTTCAATGCTGCCGATGCGAGTTTTGATACCGTTGCTGCTTTTCATTCAATTGTAGATGGAGACCCTGCCAAGCTCCAAACTATTGTCAGCCCTGATCAGGCAACAGCCTTTATAAAAAAGTGGGCCGTAAAACTTGGGGCAAAAGATGTTGGTGTAACGCTATTGAAGGATTACCACAAATATTCCGTTGTTGGCCGAGGTGATAACTACGGAAAAACTGTTGAATTAAACCACAAATTTGCTATTGCCTTTACCGTGGAAATGGACAAGGAAATAATGGACACTGCACCCCATGCCCCGGCTGTCCTTGAAACTTCACAGCAATACCTCGAATCTGGTGAAGTTGCCGTGCAGGTAGCATTAATGATCAGAAGGCTTGGTTACCCTGCCCGTGCACACATCGACGGGAAATACCAGGTTGTTTGCCCCTTGATTGCAAAAGATGCAGGTCTGGGCGAAATTGGCCGCATGGGGCTTTTAATGACCCCGCGCCAGGGCCCTCGGGTTAGGATTTCGGTCGTGACAACGGATATCCCCTTAATAATTGATCATAGCAAGAAAGATCCAACAGTAGAAGAATTTTGCAGGATTTGTAAAAAATGTGCCGAAACCTGCCCCAGCAAAGCAATTTCTTTTGATGATATGAAGGATATTAATGGGGTGAAACGCTGGCAAATTAGCCAGGAAAAATGCTTCACCTACTGGAGCCAGATTGGTACCGATTGTGGAAAATGTATGGCCGTTTGTCCCTACGCCCACCCCGACAACTTTTTTCACAACATAATCAGGTACGGAATAAGAAAGAACTTTCTTTTCAGAAAAATAGCAGTTCAGTTGGATGATTTGTTTTATGGTAAAAGGCCGAAGGCGAAAGGGACACCTGAAAAGATTAGAACTTAACCCGCAAAGCCAAAATGATATTCCTTCCTGGGGCAGAAATTCCTGAAGAGTAAGGCCTGTAGCGCTTATCAAGGATATTTTCGAAGCCCAGGTTAAGCTGGAACATTTCATTAATCTGGTACGATCCCTTTAAATTAATTGTAAACCAAGTAGGCGAATAAGGATTGCCATTGTCATCCACGGCATACATTTGTGGTTTATCGCGCTCCGATGGGGTAAGGTCCTCATAGCTTATCTGACCATTGTAATTGGCATAAGCTTCCAGCTTTAATTTACGGGCAGTATAAAACAAGGAGCTGCTTCCAAAGGATGGCGGAACGTGCCGAACAGCATATCCGTCACCATCTTCGCCTTGCATATAGGTGTAGGTGGTTTTAAAAGAAAAGTGTGTATTGATGTCGGCAGAAAAGGAAGCCGTTGCACCATAGATTTGAGCTTCTCCAGTATTCACAAGTGCTTGCACCTTACTTAATTCGCTATCGTACACTATCGAATCCTGGCCATCAACAGTAATGTCACGTCGGACCATGGCATCAACCAGATAGGTGTAGAAAACTGTGAGGTCAAGTTCAATATTTTCGCCAAACTTCTTAATAAAACCTGCATCGATATTGTAAGCATACTCAGGCTTTAAACCTGCATTGGGAACAACTACATTGCCCGGCTCCGAATCGAAAACTTTTGCAATATCATCGAGATTGGGCGCCCTGAAACCCGAAGAAAGGTTGGCATTGATTTGCCATTGTGTGGCAGAACGGTAAACCATACCCAGGCTTCCATTCAGTGCCCCGGTATTCAGTTTGATTTCGCTATATGGAAAATCGTAAAACGTGGTATCGATAAACTTGGAATCCATATAAACATAACTATATCGTAGTCCCGCCTGTAAAGTAATTTTCTCTGAAAGGTTTGATTTAAGGCTAACATACGCAGCGGAAGTTGTGTAATCTGTACCGCCATCAGGGTAACGCGTGGCAACCGCTTGGATCTGTCCTGATGTTATATCTTTAGAAAAACCTGTTGAGTTTACATAATTATAAACACTTTCAACACCATAATAAAGGCTTGATCTCTCATTCAAATCTTTGTCAAAATCAGCATTCAAGCTCAACACATTTACCTTCTCCGTCCGGGTTCGAAGCAAGTCGCTGCCAAACTTCCTGTCATTCCTGCTTTCTTCTACATTTTGCCATGCCAACAATATTTTCGCGTTATCAAACCATTTCTTGTAACCATGCAAATCCAGTTGAACAGCATTCATCATCCATTGTTGCGGGCCATAGTACCACTTGGCGTATTTCAATTCATCGCCCTTGTATTCAGCAAGCCTGTCGTAGCGCGGAATATCAGTTGATGTTGTGAATTGAAAATTATACCCAATGTCCACATTGTCGCTTAACTTTACAAAAAACTTTTGCAACACATTCACCTGGTTATATGCCGATGGAATTTGCTTATTGACATCGTCGTTCTTAACCATCGAATCAACACCATTGACCCTTTCAGCATAGAAATCCCGATCAAACTCAGGTAAACCGTTTGCACCCTGCCTGAGGTCATCGAACATGCTATAACTCACGCTGGTCAAAAATCCCCAGTTTTTTCGTCCAAAATTAAAATCTATGTGGCCTGTCCTTTCGTTGTTGGCTGATGAATAACGCGCC
>Ga0208648_1001888_pt1 | contig 15635 bp, 15 predicted proteins | sample AntAceMetag02UKL_FD_184772 | JGI IMG/M metagenome (GOLD analysis project Ga0208648, IMG submission 184772) | Saline lake microbial communities from Ace Lake, Antarctica - Antarctic Ace Lake Metagenome 02UKL (SPAdes) (version 2) | ecosystem: Environmental > Aquatic > Non-marine Saline and...
GGTTTTCTTTCAAAATTGTAGTTTTGTTTATAACATGTTGTTTATAATAGAATTTTGAATATCCATGGGCCATGTCCGAGATGCCAACAATTTTAAATGGTTAGGTGTGCTTGCAACATAATCAGACATATCAAAGGATTTCCGGCCGGCTGATATCCTGGGAGTTCCACAAGCAATTAAAGGTTTTGACAAGCGGGAATTTTTTGAGGTATTCACAATCTGTAATTTAGACTACACTGTTTTTACGGCTAAAAATCACGCAAACTAAATGTTTGGTAATAATTAGTAGGTATTTTATTGACGAATTTGATGCCCGCAATTTTCATTGGGCATGGCAACCCAATGAACGCATTGTCTAAAAATAATTATACCGAGGGGTGGACTTCCATAAGCAAATCAATCCCACGCCCCAAGGCCATACTTTCTGTCTCTGCTCATTATTACATACCGTTCTGTATGGTGACCTCAAGCCATAGTCCTCCAACAATTCATGATTTCAGCGGGTTTCCAAAGGAACTATACCAGGTAGACTACCCTGCTCCCGGAAGTCCCGAACTTGCCCACCGTGTTAAAGAACTGCTCAAACCCACTGTGGTAAAGTTTGATGAAAGCTGGGGACTTGATCATGGAACTTGGTCAGTGCTGAAACAAGTGTTTCCCAAAGCTGATATTCCTGTGGTCCAACTCAGTATCGATGAGACTCAGCCAACAATGTTTCACTATGAAATGGGAAATCGGCTCATGTCATTAAGAGAAGAAGGTATTCTAATTATCGGCAGCGGAAATATAGTTCATAACCTGGCTGCTTATAATTGGAAAAACAAAGACATACCTCCTTTTGATTGGGCTATGAGATTTGAGAAATATGTGCGAGAAATGTTGATTAAAGGTGATGTTACATCTATTATTAATTACCAAAATTTCGGAGATGACGCAGTATTATCTGTTCCGAACCCTGATCATTACCTGCCTTTTATTTATATACTTGGACTTCGCAAGGAAATGGAGAAAGTAAGCTTTCCGGTACAAGGGGTAGATGGAGGCTCAGTCTCAATGCTTGCTGTTCAGATTGGCTAACTCATTGCCTCCCAATGCTTTTTTCACCAGAGCGTGCTCTGCAGGCATTCCACACCCGTCTGTGGGAAAACATCTTCGGTTTTAGACAGTTCCAATACATTGCGATTTTGTGAACCTTTGGTCTGTGAATCGAACTATAGGACCATAAAAATTCAGCCACGAGGTGGTTTGGATTCGCGACTCAAGGCAGGTATCATGAATCGAGAAGTGGATTTACTTCAAGATTGACAGCAGATTTTTTCTTTCCTATGATCAACCTTTCTGTATTTAAGCCTTTACAGTGAAAGGAATAAAATCAATGAATTCGATCTGGACTTTTTTTCTGATAGCATTTGTTGCTGGGTTTACTCTTCCTACCCAGGCCGGCATCAACGTGCAACTGAACCAGTGGAGTCAATCGGCAATTCTGGCCGCAACGATTTCATTTGCAGTGGGGACTATCGGCCTTTTCGTTTATGCCTTGTGTTTAAGAATCCCCTTGCCGGCGGTTGAAACACTGTCCGGTCATCCATGGTGGATATGGACCGGCGGACTGCTCGGTGCATTTTTTGTGGCGGCCACCATTGTGCTTGCACCAAGGCTGGGGGCCACATCCATGATTGCACTGATCATTGCCGGTCAAATGACGACTTCAGTGGTTTTAGATCATTTTGGCTGGCTGGGATATCAAATGCATCCCGTTAGCGGAATGCGAATATTGGGTGTTTCCTTACTGTTAGGGGGTGTGATATTAGTCAGGTTATTCTAATACAGATCTCGTAACATGATAGAAAAATAGGTCTTTTTTTTGGACATTATCGGGCGTGGTGAAGCCTTCTCGAAGCATAGGTTTCAGGTGTCAGGTTTCAGGCTGGCTCTCGCTTTTTCACTACTGACACCTGACACCCGACACCTGAAACCTGAGGGCCAGTGCCCAATTTTCATGCAATCCCCCGAAAATTAAGGAGTCACAATTATTTTTCCAAGCTGAATGACGAGGTCTGTAATAACTATTAATGTCTAAAATAACCTGATTCTTCCATTTATTCCGTGAATCCACGTTCTCTCATTGATTCACTTTTCTTAAAGTGCGCCATGCCCGTTTTCATCTTCCGAAATCCGAGTGTTTGGTAGAACCCTTCTTTTCCCGGTGTCGCATATAGAATGATGTTGCAATGGGAGATCCGGGGCAAGATGTTCTTCATGATTGTCGTTCCGATCCCCTTCCCTTGGTATTCAGGGCGAACGGCACAATCGTAGATAGCGGCTTGGTAGGCACCGTCAGAAATCGCTCGACCAAAACCGATCAATCGGTCAGCATGATAGACAAACACGGTCGTATGACTGGCTTCAAACGCTTTTTTGTGAACATCAGGTTCATAGTACGCCATTTCAACGCATTTCAATGTTTCCGATACTGCCTTCCAGTCCACTCCGGTACAATCTTGCTTAACGTCAACTTCCATCAAAGACCTCGTTGTATATGTTATCGTCAAACCATTGACTATCAGTTAAATTTGCCCTGATAACACGACATTAATAATGTTTTCGGGGAAACTTCCCGAAGTGCAGAATTGAGACTACCTCACGAAAATCCGGCTTGTCAAAACCTTTGTGATCTTGCCACGATTTCAGATCATCCAAATTGACGGATATCAAATTCGAACTGTAAATATCAAGCGAAGATTATTTTACAGGCATCCCATTCCTGATCTCAGCTGAAAAGGCGTACATCTCCAAGCTCGGTCAGTCAGATATATCGAAGGTTATGAGGCCGGCTGATATCCTGAAGGTTTGAAGAGATATCTTAAACGATCAGTTTCTACATGGAGTTTTGTTTACGAGTATGAATTGTTAGAAACCTGGAGGCGTACCGCTTAGCAATAAAAAGCTGTAAACTGCAAAACTAAACTGCGTCCCTCTTTTTATTATATTCTATTTGACAGCCGCTACGATTTATAGTGGAATGCCGTTATCGATATGTAAAAAAGCTTATACTATGAAGCAGGAGGAAAATTTGCTATGAGTCTCAAAAGAAAGGAATTTTTAGAAGGTCATAAGAAAGTCGCCGATGATAAACTTGTAGCCCGTATGTCTTCTCTCAAAGAGAAAGGTTTGGACGCCGTCGCGATTAAACGCGACAGCTTTATCAAAAAAATGATGGCCGACATCCGCAAAGCAAATTACCGCCTGGCCTGTATTGCCGCCCAGGAGAAGTTAAACGCTGATAAAGTCCAAACCAAAACAGATAAACTGGCTGCCAAAAAGAACACCCCTGATAAGCCGTCGGCAAAGATCGCCAAGGGTGCTCCCGCAAAGAAGGAAAAGAAAGAAAAAAAGAAAGCGCCACCTCCTGCTTAGGATGAGCAAGAGTAGGAATCGGCTGTTCATCCGAATTTTTATTAATCCCTGTCAATTGATCGTAACATCCGGCTATCATGGTTGACCGGAAGCGTACATTTAAAAATTGCAGAATGCTGATTCCATTCCCCTCTTTTTGTTTTCAGATCTATCCACAAAACCTAAGGTTTGTCAGAATTATCACAGGTTTTTGTAGTAAATGATATCCTGGGAATGTGGAGAGATATCTTGAACAATCAGTTTCTATGGTGAATTTTAGGGGTGCTCCGCTCAACGCTCCAAACTTCCTATATTCAGTGACAAAAAAAATGACCCAGGGATTTGGTGGATTTGTGATCGGACCATGCTTAGTATCTTAAAAATTGTTTAAAAAGCTCTAAAAGTTACCGTTTTTTGTTCTTAGACCTGTTATTTGGGATAAAAATTAGCAGGTCTAAGGATTTTTTTTGAAATACTATTTTACTTAAAAGGTCCTTTTTGGGGTCAAAAAGAGTGGTTTAAGACGATTTTAGGGCCTGTTTTAGGCTTCTTTTCCTGTTATTATAGTTGGTTACCGCGGCCCGACCCCAAGCGCACTAAAATTACAACAAATTATTTATAATACGCATCCAAGAATTCATCCCTTGATATCCTTGCTTGTGTAAGGATGGTTCTCAGCGTTGATTTCTTGATTGTTGGATGGTTTGGCATCGTTAGGGGAGTTCGGGTTCCGTCCGGATTTTCTCTTAACATTGCAATGTGATTGCCCTCGCGTACGATGTTGAATCCAAGAAGCTCAAAGGACTTAACAACTTTTCGAATTGGAGCGTCAACAGGAAACTTTGACATCAGACAGGTACTCCTGCTTCTGCAATAAAAGCTTCCAGAATTGGCGGGTCAACATCAATTTGTTCAGGCCCGAATGTCTCGATATGAAATTTAATTGCCGATTTAACATCAGCTAACGCCGCTTCATATGTATCACCCTGACCGACCACAACGCCCTTTAAGCCGAGTGGATAAGCAACATAGGTGTCGGGATGTTTCTCAACAACTATTTTAAATTGTTTCATAATATTAGCCTCATTCAAATTGGTTTTTGCCAAGCCAACAAATTATAACACAATTGAGGTTTAAAAACAAAAAAGAATACCGCAAAATTTTACGCCTGCATGAAAAAGACAAGGTACGCGACACTTCTACTCGGAGATTCTGGATTTTGTTTCCGCGTTTGGCTTTTATATGTTTTACCTATGCTCCATGCCTTGGCTATGGGCTTCCCAAGGCTCCAATAGGAGGTGTCCGGTTGTGAGAGTATCAGGGGCTTCATTTTTCTAAAATCCATTTTACCATCAGCTCTCCACGATTTCCACCAGCTTACATTCCATGGTTAAAGGACAGTCTCTGATCATTGGGGCGGTTTTCAGCTTTGTCGTTTTTTTTACCCGATACAATTCCGCAATAATCGGTCACCTCCACCATATCCTCCGAAGGCAGGCAAACGCTGAAGGTTTGGTTCTCTTTAAATCCAGGATTGCTGTAATGGCCTTTCCTTTTAGCCCGGAAGCTGCTGTGCAAGCTACCGACCAAGATACCAAGTCACCGACCAAGTTCACCCCCGAAGTTACCCCCGAAGTCAGAAGGCTGCTTGCCGTTATAACCGGGGAGATGACACGAGGGGAAATCCAGGAAAGGTTGGGGCTGAAGGATGAAAAGCACTTCAGAGAAAATTACCAGCAAGTCGGCGTGAAGCTTGGCTTGATCGAGATGACCATACCCGACAAACCCCGCAGCAGTAGGCATAAATACCGGCTTACGGATAAAGGGAGGGCTTTATTGGAAGAATTAGGGGAGCATCATTAATATCGGTGTGTGGAGCAATAAAATGATAAGATTCTCTGATATATCTGTCGAAACTTATATTTTGAGGGGCGTCCCGCTAATCCTTTATATTTTGAGGGGCGTCCCGCTAATCCCCCCATATAGTCAATAAGACACAACGAAGTTTATAATTTAAGGAGCGTACCTCAAGTTCCCCAATTGTTGTAAATTTAATCCAAAATTGCTTTCAATAATGCATCCCGTGCATCCGAATAAAATTGAACGTCGACTTTAGTTGCCATGTCATCAGAAAGATCAAAGAGTTGTCGACGACAAGCAACCGGCATCAGCAGAGCGGTTGCTCCTTTTTCGATGGCTATCTCAGCGATAGTTACTGAATTGTGCATTTCCTCGATTGAACCGCCAAGATTAACCTCGCCTACAATAATGAGTCCACCACGTATGCTTTTCTTGAGCAGGGCTGTGCATAAAGCTACAAGAGCGGCAACTCCCAATTTTGCCCCCAATCTCGCGGCATCAAAAGCACGTAGCTGTATGGTAAATTCATGGTGACGCGGTTCTTTGTCTCCCACAAGAGATGTTGACCTGGCGTAGAGGTTTTGTTCTGCGAAACTCACTCTCTCTTTAAATGCAGTCGGAATTGGTTTGTTTAGAATCTTCACGCTTGACCCAGGTCCCTCATTGACTTCTATTCGGAATAACCCAGGGTGTTCATCCATACCGCCGGGGCTGATTGTCCAAACCTGGCCGGGTTCTAGTGGGTCGCTGCCAATACTATTTTCGCTGTGTAGTTCCGGTGTTGATACAAACTTCTCAACACCCTCATTTCCTAAAACATAACTAAAATGTGTATTTCGGAACTCGGCGGCACCGATACGTTTTTGTTGCTCCTTGACCCGTCTTCGAGTTTCCAATGCTATTCGAATTGCCCATTCGATATCTTCGTCTGGTATCTCCCCTTCTCCGCCAGGGTAAAGCAATTTCAAAAGACCGCTAATCGACTTGTTTGCGGCATTGGTATCTCGACCGCTCAATGCCCCACCCAAATAGACTCGATTTTGAAGTACTGACACCCTGCTTTGATTGCGTAAATGGGTCATACACTCAGAGAAAAAGTCACTGACCATCCCGAAATGGTCGGTCAACAGGCTTTTATCGATCTTGGGTACATCCCACCCCGGCAAATACGCGTGGATGCGATCCATGAAAGCCGTATCATTGCGCATCTCTTGGGGCAAAGGTCCAAAAAGATGACCTATCCGTTGCTGGTGCTCGATATCTACATCAAAGTTGCCCACCAATACGATGCTTCCGTCAGCGCGAATGTTTTCCTTTCCGCGGCTGAACTCACCAGATTCCATGTAGCCCTTCATGATGTTGATGCCATCTTTCTTATCAAATGAGACGCCCGACACCTCATCAAAACAGACAACATCGTACATACACACCAGCCCTTTCTGGCCGGTACCCATGTGCACGAACATTTGTGCTACGGTTGCCTTGCCACCTGAAATCAGATGAGCATAGGGTGATACTTGCTGAAAAAGATGGCTTTTTCCAGTTCCACGCGGCCCCAATTCGACCATGTTGTAATTACGTTCAACAAACGGCACCATTCTCAGAAAAAATGCATTTTGGGCCCGTTCGCTAAGACCCTCAGATTCAATACCAATACTTCGCAAAAGGAATGTTTTCCATTCTTCTGTCGAAAAATGTTTTCTGGCTTCAGCCAAGTCTTCCAGCACATCACGCTTAGACAGCTGAATCTCTCTGAGGCTATCCACACCAAACGGCCGGCCGCTCTTTTCCTGGGCGATTGCAGCATCATAGCTTAAATTTATTTCTGCATAGAATCCGCCGGTCAACATTCGCTCATGCTCATTGGCAAGCTTTCCGCTGATTCGAACATCCTTCAATCTAAGACTCGGCAGTGTCGCAAGATAAGAGTCTGTTTTTGCGTCCAGCCTCGCGCTGATCAAATCGATAATTTTTACATTACCCTTTTCTCTGGATCGAGCCTTAAAAAGTTCTTCTTCACCGGCCTTAACCGTACGTGACTTGAGCTGTCGTTCTACAATTTCAAGACCTTCTTCGATATCCTCTTGGTCCGTACTGGCACAGTAACGGCCAAGTAAAATCCACCACATATGTGGGCACCGGAAACTGCCTGGCGAATGTACGGACAAGGTCTTTACGAACTAAATACCCGTATAGTGTCGAAGCAGCCAGTTTATCCACATGGTCCATTTCCATTAATCTGTACCTCCGCCGATAATCGTCTTTTCCTGAGCGACCAGACTCCCATCCTTATCAAGGAGAACGATCGAGGCTTCGGAGCCTTCAAGCTCTTCATTTTCAACGACAACCGATCCCATTCCATTTTCGTTTATGGGTTTGACATTCATAACTATGCTATCATCCGGATTGCCGGCCTTCATCCGGACATCAAAGAATAGCGCGGCGAAATCCCCTTCTACGGCGATTTTGCATCTGAGCCCCTTCCAGACAACATCAGTGATTTCCGCCAAGGTTTCCTGCTTGGAGGAAGTCCCGGAAGTCACCATTAGTTCTAAGGTCAGGCATTCCTGGAGGCTTAGTCCCCCATGGGCATATTCCTCGCCCGCTTTGAAACAACTGATTCCATTAGCCAGCACGATGCTTTGGTTTGGGTTCCAGTACCAGGGGAATAACCGCTCTTCGGTAACTGCTCCAGGCTTTATAACGGCGCATCGCCCCCATTTATTTTCAACCAGAACAGCAGGCAGATCGATTTTCGGAAGTCCCCCTGGAAGCAATAGCCAGCCATGATCCGTTACGATCCGAACGGTTTTCCATCCCGCAGCCAATAGCTGATCCACACGGTCAGAGACTTCAGACAACAATCCAGCGATGAACCTGGAAAGTTTCCAGCCCCGTTCGTGCCCTTCGTGGTCGAGGTTTCCGAATTCGCACCATGCGTGTCCGGTTCCATCTCCGGATTCCGCCTTTTCCAATACGATCCAGCCCTTTGCATTTAAAAGCTTTTTAAGATGATACCCGCCTTTAAGTGACTGGCCGGTTTCTTTCACCGAGGGCTCAAAATCTGAAGTTGCCTCTCCCCCCTCAATGAAATCCCGAACCGGTGAAACAGCCGGTTTTCCAGTGGCCGTCACACTGGGTAAGGCGGCCCAGAAGGCTTTTCCAGAAACCTTATGGCCTCGCTTCGTCAAAAGTTCGGATAGCTGCTGAGACAGATCATACCGTAAGCCGTCTACAAACAAGATGCATTCTCCATTTGCAGCCGATTTTGTTTTCTGGCTTGAAACTATTGCGCCTGGGTATCCCGATTGATCGACTTGTTTTTGCAAATAGCGTGTGGAATCTTCAACCCAAGGCATGTAAATAGAACGAATCGCCGTTGTCACGGCTTGGAAATCATCTTCCTTTTTCACGAATGAAAGCGCTTGCAAAACGGCGGCATCCGCCTTCCAGCCCGTGTTGGAATAGCCGGTTGCCAGATCCTTGGCCGAACCTGCCGCCAGCGGGTTCGCCGTTATTTCAGAAAGAATCGCGAGGGGTCGTAACGCCAGCGCCAATGGCGATTTGCCCAGCTCAACCCATACAAGTTTTCGTCTTTCACGATGGGATTTGTCGAGATCTGTGATTCGATTTCGAGCTTCATGACTGGGAATATCCCCAAGCGCGGAAAAGTCTTTCCGAAGGTCTTTCTCTTTGCTTTCGTTCCACTGAGGCCATCCGCCGTGTGTGTCTGCATTTGCAAACAGTTCCAGCGGCATGGTGCATTTGCGGATATGGGCCGGAATGTTGGGATAGCGGTTGGGGGCTTCACAATAGCGTTCCCAGATCGCCTGCCAAGGCCCGTCATGGATGGCCAGCTTTTCAGCGCCGGACAGAGGGCCGTCATCTTGTGGATTAAACGCAAGCTGCGATTTGCAGACCTCCACAAAGGCGACCCATTCGTTTTCACCTCTCCCTGTACGGAAGGCATCGTCCTGATCCAACCATTGCAGAAGATCCCGTACCGGGTCTCCTCCGGTTAATAGGGTATTGAAATAGTCTTTATCCAGTCGCTTGCCCTTCAAGAGGCTGATCTCCTCGTCCAAAAGGCAATAAAGCGCCAATTGCATGGCATTCTTTGCGTTGTTGTCCTAGGCGACATCAAGGCCCAGTCCGCCCTGGTCAGATTTTAGAAATGACAGTATGGTCCAGTCTTTACCGTTGATTTGAGACCAAATTACGCCCCGGTATTGCAGCTCTGCCAGTGGTTTTAGAGAGTCAGGGCAGCTTTCAACCGCCCTGAGATCCTGACGGCTGACACCGGGAAGGTAAAAAATGGGAATGTTTTCGGCTACGCGATAGCGAGCCTGCTTTTCCTTCACTTCATTTTCCATCGGAGTTTCATTCTCAATGGATATTTTTCCTGCCAAAACACAGCGCAGCCAAATAGCGGGGCCGGTGCGTTTTTCAATATCGTATTCGCCAAGGGCAAGCAGTTCCGGCAACTCAATTTGCATCCGGGGGATAATGGCTTCCCATTGATGGTCTCGGTCAGGCCAGAGAATGCATGCCGGGGCCATCTGGACGTCTGGATTGTACACGGCGGCGGAACGGATGGCTTTGGTCAGCTTGTCAATTACTCGGGTCAACCGATCACCTCCCATAATCCGGTATTTTTTGAAACCAATGCGCTTCAATATACCTAAATTCTTTATTTTTTAAACATTGCGCATCACTATCGTCCGGGTTTTCCCCAACTTTTCAGCTAACGCATCATAGGAAATTGACGAGTCCTCCTTAACCCGAGCCAGAAGCTGCATCTGGACACTGGTTAAAGATGCTTTTAAAAGTGCAGTCTTTTCTGATTTTTGCACCTTTAATGTTATGCTATCTGATCGGTCTTATTCTGACATTATATTCGTCACAACCTGCTACCAGTGCCTGGGGGGCATCTGTTGCAAGTCCGGTTGAGTGACACAGTTCCACCAAATGGTCCACCGCCGGTTTGCACTCTCGCTCTCTTTCTAATCTGGGATAAGGGTCTTGTTCATTCACCGGCCGGCCATTCAGGTAATGGATCCAGGTTTCAATGTTTCGTTTAGGAACCGCAATGGCAACGGCTTCACCATCGGTTCGAAATGCGATTGCCATTGAATTACATGCCTCTCCGAATTCATTGATCCGATCTTGTACGTCTCTATTATCCGCATCGATCATTGCGATTAAGGCAGAGGCCGCCCGTTGTCGCCGTTGCCGATATGCCATGAGTTCATGTGGAAATTTTTCCCGAACCCACTGCTCCGCGGAGCAGTGGGCTGATGGACTTTTTTCCACTCGGATCTCTCTCGTATTCCAACCCATGCCTTTAAGAAATCTCCGAATAAAGGCTTCGTGTTGGGAATCCTCGCAGAGAAGTACAATCTTCACGCGCCGTTTGCTCATTCCGTCCACCCCCTTGCAATTTGCTCTGAAAGCTTCAACCCTTTTTCAATCTTTTCCGGCAGCTTTTTGATGCGGGTTGGGCCGAGGGGATCCCTTTCGAGCCACTTGCCGCTTTCGGGGCCTAAATAATCAATTAGTTCGGGGTGATGGCTGATAAGTACGGCCTGAGGAAAGCCCTCCCCACAGGCATCGTTAAGTTCCATCAGCCAAGGTTGAATTTCGGGCAAGGAGACGTAGTTTTCCGGTTCATCAACAAAGACGGTATGCCCCATGTCCTGCAAACCGAGCAAGAGCGAGTAAAGGACAATCATGACGCGCTGGCCGTCAGAGAGTTGTTCAAAGTCAAAATAGATTTGCGCGCTGTTTTCATTTCCACTGCTAAACCCGACTTTTAGAATTCTATGCTTTCCGGCCTGTTCTAGCTTGAAGGCGTGGAAACCGGGGATGGTATCTCGCAGTTGCTTTGTCAATTTAAAAATTTTGTCCTGGTGCTCCTGGGAGATGTAGCGGTACCATGACGCGAAATTGGTGCCGTCCCGGTTCAGCCAATTAGATTCTTCCGCTGTTTCCGAAGTCATGGACGTTGGCTGAAGGCTGACGATAAACATCATCTGAACCCATCCCTTAAACCATGTCAATTTTTTATTGTCCGGCCTTGAGACGATAGTGGCCAGGGCCGAAACAGACCAGTCAAAGGAATACTCCGGACCGGGCTTGTGATCGTCGTGGTAAAGCTTGACTTCCCCCTGCTCGAACTCGAACAGCGGCTTGCCGTCTAACAATAAATGTTCGAACTCAACTCTCTGTTTCTTAATATCGGGATTGTGGGATATGACAAGTTTGTAGGAAAAGAGTCCATCCTCACCCTGCACATCAAGCTCAAAGGTCTGTTCGCTTTTATTGACCCAGGCGGTAAGATCCTCCGGAGGAAATACTTCGCCGACCTTAGCATTGTCCACTATCAGGTGACGAACCTTGCATAGCAAATCAAATAGGGTGGACTTTCCGCCACCGTTCGGTCCCACCAGCAAAGTCAGTTCATCGAAATTTATCTCAAAATTGACCAGGCAGCGATAATTGTCAGCGTAGAGTCTTTTAAGCATTATGTTCCTCCTTCATCGGAAATTTTTCCCGCCAAAACACAGCGTAGCAAATAGCGGGGCCGGTGCGTTTTTCAATATCGTATTCACCAAGGACAAACAGTTCCGGCAACTCAATTTGCATCCGAGGAATAATGGCTTCCCATTGACGGTCTCGGTCAGGCCAGAGAATGCATGCCGGCGCAACCTGGACGTCTGGATTGTACACGGCGGCGGAACGGATGGCTTTCAGGAGATGCTCGATCACTATCATCGCTCCGCAACCTCCCAATATCCATGTTTTCTGCCACCGACGCGTTTCAAAACCCCCTCTTGCTGGAGCTTTCGAAGGTGCCGCTCCACCGACCGCTGAGTGACACCCACAAGATCCGCCAACTCCGGGATAGTGATCTTAGCTTTATCGCGTATTGCAGTCAAAATTTTTCCCGACGTTTTACCGACACGGATTGTGGCCTTTACCGACGATCTGTCAGCGATTTGGGCAGCCTTTACCGACACTTTGGCGACACTTTCAGGGGTCTTTCCCGACACTTTACCGACAACCACCTTCACATAATCGTCGGCAGCGTCAAATAGAGCTTGGACGCCACCCGCTTTCAAAGCCGGAATGACCTTTGTACGCACCCCCATCCCTCGGGCGTCCACGTAGCCGTAATCCCGCAACACTTCGACAATGATGTGGTTTCTGGCGGATCTTTGCCCAGCCAGCATCTTTTCAACGGTCATGGAATTGGGCAAGGCGCCCGGGCTGATAATTTCAAGACGATCCCGGTAACCGGTGATATCGACATCCACAAAGCGGCTCCAATCCCTGTGGGTCAACGCATTGATCAACAATTCGCGCAACGCTTCGTAAGGATAGAACCAGATTTTTTCCCGCCGAAAATTCTCGTCGATGGTATTGGGTTCCAGGGTCACAAAGGGTTCTATGGACTCCAGAGTTTTTTCGATCAGACCGGCATCGATCAATGATTTTCCCACTTTTCCCACCTGAAACCTTCCCACCAGCGGGGCGTCGATAATCCTGTCAAGTTGCGCTTGATACGCCTTGTCGGTGGAATCGAAAAACATCAATCGGATTCCGGATTGTTTCAGCGCTTGCCGTGGGCTGATCCCGAATAAAACCAACCCTGCGATAGTGCAAACCACATCATCGGCAACACCATCCGTCATAAAACCCAGTGCCTTGGCCGCGTGACCCAGCCTTCCTTATCTCCAAGCACTTCCGGGTCCCTCAGAATATCGCGCAGATAGTTTTCTAGTCGTGCATGATCCAAGGAGGCGATTGAAGTGCGATTGACCGGCATGATTTCCGTGTGTACTGCACCACTGGCCGCACCAAGCATCAGAAGCTGTTCCCGGGTTGCGGGGCGGGTCACGTTGCCGATCCGAACATAGGCTGTTTCCCGATCATTGGCTCTGACAACATAGGGTTTAAAAATCTCCTGCCCGATGGTGATCACTGCAATCCGCTTGCCGGAATCCATCACCACTTCTTCGTAATAGGGCAGGATCACAGGATGTATATATCTGCCGAAAACCGTATCTGCCACCCACTCGCTCAAGTTGCTTCTGGTAATGCCGAGAATGGTTTTGTCATCCGCTACCCCCAGGAGAATATAACCGCCTTTGAGGTTCGCAAGGGCAACAATCTCTTTGGCAAGCTGTTCGGGCCGGATATCGTCGAGCTTGAACTCAACGCCGGAATTTTCACCTCCGGCGATCAAAACCATGATGTCTTTTTTCTTCATGTTTGATCTCCATTTCGACCGTTCGGCTCTGTTCTGGCTTGTCGCTTCTCCTTTAGCGTCAGATGATGATCATTGATACGGTCCCCCCTCATTGCCGCCATATATTGGTCCCAGGTGATACCAGGGAGCCGAAGGGACATCTTTGCCCCGGTCTTTGGTCCATTTGATATTGGGTTTATCCCTTAAAACTCCTGCGCCTCTCTTTTTGACATCGCCGACGGTCATAAAGGGGCGGATATTGAGACTGACGCCGTCATTCAAATCAGGATTCCAGCCGAATGGTTGCTTTTCGATGGGCTTCCACCTGACAAAAATATCGTAAGGCGTTTCGCCTTCAAGGATCAGTTCCAGCTTCTTCTTCAACGATTCGGTGGCGGCCAGTTTTTCTTGAGCGCCATCCACGCCATTGCCGATGTCCTGTTTCTGGCGGCTAATCCAGTCGCCCAGATAAGTGTAGATGAGGGTTTTCAACAGCTTGTGGTCGAACTTGTGGTAGTTCACCAGAGCCGCAAAGCCGTCGCGTAGGCCATCCCAGATGTGCCAGATAAAAGGGCGGTGGTGAAATAGCTTGCAGTGCTGGGTGAAAAACTTATCCCGGAGCCAGGTTTCAACGGTTTTGCCCGCATGGCCTGCCTGCGCAAGCAGTTCAGCTTTCTTGTTGGATGACCATTCACTGCCGTATGCCACAGCCAGTAGGTTTTCCAGTCTATCTTCGGCCTTCATTTCACCACGCACCGCAGGGATGCAGACGATGCCGTCCTCGTCAGCAAATAACACCAACTCCTGCGATTGTTTAACCCAGGTGCGGGCCTCATCGGAGAGCTCCATAGCGTTATTCAGCTCCGCAGGCCATCTGTATCCAAGCAGGCGGACGACAGCGACCTGCAACACGGTGGCGTCGGTACGGAGTGGCCCGATCGCTGTCCATTTTTTCTCATCATCCCACATCACCGAACCACAGGGGTGGCCGTGGAAGATCCACTGGGTGGGATCGTCGGAGTAGGGCTTGGGTATGCAATTATCAAATATTGGGAATTTGTCTTTGTTAAATGAAGGTTTGGCTAAAGTTTTTGGAGTAACGCCTGTTTTATTATCGAAAGTTCTTACTGCAGCACAGTACTCTTTGGAGGATATAAAATCCCATATAGCGGGGGCATCTTCAGGATTCTTGGGCACTAGTACAGCTCCATTTTGATCAAATAGCCTTGCTATTGCAATGGTACAAGGCAATTTGCCCATTCTATGGATAACAAATCCAATTTTCCTTTTATTAAGAGCAGAATCTAAATCTGGATTTAGACCTCTAAAGCTAGGCAATGATGACATTACACCTAACCCATTTTCCCAAAAGATTGCTTGTTCCATACCACCATAATGAATTGAACTGTTTGTTGTTCGTTGATAGTATTCCCATTTCTCGGATACTTTGATTAACTCCCAATATTTTCTCACAAATCGGTCATTGTCACCTGTGATTATTCCACAAAACACATCACACGTATATGATAATGGGTTATTTAGTTTTACATCCTGTGTAAATAGTTCTAAGTCGGGAGCGTCTAATGTCCTGCTATATTTCAAAACTGAGATCGAGTTATTTGTAAGTTTGTCTGACAATGAACTACCCCGCAGCAGAGCTGCGAGGTATCAAAATGAATTTTTATCTTATTAACCCCGATGCAGAGCATCGAGGAATTCTTTTGATTAAATATGGATTTTTTGCCTCACTTGCCAAAACAGTTCTGTATCTTGTTTGAATATTCGGTCGCTTATTTAGAAAGACCGTAAGCATGAAACTGAAATCATATAATGGTGTATTGAAAGCATTACTGCCAAGTTCTACAATTAAAGCTGGGCTTAAATATTTGAACTGAAGTTTCCCATTTTTTTAATTGGGGTGGATCAGCGCAAGTGTTGGCGTGCTAACATTAAATGCAACAATATCAAGTAGTTGCAAAAATATCGATGGCCTGTAACCTACTGATATTATTACAAATAAAAATGGCCGTTTTTAGTATAAAATAGCAACTTTTTTAAATAAAACATATAGTTATAGTTGATTGCGAGGCCATATTATGGTATGTTTATTTTGTTCGAACAAAAACAC
>Ga0208648_1001889_pt1 | contig 15628 bp, 7 predicted proteins | sample AntAceMetag02UKL_FD_184772 | JGI IMG/M metagenome (GOLD analysis project Ga0208648, IMG submission 184772) | Saline lake microbial communities from Ace Lake, Antarctica - Antarctic Ace Lake Metagenome 02UKL (SPAdes) (version 2) | ecosystem: Environmental > Aquatic > Non-marine Saline and Alkaline...
GTATCAAGGGAAAGTAAACAGGAGCCGTATACGTGAACCGTACGTACGGTTCTGTGAGAGGGATGAGGCGAAGTAGATCACTCCGCCTCACCCTACTCGATTAATGCCTGACTCAAAAATATTTTAATCATCCACAACCGGTATTAGATCCACACCGTCGGCATGTAAAACAGGTTCCGCTGCGAAACATTATGGCTCCACAACTCGGACACGGCGGTGAATCGACCTGATCATGAACAGCAGGGACTTTAGTTGTGCCAGCTTCTTCGATTAAACGTTTCGCTTCTTTCACAACCTCTTCAGCACTCCCATTGCCATTCTCTTTTTCCTTTGCAGAACCGGTACTAGATTTTCCTTTTGATTCAGATGAGCTGTCACTGCTGAGATCATTATTAGGTTTTGCTGAACCGTCCTCCTTGTCTTCAGATGATCCATCACCAATTCCCTGGTCTTCGACCGGGAGAAACTTCAATGCCAGCCAGCGGAATATGTAATCCATTACAGAATTTGCAATTGGTATATCACTATTGTTTGTGTAACCATAGGGTTCAAAACGAGTATGAATAAATTTTTTCACAAGTACCTTCAAAGGCACTCCATATTGCAGCGCCATGCTGATGGCAGTAGCGAAAGAATCCATGAGCCCACTGACGACTGAGCCTTCTTTGGACATTACAATGAAAATCTCACCCGGTTGACCGTTCTCATACATCCCAACAGTAAAATATCCTTCGTAGCCGCCTACCGTAAATTTGTGAGTAATTGCCTGTCTTTCGTCAGGCAGTTTGATACGTTTGGGTCTTGGCGCAGCAACGACTACTTCCGTGTCAACGGTTGTTTCATGTTCCTTAGAAGTATTAACAGGTTGATAAGCTTTACATCCATCCCGGTAAACAGCTATGGATTTCAGCCCCATCTGCCAAGCTGCGAGATAAACATTATGGATATCCTTGACTGTTACATTTTTCGGCAGATTTACCGTCTTCGATATTGCACCTGAAAGAAATGGTTGGACGGCCTGCATCATCCTGATATGTCCCATGTAATGAATTGAACGAACACCCTTACCTGGACGCAGAGCGCAATCGAAAATAGGCAGATGTTCATCCTTCAGACCGGGGGCGCCTTCTATTGTCTCCTCTTCGCTGATGTATTCCAGGATGCTCCTAACCTGGTTCTCTTCGTAACCCAGCTTAACCAGCGCTTTTTCGACCGTTCGATTGACGATAGTCAGCATACCGCCGCCAACAAGTGTCTTATATTTTACCAGTGCAATATCCGGTTCTATCCCGGTAGTATCGGCATCCATCATGAAACTGATAGTACCGGTAGGAGCAAGCACTGTAACCTGGGCGTTGCGGAAGCCGTTATTTAATCCAAGAGCGATCATCTCCTTGTAAACGAGCTGTGCTTCTTCCATCAAATATTCAGGAATCAAATTGGTTTTAATTCCATCGAGTGAATCAGCATGCTTTCGCATGACCTTCAGGAAAGGTTTACGATTACGTGCATAGCCTTTGAATGGTCCGGTTATTCCAGCGATTTCCGCACTGGTTCTGTAAGCTTCTCCGTGCATGATAGCTGTAATAACTCCAGCAAAAGCTCTCCCCGTATTTGAATCGTAAGGGAGCCCTTTACACATCAGGAGTGCACCAAGATTTGTATAACCAAGCCCGAGGGGACGAAAATCATGGCTATTCTTTGCAATCTTTTTGGTAGGATAAGATGCATTATCAACTAAGATTTCCATAGCCAGGATCATAACTCTAACTGCCGCGCGAAAAGCCTCAACGTCAAAATCACCCTCCTCGCTAAGGAATTTCTGTAAATTCAGTGATGACAGATTGCAGGCTGAGTCATCGAGGAACATATATTCGCTGCATGGATTTGAAGCATTAATCTCCGCTGTATTGGGACAAGTATGCCATTCATTAATAGTTGTGTGGAATTGCAGGCCGGGATCTCCGGTTTCCCATGCTGCATTACTGATTTTGCCAAGTAATTCCGTTGCTTTATATGTCTCGACTTGTTCACCGGTACTGATGGATATGGTTGACCACTTGCCATCTTGTACTACCGTATGCATGAATTCATTCGTTACCCGGATACTATGGTTGGCATTCTGAAAAAATATAGAGGAGTAAGCTTCGCCATCTAATCCTGACTCATATCCTTGTTTTATAAGGGCAAAAGCCTTTTTCTCTTCTCTTGTTTTACATTCAATAAAATCAATAATATCCGGATGATCAACATTCAGGATAACCATCTTTGCAGCGCGTCTTGTCTTGCCTCCTGATTTGATAACACCTGCAAAAGCATCGTATCCTTTCATGAAACTTACAGGACCGGAAGCAATTCCACCTCCGGACATCCCCTCTTGCGAAGATCTGATAGTGCTTAGATTTGAACCTGCCCCACTACCAAATTTGAATAACATTCCTTCTGTTTTAGCAAGTTCGAGAATGGATTCCATTGTATCCTGAACGGAATTGATAAAACATGCACTGCACTGAGGCTCATCTTCAACACCTACGTTAAACCAGACCGGGCTGTTAAACGCAGCCATCTGGTTAACAAGAATGCTCGTAAGTTCCATGCGGAATCTCTCGCTGTCTGCCGCGGTTGCAAAATAATCATCAGTGACTCCCCACTCCGTTATAGTATTGGCAACCCGGGAAATCACCTGTTTCAAGCTTGTTTCACGATCCGATGAATTTAGAGCGCCTGCAAAGTATTTGGAAACTACAACGTTTGTAGCGAGTTCATTCCAAGCTTCAGGCATTTCTACATTCTTCTGCTCAAATACAACTTCGTTCTTTTCATTGGTGATCGAAGCGTTGGTGGACGTCCATTCCAATTCCTTATAAGGATGAACACCTTTCTTACTGAAGAAATGAGGTATCTTCATTCCATTCGATGGTTTGTTCCTATTTTTTGCATGATCAAAGTCAAACGTTTCTGCATTCTTGTCGGTCACTTATCCTCCCTTTTCCTTCTCACCAATGCGAAGTTGTCAAATGTTATCAAAACTACGAAAACAACATATTCCTGTTCTGATAATTAATACATATAAGAGTTGTTATTAAACAAAGAACAGAACTCACTGTACAGCTATTTTTAATCCTGATGTCTAATAAATAATAGACTTAAAGTGAAATCAAATGAGAGCATCTCACCGCACGAGAATATCGCAATTCTCGATAATCGCTTAATAATAAAGATGTTATATTGGTTAATGCTGATAACTACCCAGAAAAGCCGCCGAATTGATGACAATCATAGTTTATGATGAGTAGTCAGAAGGTTGCGACTGTTATTCTCTGCCGGGTGAAGTCTCACGGCGTGTTCAAGCTCTTGTGAGTTTGTCATGATAGCAGTAGTGGAGTTAAACACGTCAGCCAAATGTGATGCTAAAAGTATGGGTACTCTTCTTGGTAGTCAAGAGCAGTGAGAGAAAAAATTATTTCTTTTTCTACAATATATAGCGTATGAGAGCTCTCCTCTATACATGATTTTGTGGTAACACATGGTTCTATAATACTTGCAATGAAGTTATTCAAGCTCTCTGAAAAGTTTTCTCCAAGTGCCTCACACCCTGGCACTTTATGTGAGTAAGAAGCTATGTGAAATTATCCACTTTTTGAAAAATGAGATAAGAATCTAAATCAAGAAGAAAGTGTAAAGTTTTTAACGATTTTTATATCGTAAAATTGACCCGTTTAAATCAGTATGTATGAAAAGTGCGACTAATATATTTCTTGTTTATTAATTATGACACTTTTCGCTCCGTCTCGGTCAAGCACGAATCCGGACAGAATTCAAGGATACCATGAGGGTATTAAATTTTCAGATGATTTCGTTTATAGATTGGCGAAACAACTTCCCTCATTGCAAATTTTAGATTTGGTATAAATAAAATCCCTTTCGGCGAAAGGGATTTTATTTAACAAAAAGGATGTGATGTAGCTGTAACTTATTATTCCTCAACATCATTTGTTTCGTCGGGTTTTTCTGTATTTCCTCTCCGTTTACGGAAGGTATCCATAGCATAAGTCAAAAGATCGGGGAGTTTTTCTATTAATGCGTCCATTCCTTTTCCTTTGGATGGGACAGCCGGGAGCACCCTGACAGTAGTTCCGTCATGTACCAGGAAACAGGATGGTTCAATTCTAATTCCTCCTCCGGCTCCGCCGCCTTTACCGGTTCCCTTGGATTTTTCGTCCACAACTCCTTCACCCCCACCGGCTCCGAATCCTATCGATACTTTGATAACAGGAACGACTAATACACCTTCAAATTTTATCGGTTCGCCAATAAGAGTTTCACTTTTTGCTATGGCGCGAGTTTTTTCAAGAATCGTTTCTATCGATTCCTGGACGACGCTGCTCATGAATTAGACTCCTTTCGAATAGCTTTTATTGTTTTCCACAATTTAATATAGGGAATACGTGATACAAAACGAATTGTTGGACTTATAAAAAAGATCGGGACTATGTGAAGTTCAATATTCAAAGTTCCACGAGGTGAAAATGTATAATCATCAAGGTCTGGATCAAAGATTAAATGGTTGGCTATTTTTCCACCGAACGCTCCATCGAGAGCATGATACCATCCTGAAGCGCTCCCCATTTCTGCCGGATCTCCACCTGTAGAAACAATAATTTTAAAACGACGCCAACGAAGAGCCTGCCAATAATCTCTCATCAGTAGAAATACAATTTTAATCAACCTTTTTCCAAGGGGACTATACTCCTTATATAAAAGATAATATCCTTTTAGCCGGTCAATTAATCCTGTAATTTTCTTAAATAATCCAGTGTCTTCATCCTCAATATCCAGTGTATAATCTATTTGATCCGTTTCAAATGAACGCCCTGAACCGTATTCCTCATCTCCGGTATCAGGGGAGGCAGAGTTGAAAGGTTCAGAGGATTCATAAGAGTCCCACATGTCGGAACTGTCTGTAAAATCATCATCCGGTTCGGTTGAAGGCGTGCTTTGTTCGCCCGGGGATTCCATATTGTACGACTGGGATTCAGGATACTCTTCAAAGCTGTGAAAATCTGTCTCTCTGCTATTGGTATCGCTGTCTTGATCTTCCAATTCCCGGTTATCATCGATATTGTCTTTGAAATCCACGCCAGATGTATCCTTTTTCCTTGAATTGAAGAAAGAAACCAGGGCTTTGAAAGGAAATATTATGATTTTAAAAACGAAGCCGATTATCAATATAACAGCTTTGAACAGCCAGATGATCGCGGCCCAAACAGGTTTAAGAATTTTTCCCAGCCAGGCAGTCTTTCTTTTCCATAAAGAAATTTTCTCCCTGGCATTTTCAGCGCCACCCGGCGCTAACAAAATTTTACCTAAATGAATTGACCATACAATTCCTGTGCTCCCTTTCCAGTCCACTTTGATAATAAAGGGAATGCTTAATAGCAAAATAAGGATGGCAAAAAAAATGGCGAGTATTATCCAGCCCAAGGGAGTTCCTGTATTATTTGAATGGCGTCTTTATTGCGCCACTTTTGCTATACATATAAATAAAAATCAATTCATCTCTCTGGTCAAAGCAAAGAATCTCAAACATTGTTATTTCGTTCTGTTTTAAGCCCGGCTCGGATCAGGTCGTGAAGACGCAGAAGCCCCACGCAATGGTTTTCATCATCGACAACAGGTAAAACCATTATTTGACTTGGTCTGTGTTCCATTAATAGCAGAGCGTCGATAGCTTTATCCGAAGCTTTTGCATGAACCGGATTTTCAGTCATAATATCTTTGACCGGGCTTTCGAGGAAATCCGCTCCGAGTTTTTGAATGCCTCGGCGTACGTCACCGTCAGTCACAATTCCGAGTAACTTTTTTTCATCATCGATGACACTTATACCGCCTAATGCCGAGTGTGTCAGATCATAAAGAATTTCCGCCATGGGAGTATCCGGTGCAGCGACAGGATTATCTTCATCAGAATGCATCAGGTCGGATACGTCAAGCAGTAGTCTTTTGCCCAGGCTTCCGCCTGGGTGATTCTTGGCGAAGTCATCCTGGGTAACTCCACGAAGCTGCATCAATACCGCCGCGAGTGCATCTCCCATCAGCATAGTGACTGTGGTTGAACTTGTTGGCGCCAGCCCGATAGGACAAGCCTCACGTTCAACACCTACATCAATCCAGATATCCGCCTGACGAACCAGACGGCTTGATTCCTCACCAACCATCGCGATCAGCGTTGCGCCACGGTGTCGTAGCGATGGAATGAGATCTAATAATTCATCTGTTTCGCCTGATTTACTGATTAGAATAACTACGTCACCTTCACTGACCACTCCTATATCACCATGCACGGCATCATTGGGATGAAGGAATATCGACACTATCCCGGTAGATCGAAATGTAGCATTTACCTTGCTGGCAATTAATCCACTCTTACCCGCACCGATAAGAACAACTTTCCCTTTCCGGTCGAGGATGACTCTCACTGCCTCGGCGAAACCGGAGTTCAATCTATCTTTAACGGCGTGGGCAGCCGAGAGTTCAAGCTCGAAAATCTGGCGCGCCCGGTTTATTATTTCCTGATCTTGTCCAGTCATAATTTCATCTTTTAATTGTCGCCTATAAAAAGTAATAAATTAAGTATTACATGAAGAAAATAAAAGTACAAATATCAATACTATGATCATTATTTCTATACTGAATTTTCTATCCGTCTCCCTCTCCCGGCATGCGGTTGTACTCGGAGCGATAAATGGAAGATAATCTTGAAGAATGTATCTAATAATGAATATCTTCCTTGTTATCTTAAATATCGATTCCCTGAGTCTATCGGCTCCATATTGATTAATATTTAAACACAACATTCAGTTATTACTGGATCAATATCTGAAGGTGAGGAGGATTTACAGTGAAGGATTATACCCCTTCTGCAATTCGTAATGTTTGTTTTATTGGACATGGATCATCTGGTAAAACAACAATCTGTGAAGCTCTTTTGCATTCCCTCAAGGCAATAGACCGCATGGGCTCGGTTGATGAGGGAAGCACACACAGCGATTTTATGAAAGAAGAAATTGAAAGAGGTCATTCAATTGGTGCAAGTCTTCTGACTGCTGCTACAAAAGATATAAAGTATAATTTCATCGATACACCGGGTTTCAGCGATTTTCTTGGTGAAACAAAAGGCGCATTGCATGTCTCAGATTTTTCAATTCTGGCAATTCATGGTGTTGCAGGAGTTGAAGTAGTTACTGAACAGGTATGGGACTTTGCAGGTGATGGCAATACACCGAGAGCATTTTTTATAAATCTACTCGACAAAGAAAATGCCGATTTTGATAACATCTCTTCATCATTGGAGGAGACATTCGGAAATACGGTTATCGTTCAATATGCTGTTAATCCCGGAACTTCGTTTAATCAAATTATAGATTTGATTTCAATGAAATTGATCACCTATGACAAAGGGACAGCAGCAGTAAGTGATATCCCGGCAAATTTGCAGGGAAAAGCTGATGAATTACGTGAAACCCTTGTAGAGAGAGCGGCAGAAGCTGATGATGAGCTACTCGAAAAATATTTCGAAGAGGGAGAATTAAGCGTAGATGAAATAAAAAATGGATTGAAAACGGGTATAAATAACGGGGAATGCTTTCCAATTCTTTGCGGGGCGGCATTATCCAAAACAGGAATTGATCTATTAGCGAATTTCATCGCTGATTTTGCCCCTTCGCCTGTTGATCGACCCAATGTGATTTCCACTGACTCAAAGTCAGGCGATGAAGTTGAGCTTACACCCGATCCCACTGGTCCAACTGCACTGCTGATATTCAAAACAACATCTGAGGCACATGTAGGAGAAATGAGCTTTTTCCGGGTCTATTCGGGAACAGTTAAATCAGGTGATGAATTACAGAACGCTACTTCGGACGGAAATGAAAAAATAAGTCAAATTTCAATTTCCATGGGAAAAACCAGGACACCGACTGATCATATCGGATCAGGTGATATGGGTGTTTTTGTTAAATTACGCGGTACTTCTACCGGAGACACTCTCGCGGCAGGAAACAAGCCAATCATGATCCAACCCCCAAAATTCCCTGAAGCCAGTATCCGTGCTGCAGTGGTATCAAAGAGTGGCGGTGAGGACGACAAGGTTGCAGAAGGATTGAATATTCTTAAAAAATCTGATCCGACTTTTTCTGTCGGATATGATCCTGAACTCCAACAGACAATAATTTCCGGGCAAGGCGAAGCGCAGTTCATAGTCGTTTTGAGTAAACTGCTGGAAAGATTTGGAGTTGAAGCTGAACTGATCGAACCCAGGATTCCATATCGTGAGACGATACGATCCAAGGCAGAGGCTGAAGGAAAACACAAAAAACAATCCGGTGGACGCGGACAATTTGGAATTTCATGGATTCGAGTCGAGCCTTTAAAACGTGGCGAAGGATATGAATTTGTCGATGAAATCGTTGGAGGTGTTATACCACGTCAATTTATCCCGGCCGTCGATAAGGGGATAAAAGAAACATTGCAGCGTGGTGTTATTGCCGGCTACCAGGTTGTGGATATAAGAGCGACTGTATTTGATGGAAAGCATCATAACGTAGATTCGGATGAGCATAGCTTCAAGATGGCAGGTTCAGTCGGATTTCGTGAAGCTGTGAAGAAAACCAAGACTGCAATTCTCGAGCCGATCTATGAAATCGAAGTGAAAGTGCCTCAGGATAATATGGGCGATGTAATGGGGGATGTATCCAGTCGCAGGGGCAAAGTGCTGAACATGGGAAGTGAAGGTAAATGGCAGATAATAAATGCCCATATCCCTCTTGCGGAACTTTATAAATATGCAAATACTCTACGCTCCATGACCTCCGGTCGAGGAATGCACCGAAGAAAGTTTTCCCATTATGAGGAAGTTCCCGGTGATATTCAGAAGAGGTTGGTAAAGGAATATCAAGAGAGAAGAGCGGAAGCGAGTGCCTGACAATAATCTGCTGAGGTTTTTATCCCATATAATTTGACAATTAAGTCCATCTCGACGAGATGGACTTAATTAATTTGAAGAAATTATGAGTAACTCCCTTTCGCCGAAAGGGAGTCCGCTCCTCTAACGATTAATCTTAGTAGTTATATATTTGCATGTTACAAGTATTTCATAAGCAGCTCCCTTTCGGCGAAAGGGTGTTAATTAAATACCAGGAAAAACTATTTGGAAAAGCTTTGGGCGCCCTGGAGGTTTCCGTGGATAATGGAGAGTAAAAACGGCGTGAAAGAATGTTTTATATGCGATGCATTTAATGCACCGGAAAAGGATGACAGGAAGAACTTAATCCTCGTTCGCGGATCAAATTCTTTGATCATTATGAACCGTTTCCCTTATTCTAACGGTCACCTCATGATATGCCCCATCCGGCATATCTCGGACCTTAGGGCGATGGAGCCAGACGAATGGAAGGAAATCGGGCTGCTTACTCAAAAATCGATAGAGGCTTTAGAACGAACCATTACTCCGCATGGATTCAATCTTGGCTGGAACATTGGCCAGATTTCAGGAGCAGGTCTTGAACAACATATTCATCAGCATATAGTCCCGCGATGGAGTGGTGATACGAATTTTATGCCGGTGGTTGGCAAAGCAAAAGTCATTAGCCAGGACCTGTGGGAATCTTATGATCAATTAAAGGAAATAATAATAGATTTGTAGATATGCTCAAGTTACAATACGGCCTGTCATTCTGAATTAGATGAAGAATGCCGGGTTCTTGCTTTTTCTGACGGTAAACAATAGTCACATAATATTTACACGAACCTGCTTCGATATGATTAAACAATTTCCCGCCAACAGAAAGCAGTAAAACAAAGAAATCATTCTGTTTATCCTGATCATCTCTTTAAGTTGTGGACACTGGTTTAACCTTGCAAAAGAATCTGAATTCCATTAGTTAAAAATTGGCATTAGAGTTGCATTCATCACTGTGCAACCATTTCATGGTTGTACTGTTTTGATATATGCTACCGCTGTTAAACACAGGCGGTTATTCAATTTTTTCTTTTCAAGGGTTTGCATGATAGTCTTAATGACTGTGCAAAAATATGCATGGAACTGTGCAGTTATGCAGAGTGGAACTCTTTAAAATTTGAAAAATAATTGGTTATATAAAGGTTTATCTAAATCTTTTTTTAGATACCGGACATTTTTTTTAGATCAAACCCCGTAAATATCAGTTTGCGGTTGTTTTGGAGGAAACGATGAAATTTTTTAGTTTAACAGCAATTCTTCTCTTGGCGATGGTTTTTTCAACTTTTGCAGCAACGGTTATTGATGCTGTTTCTGAAGAATATCTGCCCATGACGGTTGAAAGCAAGGTAATTACTGACGATGGTATGACGTTAGACCTTGCCTTTAGTACGACTGCTATTATAGATGTAGGACAAAAAGACAACCAGTTGAGTATGGTTGAGCTTGAGTCCGGCAATTTATTCATGACAGAGGGGTATCCCATTGTGCCGGTAGCCGGGCGAATGTTTCGAATTCCGCCAAGAAGCGGGATGCGTCTGGAAATTGTAGAAGCGGATTATGAGGTCTATTCTGATATTGATTATGCAACATATACCGGCAGTGATGATCCCCTGGATATGGTCAAGAATCCGAATCCGGTAGATGAATGGTATCCGGCTGAAATTGCATCAATCGGTGAACCTGCTCGATTCGGCGATTTCCGAGTCGGAAATCTTGTCACCTATCCTGTACAGGTAAATACAGCGCGCCGGGAAGTCAGAGTATATACTAATCTCCAGGTAACTGTTCACTATGAGGGTAACGACGAGACTAATGCACTCCCGCATTGGCCCACAAAAATAAGCGAAGCAAAATTACCTCTCTATAAATTATTCCTCGACTGGGACGATTCTGAACTTGACGAATACACGCTTTATCGTGGTGGTGTACAGGTTGTTATGCGAGACAGCCAAAATCTGATGAACCTCATGCAGCCCTGGTTTGAATGGAAACTGCAAAGGGGTTGGGAAATTGAGCTTCTCACAAGTGATGATGTTGCATGGACCAATAATGCAATAAGGGCTGAACTGATAGATCGGTATGAAGATGCGGAAACACCTTTTGATTATGTCGTAATTATCGGTGATGATCAAGGTACATATTCCACGCCGTCAGGATCAGGAGGTGGGTACGGAGCAGGGGACGAGCCCTATGCGCGCCTGGCAGGCAATGATCAGCTTTCAGATGTTGGTATAGGACGGATTTCCATACGAGATGACAATCAACTAAGAATATACATTAATAAAGTTTTATCCTATGAACGTGACCCTGATTTAGATAATACAGGCTGGTATGGGCGCGCTATGGTAAATGTGTCGGACAATCATACCGGTAATACTAAGATGATGATGCTGAGATATGTACGCCATGCATGCCTTGATATAGGATATACGACTGTGGATACCAGCTGGCGAATAGGAAACACTCGAGCGATTCAAAAATTTAATGCGGGAATCAGTTTTTATGGTGCCAGAGGATACATAAATTCAGGCTTGTCAGCAGCCAACATAGCCGGCTTGAATAATTCCTTCATGACACCTGTGGTCGTTGACGTAACTTGCTCTACCGGTGACTGGTCGGGAGGTGATGACAATAGTGAAGCCTATATGCGTGCCGGTACGGTAAACTCTCCACGGGGTGGTATTTGTGGCTTCGGCATGGCAACTTCGGCAACGAGTGTGGAATATAACCATGTCATGTCCGCTGGAGCATACTGGGGTTTGCTGAATCTTCGTATGCTTACTCTCGGCGACATGAAGCTTACATCCACATTTAATGGGTACAGCAATTATGAGACTCAAAGTAATACTACCTGGAGACAATGGGCACAACGTTTTAACCTGATGGGCGATCCGACAGTATGGCCCTGGACTACAGTTCCTGCAGTAATTGAAGTCACCGCAGAAGACGAAATCGAGCTGGGACAGAACAACTACGATGTGACAGCAGAAGATGAAGACGGTAACCCGATAGAAAGAGCATGGGTGACTCTGTATAAGGTTGATGATGACGAGCAGATTATCTCAAGAGGCTTAACAGATTCTGACGGATTTGTTTCGCTTGACATTCCTGTTCGTTATTCAGGTGAAGCTGTATTAACTGTCAGCAAGCAGCATTTTGCCCCGACGCAGATTGATGTGGACGTGACTTCACCAACGAGGCGAGTTGGATACCTGGATATTACTGTTATCGACGATGGTAATAATGATACGGAAGGAAACGACAACGGCATCCCGGAAGCGGGAGAAACTGTCGGCTTGCAGATCCTGGCGAAGAATTTTGGAACTCTGCAGGAAACTAATGTCTCATTTACTGCATCATCCGAAGACGATTGGATTACAGATATTGAAGGCGAAGTAACTTTCAATTCGCTGAATGCCGGTCAAACTGCAACAGGAAACGATTTAATCCTGGTAGAAATCTCGCCTGAAACCCAGCATGATTATGTCATACACATTGATTTAGAAATTGATACAGATGTGAGAACTTTTAACGACAGTTATCCAATGACTGTTATGGCTCCGCAATTTGTTATGGTTGAAGCAACCTCAGATGATGATTTTGACCCTGGCGAGACAGTTGAATTAGATGTCGAGTTGATAAATGTTGGCGGAAGTAATGCAGACGCTGCAACCGGTGAATTGATCAGCCATGAACCTTTCGTCCGTGTAACGACAGCAGAATCCGATTTTGATGCGATGGATGTTGAGGAAACAGCAACAGGCACTTTTGAGATTATGCTGCATAGCGAGACAATTGTTGGATACATCGCTCGCCTGGATCTTATTCTTACTACCGAATCAGGACAGGTTGATACTGTAAATGTTTCCTTCCAGTTGGGCGAAAAGAGTTCTACAGACCCAAGCGGTCCGGACTCTTACGGGTATTATGCCTTTGATAATACTGATGACGGATATGATGATTATGTGCCAACCTTTGACTGGGTCGAGATTAATCCTGACGCTAATGATCCCGATTTCGATGGTGACGAACTTGATCTTTCTGATCCATCAGAGAACCAGGACGAATCTATCACAATCGATCTACCCTTTACAATCCATTATTACGGTGAAGAATTTGACGAAGCTACGGTTTGCACCAACGGTTGGATTGCGATGGGAAGTCAGGCAGATATGGCTCATCCGCGTAACTGGACAATACCAGCGCCGGATGGACCGAATTACATGATAGCCGCATACTGGGATGATTTGCGTTTGTCGGGTGGAGCAGGTGTTTATACCTACCATGACCGTCCAAATGGACGTTTTATTATTGAATGGTATAATGTAACAACAGGTGGACAAAGCAACAGGTTCGAGATAATATTCTACAGTTTACAGGCTCGCCCGACATATACCCAGGATAATGATTTTATCTTCCAGTATGATGATACAGGTCATTCGTCAAACAGCATGCAGTATGATGTTCCTTATTGGACAACCGGAATTGAAAATGGCAATCAGGATGGCGGGCTTCTATATCATTATTATGGCAATCCTGCTCCCGGCGGTGTTTCACGTAATGATTTTTCCGACGGTCTGGTGATTCTTTTTTCTACTAACGTTGCGCTGATTACAGGAACACTTCAAGGTACGGTTATCGATCTCGCCACCGGTGATCCGATGGAGGATATGCTGGTTTACACCACAGACACCCTCTATTCAGCCATTACGGATGAAGACGGCTTCTATCTTTTTGAAGAACATCCGATTGGTGAATGGGATCTGTATATCGAACTTGATTGTTACAATCCCATTTCCGAAATGGGAATATTAGTGGAAGAAGATGATACGACTATAGTTGACTTTGAAATGAGATACCCGGAAATCGGACTCGATCCTGTAGAAATAGATGAAGACCTTACAGATGTCGATGAGTTGCTCTTCCCAGTGGAACTTTCCAATACCGGTAACGGATATCTTAATTATACGACAAAAGTGTATCTCCAGGACCCGCGTGAAAATCCACGATTTGGTGATTTCCGTCGTGACGATTCTGACCTGGACGAGCTTGATGATCTGCTGATGCCCTGGGATTTTGCTGCATCATACGATATTGAATCGGAAGAAACCCGCAACAGGGGTATAGTATTCATAGACAGGTTCTTTTATGTCAGTGGTTCTGACAATTTCGATCCGATTGGTCCCAATAAAATTTACCAGTTCAGCCGTTACGATGCAGAATTGATCGATACTTTTGATCAGCCGGTACCTGAGGAAAACCGAAGCGCACAGGGATTTTATGGTCTGGCATGGGATGGTTCGTACCTGTATGGAGTCGATAATGGTACGATATACCAGATGGATTTAAACCCAACACTCGGTGGCAGCGATGGGTCGATCGAATTGAATGATTCATGGGAAATTCCATTTGCTGATTCAAGATACCTGGCTTATGATTCGGATCAAGACCTCTTCTGGACCGGTGATATAAATTCAAACGTTTTTGCTTTCGACCGAGAAGGTGAACTGGTTCATGAATACGAGCAGAATTTTTCGCCACGCGGATTGGGATGGTATCCTGATGACGAGATCGGCTATAATCTGTACTTCACCTGCCGTGCAACGGCGAACCTGACAACTTCAATGATCAGGATGGATCCTGAAACCGGTGATACCGAGACATTGTTCCAGTATGAAACACCAGATGACGGTTTGATTGTTACAGCAGCGGATGTGTCGGGAAGCTGGCATCCCCTGATCTGGACACTGGTTACACTTCTTGATGATGGTCCTGATGACGTTATCCAGTTGTGGGTAATAAATGCAAACAGCTCATTCTTCGAGATTCTGAATCCATCGGGAACAGTGGAAGGCGAAACCGAGTTGGATGTTGATTTTGTTTTCCGCGGCACCGATCTACCGATAGGTGAATATCCCTTCTTTGTTGAATTCCTGAATAATGCCTGCGAAGAGGAAAACAATTTTGTCTCGGTTGTAATGTCGGTTCCTGATACGATTGATGAAGTTGCAACAGAAACCTTTCTGCAACCGCTTGAATGGGCTTTCAAGGGAGCATATCCTAATCCGTTCAACCCGACTGTGAATGTGAGTTTTTCACTTAAGTCAAACGTTATGGTCAACGCACGAGTGTTCAACCTTCTTGGGCAGGAAGTAGCTGTCCTGGCAGACTACCAGATGAAAGCCGGAAATCATTCACTTACCTTCGACGGCGCAGATCTTGCCAGTGGAATGTACTTCCTGCAATTTAATGCAGGACCTTTGTCAGAGATGAAGAAGCTGATATTGATGAAATAACAGATTATATAATTTTGTACAGGGCTGTCTCATAAGATTGGGACAGCCCTATTTTTGTGCCCTGTCATTCACGAACAGCCCGCTACTCAGGAATGACACCAACTGAACTACATGAAAAGGGGATCTTGATTGGATTGACAATAGATATTAGTGAGAGGGATTTTAAACCTTCCGGGTGGAACTCACTTAATAAAAAGCAATTTCCGTGTTTCTTTCCAGCCGGTTTGGGATGTTGTTCTTAAAAGGTATATACCTGTTGAGCCTTTTGCAATCCAGAACATTCTATGATATCCAGGTGGTAGTTCATCATCTT
>Ga0208648_1001891_pt1 | contig 15620 bp, 13 predicted proteins | sample AntAceMetag02UKL_FD_184772 | JGI IMG/M metagenome (GOLD analysis project Ga0208648, IMG submission 184772) | Saline lake microbial communities from Ace Lake, Antarctica - Antarctic Ace Lake Metagenome 02UKL (SPAdes) (version 2) | ecosystem: Environmental > Aquatic > Non-marine Saline and...
AAAGACCGGCAAATGGATCGACAATTAATCTCCCGCTTTGGCAAACAGAAACCGCAGGAAGAAACTCTGGGTGATTTATTTAATCTATAAGATTATCAGAAAGCCGCTCATAGAGCGGCTTTAGAACATCTGGTGGGCCCAAGAGGAATCGAACCTCTGACCGTCCGGTTATGAGCCGGAAGCTCTACCAACTGAGCTATAGGCCCTGAAATTTTATAACTGATCAAAAACTAAATCATCACTCATGATGTCAAGAATTTAGTGACAGTATGAATATCTATTTCACATTGAAATTATCAATGAATTTCATCAGGATATTGCTTCTGGTTGGATGCCTGAGTTTTTTCAAAGCTTTATCTTCTATCTGTCGGATTCTTTCCCGCGTGACATTGAAGATATTTCCTACCTCTTCTAGGGTTCTGTGATAGCCGTCATCAATCCCAAAACGCAGTCTGATTACTCTTTCTTCTCTGGAAGTTAGAGTCCGCAGAATTTCATCTATCTGTTTTTTCAATAAGGTTCTTTCCGCCATTCGTTCTGGAGAGATTGTGCCTTTATCTTCAATAAAATCACCCAAAAGACTGTCTTCATCTTCATGACCGATAGGTTTATCTAAAGAAACAGGTTCTTTTGTTATTGATAGAATGTTCTTAATTTTTTCTACGGGAATATCAAGTTTGGTGGCAATTTCTTCTGGATATGGTTCTCTGCCAAGAACTTGTAGAAGTTTTCTGCTTGCTCTTTTTACCTTATTTATTGATTCGATCATATGAACCGGAATCCTGATTGTTCTTGCCTGGTCAGCGATTGCCCTGGTAATTGCCTGACGAATCCACCAGGTGGCATAAGTACTGAATTTATAACCTTTCCTGTAATCGTATTTTTCTACTGCTCGCATTAATCCGGTGTTTCCTTCCTGAATAAGATCCAGAAAATCCAACCCGCGATTATTATAACGTTTGGCAATACTGACAACCAAACGCACATTTGCTTCGATCATTTCATTTTTTGAACGCTCTTTCATTTTTTCACCGCGTTCAACTTCTTTTAGTAAGTCAACCATTTCTCCGGCTGTCATCTTGGTTTCCAGTTCTACCCGACGGATTTTTCGACGAGCATTCTTAATTTTTCTCAGGGTTTCGATGAATACGTCCGGCTCGATTTTCGTATCTTTAAAAACCTGCTCAAAATCCTCAGGAGATTTATTTGCTTTTCTTCCATAAGTACAAATCTCATCAATAGAGAATTTTCGGATTTTAGAAAGTTGTTTAATCGTTTTCTGGCTATCTTTAATTCTATCAACCAGACTTCTGATGCGATATACCATTCTTTTTAGAAGTTTATCATTATAAGCAGTGCGGTCAAAAACAGCGATGATTTTCTTTCTTTTTTTATCGATGAGTTTCTGCTCTGAAAGATGACCAAATTCATCAAAATCGCTGTTATCTAAGATTTCACCGATTTCTTCAAATTGAGTACATGTTTCATTAATTATCTGGGAAAGCTCATTTATCAATCTCGCTTCCTGAGATTTATCCATCCATGAACCGTATTCAATCTTAAAAATGTGATCGATTTTTACTCGTTTTTCATTATAGCGATAATAAAAATTCTCCATTTCCCGGAGCGTGCTGCCGGACATAAAAACATATTTATTAATATACTTTTGACCGCTTTCGATTTTTTTGGCGATTCTCACTTCACCTTCTCTATCTAAGAGTGGAACTCTTCCCATTTCACCCAGATACATCCTGACAGGATCGTCATAATATCTTCTATTTTTGAATTTTTTCGGTGCTTTTTTCTTAACCGATACTTTCTTTTTGGTAACTCTTTTGTGCGTTTCATCAATAAGTTCGATTCCAGCTTCTACCAATCGTGAGATTATTTCATCGATTTTATCGAGATAAATCGGACTGGTTGGCAAATTATCGTTGATTTGTCTGAAAGTTAGTAGATTATTGTTTTTCTTTCCCAGCTCCACCAGTTTTGAAATACACTCGTTATAACTTTTCATCTATTCTCCTTAATAAAGGGTTTTTCTAACTACCTGTTTTCCCAGACTAATAATTTTCTTTTTAAGTTCTGCCTTTTTCATAAAAAGTTCTTTATTCTGAGAGTTATTCACGATTTGCTCATTTATGGCTTGCAGATCTTTTCGATATTTTCTGAGTTTTATTGCTTTGATTATTTCCTCATAAGAAATATTGGGAATATCTTCCATCAATATTTCAGCAATCGTATTTTTCTCAATTTCATCTTCTGTAATTTCAAGTAAACCAGATATCTGGGTAATATTCTCAATATGTTCAGATATTTTTTCATAAAGATTTCTATAGATTTTAGATAAAAAATAATCCGATTCTATCTCTTTGGCAACTTTTTTATAATAACTTTTTTCATTCAGGATGATTTTTAATAAATCTCTCTCTTCTTCATATTTGGGAATACTGATTGTCTGTTTAGTATTTTGTACTTGAAAACTGCGAATCCTGATTTTTGAATAAATGGATTGTTCGGAGATAGTAAAGATATCTGCAATCTCTTTGACGAATAATTCCCGTGAAATTGGATCTTCCATTTCATTGAGTACTTCTACAAGCAGATTGATTTTTTCTCTTTTATTTAGTTTCATTGATTCATCGTCAAGCAGGAAAGTCGGAATTGTTTTTGCTTCATCGATTCTTGTTTGAAATTCCTCTTTATCATAATTTACCAGGTAGCTGCCTGGGTCTTCTGTTTCAGGTAGAGTTATGATTCTGGCAGAAAAACCTTTGTGGATGACATTTGATGCTGCCCGGGTTGCAGCTTTTCTACCTGCTGCATCTCCATCATAAACCAGATAAAAATTCTGGGTATATCTACTTACAAGACTAATTTGAGCATCCGTTAAGGAGGTGCCGAGAGAAGCAACCGAATTCGTGAAACCATTCTCATAAAGCCGAAGAAAATCAATGTAACCCTCTGAAATAAGAACAAAATCTTTTTTGGAAATTTCATATCTCGTCAGAAAGAGACCGTAAAGTTCGTTCCCTTTTGTATAAATTTCTGTGGTTGGTGAATTTATGTATTTCCCGCCAGGTTGGTCATCCTGGAGAATTCTACCTCCAAATGCTACAACTTTTCCTGTAATAGAATGAATTGGAAACATCAGACGATTACGGAAAATATCATAAATTTCATTGTCTCTTTTCGAGAATAAACCGGTTTTTTCCAGTATTTTATTGTTAATATTATTTTTGATAAGAAAGTTCTTCAAACCTGCATAACTATCCAGAGAATATCCGATTTCGAACTTTTCAATTATATTTGAAGAAAATCCTCTTTTTTGCAGATGTTCTTTTGCTATAGTTCCATATTTTTGCAAATTATCCTGAAAAAATTGCGAGGTTAATTCATAAATTTTGTAGATTAAATCTCTTTTGCTTTCATCTTTTTGAAAGGTTTTTGTCTCTGCAATTGTGATTCCAACCCTGGCAGCAAGTTTCTTCACTGCTTCCAGAAATGAAACTTTCTCGTAATCACGCACGAATGTTATTGCATTTCCAGCAACTCCGCATCCAAAACATTTGAAAATCTGTTTCTTCTCACTCACCACAAAAGATGGAGTCTTTTCATCATGAAATGGACAGCGAGCTTTATAATTACTTCCGGATTTTTTTAGAGGGAAGTAACTGCTGATCACATCAACGATATTATTGCTTTCTAATATTCTGTCGATTTGAGTCTGTTCCATTTTTCTCTTTCTTTATCCACGAATTAACACGAATTTACACGAATAAAATTTTATTTCCATTTTTCCTTATTCACGAATTAACACAAATTTACTCGAACTAAAAAAAAATATTTTATCTTCTATTTCTTCTTGCTTTCGTTTGTTTTCCATTTTAATTTTTAATTGAAACCACAGTAACTCCATCTCCACCTGCTTCTGGAGGAGGTGAATAAAAATCATCAACTCTTTTGTTTCGACGCAGAAATTGTCTTACTTTGCTGCGTAATGCACCGGTTCCTTTTCCATGTACAATTCTGATTTTTCCAAGCCCTCCAACAATGGCATCATCGATGAAAGATTCAATCACAGGTTGAGCTTCATCAAAAGTAAACCCTAAAATTTTTAATTCCATTTTAATCTGTTTTTGAGGAGTGCTTATTCTCTTTAATTTTTTGCTTTTTGATGCTGTTTTTGCCAGAAAAAGATTTTCTAACTGAGTTGTATAAAAAATACCGCCCACATCTACTTTTATCATATCTTCAGAAATACCCACGATTTCACCGATCGCTTCAAAATCTTTTATCCACACTGTTTTACCGATTAACGGTTCTTTAAGAGGAGTTCCTTTCACGAATGTTAAATTGCTTTCTTCAACACCAAAATTTCTATTTAATTCTGTTACTTTTTTCAAAGAGTTTTCTAAAAGATTTTTCCTGCTTTTTTTCTCTGCTTTTTTGATGTTTTCGATTTCAAAGTTCAGCTCTTTTTGAATAGAAGTTAAGAATTCTCTCGCATCTTGAAGAGATTTCTTTTTCAATTTTTTACTCTCTTTTTCCTGCTCATCGATTTTATTTTGATGTTCAGAGATTTTTTTGTTTAATAAACTTGTTTTCAATTGGAATTGATAATTTTGTCTTGATAATTCTATTTTCTCTTTTGATATTTTTTTCAGGATTTCAGTAAGTTCTACACTTTGATTTCCGGTAAGGTTTTTTGCTCTTTCTATTAAATTTTTATCCATTCCCAGTTTGGATGCAACTTCGATGGCAAAGCTGTTTCCCGGAAGACCAAGCTTGAACTGAAAGGTCGGAATATGCTTTTTGGGATCGAACTGCATGGCAGCATTTATGCAGCTCTGGTTTTGTTCTGCAAAAATTTTCAGAGCAGTATAATGCGTGGTGATAACACCCAGAACTTCTCTTTGCACCAATTTCTCAAGTATGGATTGAGCAAGAGCAGAACCTTGTTCAGGATCTGTCGAAGCACCGATTTCATCAATAAGAACAAGTGAACCGGAATCTCCTGAATTTATCATTTCTTTAATGTTTTGGATGTGAGATGAAAAAGTGCTCAACGCATTTTCTAAGGATTGATTGTCTCCGATATCTGCGAAAATTTTATTGAAAATTCCAATTTTACTATCAGGTTTTGCAGGAATCGGCAATCCGGAAAGTGCCATCATAACGAGCAATCCCACGGTTTTTAAGGTAACAGTTTTTCCGCCAGTATTTGGTCCGGAAATCAGTAGAAGTTTGAAGTCCTTTCCTAATTCCAGATCAAATGGAATCACTTTTTCGATGTCCTGATAAGATTCGATCAGAAGCGGATGACGAGCTTCGATTAAACATAAAAAAGGTTCTTCCAGAATGATAGGTTTTTGAGAGTTATATCTGTTTGCCAGTCTAGCAGATGCAAAGAAAAAGTCAGTGATTTTAAGGATTTCCGTGTTTTCCAGAATTTCCTCTTTGCACGTTTGAATAGACTCAGTAAAATCTTTCATAATTCGAAAGATTTCCTGTTTTTCTTCGCTTCCCAAAAGGTCTAATTCATTGTTCATTCCAACGACTTCTTTGGGTTCCATAAAAACCGAAGATTTGCTGGAGGAGCGACCGTGCACAATTCCGGAAACAAAAGAAACAGAACCCTCTTTAATGGGAATGACAAAGCGATCATCACGTTGAGTAATTATTTTATCGAACAGGAAATTATTGGAAGAAAAGTCTTCCATTTTTCTATTCAGTTTGGAAACGATATTTTGACGCACAGATTTCTTCCTTCTTCTTATTAATAAGAGCGTTGAAGAAGCATCGTCTTTGATCTCACCCAGGGAATCGAAAATCTGTAGAAATCTTTTTTCAAGTTCAGGATGCGGAACAATTTTTTTGATCAATTTCCTGAAATTATCGTGTTCTTCAAAATTTTCAATATCTGCAGAAAAAATATTAGCAGCACGAAGATTAAAATAAATTTTTCGGAATTCTTCAAAATTAAAAGTTTGGTGTTTCAGGTTGAGAAGCAGTTCGCTGATATTTGTGATATTTTCCAGGTTATAAGAAATTTTGTTTCTTAATAATTCCTGCAATTCTTGAGTTAACTGAATATTATATTCAATTTCTTTCTTATCATTCAGAGGATGTAGTTTCTCTGCAATTTCTCTTCCCAGTTCATTGTGACATTCTTGAGAGAGTAAATCTTTAATTTTATTGTATTCAAGTTGTTGAAAAGCTTTCATATCTTTTCAGTTACTTTTTCGATAATTTCTTCTAATTTATCTTTTCCTTCTTCGAGTTTCGGGATTTTTTTATAAGCTTTTCCAGTGAAAATTCTAACAAATGAGGAAATTTTGGAATTCTCCGTGCCTTTGGCAACGATTTTAGAAATTGGAGAAATATCGAGAATAATCAGCAGTATCGCTAAAATCAAGATTCCGTTAAGGATTCCAAAAAGCGCACCTAAAATTCGATCTAAGAATTTCAGATTTAAGAACGTTACAATCTTATTTAAGATAATTATGACAATTTTTGCTATCAGCATTATCATCAGGAAAATGAGAATATAGGCAATAATCGTAGCAATAGTTTCACCGATAGTGAACTTTTCCATCAAGGCTATTCTTACATCATAACCAATTTTTCCGCTCAGAAAGACAGCAATAATTAAACCCAGAAGATGAACCACACTTGAAATAAAACCCTTTCTAATACCATTAATTAAAAATGCAAGAATGAAGATTCCTAATATTACATCGATTAAATTCATATTGGTTCCTCCTTAAAAAATTGAATGAAAAAGAGTTCAGCAAAATGAAAAAAGTCTGTCTTTCTGAGGAAATCTTCGAAGTAATTTCTAACGAAGAATCTCATTATGAGCGGAGATCCTTCGAAGGAAAAGCAAGAAGAATTTCTCCAGTCTTCGCTCGCTTCGACTTGGCAAGCAGGATGACAAAAAACACTCTATTTTGCAGAATTCAGTTGAATGAAAAACAGCAAAGACAGGAAAAATGGGAGATATTTTCTCCCTTTTCATTTCTATAAAAAATTGTAATTAATCACCAAAATTATGTTGATAATCTTGTTCTAACCAGGTTGCTTAAAATTTTCCCATTTGCTCTTTTCCCAAGTTTCTGGCTGAGAGCTTTCATTACTCTACCCATATCTTTCATAGATTCAGCATTGAGTTCAGAGAGCATTTTATCTACTTCGATTTCCATTTCCGCTTCTGTTAAAGGTTCGGGTAAATACGATTTTATTATTTCGATTTCAAATTTTTCTATTTCAGCCAGTTCCGGTCGTTCTCCCTGAATGTATAATTCCAATGCCTGCTGACGACTCTTAACCTGGCTTTGCAGAACAGACATGCTTTCTTCTTCAGAAAGTTCTTTCCTCAATTCTATCTCTTTATTTTTGAGAGCAGATTTGAGATAGCGAAGAACATTTAAACGTTTCTTCTCTTTCTTAAGAAGAGCATCTTTAATATCTGCTGAAATTTTTTTAATCATTTTTTCTTAATATGATTTTCTAAATCTTGAATTACGTCTCAACTGCTTTAAGGCTTTTCTTTTAGCAGCTTTTAAAGCGTCTCTGTTTTTGGTGCTGGGTTTAACGTAAAATTTGTTCTTTTTTACATCAGAAAGAAGAGATGCTTTTTCACAAGATTTCTTAAATCTTCTAAGTAATACCTGAAAAGGTTCACCGTCTCTTGAAATAACTTTTGGCACTAAATCTCACCTCCTTTTTTACGAAGTTCAAACTTTAAATCGTCTATTTTATTGTCAAGCTGGAAAATCCGGATTTTAAATTAGTATTCAATATTCAATACAGCCACGAATATACACTAAAAATCACTAAGAAAAATGAATTATATTTATCAGACCTTGAAAAGGCTTCTTTCAAAGAAGCTTCTTGTTTAGCCCTTTCAAGGTTGAAATACCAGATTATTAACATAACTATTAAAATGGTCTATTTGAGAGAGAGTTCCTCTGATTGTAAACCTTTTCAAGATTCAGGTGTACAATTGCATTTAAAAAAAATAGAGAAAAAACTTGAATAAAATAACCATTTTAAAGTTATTGCACCAAATTTGAATAAGATGATAAATCATGGAGGGAATTGATGTTTGAAGGAATGAGAAAAAATGCAAAAATAGTCATTTATATCGTAGCTTTTGTGTTTATTGCGATGATGGCTCTTGGTGGAATCACCAGCATTTTTAATCCAAAACCTTATGTTGGAAAAATTGCAGGAAAGAAAATCCATTATAGTGAATATAGCCAATATTTAAAGAATGCTTATGCAGCTCGAGTTCAGCAAAATCCGGAAGAGGAAATCGATGACAAAGTTGCGAAAGAGATAAATGACCAAACCTGGAATCAGTTAGTTGATGAAATTCTTATCAATAAAGAAATTAAAAGATATCGTATTAAGGTGACAGACGAGGATATAATCCAGAAATTACAAGATCCATACGATGATATCAAAGCAATCCCGGACTTCCAAACCGACAGCTTGTTTGATTATCAAAAATATAATGAAGTTCTTTTGCAAAACGAGAACTTTGCTGCCTGGTATGAAATGAGGATCAGATCTGCCTTGCCACGAGAACTTCTTTTTGAGGAAATCAAATCTGAAGTGCAGGTTTCAGAAACGGAAGTTGAAGAAGATTATTTTATGAAAAACAATACAGCAGATGCAAAAATCATATTCTTCGATCCCAAAAAAATAAAGGAATTTGAAGTAACTGATGAAGAAGTAGAACAATATTATGAAGATAATAAGGATGAATTCAAACTTGCTCCTGCCTGCAAATACAAATTTGTGAAAATGGTGATTCAGCCGAGTGAAGCTGATAACAATCTTAAAAAAACTAAAATCGATTCTTTGTACAAGAAACTTATGGCTGGTGAAGATTTTGCTACTGTTGCAAAGGAATTTTCTGAAGGACCTTCCGCCCCTAAAGGCGGAGATTTGGGATATTTTACACGTGGAAGAATGGTAGGAGAATTCGAAGATGTTGCTTTCGCAACAAATGTAGGAGGAATTTCCGAACCTGTTTTAACTCAATTCGGATGGCATATTATCACAGTGATAGATAAACGGAAAACAGAGAATGGGGAAGATGAAATTCGAGCAGCTCATATTCTTCTGCAAGTAGAAGCATCTGATGAAACCAAAGAGAATATTGAGATTAAAGCAGCAGATTTATATGAGAAAGCATTGGAAAAAGGATTGGAAAAAGCTGCTGAAGATTTTGTTTATCAAGTAGAGGAAACAAAAGAGTTCGCAGAAGATGCTAACTATATTGGTGGAATTGGTCGTGAAGCAAGCTTAATTCAATTTGCTTTCAAAAATAAAATAGGTAAAGTTGCAGAAGTTGTAAAACTGCAAAATGGTGATTTTATTTTAGCTGAAATTTCCTCCAAAATTGGAGAACATTACAAGGAATTTGAGGATGCTAAAAATACTATTAAAAGAGATTTGGAAAATGAGAAGAAACTATCGATCGTTACACTTGAAGCCGAAGAATTTGTAGAAAAGTCCGAACCTGAGAATTACCTGTCCGAAGCTTCTAAAGAAGGTTGGGAAATTGTGGAAGGCGAAGGAATAACAACCGATAAATTTATTCCTAAAATCCGAAAAGTTGAAGAACTGAATAAGGCCATTTTAGAATTGGGAGAGAAAGAATTTACAGAATTAATAAAAGGCGAGAATGGAGTTTACCTGGCTTACGTGGAAAAACGAGAAAAACCTGATATGGGAAAATTTGAAATTGAAAAAGAAGATTTGATGACAGAAGCTCAGACGACTGCGGAAAACGAACATCTAAACGAATGGTATAAAGAACTTAAAGAAAATGCAGAAATTGAAGATAACAGGAGTGCCTTTTTTTAGCCTTTAAAAGCTCGTTTGTACAAACTTAAAAACGGGTGTAATATCCGGTTTTTATTCCCTAATTCTTCCATTATTATCTTATGGAAGAATCTTGGTTACCAATATATTTCTTGACTAAAGCTTTAAGATGATTTCTGTTTGATCTGTGTTTGAAAATAGAAAATTCACTATTTCAGAAAGAAAGAAAAATCGATGATGAAAAATTCTCATATTTTTTGAGTAATAAATAAGAGACCGTATAATGTGCTATAATTTTATTGAGGATAAATATGAGCCCAACAGTATTTAAGGAAGGCAAATATAGATTTCATTTTTTTTCTAGAGAAGAAAAAAGAATGCATGTTCATGTTATTTCTCCTGATGGTGAAGCAAAATTCTGGGTAGAGCCAACTATTGCTTTAGTAAATTATTCAGGATTTTCAAAATTACAATTAAACCAGTTACAGAAAATAGTAGAAAGGCATAAAAATGAAATCATTAAAAAATGGAAAGAGCATTTTAGATCTTGAAATCACTAATATTTCTCAGCATGGATTCTGGATATTGTATAAAGAGCGAGAGTATTTTTTGTCATTCAAAAAATATCCCTGGTTTAAGAATGCAAAGATATCAGCCATTGTAAATGTTAAATTATTTCATAATCATCATCTTTATTGGCCAGACTTAGATGTAGATTTAACAACTGAAATATTAAATAATCCTGACAAGTATCCATTAATATATAAATAATTCCTAATCATATAAGCATTTGTTCGTTTGTTATTTCATCTTTTTTTTATTAAATGGTCTTCAAAATCGAAATTATATTTAACAAGGAATGTTTATGAAATTTATTGGAGCTCACGTCAGTACTGCAGGTGGAGTGGAAAATGCTCCTCTCAATGCAAAAGAAATCGGAGCAAAAGCATTTGCGCTTTTCACCAAGAATCAAAGGCAGTGGCAGGCAAAACCATTAACTCAAGATAACATTAGGTTCTTCAAAAAAAACTGTGAGAAATACGGTTTTTCTCGTTCACACATTCTTCCGCACGATGGTTACTTAATAAATTTGGGGCATCCTGAGCTGGAAAAGCTGGAAAAATCTCGTCTAGCTTTCTTAGATGAAATGCAGCGTTGCGAGCAATTGGAACTTTCTTTTTTGAACTTCCATCCGGGCAGTCATCTCGGTAAAATAACAGAAGAAGAAAGCCTGTTTAGAGTAGCGGAATCAATTAATTTGGCTTTAGATAAAACCGAAAAAGTTACTGCTGTAATTGAAAATACTTCAGGTCAGGGAAATAATGTGGGTTACAAATTTGAACATCTTGCGTTTATCATAAAGCAGGTGGAGGATAAAAGCAGAATCGGAGTCTGTTTGGATACTTGTCATGCTTTTACCTCAGGTTATGATATTCGCACGAAATCTTCTTTTGATAAGACTTTTGAAGAGTTCGATAAAATTATTGGTTTTCAATATCTGAAAGGAATGCACATAAACGACAGTAAAAGAGAGCTTGGCAGCAGAATTGACCGTCATCAAAGTATAGGTAAGGGTTTCATCGGTTTGGATGCTTTTCGATTTCTGATGAATGATGCCAGGTTTGACGAAATTCCAATGATATTGGAAACACCAAATTCTGAGATTTGGGCGGATGAGATTAAGCTGCTGTATAGTTTGATGGAATAACTTAGAACTTCTCTTTTTCCCAACTTTCCAGTTGGGAAAACAATAACCAGTGAAGTTTCTACTTCAGATATTTTTAAGCAGAAGCTTATCAAATTACTTCCGTCCGAACCGGAAGATTCGGACGGAGAGAAAAAATGAGCAGGAACTTGTCTGTTAACTGATTTTTTGTGCATTTTTGCGGCTATTATTTTGGATTCCCGATTGCTCGTACGTAACTTGACACAAGTCTGAAAAGATCTTGTGTTAAGTTGATCTGCTTTTCAACTTAAGTCAAGTCATCCGGTGGTTGCCGGGTAACTTAACTCAAGTTATCTATTAGCTCTATTCAAATATAGCTTCCACGAAATCATTCACATCAAAATCACGCAAATCTTCGGTAGTTTCACCTACACCGATAAGTTTAATCGGTATTTTCAATTGATGTTTTATACCGATGACAATTCCGCCTTTGGCAGTTCCATCCAATTTGGTTAAAACAATACCACTCAATTTTGTGGCTTTATCAAAGATCTCTGCTTGAGAAAGAGCGTTCTGTCCTGTAGTGGCATCAACCACCAGCAAAGTTTCGTGCGGAGCTTCCGGAACGATTTTCTTTATGGTACGCACGATCTTGGAAAGCTCATTCATCAGATTCACTTTTGTATGCTGACGCCCGGCTGTATCTATCATTACAACATCGATTTGCCTTTTGACAGCAGAAGTGATTCCATCATAAACAACAGCAGAGGGATCTGCTCCCTGCTGCTGTTTTATTATATCTGCTTCTGCTCGTTCTGCCCAGATCGAAAGCTGTTCAATAGCTGCTGCTCTGAATGTATCAGCAGCAATCATCATAACGGTTTTGCCCTGGTCTGTAAATCGCTTTGCCAGTTTTCCGATTGTTGTTGTTTTACCGACTCCATTCACACCAGCAAATAAAATTATAAAAGGTTTTTTAGTTGTTAATTTCAGATGATTACTTTCTTTAGAATAATCTTCCAATAAGAGTTTTCGAATGATTTCTTCCAGGTATTTCTGAATTTCTGCAGTTTGAGAAATCTGTTTTAATTTGATTTCTTCCCGCAATTTGCTGATGATATCCGAACTTACCAGAATTCCAACATCTGCCTGAATAAGCATTTCTTCCAAATCCTGGAGTAATATCTCATCAACTTTACCGCATAATTTGATAATTTCAGCAATTTTGGACAAAAAACTATTTTTGGTTTTTGCTAATTTGATTCTAAGATTTTCTTTCTCTTTTTTAAGAACAGGTTTTCTAATTTTTTGAAGTATCAGAAAAATGATTAAAATAATCGCAATTGCAATTAATGCGTAAATTATTTGATTTAGTTCCATTTTTTATGAAAATAAAAAGGCAGACTGTTTGCCTGCCTGAATCTGAAAATTATTTATACTGCCTTTTCAGTTTTGATTTTATTGAAATATGCTGCAATACGTGCTTTTCTTCTGGAAGCGGTTCTCTTATGAATAATATTTCGTTTTGCTGCTTTATCCAATTGGGAATAGATTTCAGCAATGAGCTTTTCTTTTTCTTCTACTGGAATTTCACTTTGCATTTTTTTTGAGAGACTTCTAATCGTCATTTTCACAAAGTGATTTCGGGCATTTCTCTTTTTTTCTTGTCGCAGCCTTTTTTTACAGGATTCATGAATAGGCATTTTTCCTCCAAATCTATATTTTTTTGGGACAGAAAAAGTTAAGTGTGTTTTGTGTCAAATATTTTTTAAAGAGATTTCAATAAATTATTAATTACATCAAATTAAATGTATAACTTATTTTTAAGAAATAAGTTGTATCTTCAAAATCTTCCAGATATTCTCCGGATGAAAATTGTTTAGTTTGTTTTTCAGTTCCCGATGCTCCTAAATAGATAGCCGTTTTAGAACTGGGTTTATAGGTGAATAAAGGAAATATGCTTATCCTTTTAGGATTTTCTTCCCAAGCTATCATATCATGATTTATGTTTTGAACGATTAGTCGAAACCAGAAATTCTTATGAAACTGCAATTTAGCTTTTATTTCATAGGTTCGAGCAATGTATTTACCTGCTGTTTCATGGTATTTATGCTTGAATTCGAGATCAAAGAAATTTATAGGTCGTACGTTGAGTGTAGTTTCATATTTGTAATAATTTGCAATTTCACCCTGGGTATCACCAAAAAAAAGATTTTTCCCGTCTACGATAAGAAAACTCACTTTTAATTGTTTAAATGGCTCATAATTCAGGCTTAACCACGGGTAGTACATGTAATAATCTTTGCCCAGATAATTCTCCATAGTCATTTCCAGCCCGGTCCAGAAATCAAAATTATTATTGAACATAGCTCCGCACATCAATTCCCAGTAGTGGGATCTGATGTCTTTAAGATCATACGTAGTTTTTATGTGCTGAGTGGAAGCTATTTCCATGTAACGTAGAAAGTCTTTATCGGTATTTCCATGGATCTGATATTCAATCCGACTATTTGTGAAAACACTGTTCTTATCATAAATATAACCAAGATCTGCTGTGTAATCTTCGGTGATGCCATTGGATTCAAAATTTAAAAACCAGGTGCCGTTATAATAATCCAAATCTATCGAATAACCGTATCCATATTTTGTTTCTATTTCGTCATTTTCGTCTATCACCTCATTTGAACTGGCAACAAGCTGAAAATCAGCATCTATTTCATCGTTGAACCAGTTATTGGCATCCAGACTTAGAAGGAAATTCTCGTAATCTTCAAAACGACGCATAGTCGCAGCAGCGCGGATGAATGAATTACCATTTAGCAGCTTTTTATTGAAGCTCAAGAAACCGAAAGTTGCATCGGATTTCAATGTATCTGCATAACCAAATCTATCCCCATAAACATCTTGATCATCTGCCAGCAAACCGTAAACAGACATATCACTCACAGAACCGGAAAGCTTCGTTCCCCAGAGTGGATCGACAATATTTCTGGTATTAAAGATTATCAGATCTGTACTGAATGGATTTGATTGTTCGATGAAGAAAGGACGTTTCTCTTGAAAATAACGAGGGTAGCGGGAATTCACATCAATTTCCAGACCATCCGCTTCGATAATATTGAAATCGGGATTTATCGTAGCTGTGAAAGTAAGGTTGGAATTCGGTTCAAAGAAAATATTTAATTCCGGCTGCAATTCAGAATCTGTTTCTTCTTCGTTGTATAGATTATCCTGAAACTGATTATAATTTCCTGTGAAGGAAGGAATCAGCTTCAGATTCATATTTGTAGGTAACTCGGTAAAGCGGAGAATTCCATAATTATCATAGAAATTTCCTCCACCGCGGGGAACACGGAATCCGCATACTTCTTCGGGACCATCTGTAATGTGACGTTTGAAGAATATTCCCCAGGTTACATCTTTCCCACTTTTGTATTTAATGCTTTCTAGTGGTAAAGAAAATTCCAGGTTAAATCCTTCTGCTGTTTTTCCACCCGCAGAGTGATAAAACAGGTCTATCGAAGGATCGATATCATCAATCACAATTCCATCTGCCTGTTCTCCATTTGCATTACAACCGATGTAATACGCCTGATCGTTGGAATGAAAAGTATCAAAGAAGAAAAAAACTCTATCAGTCGTATAAATGTGATCTCGACTACAGTGAAAATCCCGTAATCTAATCATATCCACAAAATAACATTTTGCCATACAATATATGTTATTTTCATCATATGCTAAAAATATCTCTGTTTTTTCTGAAGGTTCTGTGTTATCACCGGGAGAAGTCTGAAAGAACTCATCCCACAGTACTGCTTCAGACCACTCATCAGCAGAAATCTTGCCATCAATGACAGGAGGATTTTCCAGTTTCGGGATATTTATTTCAACTTTAGCATTTAAAAAACAAATTAATAATATGAAAATTAATAATATAAAAATTCGCTTCATTTACTTTCCTTTTTCTTGCATTCTTACTTGAGGGTCCTGCATAATTCAATTTCTAACTCACCCTCTGTCCCTCTCTTCAAAAAGAGGGATGACTTCGTTTGCCCCTTCTCTTTGCAAGAGAAGGGGTTAGGGGATGAGTTGAAAAATTGGATTTCCTGATTTT
>Ga0208648_1001893_pt1 | contig 15611 bp, 9 predicted proteins | sample AntAceMetag02UKL_FD_184772 | JGI IMG/M metagenome (GOLD analysis project Ga0208648, IMG submission 184772) | Saline lake microbial communities from Ace Lake, Antarctica - Antarctic Ace Lake Metagenome 02UKL (SPAdes) (version 2) | ecosystem: Environmental > Aquatic > Non-marine Saline and Alkaline...
TGGGAAACCCGGCCACCTGGAGGGCTTCCAGATCCCGATAAACGGTCCTGGGATGGCATTCCATCTCCTCAGCCAGATCAGCGGCTGATTTTCCCCTCCTGGACGATATCAAAGTCTGGATGATTTTCCACTGCCTCCCCAACTGGTCTCCCCTGGCCATAGCAACCCTCCTGAAAAACCGATTCTTCTCGCTTTGCTCTAACCCCAGCTCAAACGCGGATGTTTAAAGGCAAGGGAGACGCCGCTTCAGCCATTTTTCTCAATTCGACCTCTTCGTTTTTGAGAATATCAAGCAACATTAGTGCCTCACCTGCACTGAATTCCAGACGGTCTCCTTTTTCGCCAATCACAATAACCCCTTTATCTGTAACCTTGATTGTAAATTTTTCCATCAATATTCCGATACTTTTTTTATCAAAGTAGTGGGGCGTATCCACCAAAAACTCAACAACTCTGATTCTACCCTCGCCCCTGGCTATGGTTTGGTTCAAATAACACTGATATTTTGAACAGTTAAACACATATTTCCCCCAACTTCAACAATGATTTCTCCATTTTCCCGGCAGCCCACCATTTTCAATTTTTGTCGATTTTTTCAAAAAAAGTTCTTCAGTTGTGACCGGATCTGTCAAAACCCTCTGTTATGATAGCCCCGAAAAGAAGAAATCCATTATCTCAATGGAAGGTTTATGAAGGAGGTGACACCATGAAACGACTAACTTTCGCAATGGGAGTTTTCATTTTATTGGGCTTTCAATGGGGCGGTTGGGTCTCAGCAGAAGACCTGGGCAGGCTCAGTGCCAACCCTTATGAGCCTGAATCGACCAGCAACCCTTATGGTGCAGGCAGTCCTTACCGGTCCGACAGCATTAACAACCCGTATGGCCCCTACGGAAGCCCCTACAGTTCAAAATCAGCCACCAATCCTTACGCAACCGATACTCCGAGATTGTATGACAGTCAGGGGAACTACAGGGGGAGGTTGAGTCGTAATCCTTATGATTCTGACTCCATATCAAATCCCTATGGAAGATATGGTAGTCCCTATTCCCATGACAGTATTAATAATCCATACGGCGCAGGAAATCCCTATTCGGCTGACAGCCCCAACAACCCTTACGGGAAGGGGTGGCGCATCGAGGGCAGTGATTGATCAAGAGTTTGATAAGGACACTGAAGCGCATGACGTCGGGTTCGCTTCCGAAGGATTGTTCGCACGAAGAATTCAGGTGCCTGAATTTTCGTGCAATAATGAAAAACAACCGCGTAACCAGTGTAATCCGTGCCAAAAATAACCAATAAGAATTTGAAGTTTCAACGGGTTTTATCACAAAGACATTTCTCTCTGCGGTCTCTGCGTACTCTGCCTGCCCCGTAGCTCCGGCAGATGGTACTGGGGCGAGAGATATATTAAAAGGAGGCACACAAAATGGATATGGTTATCAAAAACTATCTGGAACAGCTTAAGGTCGGTCGGAAACAATCTTACAAAAACCTGGCACTTTACCCTCTCCTCTCAGCATACAGCACGGGTCTGGAATACCTGCTCCTGGATGAGGCCCTGAGAGAAAACCTGATGGAGGTGGTTGAACTGGACAGTGACGGCTCTGTACCGGAGCTGAAGGTTCTAAACAAATCCCCCAAAATGATCCTCATCTTAGACGGTGAAGAACTGGTCGGGGCCAAACAGAACCGGATCGTCAACACCACCATCCTGGTTCAGGGCAAAACCACGATTGTGATCCCAGTCAGCTGTGTGGAGCACGGCCGGTGGTCATATGACACCCCCAAATTCCACAGCCAGAAGAGGATGATGTCATCCAATCTCCGTGCCCGTAAGTCAGAGCAGGTAAATTACTCGGTCCGGTCCACAGGAGAATTCAGGGCCGACCAGGGCGCCATTTGGGACGGTATCGCCGAAAAAGCGACCAGGATGGCAGCCCCTTCACCTACCGGTGCCATGGCCGCCATCTATGACAAGGAAATGCCTTCGATCGAGAAATACGTAAAGCACTTCAGGCTGATCGATTCCCAGGTAGGCGCGATTTTCATGATCAACGGCAAGGTGGTCGGTTTGGACGCATTTGGTAAACCCGGCACCTTTTCCAAGGTTTTCAAAAAGCTTCTTGAAAGCTATGCCTTAGATGCCATTGACTGGTATGATCCGGACAAAGAGCACAAGGCCCTCAAGAGCGAGGTTAGCAAATTCCAGAAATCAGCCCTTTCGGCCAAGGCAGAAACCCGCCCATCCGTGGGGCTGGGTACCGACTTCCGGCTGGAATCCAGGAAGCTGACCGGGTTTGCCCTGGGCCTCGATGATCAAATCCTCCACATCTCCGTTTTTGCCCGGGCAGATGGCGGAAACACAGATGCGGCTGATTCACGGATCCGGAGGTTTTCGAGGAGAAGGCGGAATCGAGGGGTTTAGATCATCCAACGACCAGTTTCCATTGACTTTTGAATCAGTTAGGTATAAACAACATTCAGCAGTATTCCCGAACCATATTTCTTCTTTAACCTTAAGAGGGAAAGAAGATTAAAATGATCCCTGAGCATCCAGAAACCCCGTTACTCCAACTGAAAAGAGAGCGGGGTTTTGTATTTTGTGGCTCAGATCAGTAGTTAAAGGTAAGTCAATCAAAGCTTTGACCCTCTAATCTTTATAGGTGTGAACTGTGTAGGCCTGACACCCATGGCCTTCATAACCTTCAGTATAAAGTAAGAAGTATAATTTCGAATGCGCTTTTATCGTAGTACCAGAACAGACCAGGAGAAAGATCAAAAATGAATAACCTATTCTTTGAACAGCCTGTTCTTAACTCTCCCTATGAATACCCGGCCCGGCACTGGGAACTTGACGATGAGGGACAGCCAACGCAGCAGATTATCGAAAACCGTCGACGGGCCAAATTCATTACACCCATTCCCAAACCCCGGAAACGCAAAGGATCACCCAAACAACTAAAATTGATTTTCGATGAAGGTAAAGGGCTGTCAACCCAAGAACAACAATACGATCCCACGCCTGTGATTAATGAACTTCGCCATCATGTGGAGCAGTGGCGAAACCGACCCAATCCAAACGACTGGCAGGTAACACCCGAAACGGCCCGTCTGCTTCAACACTGGCGGCACCATCAATTCAACAATCTTCGACCGTTCTTTTGTCAGATAGAGGCTGTTGAGACCGCCATCTGGCTTACGGAGGTTGCTCCTAAAGCCGGAAAGACAGGCAAAAGATTCCGCGACCATCTTGCAAATGCCAACAACGACGCAAATCCCGGGTTGGATCGATTGGCTCTCAAACTCGCCACCGGCGCCGGAAAAACCACTGTTATGGCCATGCTGATCGCCTGGCAGACGATCAATAAAGTACGCCGCCCCAACAGCAAAATCTTTACCCGAGGCTTTCTGGTGTCGAGCCCCGGTTTGACGATCCGCGACCGCCTCCGTGTCCTTCAACCCAACGATCCGGACAGTTACTACGAGAGCCGCGAACTGGTGCCCACGGACATGCTCCCCGATCTGGATCGGGCCAAAATCGTGATCACCAACTACCATGCCTTTAAACTCCGTGAGCGTATGAAACTGGCCAAGGGAGGCCGATCACTTCTCCAGGGCCGAGGTGAAGCCTTAAACACCCTGGAAACCGAAGGGCAGATGCTTCAGAGGGTGATGCCCGACCTGATGGGCATGAAAAACATCATGGTCATGAATGACGAAGGGCACCATTGCTATCGGGGGAAGTCGGGTGAGGACGATGTCACTGGGCTGAAGGGCGATGACAAAAAGGAAGCCCAGAAAAACAACGAAGCTGCACGGCTTTGGATTACTGGCCTTGAAATCGTCAGCCGCAAACTGGGTATCAACCGGATTTTTGATCTATCGGCCACACCGTTTTTCCTGCGGGGTTCCGGGTATGCCGAGGGGACCCTGTTTCCCTGGACCATGTGCGATTTCTCCCTGATGGATGCCATCGAATCCGGCATTGTCAAGCTTCCCCGCGTACCTGTGGCGGACAATATTCCCGGTGCGGAGATGCCCATGTATCGAAACCTCTGGGAACACATCGGCAAAAAAATGCCGAAAAAGGGGCGCGGTAAAGCGAGCTCACTCAATCCGTTAAACCTGCCACCGCAATTACTGACAGCACTTGAGGCACTTTACGGACATTATGCAACAACCCATGCGCTTTGGCAGAAAGCACGTATTTCCGTGCCTCCCTGCTTCATCATCGTCTGCAACAACACATCCACTTCGAAGCTGATCTATGATTACATTTCCGGGTTTTACCGTCAGAACAAGGACGGTTCAAGCCAGCTCGAAAATGGTCGTCTGGAATTGTTTCGAAATTTCGATGAGCATGGGAACCCGTTGGGCCGCCCTCCTACTTTGTTGATCGATAGCCGGCAACTTGAATCAGGTGACGCACTGGATACAAATTTTCGTAAGATGGCCTCCGATGAGATCGCGCGTTTCAGGCGTGAAATCATCAAACGCACTGGCGACCGACGGCAGGCCGAAAACATTACCGACCAGGATTTGCTTCGCGAAGTCATGAACACCGTTGGAAAAGAAGGCCGCCTGGGTGATTCCATCCGTTGCGTTGTGTCAGTTTCCATGCTTACAGAAGGGTGGGATGCCAGCACCGTTACCCATGTTCTGGGTGTACGCGCTTTCGGAACCCAGTTGCTTTGCGAACAAGTCATCGGCCGTGCCCTTCGCCGGCAGTCGTACGATATCAACGAAGAAGGCCTGTTCAATGTTGAATACGCAGACGTTCTGGGTATTCCTTTCGATTTCACCGCTAAACCGGTGGTTGCGCCGCCCCAACCGCCTCGCGAGACCATTCACGTCAAAGCCGTTCGACCGGATCGCGATCCTCTGGAAATCAGCTTTCCCCGTGTTGCAGGCTACCGGGTTGAACTGCCCAAAGATCGGCTGATCGCAGAATTTAACAACGATTCCGTACTGGAATTAACACCGGATCTGATTGGCGCCACCGAAACCCAGAACGCCGGAATCATCGGTGAAAAAGTGGACCTCAACCTGGTACACACCGGTGACGTGAGACCTTCGCAGGTTCTCTATGAGTTGACCGCACACCTCGTTCTGACAAAATGGCGCGATCCGGACGGGGAAGCACAGCTACAGCTGTTTGGTCAGCTGAAACGCATCGCACGCCAATGGATAAACGGCTATCTGGTCTGCAAGGGTGGCACGTATCCCGCACAGCTGAAGTACAAAATGATCGCGGATATGGCCTGCGAACGCATCACCGCAGGTATCACCCGCTCACTGTTGGGCGAACAGCCCATTAAGGCTGTACTGGACCCCTACAATCCCACTGGTTCAACCAACCATGTGAACTTCAACACCTCCAAGCAGAGCCGATGGGAGACTGATGCACGCCGATGTCATATCAACTGGGTTATCCTTGACAGCGACTGGGAAGGCGAATTCTGCCGGGTAGCCGAATCCCATTCGAAGGTCCGGGCCTACGTAAAGAACCACAGCCTTGGATTTGAAGTCCCCTACCGCTACGGTTCGGAAAAGCGCATCTATCGGCCCGACTTTATTGTACTGGTGGATGATGGGCAGGATGACCCGCTGCACCTGATTGTGGAAATAAAGGGGTTTCGGCGCGAAGACGCCAAGGAAAAGAAGGCGACCATGGAAGTCTACTGGGTTCCCGGTGTGAACAACCTCGGCAAATTCGGCCGATGGGCCTTTGCCGAGTTTACCGAGGTCTATCAGATTGAGGCCGATTTTGAAACAAAGGTAGAAGCTGAGTTTAAAAAAATGATCGATTCAGCCATCGCAAAGCGTACCGATTCAGGTACGGTAATAGTCGAAAAGGCAGGAGCTTATCTATCAAAGCAATTCGGGGAGGATACTAAGTGGGCGGACCTAAACGTGGCTATCTGGAAAATAATAAAATTCACACCGGATCATGCCTTGAGTCTATCAGACATAGACACGTTGGCTGAATCATTTTCATGCCATGGTTATGATATTCTAGCTGTTTTAGCGTTATTCTCTCGACCATCAGTTCGATTGCTAAGAATGGAACTTAGATCAGAAAAGCATAATGGGGTTGAAGTAAAAATGACGGATTTCATAAACAGGCTAAAAGACTGGTGGAAGAGGAAAACGATTTCTGAGGAAGAGTGGAGACGGTGGTCTTCAGACATTAAAGTGAGATGGATACCTGTCAGAAAGTGGGAGTAGGAGCGTGAATAAAGGAGCAGATAGCGCCGAAGATCTTGTCGACCGAATTAAGCGAAAGGCACCTGAATATCTTGATCTGCTAACCGCAGATACTGATGCGGATTTTGAGGCAGCATTCGATACAATTCTTGGAAAGGCTATTGCCTCCCTTGAGGAAGACAAAAAGAATTTTAGTAAATTAGGGGAAGACGCACTGTCTGGTGTGCTCGCGAAAGCTTTGAGTATCCCAGGTTTGACCGTAACGCGGGAAACGCATTCAAATGGACACGTAGATCTAACAATTGAAGCGGACCATTGCGTACCAGCGAGAAAGAAACTTGGCGAAGCGAAGATTTGGAATGGTCCGAAATACCACGTCAAAGGTCTGCGGCAACTACTTGGAAGGTATACTACGGGAAGAGAGGGGCGAGGTATTCTGATCGTATATGTGCGAAAAAGGAACATCGCAGGGCTATTCAAAAAGCTGCGGAATAAAATGGATAGTGATTTCCCCATGAAGCAAAAGGGCAAAACTTTGGAGCACACTATGAAATGGTCATTCCTTTCGACTCATGCTCATGATTGTGGAGAAGTCCTTCAGGTCGGCCATATTGGCTGCAATCTATTCATAGGGTAGTATTCTAATTGAATGATGTCACCGATTGATACCGGCCAGCAGGCAGTAAGAGGAAGATAATATGGCAAAGCGTCCAACTAAAAAAACCGTTGAAACCCTCACCCACCAGGAGGCCTCCCGCAAGAATATCCCCACGGCCGAATACCAATCGGTCATGCGGGAAGACGAAAAAGATCCCATCCAAGTGGCCTATGAACGCCGCAACCGGGATCTGGACCCGCAGTTCGTCTGGCGCGGCAAGGATGAACAGGACTGGTCAGATCTGATAGTCCAGGCGCCGCCCCTGTATATCCAAGAAAAAGTTCATCCTAAGGTCTTGATAGATGATCTGGCCCGGGAGACCCGCGAGAAGGAGGAGGCCGGCCAGTTGCAGCAACTGGATCTTTTTGCCGATTTCAACGGCCTTCCCAGTGAAGGGGCAAAAACCGAATTTTACCAGCATGAAGCCAACTGGTCCAACCGCATGATCCTGGGCGATAGCCTGCAGGTCATGGCATCCCTGGCCGAACGGGAAGGGCTACGGGGGAAGGTGCAGTGCATCTATATCGACCCGCCCTACGGCATCAAGTTTAATTCCAATTTCCAGTGGTCCACCACCAGCCGGGATGTTAAGGATGGAAAAGCGGATCACATCACCCGCGAACCGGAACAGGTAAAAGCCTTTCGGGATACCTGGCGGGATGGGATTCATTCGTATCTGACGTATCTTCGGGATCGGTTGACGGTTTCACGGGATTTATTGGCAGACTCAGGGTCGATTTTTGTGCAGATCGGGGATGAGAACGTGCATCGGGTGCGGGCGTTGATGGATGAGTTGTTTGGCGATGAGAATTTTGTGAGCCTCATTACAATTCAAACGACGACAGGCTTCGAAGCGAATTATCTGGGCAATATGTCTGATTTCGTGCTCTGGTATGCCAAAGACAAAAAAGCTGGTCATTCGAGCTCGCCGTTTTATCGAAAACAGTTTGTGTTAGGGGAAGGTAATGCGAAATGGCTCCTGTTCGATGACTTTACATACCGAGGAGTATCTGCCAAAGAGAAGCGAGGAAAAAACTCTGTGCCCAAAAGGACGCTTCCATATTCTCCTGGTGACATGAGTTCCCAAGGCAGAGGTAAAGAAAAGCAGCCTTTCACGTTTAGGAATACGACATATGATCCTTGGGATAAAAATTCCCATTGGAAAGCAAATTATCCAGATGGTATAGAACGACTGGCGAAGGCAGAGAGAATCCACGTTGCCAAGAATTCGATAAGGTACATTCGTTTTCACACTGACTTTGATGCCGCAGTCCATGGGAATATTTGGTCCGATACGGGTTCAGGTAACTTCACCGATGAGAAGGTCTATGTAGTTCAGACAAACACTAAAGTCGTCGAACGCTGCATCTTAATGGCAACCAATCCTGGGGACCTTATTGTGGACCCTACATGTGGCTCAGGCACCACTGGATATGTAGCCGAACAGTGGGGTCGAAGGTGGATAACCATCGACACTTCCCGGGTGGCGTTAGCATTGACACGGGCGAGGATAATGGGAGCTCGATATCCTTATTATCTTCTTTCCGACTCAAAGGAAGGTCAGTTGAAGGAATCTGAGGTTTCACGTGCTGAACCGTCTTTAGCGCCAACTTATGAAAATGTCCGTCACGGGTTTGTCTATGAGCGTTTACCACACATCAAACTTGGACAAATTGCCAACAATGCCGAAATCGATGTGATCTGGGAAAAATTCCAGGAAACGTTGGGGCCGTTGCGTGTAGAACTTAACAAGGCTCTGGATAAAGCATGGGAAGAATGGGAAATCCCTCAAGATGCTGAAAATGAGTGGTCAAAAGAATCAAAGGCCCTCCATGCCGAGTGGTGGAAAAACCGCCTCGCACGTCAAAAGGAGATTGATGCCTCTATTGCGGCCAAAGCCGATTTTGAATACCTATACGACAAGCCTTACGAAGACAACAAAAAAGTTCGCGTGGCAGGGCCTTTCACCGTTGACAGCCTTTCCCCGCATCGTGTGCTGGGCGTGGACGAAAATGACGAACTGATCGACGGGGCCGCAGAATCGGGGGCCGGCTATGGTGAAGGACAGGGCTTTGCCGAGATGATCCTGGAAAACCTCAAGACCGCCGGCGTGCAACAGGCACACAAAGAAGATAAAATCAATTTCTCCTCAATCGCATCCTGGCCGGGTCACTATGTTTGCGCCGAGGGCCGCTACATGGAAGGTGGCGAAGCATCAGGGTCTGAAAAACGGGCCGCCATCTTCATCGGTCCGGAGTTTGGAACCGTTTCCCGTCCCGATCTGGTGGCAGCTTCCCGAGAGGCCGGGGATGGAGGTTTTGATGCCCTCATCGCCTGTGCCTTTAATTATGACGCCCATTCATCGGAATTCGACAAACTGGGCCGCATCCCGGTATTGAAAGCACGCATGAATGCCGATCTGCACATGGCAGATGACCTCAAAAACACGGGAAAAGGGAACCTGTTCGTCATCTTCGGTGAACCGGATATCGACATCTTAGATGCCGAAAACCGCCAGGTTCAGGTGAAGATCAACGGCGTGGACGTGTTCCATCCCAACACTGGGGAGGTGCGCAGCGACGGATCCGAGGGGATCGCCTGCTGGTTCATTGACACCGACTACAACGAAGAGAGCTTTTTTGTCCGCCATGCCTATTTCCTTGGGGCAAACGATCCCTACAAGGCCCTCAAAACCACACTTAAGGCGGAAATCAACCAGGAAGCATGGGCCACCCTCAACAGCGATATCTCACGCCCATTTGATAAGCCGGAATCAGGACGCATCGCCGTTAAGGTGATTAATCATCTTGGTGATGAAGTAATGAAAGTGTTTAGAGTGTAATATAAATACGTTGGTTTACAATCCGTCCTTAAGGAGCGCCAATGACCCTACTCGGTGACATTTTGAAATGGACAGAGACAACTCTTCCTTTGTGGCAGCGCGACGCGGCTCGCCGTCTCTTTCAGCAGACGGATGGATTGTCGAGCGATGACTACACGGAACTGTATACCCTTATGAAAGCTGCCCACGGATTACCAAATGCGCAGAATTTAAAGCCCTCACCACTCATTGCGGCACACCTGCCTTCGGTGATCCCAGTCGGCGAGACTGTGACCTTGAACGCTATGCGGGATTTGAATCATGTGAATCGTATTGCGCCAGGGCAGAAATTGAATTTCGCTCCAACCGGAATGACGGTGATCTACGGCGGGAACGCAACCGGGAAATCAGGATATGTGCGCGTGATGAAGCGGGCCTGCCGCGCCCGCGACCAGGCGGAGAAAGTGCATCCTGATGCAAACGACCCAAACGCTAACATTCGCGTTCCCGAGGCCACCTTTGACATTGAAATTGGTGGAACGGCCAAGCAAGTTAAATGGACTGCGGCCACCGCATCACCCGACGAACTGTCGACAATTGCGGTCTTTGATTGTCATTGTGCTCGGACTTATCTCACAGCAGAGCAGGATGTAGCTTACCTGCCTTACGGCCTTGATGTCGTTGAGAATCTCGCGAGCAAAGTTCTACCGGAGTTAATCCGTCGCCTTGACATTGAAATTGCAGGTATCAATGTTGACCGACAGCCATTTGCTCATCTGTTTGGAGAAACAGAAGTTGGTCGGTTACTGGCTGTGCTAAACGAAAAGACCGATCCAACGAAGATCAAAGCACTTGGCACTTTGTCAGAACTGGAAACCAAACGAATTGGAGACCTCGATCTTGCCCTCGCAGAGCCTGATCCGAGGGCTAAGGCAAAAGAACTCCGACTTTCGGCGGGACGATTGAAGGCGTTAGCGGGACGAGTTGAATCTGCATTATCTTGGGTAAACGATGATGCTATCAAGAAGCTTAAGAATCTTGATGACGCCGTTGTTACGGCCAGTCAAGCAGAGCGGGTAGCCGCTGAGGGATTGCGATCCGGAGAGATACTTTTACCCGGGACTGGAGAACCGGTTTGGAAAGCACTGTTCGACGCAGCTCGCAAGTTCTCGACCGAAGTCGCTTATCCGGGAATTGAGTTCCCCAATACCGGGGAAGATGCGCTTTGTCCACTATGTCAGGAGCCCCCACGGGATGGAGGCCAAAGGCTAAAACGCTTTGAGAAATATATCAGGGATGACATAGCTAAAATTGCTACGCAACAAAGAAAGAAGATTGAAGACGAAAAGTCGAAAATTGAACGGGGTAATGTCAAACTTGGACTCGACAATTCACTTGAGGGTGAACTTGCTCTGCTTGACGAGGAGGTTGTCCCTACGGCACAAGCATTTCAAATGACCTTAGATGCTCGCCGGTCTTGGATGTTGGAAGTACTCAATTCACATGCATGGGATGAGGTGCCAGTTCTCAGCGAGAACCCACGCCAGAAGCTGCGCGATCTTGCTGTGCGCCAATTCAAATTATCCCGTACCTTTGATAGGGCAGCGGATGAGGTAAAGAGCAAGGCATTGAAGGCTGACCGTGATGAACTTCGCGCTCGCCAGGGCCTCGAGACGTGTGTGGATGCTGTCCTATCGCTGATTGAACGTATGAAGAAGAAGCGGGCGCTGGAGTCCTGCAAATCTGACCTCAAGACAAGGCCTATCTCCGAAAAAGCGAAGGTGTTTGCACGAAAGGCGGTTACGCCTGCTCTAAAAGGAGCGTTAGAGACAGAGTTTAGGGCGATAGGTATCGGACACGTCAAGACGAAGGTCAAGGATCGTCCAGATAAGGGCAAAATGTGGTATCGCCTTTTGCTCGATTTTCCGTCAACCCACAAACTGGAAGAAATTCTCAGTGAAGGGGAGCAGCGTGCTATCGCGATAGGTTCATTTCTGGCGGAGCTCAAACTTGCCAACCATTCGGGGGGAATTGTATTTGATGACCCCGTATCATCACTTGACCATAAGCGCCGAGGTAAGGTTGCAAAACGGTTGGCATCGGAGGCCCTACAGAGGCAGGTACTGGTGTTCACTCACGACGTGGTATTTCTGCACCAAATACGAGATGAATGTGACGAGCTAAAAGCCCCTCCTTTGATATATTTTCTCGAAACGGACGGAAAAGGTTACTACGGGTCTGTAGCTGAAGGACTTCCATGGGCACATAAAAGTTACGGAGAACGGATTGACCATCTTGAGAAAACTCAAAAGCGATTTGAAAGAATGCCGTGGCCAGTAGATCCATCAGAAAACTTGGCGAGTGACATGATCAGACAATACAGTTTTCTAAGGGCGACGATAGAACGGGTGGTTCAAGATTTTGTACTGAACGCCACAGTTCAGCGCTTCCGGGACTACATCGCAGTGAAGAACCTGGAACGGGTAGTTGGCCTTGAGAAGCCAGAGGTTGATGAGATTTTTCGACTTAACAAGCGCTGTAACGACGTGATTGAGGCGCATGACCCGTCATCGGCAAAAGATGAGCCGCCTCCTACTTCTGATGAACTTAAGCATGATATTGAAGATCTAAAAAAACTAATTCAGAAGATTAAAAATCGGCGAAAATGATTAATATCATCTGTGCTAACCTCAATGACAAGACCATCATCTGCGAAAGCAATTGGGCAAAAAAACAATGCAGAAGAGAATGCCACAAAGGAAAATCTTAGATGGAATTTCGCATCGCTGATACATTCACGGACAGCCTCGCAAAGCTGAACAACAAAGAACAGAAAGCCGTCAAGACCACATCCTTTGACCTGCAAATGAATCCGGCCAATCTGGGCATGCAGTTTCACAAGGTGGACAAGGCCAAGGATCCCCGTTTCCGGTCGATCCGCGTCAACCTCGATATTCGGTTGATCGTTCACAAAACCGAAAGCGGATTGCTGCTCTGTTACGTGGATCACCACGAGGAGGCCTACCGCTGGGCCGAGCGACGCAGGCTGGAAACACACCCAAAGACCGGCGCTGCTCAGTTCGTTGAAATCCGAGAGACTGTCAGGGAGATCGTCATTCCCAAATACATTGAGGTTGAACAGACGGCCCCATCCAAGCCGCCCTTGTTCGCTGACATCCCTGAGGATAATCTGCTAAGCTACGGGGTGCCGGCAGAGTGGTTGGACGATGTGCGCGCAGTCAATGAGGACGGCGTGCTGGATCTGGCCGATCATCTGCCGAGCGAGGCTGCCGAGGCCTTGCTGGACCTGGCCACCGGCGTCACGCCACAGATCGCTCAGACAACCGCTGTTGGCACTGACCCATTCGACCATCCTGATGCGCAGCGCCGTTTCCGCGTAATGAACAACGTTGAAGAACTGGAACGTGCCCTGGAATACCCCTGGGAGAAATGGACCATCTTTCTCCATCCAGCCCAGCAGCAGTTGGTTAAACGGGAATATAGCGGCCCGGCCCGGGTTTCAGGTTCGGCGGGCACGGGGAAGACGATCGTGGCACTCCACCGGGCAGTCTTTCTCGCCCGCACCTACCCGGATGCCAGGGTGTTGCTTACTACATTCTCCGATACCCTGGCAAATGCCCTCAGAACGAAACTGAGACGGTTGATCATCAACACACCGCGTATTGCCGAACGCCTGGAAGTGCATGCTATGAACACGATTGGCCTGCGGCTCTATGAATTGAACTTCGGCCGTCCGCACACGGTATCTCGAGAAGTGATACAGGCGCTTATCGAAGAGGCTGCCAGAGAAGTCGATGGGCATAAGTTTACCCTTCATTTCCTGATGACGGAGTGGGAGCAGGTCGTTGACGCATGGCAGTTGAACACTTGGGATGCCTATCGTGATGTCATACGGCTGGGTCGAAAAACGCGTCTGCCGGAGAAGCAGCGTGTCATGCTCTGGTCCATTTTCGATCGTATTCGATCCGCATTGAAGACCCGGAACATGGTAACATACGCCGATGTATTCAGCCGACTGGCCTCTCAGTTTTCAGTGAGCAAACATCCGCCTTTCGATTTTGTTGTAGTGGACGAGGCTCAGGATGTCAGCGTTCCCCAGTTGCGGTTTCTGGCCGCTCTTTCGGCCGGGGGGCGACCGAACAGCCTTTTCTTTGCAGGCGACCTTGGTCAACGTATTTTTCAGCAGCCCTTCTCGTGGAAGGCGCTCGGCATCGATATTCGGGGGCGTTCCCGGACACTGCGCATCAATTACCGGACGTCGCACCAGATTAGAATGCAGGCCGACCGTCTGTTGGGACCCGAATTGTCCGACGTTGATGGAAATATGGAAGAGAGGCGTGGGACGATTTCGGTATTCAACGGGCCGAAACCGACCATCATGGTTTTGAACACCCCTGAAGACGAAATTGAAACGGTCAGTAATTGGCTGTCGGATCGAGCCAGCGAGGGAGTAATGCCTCACGAAATGGGTGTTTGTGTACGTTCCGCGGCTGAACTAGGCAGAGGTCGTGCGGCGGTCGAGAATGCCGGGCTCCCTTTCAGGGTGCTGGACGATAAGGTTGAAACGACCAGCGGTTACGTTTCGATAAGCACCATGCATCTCGCCAAGGGCCTGGAGTTCCGAGCCGTTTGCGTGATGGCCTGTGATGATGAGGTCGTTCCCCTGCAGAAACGAATCGAAACGGTCTCGGACGATGCAGATCTGGAAGAAGTTTACAACACAGAACGACACCTTCTTTACGTAGCCTGCACCCGTGCTCGGGATCATCTGCTTGTGACGGCCGTCGATCCTGCATCGGAGTTTCTGGATGATTTGCAAATGTAGGTTTTCTGAAGGCCGTAATTGAGGCCTCGGTAAAACCATTACAAAAATGGCGAGGTATTTCACGGGAAAGATACACGAATCTTTTGGCGAAGAGCTTAAGAAAGTATAAAAAAGCATGGGTGTCAGGCCTACACAGTTGACAGGGAACCGCAAAAACAGATTAGCAAAATTGTTTCGGATCTTGACTTGTCAAATGTGTAGGCCTGACACCCATGCCCTTGTTGAGAAGGCAGGCAGCGGTACGCTGGATATGATTGAACGCTGCAGTGAAGCCGGTCTCCCTGCGCCCGATTTTGAAGAACGGGCAGGTCTATTCGTGAGCACGCTCTGGCGGGATTGGCTGACGGAGGAAGTATTGGCCGGATACAACCTGAATAACAGACAGAAACAGGCTGTTAAACACGCAAAAGTTGAAGGCCGCATTAACAATGCTATCTATCGGGATTTGACGGGAATATCTTCAAGCACGGCGCTCAGGGAACTCCGGCAGCTCACAGATCTCAGAATTTTCGCTAAAGTTGGCGATACCGGACAATCGGCACATTATGTAATTGCCAAAACGAAGTCCGTCACTGGCAAGGGAGGGGAGAACACGTCATGAACCCACCAAACCCGCCATCGGTTTTCAATCGGGGAACCCGCCACGAACCCACCAAACCCGTCACGAATCGGAAAGGGTTGATACACGAAAGGCCATGAATCAGACTTCAAAGCGTTCTAAGGGCGCATGTCAAAATGCGGAGAGAAAGGGCTCATGAAGGGCTCAAAGGGCTCATGGCGCAGGCTAATGATCATTTGTGGGATATCCGCAAACAGGACCGAATTAATATGGAATCGTTAGCCAAATTCAAAATACTGGAAGGGGCAAATGCCCCACAAATGACTCAATTGACCCAAAACGAACACGCTTGGTTATGCCTCAATTATGCCTCAAATGCCTCAAGAGCAAACCGTCAAAGAGGCCATATATGGGCCAAATGGGTCATGAGACTTCAAAAGAGATGCATGGGGACGCGGCAGGAAAGAGAACACGTGCTTGATAAACACGCCACGAACCGGGAAGGAGCGAGACACAA
>Ga0208648_1001898_pt1 | contig 15556 bp, 19 predicted proteins | sample AntAceMetag02UKL_FD_184772 | JGI IMG/M metagenome (GOLD analysis project Ga0208648, IMG submission 184772) | Saline lake microbial communities from Ace Lake, Antarctica - Antarctic Ace Lake Metagenome 02UKL (SPAdes) (version 2) | ecosystem: Environmental > Aquatic > Non-marine Saline and...
AAACAGTACGATAGATACTTTCTGTTGAAAATGCCTTTTTTACACAAAAAACCTGTCAAGAACTTTTTTAGTTTTTTTGGCTGTTTATCTAAAAAATTAGACTTTCCCTGTAATTTATACCGGATACGAAATATAGAATAAACCCAGGCGATTACAGAACATAACTAGGTTTCTGGTGTTGATTTAATTTTTAGAGCTGCATTTTAACAGTGTAGAATTAAGATCTTTTGGGACTATTATTTATTTTGTCAGTCGCGGGTAGTCGCCTAAAAATCAGCTTAAAGTAACCATAGGGTTTTCTCAAGCCCCAGCTACCGGATATCAGCGAGGAAGAGCGCGCACCGTTAATCGATGTGTTACAGAAGTTGCTTGCGTAGCAGCAAAAACAGATAGACCAGTTGGAGCAGGAGATACTTAAGTTCAAGAGTGCAACAACTAAAACCCATATACAACTCGCCAAGATGTACGAAGCGCCAGCCGAAGACTGTAATGGGAAAGCGATATCAGAACAAAGGGCACTCAGTCAGGGCGTAGGTATCGAGATACTAGCCAGTATAAAGAAGACCTGCTTAAAGCACGATTTTTCACTTTGACATTAATCTTAAAATCGATTGCTGGGAGAAGCAATACTCCACCTTTATCTGCTTTAATTCGGACTGCGGCTACCTGTGGGTAGTGAGGAGTTACTGATGCTCTTAACAATAGCCTGATATTCTTCGACTTTTGGCTTATATAAATACATCGCTAAGGCAGATAAAATGGTGAATATGTATAGCGTATTATTGCCATCACCTAGTACGTACATTGCAAAGCCATATACCCCTATACTTGCAGCAATTGCCATGGAAATTATAATGGTCACTAAATAGCGAGATTTTGGGGATCTGTTTCCTTTTGCCGTTTGATTTAAGTGCACTAAAACATGACGAATAAATTTCATCACCGGGAATGTCGTGATAGCAACGACATAAAGTACCGTTCTAATAAAAATTCGTGACTGCTCATCCATGCCTATTTGTATTTTATCGCCATATATATGACAAATAGCGATTAGAGCAATTAAGCTCATCAAAGCGACCGCCCGAATGATATTTGCCACTAAAAGGTCGGCTTGTAATTGTTGTTCTGATATAGCCATTTATTTACCTTTTTGTTGCTCCATTCGATAGCTATACAATATAAGCACAAATGCAAAGAAATCATATAAGCTATGAATAATAATAGGCGTCAGCAGGTTTCTTGTAGTGTCATAATCCAGATATAAGCCCAAATAGATACTTACAGCTGTCGCCATAATAAAATATAAGGCAGTCACCGCATGAACCAGCCCAAATATGACACTGCTGATCAGTAAACCGGCCATCATTCCCCATGAGTTTTCCATCCAGGGCTGGATCACGCCGCGAAACAAAATTTCTTCTGAAATACCTGCGATAGCCGCTAAAACAAATAAATCAGCCCAATGGTGCTTGTGTAAACTGGGGCCCAATGTTGAATGTAAAACCTGCTTGATTTTTTGTAAGGATTCCAGCTGCAGCTGATTTAATGCGATAAATATCAAACATAATGGCAAAGTGCCCATAATGCCATTAATAACTGCCTGTTCATTAAATACAATAAATTCAAACGGATTAATATCTACCAGCCAGCCAATTGCGATTGCAACCAGGACCAAAGTACTTTCAAAATAACACGCCGTTTTAAAAAAACTATCAGGATCTATTGTGGGTTCATTCATGGTAAATTGATGCGATAATAATGTTTTTTTTGTTCATTAAGGAGCCAATACTGTGCAGTGTTTTATTTACAAAAGTAGCAAAAAAGATGAGTTGTATTTATATATAGCTAAACAAGATGATTTTTCAAATGTTCCAGAGGCCATACTTAAAAGTATTGGCCTTCCAGCATTTGTCATGGAACTTGAAATCACGCCCGAGCGTTTACTTGCGCGTGAAAAAGCAGCGGATGTAATCAAGGGTATTGAAGAACATGGATTTTTTATTCAAATGCCTCCGTCGATTTACCCTGCTCCTAAAAAATTACAATAAAAGACAGGCGACCTTTCAACTCTCAAGTTTAAAAGAACAGGAGTTTAGCTGCAGTACAAGAGCTTTTGAAGCTGTAAAAGTATTCAATAGCCTCAGTTGTTGGGGTTCATGCTTCACCCCAACCTACGCATAATACTTTCACAGTCTCTTTGGTTATTGTGAGTTTTAGCCTGATTATGCTTTAGGTAATGTCACACCTTGTTGTCCCTGATATTTACCACCCCTGTCTTTGTAAGAGACTTCACAGACTTCATCTGCGCCAAAAAACAACATTTGCGCAACACCTTCATTCGCATATATTTTTGCCGGGAGCGGTGTAGTATTGGAAAATTCCAGCGTCACATGCCCTTCCCACTCAGGCTCTAACGGCGTGACATTCACAATAATCCCACAACGCGCATAAGTCGACTTACCTAAACAGATGGTCAACACATCACGCGGAATACGAAAAAACTCGACTGTTCTCGCCAGAGCAAATGAATTGGGCGGAATGATACAAACATCAGACTTTACATCGACAAAGCTGCCATCGCTAAAATTTTTAGGGTCAACAATCGCAGAATTGATATTGGTAAATATTTTAAATTCATCCGAACAGCGCACATCATATCCATAGCTTGATGTACCATAAGAAATAACTTTGCCTTGCTGTGTATCTCTAACCTGCCCTGGTTCAAAAGGCTCGATCATACCTTGTTCTTGTGCTTGGCGACGAATCCATGCATCTGATTTTATGCTCATATTGGCCTTGCGTGTTGTGTAAAATTATTCAATTGATTGCGTAATTTTATCCTAATCTCAGAGCGGGCACAGGAAAATATATTCTCTACATTCACTTTTAACGCAACTTTAAGCAGATAATCAATAGCTTTTCTTTTTTCTAGCTGCCTATTTTTATACTTATTGAGGGGGACTTGTTCCGATACAAACATTGCGTCACTGATCAAACTCGATATTCTGCGCACCATTCAACACCATAAAGTGCTTACCTTTTGATCGTGAAATCAAAGTGACCCCCGATAATTGAGCCATTTCCAGACCCATCTGGGTCGCTCCTGAACGTGAGAGTAAAACCGGAATACCCATTTGCGAGACTTTTATGACCATTTCTGAGGTTAATCGCCCTGTAGTATAGAAAATCTTATTATCGCCAGATATCCCATTCAGCCACATATGCCCTGCTATGGCATCTACTGCATTATGCCGTCCCACATCTTCAACAAATATTTCCAGCTGATCCGCTGTATATAAAGCACAACCATGTACGGCACCTGCTTTTTTATACACTTCATTATGCGTCCTGACCGAATCTAACAAAGCATATAAGGTCGATTGGCATACATGATTTTCGGGCACACGAATCTTCTGCAACTTTTCCATTAAGCGCCCAAATACGGTTCCCTGCCCGCAACCCGTGGTTACCGTATGTCGCTCCATCTGCTTAGAAAAATCGCTCTGCTCCCCTGCTGTCACAACAGCGACTGATTCGGTTTCCCAATCTACCTGCACCACCTTTATCTCATTTATACGCTCAAAAAAACCCTGATTTTTTAAATAGCCCAAGGTTAATAATTCAGGATGCGAGCCGATGGTCATTAAAGTAACAATTTCCTGCTTATCCACATAAATGGTCATCGCCCGCTCGCCCACCAGATGAATACTCCTTTCAGCGCCAGTTTCATCGATACCAATGACGACTTTGGCAACGCTTAAACCCGCATCAGTCATTTCTGGTCGCATTTTCATTCCTGAGTAGCTAAATCAGCTAATTGTTCCAGCGTATTTATATTAGAGAAAAACTCAGGGTTGGCACTAAGGTCTACCTTTATCCAGTGGTGTTGCTCAAACCATCGATCTATCTTACGTTCACCCTGTGCTAAATAATCTTGCAGACTTTTTTTAAGCGAGCTTTTAATTGCCATAAAAACCGGGTGTATACGCTCACCATCAAATGCCACGGCAATATCCGCCTGACATTGTTCACGCTCATTTAGCAAAGCCTGCAAGCCCTCTGCTGTTATAAAAGGTGAATCACAGGGTATCACCAGCAAAACATTATTATGACAAGTAGTTAGAGCCGCATAAACCCCTGCCAAAGGCCCTGCAAAATCATCGCTCGCATCAGTGATCACCGGATAATTAAATTGCTGATATTGCTCAATATTACGGTTGGCATTTATAAATAATTCATCCACAACGGGCGTTATTGCCTGTATGGCATAGCTAATCATTGCTTTATTATTAAATCGAACTAAACCTTTATCCTGTTTATGCATACGCCTTGCCAGACCGCCTGCAAGAATGACGCCCGAAACGCCTGATTGATTATTCATGTTTTAATTCTGCTACTATGTGACTTACCGAAACACATAAAAACATTTATATGTCATTTAATCAATTAGATTTATCTGCCCCTTTGCTCAAAGCGATTGCCGAACAAGGATATGAAAACCCGACTCCCGTTCAAGAACAAGCCATTCCGTTTATCTTACAAGGAAGAGATATGCTTGCTGGCGCACAAACCGGAACCGGTAAAACAGCCGGCTTTGCTTTGCCCATACTGCAACTATTACACAAGCAACCACCTGCTATCAAGCCACATCCTATCAGAGCTTTAATTCTCACACCGACACGCGAATTGGCGATGCAAGTGTATGAAAGTTTCAAAACCTACGGCAAACATTTGCCTTTATTTTCTGAAGTGGTTTTCGGCGGTGTCAGTACTCAGGCGCAAATCCAGCGCCTACAAAAAGGTGCCGATATTCTGGTCGCCACTCCAGGAAGATTACTGGACTTACTGTATCAAAAGCAAGTAGATTTATCGCAGGTACAATTCTTTGTGCTGGATGAAGCCGATCGTATGCTGGATATGGGCTTTATCAAAGATATCCGCAAGCTTATCGAAGTATTGCCCGGGCAACGACAAAATCTGCTTTTTTCAGCAACCTACTCTAAAGAAATTAAAATCCTGGCCGATCAATTATTAATTGACCCTGTTGAAGTCGCAGTCGCTAGAGAAAATATTGCCGCTGATACCGTCACTCAACTTGTTTATGGCATTAAAAAAGAATCAAAACGTGAGTTACTTTCCTGGATAATCGGGCACCATAACTGGCAGCAGGTATTGATATTTGTCAGAACTAAACACGGAGCTGATCGCCTATGCAAGCAACTAATCAAAGATGGTATACGTTGCGCAGCCTTACATGGCGACAAAAGCCAAGGCGCGAGAACGCGAGCACTCGCAGATTTTAAAGCGAATAAAGTGACCGCGCTTATCGCTACAGATATTGCTGCGCGTGGCCTTGATATTGAGCAATTACCGCATGTGGTTAATTTTGACCTGCCCGCTATGGCAGAAGACTATGTCCATCGAATTGGCCGCACCGGCAGAGCAGGTTCAGATGGCGCATCTATTTCCTTAGTGGCTGCCGAAGAAGCCTATTTATTATTTGCAATCGAAAAATTATTAGGCAAACAAATTCCGAGAGTTACGGATACAGGCTATGAGCCGGTATCTTTGAGTAATACCAACCAGCCTAAAGTTCAATCTCGCCAGCCTAGGAGTAACAATAACAGTCAACAAAAATTTAAAAGAAAAATAGCTTCTGGAAATCGTGGCGCTAAAAACAAGTAACGGACAAAAAAATAGCCATAAAACTTTAGGGAAACTAATACCAACGCTGCTAAAAATAATGCTTCAAAAAGCATCAGATTTACGAAAAGCCAAATCAGCCTAATGTAAATTGAACAAAGGCATAAAGCCTATTCAATAGTGCCCAAATTAACGTAAAAAAACCTATATATTTGATTTATCAAGTATTGGAATAAGCGCCAGCTGCAATAAACTCAACCACTCAGACTTTCTTCCAGTCTAGGCACCTTCAATTCAATTGATTAATTATAATTATCATCATGCAATACACATAAAAGTTGTGTTAAAATTAAATTCGGCATGTAGCTATTTAGATGGTAACGTGTTATTTAAAATAACAACAATGAGGTTTACATATGAAATTATTAAAAAGTGCTATTGTAGCGTTTTCACTAACGCTTTCTTTAGGTTCTTTTTCAACAGCTGCTGTTGCTTGTGAAGATGGAAGAACGTGTTTTGGCCCTATTCAAGCGACTGATATTGTTTTAGGTCATATTGGTATGGCTATAAAAGCAGTTGAGAATGGAGATAATGGCCCTACAGTTAATGCTCATTTTAAAGCAGCACTGGCAGCTAGCAAAGAAATCAACGCCAGTGATAAAATTGATATAGCGCGCGTTCGTGCTAATGCACACCTTAAAAAAGCCAGATCAGCATTCAAGAAATCTGATATGCAAACTGGTGAAGATCATTTAGGTATGGCAGAAACAGCATTTTCAGAGATTAAAACAATGTTTTAATCTGTTGCTTTTCTTGTAAAAGTTCGAATCGGGGGTTAACGGCATTGCGTCCGTGACCCCTCTCGCACCATAAAAAATACCAATAATAACAGCAACATCCGTTTTCACGGACCTTAGAAATACATCCTCCCCCACTTTAGCTTTTCCCTTCTAGTTACCCCTCAGCAATACTTTTTTACTTTCCTGATTCCTGCATGTTTTTACTTGTATCCAGCATTGTCTCATGCAATCACAAAAAAATCTGTCAACGCCAGCCTGATTAGACTTCGAGAATGTGCTATTTTTCATTAGACCAGAATACTGTATCCCCCGGATAATAATGAGTATTATTTAAAACTCCGACAAACTTGATTGTTTGTGATCTGCAAAATGACGTTGATAAAAATGAGTGAGCTGTTTGATTACTTCAACTTTAATGTCAATGAAGAATGTTTTAATTTTGCTGAATGCTCCACAGCTCGAGCCATTTATTGTGCCGTTGAAAAAATCAAGCCTGGCTCATTAAACCTAGAAGCCGCAGTTGACCGCTATAAAACACTATATGCGACAGAATATAAAATATAATGATGTAAATGCTTGTCACCTGCTGGGTGACTATACTCCGCTTCACAGTTTTGTGGATAAATCTGAGCACGACAGACCGCGTGACAGCTCTTACCAAGGGCTACGGCTATTGCCTGCGAGCCGTACCTTGTCTTGCACACTCAGATTTCCCTCAAAATCCATACTCAACTGCGGTTTTTAGGTTTAAGCAAACTCTTCTAAGCAATCAATCAAACTGCTGTTCGGCCTTGAGACTGAGTTGATTAAGCTGATCAGTAAGTTGTTGCTGCAACTCACTAACCCGCTCAGCCGATGCACGCTTTTCCACCACAATCGGCTTGCCAATAACAGTATGTACCGTGCTGAAAGGTAAAGGGAGAAAAAAATCATCCCAGCTGCCGAGGTGTATCTTGCGATTACAAGCATTCGCAATTGGGATTATAGGCGCGCCACTAAGTTGCGCCAGAGTGATTGCGCCTGCTTTTGCTTCACGAGCAGGTCCCAGAGGACCATCGACAGCCGCACCGACACTGCATTTTTCTTTACTAATGGTTAAATAAACATCACGCATAGCCACAGCTCCGGTACGATGCGCAGAACCTCGCAAGACACCGACCCCCAGATTTTTTAAAACCGCATCACCTATATCACCGTCTTTTGAAGGGCTGACGAGTACGCTGGCTTTGATGCCTTGCTGACATAAACCCCACAAAAAATCGATGGCAAATGTCATTTGCTGATGCCAGTAACAAGGCAACATCGGCTGTTGCGTATCTATATATATTTGCAACTGCTCCGCGCCTGTTATGTGTACTGTACAGGTTTTATGCAATACCTTGACATACACACCAATTAAGGCAGGCGCGAGTTTTTGCAGCAAAAATGTATTTAAAATAAATTTCACAACAACTACTCCTTATCTACAGATTGTTGTTCCAGAAAATTGGCTAAAGCCCTGATACTGGGGTAATCAAACAAATCGGTCAAGTCTATCTGATCAGGAAAAAGCTGATCCAGACGTTCATGAATTTGCGTTAAAGACAACGAACTAATTCCGATTTCAAACAAATCATCAGTAGGCAAAATCTGGCGTTCAGGAATCACTTGCTTACATATCTGCATGAGTTGCTCCTCGATAGACCCGGCTTCACTTTGCTGTGTATCCGCTTGTGGCATGGATAACTGTTGCAGTTGCTGCAGCCTCGCGACGAATTCGCCCGCAATAAATTGACTGGATAAATTAAAACGCTGTACCTTGCCACTGGTGGTTTTAGGAAATGCTGACACCGGAATCACTTCTGCCACTTCTATGCCTGCATCTTTTGCCAAAACAGCACGAATCGCATTTGCAAGCGGAATAAAATCCTTTAGTTCGCCCTTGAAAGTGACAAAAATAGCTAAAGCTTCACCATTATCACCCGGGATGGTACATGCTGCCGCTTTTTGCTCAGCCATTTCAGGCAGTGTTTCGCATAATTGCTCTAAATCATGCGCATGGTAGTTTTGACCATTAACTATAATCAGGTCTTTAAAACGCCCGGTCAACACCAGCTGATCTTGATAAATAAAACCTATATCCCCGGTATCTAGCCAACCCTCGGCATTAATGGTTAATGCAGTCAGTTCAGAATCGTCATAATAGCCCTGAGTGACATTGTCACCACGAATTAACACATGCCCTAAGGTGAGTTCATCTAAGACCAACCCAGCGTCATCGGCAATAATCAGTCCGGTATCGCTCACTGCGCTACCTAATAAGACCATTTCCAGGCTATCCACTTGTTCCTCTGAACTGAGAATAATATGATCGTCCAATTGTAAATGCTGGCGGTTAATAAAGATTGATTGCACTGCTGCAGTTGGCTCTGTGAAAGCAGCGGCCAATGAAGCTTCTGCCAGTCCATAAACAGGAAAAATAACGTTTTCTTTAAAACCAAAAGGCTTTAACGTTGCATTGAACTCACGACACAGCGCAGCAGAAATTTGCTCTGCTCCATTAAAAATTAAGCGTAATGCAGACAGGTCAAGATGAGCCTGCTTTTCTGGTTTGAAATATTTTAAGACGTGCTGATAACCAAAATTAGGCGATGCCGATACGGTGGCTTTTTTTTCGCTGATTTTATCCAGCCATAAATTTGGCCGGCGCACGAATAATTCAGATGACATTAAATAAACATCGGTATTTAATACCAAAGGCGATAAATGAAAACCAATAATCCCCATATCATGGGTTAATGGCATCCAGCTCAAGCTAACATCATCTTCTGTCGCTTTACTGCCAATCAGGATTGAATGAATATTGCTCATTAAATTATGATGCGTCAACACCACGCCTTTAGGTTCTCCGGTAGAACCTGAAGAAAACTGGATAAAGGCGGTATCTTGCGGCTTAATCTCCGCAGGGTTCGCCTTATTTTGATCAGACTGAAGCTGTTCAGCAAGTAATGCCTGTTTTTGTAATAGTGGTTTTAATGCACCTTGTTGCTGCTCATCGGCATATTTGAATAGTTGCTGTAATGCCTCTGCCGAAGTCCAGATAAAAGGTTTATTCAATTTTTTAAAAACAGACAAGACCCGTTTATGCGCGGTATTCTGGCTGGATGCATTCAGTGGTACGACAATAATCCCGCCTAATATCGCAGCCCAGAATACATCTACAAACTGTTCATTGTTTTCTGCCAGCAAGATCAATTCATCTCCTTGTTTTACACCCACTTGCTGTAATTGATATAGCAAATGCAAGGCTCGAGTATACAGATCTGCATAACTTACCGTCAGTTCATCGTTTTTAGCTTTTATATAGGTAATACTTTTATTACCCTTGGCAGTGTTTTGTAGTGCTTCAGTTAGTGTAGCGGGGAATGATGTTGCGCTCATGTAATGTTTATCTATAAGTTGCATGAAAAAATATATCTTGCTTGGGCCTTAAATTAACTAGAGGCTCCAGTTCAATGGTTTGCCCTGGCACTAATTCAAAATGTACCTTTTGAATAATCCGGCTAATATGCACGGCCATTTCCTGAATCGCCATGCTATCACCGATACAACGTCTGGGACCTATGGCAAAAGGTAAATAGGCACCGACATGCTGACTTTTTTTATTTTCCGGGCTAAATCGTTGCGGATCAAATTTTTCCGGATCAGGCCAATAAGCAGGATTTCGATGCACCAGATAAGGGGGAATCAAGATATCCGTACCTGCCGGAATATCAATACCATTAAAATGATCATCGGCTATCGCTTGCCGCGTTAGCACCCAGACAGGGGGATACAAGCGCATAGACTCATCCAGAACTTGTTGCGTGAACGTGAGTCGCGCTATATCCGCCATACCCGGCATGGCACCAGACGGCATGTACTGCTGACTTTCTGCCAGCACCTGTTGCTCGATCTCGCTATGTTGTGCCAGCAAATACCAGGTCCAGTTTAAGACGCTGGCGGTGGTTTCATGGCCGGCAATAATTAAGGTCAGAATTTCATCAATTTGCAATTTTTCTGGCATGGCATCACCGCTACGCTTTTCCGTCGCACTCATAACCATGCTTAACAAATCAAAAGGCTGTCTATTTTCTGCTCGGCGACGCTGCATCATATCGCTGACCAGGTGTGTCAATTGACGAAAACGTCTGGCAAACAGCAAATCTCTGGCGGAATCATCAGTGACCATTAAAAAAGGGTTTTCACCCGTTTCGTCAATAATGCGGTCTAGATCTTCACTAAATAAGGCATGTAAAATAAAATCCAGTGCCGTCTGGCTCATTGATTCAGTGATATTAATAGGCTTACCAGTCTCAATATCATCCTGCCAACTAGCTAATAACTTGTCAGCACAACTCAACATTAAGGGCAGCTGGTGCGTAAGTAGTTTATTACTGAACAGCGGCTGCATCATTTTGCGTTGCCGCCTCCATAAGTCACCTTCACTAACGATAATACCCCGACCTAATAAGACATTAATCTGTTTAATGCCCACGCCTTTGATATAGTTCTTGTAATTAGTGACCAGAATATGTTTTGCCATCTCCGGGTCGCACACGTTATAAACCCAACCATCCTGATCAGGGAATTTGGCCTTAAACAGGTTACCGTTTGTTGCTACCAGAGTGCTGAGCTGGGCCAAAACCTGCTCAAGTTGATGGTAATCAATAATGATATCCTCGCCTGGAGGCAAGCTTAATGCAGTAGAATCAGACATATCGTGTTTACAAAAATTGCTTATGTTATGACAAATAATAATTCAACGGATTTTACCACAGTCGCTATTAGCTATTTAAATAACATCCACTGCTTGGGTTTGTGTATTTACAAATGCTAAAATAAATCATGATATTTTTCAGTTCAAAAATGCGCTTTCATTTACTGCTGTACATCAGTGTACTCATAATAATTGGCTGTGCGCAAATACCTAAAGGTGAATTTGTACCTTTTTATCAGGCTGAAACCGACAAACCTTATGCGGATGTATTGGCTGAATTAGAAATTGCGATTTCAGAGCATAATTTTAGAATAACAGGGCATAGTCGTGTAGGCAAAGTGATTCGTGACCGTGGCACCAAAGACTTCCCTGATTATGATACTATACAGTTTTGCAACCTGACTCATGCAAAAACCCTATTACTGCTGTCGCCTCACGCAATACGCTTTATGCCATGCAATATTGTTACCTATCAATATAATGGCAAAACCATAGTGCGCACCCATTTGGTTCCCTCTGATACGGATAATCCTGAACTCAATGTTTTTGCACAACAAATGAACAAGATGCTCAAAGAGATTGTTGATTTTGCAGTAGAATAATTACCTTCTGGCTCCCACGCTCCGCGTGATACCCCATACAACAATGCTACGCGTTCCATGACGCAAAGCGTCACTCACAGTATTCCCTCGCAGAGCTTGGGAAGCAGAGACTTAACTCACACACTCACACATTCACACGCTATGGACTATTTTATCTGGGATTTCGATCCTGTATTAGCCAGCTTCAAATACCTGCGCGTTCATTGGTATGGCGCGATGTTTGCACTGGCTTTACTGAGTAACTATTTATTTATGCACTGGGTTTATGCCCGTGAATTAGGTTCCACAGAAGATGTTGATCGTCTACTATGGTATTGTGTTGGTGGTGCAATAATTGGTGCGCGACTAGCACATATATTATTTTATAACCCGAATTATTATTTTACCCAGCCACTTAAGATTTTTGCCATCTGGGAAGGCGGGCTAGCCAGTCATGGCGGCGTTTTTGGCGTATTGATTGCACTGTATATCTATCAACGTAAAGCGCCTTTTGATTACTGGTGGATTCTGGATAGAGCGGCTATAGCTGGAGCCTTAAGTGGGTGTCTGGTACGTATAGGCAATTTTCTTAATTCGGAAATTGCAGGCACTGCCACTGATGTTCCCTGGGCTGTTATTTTCCAGCGTATAGACACTATTCCACGCCACCCGGTACAACTCTACGAGGCCATTTGCTATGCGGGGATTTTTGTATTTTTACTGTATTTATACAAGAAAAACAGGACTTTCGACTTACATGGCCAGTTATGCGCCTGGTTTATGATACTGATATTCAGTACCCGTTTTATCCTGGAATTTTACAAAGTCAGCCTGGTTAACTACGACAGTGATTTCTGGCTCAGTGCAGGGCAAATACTAAGTATCCCTTATATTATTATTGGCATGCTCATCCTTTACCGCAGCAAACAAGCCGTTTAACTGCATGAGCTACCACTCGCACTTCAACATCCGCATGGCCTGCCATGCGCTAAAACAGGGAAAACTGCTGGCCTACCCGACTGAGTCCGTTTATGGCTTAGGCTGTGACCCATTAAATGAAAGCGCGGTCATGCATTTATTGAGCATTAAACAGCGCCCTCTACATAAGGGGCTCATTCTGATTGCATCCGACTTTGCGCAACTGCAGCCTTACATCAACCCCAGCTCTGCAATGCTACTGCGCATTATGCCTAGCTGGCCTGGTCCGATAACCTGGGTTATTCCGGCACGCCCCTGGGTGCCCGATTATTTAACCGGCAAACATGGTTCCCTGGCGGTACGGGTTAGTGCTCATCCATTAGTGCAACAATTATGTGCCGAATATGGTGGAGCAATCATCTCCACTAGCGCCAATATCACACACCAGGCTCCTGCTCGTTCTGCTTTAGCCGTGCGCACTAAATTACCCATCGAGGATATTTATATTTTAGCGGGAACAACAGCACAACAAAATCAACCCACTGCTATTTATAATGCGCACAACGGTCACTGTCTACGCTCTTCATAATCAGACCTTGTATGACTCACCTTAGCAGTATTAGCTTTTATCATCGACACTTATGCCAATTAATCATTATTTCAGCTAAGCAGTTATTTATCAACACAATAAACACATGTATAATCAAGAGTTTTTTGCTGACCCAGGGCACATTTACGCTCAAGGTTAGCACATGACTGCATTAAAAAGGACACACATGACTGCATTAGTGGGTATTATCATGGGCTCAACATCTGATTGGGAAACCATGCGCTTTGCATCTGAAAAACTGGAACAACTCGGCATTCCTTTTGAGGTCGAGGTGGTCTCCGCTCACCGCACACCTGATAAGCTGTTTGCATACGCTGAAACGGCAGAAGACAGAGGTCTTGAAGTCATTATTGCCGGCGCAGGTGGTGCCGCTCATTTACCAGGCATGACTGCAGCCAAAACAATATTACCGGTATTAGGCGTACCCGTGCAATCCAAAGCACTGAATGGCATGGATTCATTATTATCCATTGCACAAATGCCCGCCGGAATTCCCGTCGGGACCCTGGCTATAGGCAAAGCTGGCGCTGTAAACGCTGCATTATTAGCTGCAGCCATTATTGCCAACAAACATACGCAATATAAAGCACCGCTAAATGCTTTCCGTCTACAACAAACCGAAGCGGTACTCGCTAATTCAGACCCCAGGGAGCTAACTTAATGGTCATCGGTATTTTAGGTGCAGGACAATTAGCAAGAATGCTTGCACTGGCTGGCAAACCTTTAGGGCTTAAATTTATCTTTTTAGACCCAGCACCAAACTCATGCGCGGCTGATTTAGGTAAGCACTTGCTTGGTGATTACACAAACAAAGTACTGCTAAGCCAACTCGCTGCAGAATCGGATATCATCACTTATGAATTTGAAAATGTACCGGTAGAGATTATCGACTACCTTAATCAAAATACCCCCGTTTATCCACCAGCAAAGGCTTTATTGATCGGCCAGGACCGAATTACTGAAAAAACATTTTTACAGGATCTAGGCATTGCGACCGCTCCTTTTACCCCTGTCTCCAGCTTAGAGGAACTGCAACAAGTTATGCCTGACATTGGTTACCCAGCGATCCTCAAAACTCGTCGCTTAGGTTATGATGGTAAAGGACAGGTCGTGCTGTATAGCGCACAAGATTTACACGGCGCCTGGGAAGCAATCAAAAATGCACCTGCTGTTGTTGAAGGATTTGTGCCTTTTGATAGAGAAGTGTCGCTTATTGCAAGTCGCAGTGTCTCAGGCGAAATCGCTTATTATCCTCTATCTGAAAACACCCATCACAAAGGCATTTTACGCTTAGCTAAAAACACCCAAAACGATCCTCTCCAGGCACAAGCTGAAGAGATCACTAACAGAATATTAATCTCACTTGATTATGTGGGCACCATCGCACTTGAGTTATTTGCAGTTGGTGATAAATTAATTGCCAACGAATTTGCTCCAAGAGTCCATAACTCAGGACACTGGACCATTGAAGGCTCGGAAACCAGTCAGTTTGAAAACCATTTAAGAGCAATCATGAATATGCCCTTAGGAATAACAAGCTCGCTGGGTTATGCAGCCATGCAGAATTTTATTGGCCGCGTACCTGCCAGTAAAAAACTACTTTCTTTATCTCAGGTGCACCTGCATTTATATGATAAAGTAGCTCGCAAAGGTCGCAAGCTTGCTCATGCAACAGCAAGAACTGAGTCATTAGAGCATTTTACTGATTTAATTGAATCTATCACTACGCTAGCCAGACAAAGCGATGACTCATAAAGCAAAATAAAACTTCTTTTAAACCTTTATATAAATACATACCTATGAAAAATACAGAAAACCCTGTTGTCTCTATACACTACACGTTAACTAACAAAGCGGGCGAGCAATTGGACAGCTCAATTGGTGCAGAGCCTTTAAGCTATTTACATGGCGCAGGTAATATTATTCCTGGTCTTGAAAAAGCATTGAGTGACTCATCAGTTGGTGACAAATTAACGGTGACTATCGAAGCTGAAGATGCATATGGCGAACGTATCGAAGAACAGATGCAAACAGTTTCCAAAGAAATGTTTGCCGGCATCGACACTATAGAAGGCGGGGAGTCGCTATTTTTGCGAAAGCTTGTTTTGGGCATCCCAGCCCAAGCAAGCGGCAAAAACTTAACGCGACCACTTATGCCTCCGGCGGCTCCGATTCGTCCTCGTCACCTCGTTCCGACCCAACAGGGGGTCGGAACATAGGCTCCAAATGACTTGACGCCGTGTCGGAATGCCTTTTTATTTTGTCT
>Ga0208648_1001903_pt1 | contig 15538 bp, 6 predicted proteins | sample AntAceMetag02UKL_FD_184772 | JGI IMG/M metagenome (GOLD analysis project Ga0208648, IMG submission 184772) | Saline lake microbial communities from Ace Lake, Antarctica - Antarctic Ace Lake Metagenome 02UKL (SPAdes) (version 2) | ecosystem: Environmental > Aquatic > Non-marine Saline and Alkaline...
TGGGATTTTGATTCGGATTGACAGGCAGAAGACCACGCACAGACCACGCAGTGTCATTAGCACTGCTCCAAACGTGAGCATCCGGCAACGGGCGATGGGGTCATATGTGTCAACCGGATAAGCATGGTTCAAACCTTTCCTCATTTTGAACCGGGGATCCAGCCGGTGAAGTGGGCTGAAGAACCAAAGGGGCATATGATGCCGGAATCAACGGACGAATCAATGAAACGCCTTCAGGCGGGCATGGTCGCCCTTCAGAAGCTCCAGGAAGAAACCGCGCGCCTACACGGAAAGTTTCTGGATGGGCAGCATGCCGCCACCCGGATGTTGGCCTCCCTTTTAGGAAAGTCTCAACCGGGTTTTGCACCGGAGACCCATTCATCGGAGAAAACCGAAAATTCATTGGAGGTCAAAGTTTCTGAAATCCGCAAACCGGAATCCGCAATCCCCGATCCCGAGAATCCTTCGGCCTTTCCAATGCCGCCTGGAGCCGGCGTTTCAGGACCAACATGTTCTAAAACCGCAGCCTGTAAAGAAGATGAAATCCCCGAGCCCCAAGCCCCAATTCCCAATTCGGGACAGGCCCAAATCCAAAGCGTTTTGCTTAAGGCCATATGTGAAACCACCGGGTATCCGGTTGAGATGCTTGAACTCGGCATGACCCTCGACAACGACCTGGGTATCGACTCCATCAAACGGGTGGAGATATTCTCCATACTGCGCGAAAAACTGCCCCATGCGCCTGAAATAGAACCGAAACACCTTGGCGAGCTGGAATCCTTGCAGGACGTCGTGGATCATCTGGCCGCCGGTAGCGAGACGGCGCCGCTCTCGGAACCTGACAACCAGGTGGAAGATGGGATTCTGAAAATGCTTCTGGGGGTCGTGTCCGAAACCACCGGGTATCCGGTTGAGATGCTTGAACTCGGCATGACCCTCGACAACGACCTGGGTATCGACTCCATCAAACGGGTGGAGATATTCTCCAGACTGCGTGAAAAACTGCCCCATGCGCCTGAAATAGAACCGAAGCATCTGGGCCAATTGGAATCCTTGCAGGACATCGTGGATCATCTGGTTTCGGGCTCCAAAAAAGATGCCGGTATGGTAGATCAAAATAGCCTTTTGAATGCGGATGCTTCCAGCGAACCTGAGAAAAGCGCGCCCGCTTCCTCCAACATCTTTAGAATGGTGGTTTCCTCTGAACCCATGGAAATCGCCTCTTCGGGCGCCGTGCAAATATCCAAGGCCGGCCCTTTTTGGATTGTCGGGAACGACCATGATCTCTATTTGGCCCTGCAAGAGCGGCTGAATGATTTGGGTTATGAAGCGGTCCCCATCTCTTTTGCAGAACTTGATCAATTGACGCCGCCCGATTCTCTGGCCGGCTTGATGATCTTAGGCGCCGCGGATACGGACGATGGTTTTCTCTTAAACGCTTTTGAACTCCTCCGCATGGCTGAAAAGAGCCTTCGAAAGGGTAAAAATGATGGGATCGCACGGTTTGTTACGGTGACGTTCATGGACGGCCAATTCGGGTTCGGCAATTCTAAAAAAGAGATTGCGCCGACCCAGGGAGGGCTCGCCGGGCTTTCAAAAACCGTCTCCCATGAATGGCCGGAAGTGGGGTGTCTGGCCCTTGATATGGGTGCATTTGACCACATTGAGGACACGGCAGCGGCAATTGTTTCTGAAATATTCAAGAGCGGTCCTGTGGAAAGGGGACTTACCAAAGACCACCGCATTACCCTGAAACTGGTTCCCGAGCCGTTCAAAGCGCTGGAAAAACGGACCGTTCCCATCCTTGACCCGGACGATGTGGTGATTGTTTCGGGAGGCGCCAGGGGGGTTACCGCGGAAATTTCAGCGGCGGTGGCCAAGGCCTACGGCCCGGTGATCGTTCTTCTGGGAAGAAGCCCTGAGCCGGAACGTGAATCCGACCGTTTCGATCATTTGGAAACCGCATCGGAAATCAAACGCGCCATCTTGGCGGGCGGGTCCGGCAACATGTCCCCTAAGGACCTTGAGAATGATTTCAGAAAGGTGATGGCCAACCGTGAGATGAATCGAAACATTGAACGGTTAAGGGGTTTTGGCGCAACGGTTCAATACCATAGGGTCGATATCAGGAACCGTTCGGAGGTTGCCGACGCGCTGGCCTCGGTCAGAAACCGATTCGGCAAGATAACAGGCCTTATTCACGGCGCCGGCGTTTTGGAAGACCGTTTGATAGGGGATAAAACGATTTCCCAGTTTGAAAGGGTCTATGCCACCAAAGTGGAAGGATTAAGAAACCTTCTATCCGCAACCGAGTCGGATGATCTCAAGATGATTGCTCTCTTTTCCTCTTCCACCGCCCGGTTCGGAAGAAAAGGCCAGATCGATTATGCGGCGGCAAACGAGGTGCTGAATAAAATTGCCCAAGATACGGCGAGGAAAAGGCCTGACTGCAGGACGGTTGCAATAAACTGGGGGCCATGGGACGGCGGCATGGTGACCGATGCCCTCAAACCCCTGTTCAAGGCGGAGGGGATCGACCTGATCGGCAAAGAGGCAGGGGCCGGGTATTTTATTGATGAGCTGGAATCAGGGTCAAAAAGTGTGGTTGAAGTGGTGGTCATGGGGGGGTCGTTAGAGGACGTTGGATTTTCTGATTTAATTTCGAAAGAGGATTCAACCCCGAACCCGCTTTCAACGAAAACCGTCGACCCCATTGCGTCCTCCTTTGAACTGGATCTTTCCATAGACCGTTATCCCATCTTGAAAGACCATGTGATGAACGGGAACGCGGTTCTCCCGGCGGCCATGATGATCGAATGGCTGGCTCACGGTGCCCTTCGAAATAATCCGGGATATTGTTTTGTGGGGTTCAACGACTTCAAGGTTTTGAAAGGCGTCATCATGAAAAATGGCGATTCACAACATCTCAAGATCACGGCGGGGAATTTTTCAGCCCACAACGGCACCCTGTCCATAACAACGGAGATCCGGGGAAACGGCGACGGGGTCATGCCGGCGTTGCATGCCACGGCCAATGTCATCCTTTCAAACAAGATGCTCGGAGACGAAACCGGGAGTATCCAATCAGGAGCCTTGAAATCCTATTCTCCCGTGAACGGACCCATATACAACGACACGCTTTTTCATGGAAAGCTTTTGCAAAATATTCTTTCGGTCCAATTGAGCGGCGATGACATGATCATGGTGGATTTGAGCCCCACCGATTCCCCATCCTCGTGGATGGCGGGTGGGATACAGAAGAACTGGATTGCGGATCCGGGCGCCATCGACGGTGGTTTTCAGGCCATGATCCTCTGGAGTTTTCAGCAGTACAATGTGGGTTCTCTGCCCAATAAAATCGGAAAATACCGGCAGTTCAAACAACAATTTCCATCCCACGGGGTTCGGGCGGCCGTACGGGTAACGGAAAGAAGCGAGGTCCGGGCGGTAGCGGACATTGAGTTCTTGGATCGAAACTCGGGCGATTTGGTGGCCCGAATTGAAGATTGTGAATGCACCCTTGACAAGTCGCTGAAAGGGGCGTTCAGACGCCATGAATTGGAATGAAAATCAATCAACCGATCGCCATCATCGGCATGGGCGGGATTTTTCCCGATGCGCCCAATCCGAAAAAACTGTGGGAAAACATTTTAAAAAGACGGGATTCCTCCCGTGAAGTCCCCCCCGGACGCTGGGCCGTCCCGCCTGAAAAGGCGTATGATCCGAAACAGGGGGCCATCGACAGGGTATACTCGACGCGCGGATGCTTTATTGATGACGCCGGGATCCATGCGAACTTGGCGGGTCTTCAGATGCCGTCCGGTTTTCCGGATCGTCTGGACCCCCTTTTTCGCCTTCTTCTCATGGCGGGAAGGCAAGCCTTTGATGATGCCGGCATAAAAGGGGAGGACCACCGCAACACCGGGGTGATCGTCGGAAACCTGGTGCTCCCCACCGATTCATTATCCGCCATCGCCGAAGAAACCCTTTTTCGCACTTTTGAAGAAAAGGTCCTTCCCGGAAATCAAAGCCCAACCCCCAGGACCGATCCCCTGAACGCATACGGGGCCGGGTTGCCGGCGGGAATCCTTTCAAAGGGACTGGGGCTCGGGGGCGACAGTTTTACGCTGGATGCGGCGTGCGCCTCTTCCTTGTACGCCATGAAACTGGCCGTAGACGAACTCGTCTCCGGTCGCGCCCATACCATGCTTTGCGGCGGCGTATCCCGGCCCAGTTGTCTTTATACCCAGATGGGTTTTTCCCAATTGAGGGCTATTTCCCCAAGCGGGCGAAGCGCGCCCTTTGACGCGGATGCCGACGGCCTGGTGGTGGGGGAGGGCGCCGGGATTTTTGTGCTGAAGCGGCTTTCAGACGCTCTGGTTGAGAACCGCAACATCTATGCGGTCATCCGCGGCATAGGGCTATCAAACGACATGGGGGGCAGATTGCTGGCGCCCACCTCCGAAGGGCAGCTCCGGGCCATGGAGATCGCCTATGAAGCAGCAGGCTGGCATCCCCATGATGTGGATCACATCGAATGCCATGCCACCGGGACCCCCGTGGGGGACGCAGTTGAATTTGAAAGTTATAAAAGGCTTTGGGAAGGCGCGGACAAAAACCGGTTGTGTGTGTTGGGTAGCGTTAAATCCAACATCGGTCATCTGCTCACGGCGGCGGGTGCCGCCGCATGCATGAAGACCCTTTTCGCCCTTCGGAAAAAGATGCTTCCGCCATCGGCTAATTTCAATCAAGCCCCGGAATCCTTTGAAATCGAAAAATCCCCTTTCAGGGTCCTTAAAACCGCTGAACCCTGGAACAGGCGGAGCAAAAAAACCACCCGGAAGGCTGCCGTGAGCGCTTTCGGGTTTGGCGGGATCAATGCCCATGTGCTGCTGGAAGAGTGGACGGGCCGGAAGAAAGGATTTGTTTCAACGAGTGACCGGAGTGTCAAGGCCCATCCGCCGGATGTGGCGGTGATCGGCATGGACACCCATTTTGGAAAGCGGGAGGCTCTGGCATCTTTCAAACGGTGTGTTTTAAAGGGGACTGCGTCGGCGCCTGAGCCCAGGGACAATTCTCAGGGCGTTTATGAGACCCAATGGTTTAAAAAAAGTGAATCGTCCGGAATGAATCCAGCGGGTTTCTTTGTGGACCATATTGAAATTCCGGCGAAGCTTTTCCGGATCCCCCCGAAAGAACTCCATGAGATGCTCCCCCAGCAACTCCTCATGCTCAAGACGGCGGTGGGCGCATGGGACGACGCAGGGCTTGAAACCAAAAACAATACGCGCGCCGGCGCGTTTATGGGGATCGGGCTCGATCCCAACACCACAAATTATCATGTGAGATGGCTTGTTGAACAAAGCGCTGCAGCATGGGCTCAAAAGCGGGGGCCCGATCATGCCGAAACGGATCATGAAAAATGGGTTTCAGCTCTTTGCGATGCCGCGGGTCCGGGTCTCACGGCTAACCGCACCATGGGAGGCTTGGGCAGTGTGATTGCCAGCCGGATTGCCAGGGAACTCTCCATGGGCGGTCCCTGTTTCACCGTCTCAAGCGAAGAAAGTTCAGGGCTAAATGCCCTTAAGACCGGCGTGAGAATGCTCCAAAACGGTTTGATCGATACGGCCCTTGTGGGCGCCGTGGAAATGACGGGGGATGTGCGATCCCTTTTGAGCCGGAACGCCCTCCGGCCCTTTTCCACCGCCGGAAGACCAACCCCATTTGACGCAGATGCCGACGGCGCTCTCATGGGGGAAGGGGCGGGCGCTGTTGTCCTGAAGCGTCTCGAAGATGCGGTTCGGGACAAGGATCGGGTCTATTGCGTCATCAAGGGGGTTGGTGCTGCAACGGGCGGAAAACCGCAAGACCTTTTGCCGGATGTGCCTTCATACGCATCTTCCATGAAAAAGGCCTGCGACGAAGCGGATTGCCTTCCGGAGCGCATCGGATATGTGGAAACCCATGGCAGCGGCTTTCCTTTTGAAGACAAAATGGAGATTGAAGCGCTTAGTTCATTCTTTGGGAGAACGGATGAACCCCGTGGGCCGGAGACCTTGGCATCCCCGGCACGGCAACAGGCCCTTGGAAGCGCAAAGGCCGTTCTCGGTCACTTGGGCGCGGCATCGTCTCTGGCATCCTTTATCAAGGCCGCCCTTTGCGTGTACCATGAAATGCTGCCGCCGCTGGGCGCCATAAAGAATCCCATCCCCGAATTGCTCGAACCCAAATCCTTCCTGATTCCTTCCTCGCCCCGCTACTGGCTCCACGACCGGGCGGACGGCCCTCGAAGGGCCCTTGTGGGCAGCTTCAGCATCACCGGCAATTGCGCCCATGTGCTGTTGGAGGCCTTCGAACCGGAAGCCCCGTTGTTGGAAGACGCTGAAAGACGCGTACCCCTGGGGTCCGGGGACGAAGGGTTGTTTGCGGTGAATGCCCATACCCACGACGGCATCCTTAAAGGGCTTGATCATTTCCACGAATTTGTTCAAGGTCAGCCGGCGGCCCTTTCGGAAAACATGGAAGCCCTTGCCCGGTTATGGTGGCGGCAGAATGGTGCCAAAAAGCGATCCGGGCTTTCGGCAGCCTTTGTGGCCCGAAACCGGGAGGAACTTTTAAAACAGATCGCCCGATTCCAAAATTCCATTGAGACGGACCCCCATAAACGGGTGGGTTCTGAGCGGTCGTCCATTCCCGATGCATCGTTTCAGGACCGGGTTTTTTACAATCCTCAACCCATGGCAATCGGGAACAACCATGGGATCTGTTTCGTCTTTCCCGGTTCCGGGAACAGTTTTTTCGACATGGGGCGGGAATTATTTCTTCAGTGGCCTGAAATACTTTCAAAACAACATGAAGAGAATCTCTATCTGCGGCGCCAGTATCGCCCCGATTGTTTCTGGGACCTTGGAAGACGTCATGATCCCGGGCAAGATCCCAGATACGATTACAGGCATGATTCCAGGGCCATGATATTCGGCCACGTGTCGCTCTGCACCGGAATCAGCGATCTTGTTCAAACCTTCGGCATCAAACCCAACTTTGTCGTGGGCTACAGCCTGGGGGAAACAGCGGGGTTATTTGCCTTGAAAGCGTGGGCGAACCGGGATGAAATGCTGGGAAAAATCCAAAAATCGACCCTTTTTACCCAGGAATTGGCGGGAGAATGCCGGGCCGCCCGAAAACACTGGCAATGGCCGCCGAACAAACCGCTTAATTGGGTTTTGTTCACCATAGACCGGTCCATGGACGCTGTCAGGGCGTTGTTGAAAAATCAAGACCATGTATACCCGTTGATTTCAAATACAAGGGATGAATGCGTCATCGGCGGGGAACGGGGTGCGGTTGAGGCGTTTATCCATGGGATCGGCTGTCGACATTTGCCCATCGAGGGCGTCACCATATCCCATTGCGAGGTTTTAAAAGAAGTGGAAGGGGCCTACCGGGAACTGCATCTGCAAAAAACCGTTCCCCCGCCCCATATGAAATTCTACAGCGGCGCCGGAGGCAAGTCTTATAAAGTCACCCGGGAATCAGCCGCCGATGCCATCCTTTCCCACGCCTTAAACGGTGTTGATTTCCCCAAAACCGTCAAAGCCGCCTATGACGACGGGGCAAGAATATTCCTTGAAATCGGTCCCGGTGCCTCCTGCACCCGGATGATCAACCATATCCTTCAGGGACGCCCCCATGCTGCAAGGTCTTTCTGCATCCAGGGTCAAAACCCGTACTCCCTTGTACTGCGGGGGTTGGGCCAATGCATTGCAGAGGGGATTCCCGTAGAGATGACGGCATTGTACGGCCGGGGTCTCAGCCGTGCCGCGCAATCGAAAAATGGTGACCCGCATGATTCACCGTCCATCCGCATTGAAACGGGCGGGAAGCCCTTTGTCATTCCAAAATTGATGGGGGCTGCCCGAAAAAAGACTAACGTCGCCATTGAACCGAAAGGTTTCAAGAGCCAAGGAAGAAAACCGTTCGAATCCCATGAACTGATCGCGCAGTTTACCAAAACCGAGCAGGCAAAGATCGACGCTCATTCCATGTACCTGAAGTTCTCATCCGAAATAACCGAGGCCATGGGGGATAATCTGGCGCAACAGCTTGCGATCATGGAAAAATCCGGGAGGCGACCCGCCTCAACCGTTTCAGACGAACCTGCGAGGTCCCTTTCCCGCGAGCAATGCATGGAATATGCCATAGGGTCCATAGCAAAGGTGTTCGGGCCAAAGTATGCGGAAATAGACGCGTATTCCACCCGCGTCCGTCTTCCGGATGAACCGTTGATGCTGGTTGACCGGGTGGTTTCAATCGAAGGCGAACCTTTGGTGCTAGGGCCTTTACGTATCATCACCGAGCATTATGTAAAAGATGACGCATGGTATCTTGATTCGGGCCGGATGCCCATCTGCATTACCGTGGAGGCCGGTCAGGCCGACCTCATGCTCTCAGGCTTTGCGGGGATCGATTATCATACCAAGGGGTTGGCCGTGTACCGATTGCTGGATGCGGATATTACCTTTCACCGGCATCTGCCGCTTCCCGGAGAGACCATCCGCTATGATATCCGGATAGAGCGCTTTTTTACGTTGAATGACACCCATTTCTTCAATTTCGAATATGACGGCACCATCAACGACACGCCCCTGTTGACCATGCGAAACGGCTGCGCCGGTTTTTTTACGGAAGAGGCCCTTGCAGCGGGAAAGGGGTTGACCGAGAGTCGCCTGAACAGCGGTCCGGAAAAGGGCAAAGTGGCTCCGGGGTGGCGGGAACTGGCGGCCATGAAGGTTGAATCCTATGATGAAATCCAACTGGACGCCCTTCGTGGGGGCGATTTGGCCGGGTGTTTCGGTCCTTTATTTAAATCCCTTGGTTTGAATCATCCCTTGAGCCTGCCTGGAGGCCGGATGAAGCTGGTGGACCGCATCGTAAATATTGATCCCAAAGGCGGCCGTTACGGCCTGGGGTTGATCCGGGCGGAGGCCGATATTCATCCGGACGACTGGTTTTTGACGTGTCATTTTGTGGACGACCGGGTCATGCCGGGGACCCTCATGTATGAATGCTGCATGCACACCCTTAGGATTTTCCTGTTGCGGATGGGCTGGGTTGCGGAAGCGGAGGACGTTTCCCTTGAACCGGTTCAGGGGGTAACCAGCCGTTTGAAATGCCGGGGCCAGGTGCTTGAAACCACATCGGTGGTCACCTATGAAATCGCCGTCAAAGAGTTGGGTGTCAGCCCGGAACCCTACGCCATCGCTGATGCCAGAATGGTTGCGGATGGAAAATACATCGTTGACATGGAAGACATGTCCATCCGGATGGCGGGGATTATATTTGAAGAGCTGGCGGCCTTATGGCACGCAGAACCGGAACCTAAGAAGAATCAACCGCCGAATGAATTGAAACCGGCGGTTTATGACGAAAGCCGGATCATCGCCTTTACCCAAGGAAAACCGTCCGAGGCCTTCGGTGCGCCGTACCAGATATTTGACGAGAAACGCCGCATCGCCCGCTTGCCGAGAGCCCCCTATCAATTCCTGGATCGCATTACCCATGTGGCGGGGGAACCGTGGAAGATGAAGCCGGGATGCGTTGCCGAAGCCCAATACCGGATTCCCGGGGATGCGTGGTATTTCGCCGCCAATGGCCAGAATATGATGCCCTTTGCTGTGCTCCTGGAGATAGCGCTACAACCGTGCGGATGGCTCGCGGCCTACATGGGAAGCGCTTTAACCAGCCATATTGATTTGAAATTCAGAAATCTCGGCGGAGAAGGGGTTCAATATCTGCCTGTGACCCGCACGTCGGGCATATTGACCACAAGGGTCAGGGTTACCAATGTATCCGATTCCGGGGGCATGATCATTCAGCATTTCACCTTCGAGGTAGAAAGCGCAAAAGGAACCGTCTACAAGGGAACCACCTATTTCGGGTTTTTTTCAGCCCAGGCCCTGGAAAATCAAAAAGGGATCCAGGACGCGGAACTTTATCAACCGTCCCGGTCCCAACGGGAAGGTGGGATCAAGGACGTGAAGTACCCGATCGAACCGCCTTTTCCGGAAGATAAAATGCGGATGGTGGATCATATAGACCTCTTTGTCCCCGACGGCGGACCGAAAGGGCTCGGCTTCATCAGCGGCAGCAAACAGGTGAATCCGGATGAATGGTTCTTTAAGGCCCATTTCTATCAGGACCCTGTTACGCCCGGTTCTCTGGGGGTGGAAGCCTTTATTCAACTGCTGAAATATGCAGCAGCCCAGCGATGGGGCGCGTCATCCGAAACCGTGTTCGAAGGGACGAATGAAAAGCATCAGTGGCTCTATCGTGGACAGGTTGTCCCCACGGATGAGGCTGTTACGGTGGAAGCGGTCGTTACAGAGGTGAATGACAAGGCCCGGCTGATTCGTGCCGACGGTTTTTTGATGGTTGACGGGCGTGTGGTTTACAAACTGACGGATTTCACCTTGAAAATGAGATAGAAACTATCCCCAAAAACCCAATTTTTTCTTGACTTGAAATTTTGGAGGACGTACATAAAACAATACAATGATTTTATGACTATTGCCACCAGTGTCTTTTTTCATCTTCAGCTTCAAGAGGAAAGAATATGACCCACGGCATTTGAAAACCCCGCTTCTCAAGAGAGAACGGGGTTTTTTGTTGGGCCGAAACCGGGACCGTTCCATCGCAGGATTTTTTGCTGAAGCTCGTTACAGGGCAAAAGGAATTGTGTGGGGATTATCAACATAGAGTTTATCCGGTTGGCAAACTACACTGTTTCAGGCATTTTTTGACAGGAACATATGTTGCCCTCCTTGGCTGAAAAAATATCGAGAAAACTTTACTTGATAATAGCCTTTTTTACAAGTTATCAGGGAAAAAGATTCTGTGAATAAATGGTTATGTTTCGAGGTAAGCGTTCAAAGCGGTATACCTGTTCATGGAGAATAAGAGAATTATGGGACAGGTTGATAATTACAATTATTTTAACAGTTGCAGGCCTAGAAGGTTTTGCTAAATCAATAAGGAACAATCATGACCAGAAACAATTTGCTGATCTATTTTTTGCTATTGCTGACAATGTGGTCCTGCGGAGGAGGATCGTCTTCAGAAAATGATTTGCAGGAACGGGTCCAGAAGGCGGTTGCTCAGTTCCAGGCACAATGCTCCGGTCTTGAACAAGCCATTGTGCCGGGTGCCGTAGCCGCTGTTGTGGACGTAAGCCACCCACCCGTGGTTGTTTCCAGCGGCACCGCTAACCTGGATACAGGTCGGGAGATGCTCGAAAGCGATCTTTTTCATGCCGGAAGCATCACCAAGACTTTTACAGCTGCGTGGATCATGCAGCTTGATCAGGAAGGACTGCTGTCCATTGATGACGTGGTAGCTGATTACTTAAGTTTTCCCAGGGGAGATGAAATCACCCTGCGCCAGCTTCTGGCGCACACCAGCGGCATCACCTCATTTACTTCCATGCAGGAATTCACTGTATGGTATGAAGAGAATCCTTATCCTACGCCTTTTGAAGTGCTTAAATTCATGAAACAGCATCCCTACCAGTCCTTTGACCCCGGGCATGAATATGAATACAGCAACAGCAACTATTATCTTCTGGGATTGATAGGGGAGCTGGTCACCGGTAAGCCTTGGCATGAAGAAATCCGCAACCGCTTCCTTGATCCTTACCAATTAAGCTCTACCTATATATATGGGCTTGAACAGGGACCTGCTTCCCAGGTACAGGGTTACGCAGCCTGTCCCGAGCCTTCCTGTGAACCGGCTGGTTTCATGACCACTGGTGACGATTCAGCATACCGGCTTGCATGGGCAGCAGGAGGCGTCGTTAGTACCCCAGTTGACCTGGCGAAATGGATGGAAGCCCTTGTTGCAGGTCCGGTGCTTGATGAAATCCGGCGCCGAGAAATGCAGACCATAACCCCGCAATCAGCCGCGGTAATGAAAGCAAGGGGCGAATATTTCAACTTCAATAAGGGGGTTGGCCTTTGCCTGTTCCAGTTTTATACGCCCGAAGCCGGCTTCGGCTGGGGGCATGAAGGACAGATCGGGGGTTTCGGCAATATGGCGGCCTATTTTCCGGACCTGGAAACCGGCCTGGCCCTTTCAGCCAATGAGGTGAGTTCAGATGTGAACACTGGTCTGCAGCTTCTTGTTGATGCCTTGGTTTCCGGATGTTGCGGATCGCCTTGTTCCATCGGCGAACTGCCGGAAGGATGTCGGTCCGTGCGATTCGCGCGATCATTCTGATCGGATTCATTCTACAGGGGTCTCAAATGTCAAATTCAAATGGTCAAATGTCAAATGGGGTCGGACCAAGCAGATAGACATAAATTCAACAGGTTAACTCATAAATCAGGGTATTTTTAGTCCTTAAAAGCATCTTTTTGACCCCAAAAACATGCTTTTAAAAAATCGTAGGCGCCCATTAATTTGGGTTCGTAGCGTGTTGCGAGCATTGACGGCATAACCCAGCGCTGCACCAGACGCCTGATAGTCCTGCTGTCTTAGCGGGGGCCGGTGGGTGGCGCTGGTGAGCTTATCGTTATACGCGGTCAGGGTAGATATCTATGCACATTGAAATCCCAGTTCAAATGGACTCCCACACAAGGCCAAGCAATATCGCGGCATTTCAACTTGAGCCATTCGATCCAACAAAATTTAATGATACGGAAGTGAAGCAGGCTCGGGGAGCAATCGATTGCATCAAGATTATACACACCTGCTTAAAGGCATATTTCGATGGTCAAGTACATATGTCTCACTTTCGTCACCCTAAAAAAGTCAAAAATTGATATTTTTTTTAAATTTCTCATGATCACATAAGAATTCGCGGGACATTTCTTTCGCCTTCTGCTATGCAATGGATAAAAGCTATATTTATCGTGCAGGAGGTGAGAGTTGGAACATTTTGAGGGAATTGAAACCTATTCGGTGAAGCATCTTCCCATAGTGAAGGCTTACGCAGATAGACTTGGTCTTGTTGAACTGATCAACCATCTTGTTCCGAGCGAAATGGACTTGTCGCCAGGTGTCTATTTCCTGGGAATGGTACTGGATACCTTATCTGGCAGAAACCCTTTGTACAGATTAGAACAGTTTTTCGAGGACCAAGACACTGAACTGTTGCTGGGCAAGGAGGTAGACGCCAAGAGCTTTAATGATGTTAATGTGGGGCGTTTTATTGAGAAGGTCTTTGATATTGGCACGGTCAAAATCTTCAAAGAGATCTCCATGCGGGCGGTATCAGGATTTGGACTGGATTGCCGGCATGTGCACTTTGATACAACTTCCAGGAGTTTGTATGGCGACTACGAACCATATGGAAACGATCCATTTGAGATCACTTATGGTCACAGTAAAGATCACCGACCTGATCTGAAACAGTTTTTAATTTCCATGTTATGCGTAGATCGCAACGTACCGGTTTTCGGTAAGATAGAAGATGGTAATGCATCAGATAAGAGTGTGAACAATGATGTTTTATCAGATATTTCAAAATACATGGCCGCGCACGGTCTTGGTACTGGGGCATTCATTTATATCGCTGATTCGGCAGCGATAACAAAGAAGAATCTGAAGACGATAGGGCAAGACATTTTGTTCATTTCCCGGCTTCCGGCTACTTTTAAAGAATGTGATCGAGCAATCAAAGAAGCTGTTTTAAAAGATGCCTGGGAAGACGTTGGTGTCATTGCCCAAACAAAGCCGACTGCAAAGCGGCCAGCCGCGTACTATAAGTCTTACGAAACGGAAGTGACACTTTACGGTGAAAGCTATCGAGCGGTGGTCATTCACTCCAGCGCTCACGATAGACGCCGCCAGAAACGTATTGAACGTAGGCTGCTTGAGGAAAAGAAAGCCTTAACCGAAAAGTGCAATAAGGTTGCAAAAGTTGAATATTTTTGCAGGGAAGATGCCGAAACTGCAGCAAATAAGCTCTCGGAAGAACCCTGCACCTACTACGAGATCAGTACTCAGGTTGAAGAAACGCCGCTCTATGGCAAAGGTCGTCCCAGGAAGGACGGCTTTCGGGAAATCAAAGAAATGCGGTATATGGTTTCAGCCGACATAGCGGAGGATGTCGTTGCCATTTCAACTTTTCGTGAAGAAGCAGGTTGTTTCGTTCTGTTAACGAATGTTCCCAGGGAGACTCAAGGGGAACAAACGGGGTATGATTCGAAAGAGATCCTGGAGGCATACAAAGACCAGTATGGCATAGAGCAGGATTTTGGATTCCTGAAAGACCCGGTCATCGTCAACAGCGTTTTTTTGAAAAAGCCAAAACGTATTGAAGTCCTTGGCCTTATCCTGCTGACGTCACTACTTATCTGGCGACTTATGGAACGTTCAATGCGGCAATATGTGGTGCAGACGGGAGAAAAACTCCCGGGATGGGACCACAAGCCCACTGACCGGCCAACATCCTTTATGATGACGAAAAAATTTATGGGTCTTATGGTCATCAAAATCGGCATGGAACGTCGGTTGAGCAAACCGCTTAATTTGGACCAGGAGGCCTTCTTAATGGCACTGGGGATCAATCTTTCGTGGCTAATCAAGCCACGGCCCGGTTAGAAGAACACGACGTTGAAAAAACCTGTCCGAAAAAATGATCTTGGAGAGCAAAAAAGGGTGAGGAAAGTAAGATATGTACAAACCCATATCATCTCAGTTGCGCATATTATTTTGTGATACGCAAAGAAAAAAAGATCATTCGCTTATAAATAGGATTCACTCAAATATAAAACTGTTGGCTTTCAGGGAATTAAAATTCGAAAATCCAGGTGGCCCAATAAGTGTCGCAACTGCACCTTATGTTATTACGCAACACGCAAATGGATTGGTAGATGCAAAATTGGATATCGCCTCTCAATATAAATATCTATCCTTATCAGATTGGAGAAATCAAATCGTCGAATTACACCCAGCGTTGACATTAAACGATATTATCAGGTCGGTAGCAGATCAGGACGGAGGGGCGCACTTAGATGATAATGAATGTGCAAATCTCACAATTATGAGAGGACACAACCCAACAAAGATTGGCTCCAATGTGTTGTTCATTATAGCTCTTGCGCACTATGCAATTGATCTCGCAAATCAACTGGTGCCGGTTTGGATAAAAAATGAAAAAATCAGCGTATAACAAGGCAAATTCAGCCGACGCGCCAAAGGCGCGCGCGGCTGAATTGATGGTTATGCTCACTAAAATAGTTTAATGGGAATATTTATGGCCTCAGAAAATTCTGGAATCTTAAACCAAAGTGGATTTTGGACTATAATCGGTATAGTTATTGGATTTTTGCTTGCTGAAATCTCTGGAATAGGGGACGTCCATCACTAAGTAAATAACTTGACACGATATTGATATACTGATAATGGAAGTTCCATGCCCAGATTAGCCCGACTCGATGCCCCCGGTGTTCTGCACCACGTTATCATCCGTGGGATAGAACGCCGAAAAATATTTAAGGACAATTTGGACAGGGACAATTTCCTTGACCGCCTGGGAACC
>Ga0208648_1001904_pt1 | contig 15533 bp, 13 predicted proteins | sample AntAceMetag02UKL_FD_184772 | JGI IMG/M metagenome (GOLD analysis project Ga0208648, IMG submission 184772) | Saline lake microbial communities from Ace Lake, Antarctica - Antarctic Ace Lake Metagenome 02UKL (SPAdes) (version 2) | ecosystem: Environmental > Aquatic > Non-marine Saline and...
CTCTGAATCATCACATTCAACAAGTTCTACATTCACCTTGATTTTATACCTGCCCATTTTATAGCTCCTTATGTTATTTTAAAAAAAACAATGACCTATGTGATAATGGCAGATCTCTTTCGGTTTCCCTGTTCATGGTAGGGCGTTATCAGCCCCGCCAGCGGAACAAAAACATCCAAAGAGAACGGCAACGACAATACTGCCCACCATCATAGGCAGCCAGTTTCGAGGATATTTTGACCGAAAAAAAACACCCCGGCCAGAAAAGACTTGACAAAGCTGAGGATAATTATAATCTTGAGCCTTATTATAATATTGAACCATATTCAGTAAATAACGAGAATAAAAATATGTTCATAAATTCAGATGCTGAAACAAAAATCCATATCCCGCCAACATCTGTGCCACCATATTAATAAAGGAGAACAAAATGACGCTTGATCTTGAAAAAAATTTAATTCAACGGGTTGCCCTGGGAGACATGTTTAGAAGACGCGCATCAAACACCCCGAACAAAATTGCGATAAGGGACTATAAAAACGAAGAAGAAATCGTTTATACCTTTAAGGAGCTCAATGAGAAAATAAATTGTTTTGCCAGCGCCGCAAAAAAAAATGGGCTTAAAAAAGGGGACCGGGTGGCCATTCTGGGTCTCAATTCCTCTGAATACCTCATTGCCCTGTACGGCTGCGCCAAGGCCGGGATCACGGCCGTCCCCGTTAATCCAGGTATTGCGCCGGAAGATATTGTCTATGTACTCAATCACTCTGAGGCAAAAGCGATTGTGGTGGATAGCCTCTTGGTGCCTCTCATGGACAAAATCAAGGCCAACCTGCCGGGCATCCAGCTAATGGTCTGTATCAAAACCGGGGATGAAATTGTTTCCAGTGACTATACCCTGTTTAATAATTTCCTGGCCCAGGGAACCTCTGATGAAGTGGCAGATGTGATCATCCATGAGCGGGATATTTTTGAAATCCTTTATACCAGCGGGACCACGGGAAAACCAAAGGGAGTTCTCATCACCCATCTGGGGGTTTATATTTCTGCTTTGTCCACGGCCATTGAATTTGGGTTGCGGCCCGGATATTCTTCTACCATGATGTTGCCTATTTTCCATTGTGCCCAGCAGGCTGTCACCTATTCCACCCTGAATGTGGGGGGAACTGTGTCTATTTTCAGGCAATTTGATCCGGGCAAGATAATGGAAACCATGGAAAAAGATCGGGTGAACCTGACCTTTGGCCTGCCCATTATGTACCGGGCCATGATCGGTCACCCGGATTCAAAAACAAGGAACTGGGACCATCTTAAAACCTGTGTCTTTGCCATGGCACCCATGGACCAGGCCACCCTGGAAGGGGGCATCAAGGTATTCAATTCAGAGTTTATGCTGGGCACGGGCCAGACAGAATGCTTCCCCACCAATGTCTTCCGGGCCAGCCAGTTTCCGAACAAACAAGGTAACTACTGGGGTGTATCCAACCTGGCCCTGGATACAGGCGTCATGGATGAGAAGGGCAATATTTTGCCCATGGGCGAGGTGGGTGAGATCGTCTGGCGGGGACCCGTGGTCATGGAAGCTTATTATAAGGATGACAAGGCCACACAGGAAAGCCGAAAATTCGGCTGGCATCATTCCGGCGATCTGGGATCCTTTGATGAAGACGGCCAGCTCTTGTTTGTAGACCGTAAAAAAGACATGATCAAAACAGGAGGAGAGAATGTCGCCTCAATCAAGGTGGAGAGAGTTATCCTGGAAGACCATCGGGTGGACCAGGTGGCTGTGATAGGTCTGCCTGACGAACGCTGGGTGGAAGCAGTAACAGCCTTTGTGGTACCCATTGCGGACAGCGGGCTGACACAAGAGGATATTCTCCAATTGTGCAAAAAAAATCTGGGGAAATTTGAAGTGCCCAAACGCGTGATTTTATTGGACAGCCTTCCCACAACCTCAACAGGGAAGGTTAGAAAAAACATTTTACGAAAGACCCCTGTCTAATTTAAACAGCGGGTCCTGTGATATCCTTTATACCGCCGATGATAAAATCCACGGCATCCAATGCCATCTCTTTGGCTCTGTCCAGATCATCCGGTTCTGTGAGAAAGTGGTATGCCACTTTCTCATAGACCCCAAGGATGCACATGGCATAAATTGAAGATGAATTTTTACTGCGAAATTTACAGCCAGCATCCTTTCTGAGGCGATCTATTGCCTGGCTCAGGTCTTTGGAAAGCAGTTCGGACATATTTTTCCGCCGGGCTTCCATTCTTTTGCCATGGCCCGGGGATTCCCGGAACAGGATCAAGGCTTTTTTTGAATAATGGGTACAAAATTCATCGAAGAATGCATGGCCCGCCATCTCCATCCCCTCGACCGGAGAATCGGCTCGTTCAAATTCTTTGCCCAGGATGGATCGGAGCTGGTACAAGCTTTCATCAAAGAGATGGATCAACAGCTCTTCCTTATCTTTAAAATAGAAATATACCGTTCCCACCGAAACTTCGGATTGGTCGGCAATCTCCTCCACACTGGTTTTCCGAAACCCCTTTGCGGCAAACAGGGTCTCTGCGGCCGATAAAATGGTCCGATACCGGTACTCACGTTCCCGCTCTCTTCTTTGGGCTTGCCGGGTTGTTTTTTTTACCTGTTCCATTAATTTGTTTCCATTAATGCCTATTTCATTGGTCCTTTTTCTTTGTATAGATCCGTTCAGGTCTACTTATATCAGACACACTATAATCGATAAATCAAAATATTGTCAATACGGCAAACAGGCAAACAGGCAAACAGGGAAGCAAAGCTGACAAATAATTTTTTTTTAACAAAAAGGCTTGACAAGATTGAGTCATATTATAATATTGAATTTGATTCAGTAAATATCCAACCAAAACCGCCGCCTGTAAATTCAGATGCAGCAAAGGCAGTCTATAGCCTGATCACATCTGTTTGTTATTATATTAATAATAATTGAGGAGGAAAAGAATGGATCTCGAACTTGAAAAAAATTTAATTCAACGGGTTGCTGTAGGAGACATGTTCAGAAGACGCGCCATAAAGACCCCTGACAAGATCGCCCTAAGGGATTATAAGGGCCTGGGCCAAGTGTCATATACATGCAAGGAACTGAATCAGAAAATTAATTGCTTTGCCAGTGCCGCAAAAGAGAGCGGCCTTGGGAAAGAACGCCGTGTAGCCATTCTCGGGCTTAATTCCTCTGAATATATTATCGCTTTGTATGGTTGTGCCAAGGCAGGGATTACAGCGGTTCCCGTCAATCCCGGCATGGCGCCCATGAATCAGGCCACCATAAAGCAGGGCATGGAGATTTTTGGCGCCCAATTCATGCTGGGCACCGGCCAGACAGAGTGCTTTCCTGCCACCAATGTGTTTGAAGCCAGTCAGCATTTGGATAAATCCGGAAATTACTGGGGCCTATCAACCGTGGCTCTGGATACCTGTGTCATGGATGATAACGGCAACATCCTTCCTCCGGGTGAGGTGGGAGAAATTGTCTGGCGGGGACCAGGTGTTATGGAAGGTTATTACAAGGATGAAGAGGCAACCGTTGAAAGCCGGAAATTTGGCTGGCATCACTCGGGTGACCTGGGATCTTTTGATGAAGATGGGCAGTTGCTCTTTGTGGACCGTAAAAAAGACATGATTAAAACAGGGGGCGAAAATGTGGCCTCCATCAAGGTGGAACTTGCGATCCTTGGCGATCACAGAGTGGACCAGGTGGCTGTGGTGGGGCTGCCGGACGAACGCTGGATTGAGGCGGTGACCGCTTTTGTAATTCCTATGAAGGGCAGCCAGATCACGGAACAAGATATTATCCAATTGTGTAAAAGAGAACTGGGGAAATTTGAAGTGCCCAAAAAGGTTATTTTCATGGACTCCCTTCCGGTGACATCCACGGGCAAAGTCAGGAAAAATATTTTACGAAAAACTGAAGGGAAATCAGATAATTAAAAATAAAACTAACTATTATAATACCAGGAAACGAAAATGAAAAGTTTATGCAGGGAACTTGCCGGGGAGTATGACGTCCTTGATGACATTGTCAAGGATTTAAGTGATTCACAGTGGGAGTCAAAGACCCCCTTTTATGACTGGACCATACATGATGAGATATGCCACATCACTTATTTTGACGATAAGGCAAGGCTGGCGGCAACAGATCCGGACGGTTTTAATAAAGATATGGAAAAAATTTTTGAAGGTATCACAAATTTTGAAGACTTTTTTGAAAAAACACTAAAAGACCTGAAAAAGCTCTCCCCAAAAGAGCTGATGAAATACTGGATCAGCGAAAGAACAAAAATGATAGACGCACTTGAGATTCTTGGACATAATGACACGCTTCCCTGGTATGGTCCACCCATGAATGCCAAATCCTTTGTAGTCGCAAGGATAATGGAAACCTGGGCACATGGGCAGGATATTGCCGATGCACTGGGATACAAGAGGAAACCAACAGAGCGGTTAAAACATATTGCCCAACTGGGCGTTAAGACATTTAGCTGGTCATATGTAAACCGGCAGCTTGAAAAACCCTCTCAAAAAGTCTTTGTGGAGCTGAAAAGCCCATCCAATGAAACCTGGCTCTGGAACGAAGACCAAAGGGAAAATTCAGTCGTTGGAAGCGCTGAAGACTTTTGCCTTGTCGTCACCCAGAGAAGGCATATTGATGATACAGACCTTAAAACCAAAGGTGATATTGCACGGGAATGGATGTTGATTGCCCAGGCATTTGCAGGCCCTGCCGAAATGGGTCCCCCTGCCGGCAAATTTAAGTACTGATGCTCATAAAAAGTTTTTAACTTTTAAAGGAGACGCTCATCATGGGGTTTGATTTGAATTTCAAGGGAGAATATCAGAAATATTTCACAAAGGAACATGACCTTGTCCGAAAATCCATGAGGGATTTTATTAAAAAAGAAGTTATTCCCAACATTGATGAATGGGAAGAAAATGGTGAATTCCCAAAGGAAATGTACCAGAAAACCGGAGAGCTTGGTTTTTTAGGAATTGGATATCCTGAAGAATGTGATGGAACCTCAGGTGATATTTTTATGAAAGTGGTTGCAGGCGAAGAGTTGATGCGCTCTACCTCGGGCGGATTTGTTGCGGGAATCGGTTCAATTGATATCGCGATTCCACCGATCATCAGAAAAGGAACAGATGAACAGATAGAAAAATTTGTTAAACCTGTGATCGCAGGCAACAAAATAGCAGCACTTGGCATCACCGAACCTGCCGGCGGTTCTGATGTGGCGAGTCTGACAACCACCGCTGTCCGGGATGGCGATCATTATATTGTTAACGGCAGCAAAACATTTATCACAAGCGGCGTCAGAGCAGACCAGTTAACAACAGCCGTCAGAACCGGAAAAGAGAATGCCCATGGCATCAGTATGCTGGTTATTGAATCTGATACTCCGGGTTATTCCGTGTCAAATAAACTTAAAAAAACAGGATGGTGGGCATCTGATACCGCCCAGATTTATTTTGATAATTGCCGGGTTCCGGTTTCCAATCTTCTGGGTGAAGAAAATCAGGGATTTTACTATATCATGGAAAATTTCCAGAGTGAGCGCCTTCAAATTTGCGTCATGGCATATATGACCGCACAGCTGGCCCTTGAAGAGGCGATCAAGTATGTTAAAGAAAGAAAAGCCTTTGGGAAAACCCTAAACGGATTCCAGGTAACCCGTCATAAATTGGTTGACATGGCAACCCAGGTTGAAGTGGCCCGGGAATTTACATACAGGATTGCGGCTAAAATCAATGCCGGAGAAAACATGGTCAAAGAAATTTCCATGGCAAAAAACTTTGCATGCTCGGTCAGTGACAAGATTACCTACGATGCTGTCCAGCTTTTCGGCGGTTACGGATATATGAGAGAGTGTGTTGTTGAAAGGCTTTACAGGGATAATCGCATTCTTTCAATTGGTGGAGGAACAACTGAAATCATGAAAGAAATTATATCCAAACTAATGTAGGTATTACACCCTAAATTAAACGATTTACGAATAAGAGCTGCGCTTCCGAAAAATGCCGTTGGAAAGATCCTGAGACGCGCTTTAAGGGAAGAAATGAGCGGCTGACACAATCAGTGCCCCATCTGCCAAGGCCAGGGGATGGGTTTAAGTTTTAAGAGAAGGACTATATATTTTTCAAAGTCTCCCACCATAAAAATCATTAAATCGAAAGTGACACTTTCTAAAAACGCAATAGAACCAATTCTATTTTTTTAAAGGCAATGGGCGACTATTACACCTAATCACTTTTAAAATCATATGTTTATGTAAATTATATTTCTATGATACTCCATAAATCTATTTCAATAATTTATGAAAAACTTCCTGGCAACTATCATTATATGAACACATCTATTCACAATAATGATAACTACTAACATATTGTATTTTAAATAAAAAATTTCACAAAAACCGCCCACGTAATACAGATTTTAAAAGTCATACAATTTTTTACTTGACATTTATATAGTCAAACTTTAGTACTTTATTCAATATTTGATGAAATCAATATTATTTGAACGGACAAAAACAAATTAAATGGATATCAGACAAAAAAAATCCAGATTGTTAATTATTTTGATGATCTGAAAAGGAGGAAAGAATGTTCAGTCTGGAAATGTCAAAAGAACAAAAGATGATTAAAGACGAGGTTGCAAAACTTGTTAAAGGCATTGTGACTAAAAATGCAAATGAAATGGATGAAAAACGCGAAATTCCAGAAGATACTGTGCAAAAAGCATGGGAACTTGGCGCCTCGGTGTCAATGGTTTCTGAAGAGTTTGGAGGATTTGGAATGGACGATTCTCCAGTGACAACAGCAATTGTTCTTGAAGAACTTGCCTTTGGAGATCTTGCATTTGCGATACAGGCTACTTTGCCATCATTGGTTATAAGTCCCCTAGTCTCAATGGGAACAAAAGAGCAACAGTCAAAATATTTACCACTTCTTTGTGGAGAAAAATATTCTGCTGCTACGCTTGCAATTAGTGAAGAAAAGTTTGGATTTGATCCAGTTGAATTAGAAACAAAAGCAGAAAAGAAAAATGGTGCGTACGTTTTATCAGGTGAGAAGTGTTTTGTACCTCTTGCAGAATCCGCCTTTGTTATTTTAGTCGCTGCATCCTTGGAAGGAGAGAACAATCTTTTTATCGTGAACAAGGGCAATGCTGGATTGAAGATCGGAGAAAAAGAAAAAAATCTTGGCCTTAACGCCCTTGATAGTTATAAAATTACCTTAAAAAACTGTGAAGTACCTGCAGAAGACAGATTGGGTGGTGATCACGGATGTGACTATGCAAAATTTCTGCAAAAATGCAGAATTGGAATGTCTGCAATTGGGACAGGTGTTTCCCGAGCATCTTTTGAGTTTGCGATGGAATATGCCAAAGTTAGAGGTCAATTTGGTGAGCCCATCGCTCATAAACAATCCGTTGCATTTATGATTGCACAGATGGCATATGAAGTTGACTCAATGAGGCTAATGACATGGAATGCAGCTTCAAAATTAGAAGCGGGTAAAGACGCTAAACGCGAAGCATACCTGGCAAAATTTTATACAGGTGAGAAAGCGATGTACGTAACTGATTGTGGTGTTCAACTTCTTGGGGGGCATGGATACACAAAGGAATACCCGGTTGAAAGATATTATCGAAATGGCCGTGGGATCAGCATTATCGAAGGAATGGCAACCGTATAAAACTTTCAAACCATTAAAAACAGAGAGAATATTATGATTAGTTTAGAATTACCAGAAGTGGTTGAGCAAACAAAAGAAATGATGCATGGACTGGCAAAAGACCTTTTCAGACCCATTTCAAGAAAATATGATGAATTAGAGCACGTTTACCCCGAAGAATTGGAAGTATGCAGGGGATTTATCGGTGGCAAAAAAAAGGCCGAAACAAAACCAGAAGGTGGTGAGAAAAAAAAGAAAACAAAAAAACCAACTTTTAAAAATTTAATAGGTGTCGTTACTATTGAAGAATTATGTTGGGGGGATCTTGGCCTGCTGATGACAATTCCCGGGATGGGACTTGGAAACGCAGCAATTGACGCTGTTGGAACCCCAGAACAAAAAGCAAAATTTGGTCCCAAGTGGGCTGCAATGGCTATTACAGAGCCTGAAGCTGGTTCCGATTCAGCGTCTATCCAAACAACAGCTGTTCTTGATGGAGACGAATGGGTAATAAACGGAGAAAAGATTTTTGTTACCTGCGCTGATAGATGTGACATTGTTGTTGTTTGGGCTAATATTGACCCCAGTGTAGGGAAAGCAGGAATTAAGTCTTTTGTTATTGAAAAAGACACACCTGGATTCAAGCTTGAATACCTTGAACATAAGCTCGGAATAAGAGCATCAGATACAGGCACTTTTGTTTTAAAAGATTGCAGAGTTCCCAAAGAAAACTTATTGGGTACAGCTGAAATAAGTAAAAAGAAAAGCTTTGCAGGCGTAATGCAAACTTTTGACAACACGAGACCGACAGTTGCTGCAATGTCCGTGGGCGTAGCTCGGGCAGCTTTGGAATTCACTAAAGAAAAAATGGAAGAAAAGGGTATCGTAATTGATTATGAAAAATCTCCTTACTCTATGAGTGCTTTGGAAAAAGAATTCTACAAAATGGACGCAGATGTTGATGCAATCAGATTGCTTGTATGGCAAGCCGCGTCTATGGCTGATGCTGGAGTTAGGAATAGCCTTCAAGCTTCCATGTGTAAGGCAAAAGCCGGAAAAGTGGGGACCGCGGTCACTCAAAAATGCTGTGAACTATTGGGTCCTTTAGGATACAGCCAAGATTATCTTCCGGAAAAATGGATGAGAGATGTTAAAATTGCAGATATTTTTGAAGGAACCGGACAAATTCAACATCTAATTGTAGCCCGACAGCTAATGAAACTATCTAGTAAAGAATTAAAATAATTTACGATATATAGCTACTCTTGTTTTGAGGCTGACAATCTTGTATTTACATGATTGTCAGCCTTATTCGCGTAAAAAAAGGCCCCTCGTTATTTCATATCAAATCCTTTGGGGCGTTGAAGGTCCTTTGGGTCATTGAAGGTCCGTTGAGGCATTGAAGGTCCTTGAGTCATCGAAGGTCCGTTAGGACATTTCAGTCCTTTTGGCAAGTTCCATGGCTCTGAGATCTTTTCTAAGAACCTTGCCCACATTTGTTTTGGGAAGCTCTTCAATAAATTCAATCTGGGTGGGCAGTTTATATTTGGCAAGCTTTCCCCCGCAATAGTCGATCATCTCTTCCGGGGTTGCACTTTCTCCCGGTGCCAGCACCACAAAGGCCTTGATCTGTTCCCCCCGGCTGGGATGGGGAACGCCGATGGCACAGGCTTCAAGCACCTTAGGATGTTCAAACAGGACCTCGTCAATATCCGGGGGATATACATTATATCCCCCGGAAATGATCATGTCCTTTTTCCGATCCACAACATAAAAATAACCGTCTTCATCCATATAGGCGATGTCACCTGTGTGCAGCCATCCGTTTATGATGGTGCTCTCAGTTTCTTCGGGCATATTCCAATATTCCTTCATGACCTGGGGCCCCTTGATCACTAGCTCACCGCTCTCTCCCACTGGCATATTCTTTGTTGGATCATCCAGCTCAACAATCCGGCAAAGGGTGTCTGGAAGGGGTACCCCAATACTGCCCACCTTTCGTTTCCCCTCTCCAAAGGGGTTGACATGGGTGCCCGGGGAAGCTATAGCGCTCACATAAATTGATACAGTTTCGCTCTGATAAATTGATACGTTGGTTCACAGCATAATCCATTCAGAAATCATTTTTTCTTTTCCAAGTAGTATTTTTTTATAAAATGGGTGGGGGGAGTGTTTTCGAACAAAAAATGAGGCGGGTTTAAGAGGCGATGCTTTGAAGCACCTCATTCCAGTCATGTTTGGGTGGCCGAAGTCTTTTGATTGATGGGTACTGCTCGATCATTTTGTTTGCCATAATATCGCCGGTTTCATCGGCATCAAATCCACAGTATATTTTACAACCGTTTGCTATAAATTTTTGTAACCATACGGGATCTGCTGTTGCGCCCGAAGTTGATATGGCAGTGTATTCAGGGTAAAGCACAGCACAGGATGCTGCATCAATGGCTGATTCGCAAAGCGCCATTTCTCTTACGTTTTTACCAACAATATAAAAACAACCAAGATCTTTGCTGGAACCGGGTGCCATGCCGCGCCATTTTTGATTACAAGTTCCTCTAAGTTCAGCGCCGACCACCCTCTTTTTTTTTCCAAGCAGTAAAAACACTGCATTGCCCCTGATATCTGCATAGAGATTTTTTGACGTGATGAGATTTTTTATAAGTTCTTCTGGAAGACATCGGCTGTTAATGAGGTATTGCGTAACCTGCGGCAATTTTTTGTCATCTTTTTGGGGAAGTTTTAATCTTTGTTTTGCCGGATATGATTTGATTGGGGAGGATTTTTGTACAAAAGAAGATGAGAAGTGATTATGGAGCCATAGTACGGCATCTTTAAAACCAATCCCTTGTAAATGGATGATAAGGTCAATGGCACCGCCCCCTCCTGTTCCCCGGGTCCAATTCATGAATTTCGAATCATTTACAGAAATTATCCCTTGAGTGGTGTGCCATTTTGTCTTGTCCTGATGGTCTTTGGTGCTTCCAAAGTATTGCAGCAAGACACCAAGCTCAATATCTCTTACTGCATCAGCTTTTTCCCTGATTTCTTCAAAAGAATTATTGCTGCTCAAGGCTGGTCCTCAAGCTTTTACAATTTCTCATGTTAATGACATGGCTGTTTTCAGTTAATCGATCCACCAGGGCTGCGGTCAACTGAGTGTTTTTTAAAAAAGAGCCCCATTGGTCAAACCCGAGGTTGGAAGTAATCAAAGTGGTTTTTTTCTTATGCCTTTCGTGCATCAGGCTAAAAAACAAACCAACCTGGGCAGAGTCGATCTCGACGAGGCCGATTTCATCGATCAACAAACAATCATAGGCTGCAAAGGTCTTTAAAACCTTTTTTTCTGAATGGTCAGCCATGGACTGGTAAAGAATCTCCACAAGTTCCGGGAACAAAATAAACTTCCCCCGGTACCCCTTATCTATTGCCTGGGTAAGAAATGCTGTTGCAAGACCTGTCTTGCCAGTGCCTGTAGGGCCTATCCAGATAATATTCTGCTGCTTTGACATATAATCAAAACAATCATAAAAAGTGAGGATTATTTTTTTATTTAATTTGGGTTGCCTGTCAAAAGGAAAAGTTTCAATAACAAATGGTTCCGGGATTTTGGCAATGCTGATCCTTCGTTTTCTGGCATTTTCCTGTTTGGTTTTGTACTCTTGTTCAACCACATATTTTAAGAGTCTTACCGATGAGAGACTGCCTTTTTTAGCAATGCCGATATAATGATCCCAGTTGGCAAGCAGCCCTCTCAACCCAAGATATCTAAGCATTTTTTCTAATTCTTCATCCATTGTTATTCCTTGTTTTTATAGATTGATAGGTCCACCTCATCTGCAAACCGACCTTCAAGATATGCCGGTCTGTTTGTGAACTCTCCATCAATTTCAGGTAATGGCATCTCATAATTTGACTGTCTTAAAAGCAACCGGATTATATTTTCAATGGTTTCAACACTTTTTATTCTGTATTTTAAGGCCCGCTTGAGGGCTTGGGCAAACACAGACGGGGCTGTTTTTTTGTGCAGACTATATAATTGACGGACAAATCTGTGTTTGGCTTTGCCTTTCATGACAAGGACAAAATTTAGATAATCATTCACTTCAGGGGCTGCTGACCGAAGAAATTTTTCTTCTTCTGCTGTGGGTTTTTTCCGATTGTTTGGCTGGTATCTTGACTCAGGCTTGCCCTTTGGACTGAATTTTTTATTTTTAACACCATGGGGTGGCAATGCATATTCTGCCAATTTTTTTCTTTTATGATAGATCTCCACATGATCACAGAACTGCAGGACTTTTACGTCAAACCTTGTTGTCCCCGGCACCCAGTAATAGTTCGCATCAATAGCGGCATATCCGTACTGATCCGTCCCCCTTCCATCGGCAAAATAAGGAGGTGTTATATAGGCAGGCAGCTTTGCAAGAAAAGATTGTTCGAACTCAAACGCCTTGGCCGGAATCATCCTGGTTTTGCTTACAGGTCTGTTGGGCATCCTGATGGTCGCCCAGTCAAATGCCTGTTGATTCATGTCTTCTATGGTTTCATAAGTACGGCCTGGAAAAAAATTGGTTTCTACCGTATAAAAACTGCGCTCATTGCCGGCCTTTCTATTGGAATGCCTTACTTCATGACAGATAAATTCAAATCCATATTGTTTGGCAAATTGTTTCATCTCAGGTGCCATAACAGCATTCTTGCCGGTTCCCCGAAGACGGGCAAGATTGGTATTATCAATAATACAGATCGGAGCAGCACAGCCCCAAAAGGTCAGTGCTTCATGGATAAAGCACTTCATGGCAAATCGGTTAAACGAACGATAAAATTTTAGATACCGCATCTTTGAGTATCTCATATAAATGATGCTGCCAATGATCTTGACCCGTTCTGCCCCAAACTTCACGGTATAAGGACTTGTATCATGCTGCATTTCGGCTCCAGGTTCGTCAGGGTGCTGGTCACAGCGTTGATTTTTGGGCTGCCCAAGATTCAGTTCACGTATATTGCGTGTCAAAGTTGAATACCCGATCAAAATGCCTTTTTCTTCAGTAAGAATTTCATGGATTCTCTGGACATAACCGTCACATTGAGTATGAAGCTTCCTGAGAAGTTCAGGGTCAACATTTATTTTGTCCTGCCTTATTGTTTCTGGAAGCTGGCCTTTCTGGTTAATAATATCGTTGACAGTATTGATGCTGACCCGAAGCTTGCGGGATATTTCACGCAAACCCATACCTTCATTATTGAGAAGAAAAATTGCGTTACGCTTGTTCACATCGATCATATAAATCCCTCACAGCAATCATAAAATTATCCATGATATCTACAATCCCTTGCACAAGAAGGCTTGCCTGTACCTGGAAGGTGTCATTGCCAAGGCTGTCATCCCGGGCTCTATAGGTGATTTTTTGCATATATCGTTGTACTGACTCAAGATCCTTGAGCATACTTTGTTCTGCCGTTGTACACTCATTTGCCCGGTTTGATGATTTTTTTAACTGATCCAAGCCCCAGGTGATGTTACCCTCTTTAATTTGTTGTCGTAAATTATCGGATCCCTTAAAAAAACCGTTGGCTAAAAGTTCAATGTCACGGATGCTCAATCCTTTGCTGGCAACCAATTTAACAAACGTATCAATCTCATTTTTTGAAATTGAGTTCATACGTATGAACTTTCGTAATGTGTACATATATGAATAAACAGGAAAATCCCCGTTAAACACCCGTTTTGCAACGTATTCACTCATTTCTCCAAGAATACCGGCCCGCATGCTTACCCATGCCTTACTTTTTTGAAGAAGTTCGGCAATATCGCCATGGGTCATGCCATGCACCTTTTGAAGTTCATCAATCATTTTTGCCTGTTCCAGGATCGTAAGGGGGCGGGCGATTGACGTCCGGATAAGCTTGATAATGCCAAGGGGCTCATCGCTTCCAAAGGAACTATAGGGAACCATACCGATATTGAGTTTTTTTGCACACCGGTATCGTTTAAAGCCATCAAGAAGGATTTTAGTTCCGTCTCCAAGGTCAACGCCCTTAAGTGGCTCTTGAATATCATTCGCTATTATGGAGGCGAGTAATGCCCGTTCTATTTCTTTGGACTTTAACCTGAATTTTTCATACCTCAGGTCCAAATTATTAATTTCTATCTTTTTAACCATGCTTTTTCCCTATGCTCCATATCTTTGAGCCTGACGATAACATAAATGCCCAAGGCGTTGATTGCAGGTGTGTGTGAGTAGGATAAAAATATTGGAAAAATATGAAATATTATTGGAAAAAGAATGTTTTATAAAGAGATGGCAGTGTCAGATAAAACCATTAGAATTGTTGAACGTACCTCACCGATGGGGAATGCGGGCTGTTAATTTCTATGCTGAGATGCCCGGCCAAATAAAAGGACAGCGTTTTCCTTTGAGCCGCCGGATTGTTGATAATAATCCAAGGCAAAGGCATCTGGCCCACGGATGGGATGATTACGGATCTGGGATTGATGGTCTATGAGAAGGGCTATAAATAATTCTAAACTGGCTGTATTTTTTAATTGATCATATTGAGATTTGGATACCATATTGATGTCGGCTGATATGAAAAGCCCTAAAGCTGTCTGAATCATTAGTTGCCAAGAGATCATTGTGCTTATATTAATAAAACTGGCGACTTCACCCAAAGAATTTAGTTCGGCCTCTATGACATCCAGGGCCTTGGTATAACTAAATTTTTTGCTAACCTTAAACCATATAGCTTTCACCATAAAATCAAGAGATAATTGCCGGAATGGAACAAGCATATGGGGTAACAAAGAAAATGTAATATGGTCACATACCTTGACATCGCCTTTGTCACGGCATAGATAGCGCAAAATCGGTAAGTCCGGTGCCCAAAATCCTGTCAGAGGGCAGATTGCGATTCGTATATAGTATCCAAGGAAAGTCGCGCAATCAATACCACCGCATATGGGACATTTATCTGAAAAATCAGGAATTGGCCATGTATCAAAATTTTTATAATATTCTTGTAAACTTACCTTTATGTGATATGGTATTTGAATGGGGAATTTCTTTTGGTGTTCTTTGTTAAAAGAGCTGTTACAAACCAAAAGTTATTCCCCATACCTCTTTTTTGCAACCTTTTTATCGTATTCCGAACAATAAATATCTTTTTTGATTGAATAACTTCATAGAATGCCATGAAGGCATCATGACGATTTATAAAATCTGAATATTATGGTGTATCAATTTATCTGAGTATAGGTGTATCAATTTTGCTGAGCGCTATAGCTCAGGACTTTCGCTAAAACGTCAATGGTATTTATATGATCAAATACGATGTCATATTCCTGATGAAATTGAAAAAGATCAAACGTGTCCACAGCCAAAATTGCCTAAATCAAAGATCGAAAATTAGCTATAAAAAGCTTCACCCTAAGCCCCCTTTTGCCTTTCACACCCCCATATGTAGATGTCTTTGATTGTCTGTTTACATTCATGTTTTGGGTAAAACCGTCCACGCCCTTTGGTCTTACCAAGATATTGCCAATTCGCTGCCTGATAGCAAGTGCCGGAATATTTGGTCGTATCAACCCGGAAGCCTTTTGAAAAGCCTTTAAAAGCATTGACCATACTGCCCGAAAAAAATGAACTGGATCAGATCATCGCCTTTTCGGAGCACAACAGCATGGTCGTCGATCGTCCCCTCCTGATCAAAAATTATAAAAAAGGCCTTTCCATGCCCATGGCAAAACAGATCTTTCAGCATAACCAGGAAAGATACGCCACCTATATAAAAAAAAATGCAGCAACCCATGAATATA
>Ga0208648_1001905_pt1 | contig 15519 bp, 17 predicted proteins | sample AntAceMetag02UKL_FD_184772 | JGI IMG/M metagenome (GOLD analysis project Ga0208648, IMG submission 184772) | Saline lake microbial communities from Ace Lake, Antarctica - Antarctic Ace Lake Metagenome 02UKL (SPAdes) (version 2) | ecosystem: Environmental > Aquatic > Non-marine Saline and...
CAATTGCGGTTTATCCGGTTCAGGCATCGTCCGGTTTGAACATATCATGTCTGTGTCGTGAAATTTCTCCCTCAACCATATAGATCACCTCTTCGGCAATGTTGGTGGCGTGGTCTGCGATCCGTTCCAAATGCCTCGATATGAGGAGGAGATTGATCAGGTAGCCCACACGCCCGGGGTGTTCTTGAATTGCAGCCTTGACCTTGTCGTATATGTCACGATTGATGTCATCTACCTCGTCGTCCAACAGGCAGACTTTGTAAGCCAGGTCTGCATCCAGGTTCACCAGGGCATCCAGGCTGCTTTTCAGCATGGCTTCTGATTTTTCGGCCATGACGCTATACTCGAAGGGGACTTCCACGGGCGGTTTCCCTGCGATATTGGCCACCCGCTCCGCGATGTTTACGGCCTCATCACCCACACGTTCCAGGTCATTGTTGATCTTGATGACAGCGTTGATGAACCGCAGATCCACTGCAACCGGCTGGTGCAGGGCCAGGATTTTCAGGCATTCCTCCTCCACTTCCACCTCGGCCGCATCGATTTTCCTGTCGGCCTCGATAATCTGCAATGCAAGTTCGTGGTCCCGTGTTTCAAAGGCCTGAATGGCCATGCGGACGCTCTCCTCCGCCATAGTCCCTAAAGACAGGATACGTTTTTTCAGGCTGTCCAGTTCTCTCTGCAGGTGCTTTTTCAAGGCATTCCCTCACTTTCGTTATTAAGGTCTCGCTTCTTTATCATCAGCATTTATCTGCGTCTATCTGCGTCCAAATTTTCAGGTTTTATCCGAAACGCCCGGTAATATAGTCTGATGTTTCCTGGAGATTCGGTCGGGTAAAAATGGTCTCTGTCTGGTCCACTTCTATGAGCTTCCCGAGATAGAAAAAAGCCGTCACATCAGATACCCTTGCGGCTTGCTGCATATTGTGGGTCACGATGATGATGGTATAGGTATCTTTGAGTTGGTGGATCAGTTCCTCAATCTTCTGGGTGGCAATCGGATCTAAGGCCGAGGCAGGCTCATCCATGAGGAGCACCTCTGGTTCCACTGCCATGGCCCGAGCGATGCAGAGGCGCTGCTGCTGTCCCCCTGACAATCCGAGGGCTGAATCGTGGAGTCTCTCTTTTACTTCATCCCACAGGGCCGCCTGTTTCAGGCTGGTTTCCACTCTCTCTGCAAGAAAGGACTTATCCTTTACACCGTTTACCCTTAACCCGTATGCCACATTTTCAAAAATGCTCTTTGGAAAGGGGTTTGGCTTCTGAAACACCATCCCCACATGACGACGGAGCGCAACCACATCCACATTAGGATCATAGATGTCATCACCGTCGAGCAGGACTTTTCCATCCGCCCTGCTATAAGATATCAGATCATTCATCCTGTTCAGACATCGCAACAGGGTGCTTTTTCCGCATCCGGAAGGGCCGATAAGGGCTGTTACCTGGTTTTCATAGAAGTCAAGGGTAATCCCATAAAGCGCATGAAAATCACCATAATAGAAATCGAGATCTTCTGTCGACATTTTCAGTGAATTTTGCATAGAGTTCCTAAGCATCATCGATCCCTCCTGAGCCGGGCCCTGTATATTATTGCAACAAGATTCAATCCCAGCACTAAGGCGATCAACACCAGGGCCGTTCCATACTGCAGAGGACGTGTGGCCTCAATATCAGTGCCTGCCGTGGCAAGTACGTAGATATGGTAAGGGAGTGCCATGATTTCATCAAAAATAGAGGTTGGCAATGAGGGCGTAAAGAATACAGCCGCCGTAAACATGATGGGCGCTGTCTCTCCGGCTGCCCTGCTGATGCCCAGGATCGCTCCGGTAAGAATTCCGGGCAGGGCTGTCGGCAGGACCACGCGATAAATGGTCTGCCATTTGGTGGCTCCGAGGCCAAGGGATGCTTCTCGATATGTGTCCGGAACTGCCCTCAGAGCCTCTTCAGTGGACCCGATAATGACCGGCAGTGTAAGCGCCCCTAAGGTCAGGGAACCGGCAAGGATACTCACACCCATGTCTAAATATACCACAAAAAAGGCCAGGCCAAAGAGCCCAAAAACCACAGAAGGCACACCTGCAAGGTTATTGATTGCGAGCCGGATTAGACGAACAACCTTGCCGGGACGTGCATACTCGTGGAGGTAAATGGCAGATGCAACGCCTATCGGAAGGGCCACCGCAATGGCGCCAATACTAAGGCAGAGAGTCCCTATGATACAGGGGAGGATGCCCCCTTTGGTCATGGAGTCCACGGGCGGCTGTGTGAGAAATGTCCAGTTGATGGCGCGCCATCCTCTAACGACAAGAAAGTAAACAACCACCAACAGTGCAGCCCCATTGATGGCCGCTGAAATCCTGAAAAGACCGAACATTGTCCCCTGTACGACTTTTCTCCGGATCTGTACTCCATTAGTATGCTTAATCCTATTCATTCCAGCATCCATCTATCCCCGAATTCCAACATTCCAACATTCCAGTATTCCAGCATTCTTTCCTAATCATCCATTCATGCATCCCCGACTTCGGCCCACCGATCTCTGACTTCTGTCTTTTCCATCCAACTCAAAGAGTCGCTGCCCCCACTTGCCTGTATTTGTGAGAAATGTGCTCCGCAATCACGTTGAAGGCCAATGTGAACAGAAAAAGCACTATGGCGATGGCAAAGAGGGCATAGTAGTGCTCACTCTGGAATGGTGCTTCTGCCATCTCCGCTGCGATGCTCGCGGGCATTGGCCTTACAGGGTCAAAGAGAGATGTGGGTATCATGGCCGCGCCGCCCGCAACCATAAGAACCACCATGGTTTCACCCATGGCCCTGGACATACCCAGGATTACAGCGGTAGAGATGCCGGAGATTGATGCTGGAAGAATGACCCGGGCGATGGTTTCCCAGTGTGTGGCCCCTAAGGCCAGGGAGGCCTCTTTCAACTCGGCGGGTACGCTGAAGATGGCATCTTCCGAAAGGCTGCAGATAGTCGGAATAGACATAAAGGCCAACATCAAAGAGGCATTGAAAAGGTTCAGCCCCGTAGGGATATCGAGGAGTTCCTGAAGGAACGGGGCCACAATCACCATGCCGAAAAAACCGATGACGACCGAAGGGAGGGCCGCCAAAAGCTCCACAACCGGCTTGACCCACTCCCGTACCGTTGCAGAGGCCCCCTCTGCAAGATAGAGGGCCGTCATTACCCCGAGCGGGATTGAGATAACAGAAGAAACTGCAGTCACGCAGACGGACCCCATAATCAGAGGGAAAATGCCGAAATCCGGGGGCTCGTCGGTCGGGTACCAGAATTTGCCAAAGACAAAGTCGGTAACCGATACCTCCCTGAAAATCGGGATCCCCTCTACAAAGAGGAAGAGGGCAATCAGGCCGAGGATGGTAATTGAAGCCAGTGCTACACCGAAAAATATAAACCGGATCGTCCGTTCCCTGCCCCGTCGGCTTTTTCCTGTTTTCTTATCTTTTCCCATCTAAATCATCCATCCACAGATTACGCAGATTTCCACAGATTATTCACCCAGCGCCATTTTATTCCGGCATTCCACCACGCATCCAACCCCGCTCTCCCTCTGGTCGGGGCGGGATTTACGCTTCGCTCCAACGATCAACAATTTTACCCCGCCTGCCCCGTTAAATCCGTCTTTGCTATTTAACCGGGGTGAAATGTTTTCTCTTTCCTATTTCACTGGGGCATCAATCAATAAAGGGGCACATACCCGGCTTCCGCCACATATTTCTGGCCTTTATCTGGATTAATGACAAAATTGATGAAATTGAGCACATCCCCCTTGGGCCATCCGGGTGTGAACATGAAGAGGGGTCTGCTGATTGGATAAGTCCCGTTCAGGGTCGTTGCTGCGGACCCCACGATCCGGTTGACCATCAACGGTTTCACATCCTTGCTCATGTATCCGATCCCAATATACCCAATGGCGTTTTTGTTTTTGGCTACGGCCTGGGAAACCGCACCATTGGACGCCTGAAGCAAGGCGCCAGGGTAGACCCGCTTTTTTGTCATGACTTTCTTGGCCCAAACTTCATAGGTCCCGGATGATGTATCCCTGGAGATCACCACCACCGGTCTGTCAGGACCGCCCAGCTCTTTCCAGTTCTTGATTTTTCCCATATAGACGTCTTTGAGCTGCGCCATGGTGATATTTACAATGGAATTGCTGGGATGCACCACAGGCACGATACAGTCATAGGCAACTGCAAAAGGCACAGGATAGACCCCGTTTTTGACGGCTAATTTCACTTCCTTTCCCTTGATGAACCGGGAGCTGTCGGCAATGTCCGTTGATCCGTCAATAAGCGCCTTCATGCCATTGCCCGAACCGCCGCCTGAAATGGATATCTTTATGCCCGGGTTCTGTTTCATGTAGGCCTCAGAGACCTTCTGAGCAATGGGAAGCACCGTAGTCGATCCCTTGATCACGATTTTTCCTGCCCAAGCCATATTTACGGCAAAAAGCCCAGCTACAAAACATGCCAGTATTGCAATACCTTTAATCTTCATTTTCTCCTCCATAGAATTGTAAAGTGTTATATTTTGTTAGTATTTACGATAGTTCTGAATTGTTAGATTTCCGTTAGCCTCACGTTAGTGTTTTGTTAAAACTTCATTATAATAGCGCAATATCCTCCCGCTTGTTACGGCACGCATCCAGACCATTTTGCCCTCTGGATGGGTGCCGGCAATAAGTTGTTAGAACTTAAAGTTCATGTCTACCTGAAGGAGATTCTCGGGTTCTGAAGTCTCGCCTGGTGCGTAATTGATTTTTCTGGTATTATAATAATCAATGGCAAAGACCACATGTTTGTTTAGCGCAAGATTGAACCTGACCTCGTGACCTTCTGCGTTGGTTTTCCCGCCATAAAAATCGCTGTCAGGCAGGAAGTCCAGCCATGCATCCTTTTCAAGAGATCTGTAGCTGTATCTGAACTGCCAGTCCCAGAGTTTCTTGAGCTGGCGGCCGAACCGCAAACCGACCAGCCACCCATTGTTGTCGTTGTCAGCATCCGAGCTGATGAATTGCCCGAATACATTGACGAGATGGATGTACCCTGGTAGCTTTTGCCAACCGAATTCTCCATCAAGGGTGAAGGAGTTGTACTCGTAAATGAGGTCGCCGTTGGCGTCTCTGGTGTTGGAACCGGAACTCCATTCGAAATCGTTCCCTTTCACATTCGTGTTGTAGAAATAGCCGGGTGCAAACTTGAACCAGAAATGATCGGTCACGTCCCACCCAATACCGGCCTGCAGAATTCCCATACTGGCCGTCTCTTCCTCGGCCTTGAACTCATTCAAAATATACCATGCCGGTGTGACAAACCAATACCCCTTCTTAGGGATGAAATAGCCCCTGATCGGGGCCGCGATACCTTGAGGCCGGATGTCCGTGTCCCATGTCAGGTCCTGTTTGCTGGCAAAGTAGACCGGGTTCTTGAATTGCCCGCCGATGATTTTCACCTGTTCGATTGGCTTGTATTGGACGTAGGCTGTGTACAGATTTATCTTGGGAACCTCAAAGGAGTTTGAAAAAGTCTGGTTGGTAGATCGTGGATCCCCGGTTCCGGATGCCAGGCTGAAGCCCACTTTCAAATTGTCGAGGATAGGGTATTTCACATAAAGACGATAGCGGTATCGGCCTCTATTGCGCTTAAATGTCGTACCGTCGTTCAGATCCTTATCTTGATACTGGTAACGGAGACGAAAGTCTCCCTTGATCTGTATTTTCTCCACCCATTTTGGTATCTTGGCCCAGGTTTCGGATTCCTTTTTGACGGCCTTCTTGGCTGTCTCGTTGGCCACTTTTTCTGCAGTTTTTTTCACCGTGGTCTCCTGTCTGGCCCCCTCTTTCTGCATTTCATTCAGAAGTTGTGTGGCCTCCTCTTTTGTGAGGAGCCCCTTTTCAACCAGCTTGTTGATCAGGACATCAACCTCAGCCGCACCAGAGGGCACAATGCCGAAATTAAAAAGCAGTGTACCCATGAGACATACGATAAGTGCAATTTTTTTCATTTGTATTCTCTCTCCTTTCACTCAATTTTCGTTGTGACACATCATTTATTGATATGACGATTACTCCCTCCTCATAAATCCTCTATGTTTCACCTCCTCTCTGAAAGCATATCTGTTTCGTAATTGAGGAGATGATGAATCAGGTGAGTTAGTAATCTATTAGAAGGAAGTTAGATTCTTGTAATATTGAAATTGAATAAAAATGATCGGTGAAGGATAGTGAGTTGCGCCCTCTGTGAGAGGGATCAACAGGGTTGTTTTTTTGTAAATGTCTTACAAGGGTTTGAGAGGTGGTCCGGATATGGTTTAGGTGGAACAGGAAGGGGACCGTCCCCCTCCGTCCACCCAAAGAGAGTAATGAAGAATATTTGAAATAAGTAACCCCTTTTTGTTAGGTCTGTATGAGGGCGCGGTTAGTAATGCATGAAAAGAATTTTCTCATGATCATATAGAGGTTATGTCGTGCGAATCCGATCAACTCCTTTCAGCTTATGCCATGAATTGCATCGCAGATATGGCTGTTTTTCTGCAACCATGATGTAACCATATTCTTGGCTTCAGCAGGAAGTTCCCTATTCAAGACTTCGAACTTTCTTAGATTCATAGCTCTGTCATAGACCATCATGACACGGGTTGGTTCGTTTCCCTTAACGCAGCACTCTTCTGTATGAGGCAGGTCAAAGACCGAATACAGACTACTTATGTATCTTTTGTTTTCCATAATGTTTCTCCTTGCCCGGCGACCCGTGAGGTAAACCGGTATTGGTAAGTTGTGTTTTTTTTCGTAAATTGATCGGTACGGTAATAGGCATTTTTCAAAGCAATTATGTCCATTTTCAGCAAGTGCCAGTTTCCAGGGGACCATGCATCTATTTCAATTAAAATAATAACAAAGTGTTAATGGAATATTGGCCTTTTGTTAAATTAGTGAGAACCCCCCATTTTCATCAAACCTTTATGCTGAAATGGGGGTTTCTGTGTGCCTTCCTGGGGTTTCTTGTCTTCGTCAGGGCTGAACTGCACGGCCAGAGTTCGAACTACACCGAGACAAATCACCACAAATCCCAGGGCCATGGGTATCTGCCATTGAATGTGTTTAGTGTTATAGAGCTTTACTATGATTTCTCTAATGACGAATATAATGGCTGGATCAATCATCGTGTTCAGTCTAAATCTCTGCACCTCAAAGTAATCTATGAAACTCCTGAACAGCTCAATGATTACCAGGAAACTGAGGATATCGGTGACAATAGTGTTAAATGCCTGCCCAAGGGGCTGGCTAACCAGAATGCTCGTCATGCCATAAATGACTTTAATGAGCCCGATGCCAAGAACCAGAATAATGAAGAACATAAGGATCTTCACAATATACTGCATCGATTTTCTAAAAATGAGTTGTGAATCCGGGGTTTTCAAATGGTTTTCGACTCCTTTCAATTATGTGAATTCTGCACAGAAAATAGGCGTGAAAAGATAGGATTGTATTAGGGAAATGTGAGGAAAAGGTCAGAAGAGCGAAAAACGAACGTCACATAAGTGGGAGGGTTTTGGTTGGATAGCTTCACATCGAATCAGGTCTTGTCATTCTGACGTGGTTCAGGAGTCTATTCTTACTGGGGGGAGGTGAACTGCAAAAGTGCTCCCCTTGCCTAAGGTGCTTTCCACTGATACCTTGCCGCCATGTGCCTGTACGATATGCTTGGCAATGGCTAACCCCAGACCGGTCCCCCCTAATTGCCTGCTCCTCGCTTTGTCTACACGGTAGAACCGCTCACATAGCCGAGGCAGGTGTTTGTTGTCTATGCCGCATCCCTGGTCCCTTACGGCAATGATGACTTCACCCTCCCCTTGAGCAGCCTCCACCTTGACGATATCTCCATCATCACTGTACTTGATGGCGTTGTCGAGGAGGTTCACGACGGCCTGTTCAATCAGAGACGGGTCAACTTCCGCGACTATTGATTCGGCACAGGTAATCTCGATATTTATCTCTTTGTCAGCAGCTTTAATGTGACAGGCCTGTACAGCATTCTGGAGGATTTCAATAATCCGGCTTTCAACCAGTGCAACACTCTCTTTTTCCGAGTCCTGCTCGATCTTGGATAGGTTGAGAAGATCCTCTATGATTGCCTCAAGGCGATCAACATGCTTTTCGATGATCCCTAAGAATCGTTCGGTATCTTCAGGGTTCGTTACGGCGCCGTCACGGAGCGTTTCAACAAAGCCCTTGATGGCAGTAATGGGGGTTTTTATTTCATGAGAGACATTGGAGACAAAATCACGCCGGATGTTTTCGAGCTTTCGGAGACGTGTAACATCGTTCAAAACGATGAGCGCGCCGATTTGCTTCCCTTCTGCATCACGAAGTATGGTGCCGTGACCATTTAGGAGGCCTTCACCATCGGCGGAGAGAGGGATATCCTTTTCAATCGCATTGTGGGCCAATATGGTCTCCCTGACGAATTCGTGAAGAGCAGTGTTGCGGACTACTTCCTGTATGCTCCTCCCCTGGGCGTCAGAGAGGTCGCAGCCTAAGATCCCGGCAGCGGCCTGATTCATGCCGATCACATGCTCTTCCATGTCAAGGGCAATGACCCCTTCGATCATACTCGAAAACATTGCTTCAATTTCGTTTCGCTGACGGATACCCAGTTCTATCCGTTCGCGAAGATCTTCTGCCATCCGGCTCAGTGACCCGCAAAGGGCCTCAATCTCTTCGGATGCACGGACCGATGGCTTGAGCTGGGATTCACCCCGGGCAATGGACTCGGCCCAGCTTCTGATCTGTTCGATAGGACTGGTAATGCGGCGTGATACAAAGAGACTGAGAATTGCGGCAAACAGTGCCATAACCAGCCCCCCGAGCAAAATCTTAACCTGGATGATCTTGAGGGCATCGTCAATGGAGGTTATGGGGATTGAAGTTCTAACCACGGCAATGGTATGGGATTTTCTCTTAAGAGGTACTGCCACGTACACCAGGTCATTATCAAGGGTAATGCTATGTCTTATGGAGGTGCCGCGGTTTCCTTTTATGGCCCTAATGAACTCGGGACGATCGGCGTGATTATCCATTGTCGCGGGATCTTCATGAGAATCACCGACGACTTTACCTGAGGGGAGTATGACGGTTATTCGGGTCAACGCATGCCTACCCGCCTTCTTTGAGATCTGATCTATGGTTTTCGCATCTAAGGGATCAATATATGGTGAGATTTGCTGCTCAAAAAGGATGGCACGCGCTTCAAGATCGGAGGTTGTGTGTTCAATAAAAAAATCCCTTATGGAACTTGAGGCGTACCACGTTACAGCCACAAGAGAGATGAGGGTTATGAGCAAATAGGAAGGGTAAAGTTGCCAGAATAATCGTTTTTTGCCCGGCATAGCGTACTACTCCTTGAATCGATACCCGACTCCTCGAACGGTTTCGATAAACTTGCCGCCAGGCCCCAGCTTTTTTCTGAGTCCGACGATCTGGACATCCACAGAACGGTCAGTGACGAAATAGTCAGTCCCTCGAGCCGCATCGATGATCTGGGAACGGGTGAACACCCATCCCGGTCTTCGCACCAAATAACTCAGGATTCCGAATTCCGTAAAGGTCAGATCTACAGGTTTATTGTCCACCCGGACCTCACGGCGACCCGGATGAATGATTAGATTGTGGATCTTTACCACTTCGGATCCGTCCGCAGGTTCTGTTACGTTTCTTCGAAGCACCGCTTTCACCCTGGCCACTAAGATCCTCGGGCTGAACGGTTTTGTGACATAGTCATCCGCGCCTAACTCCAAGCCTGTCACAACATCTGATTCTTCACCTTTGGCCGTCAACATTATAATCGGGATATTTTGTGTTTCCGGGTCATTCTTGAGGAATTTTGCTACCTCAAGTCCATCCATCCCGGGAAGCATCAGGTCTAACACAACAAGATCAGGGAGTTCTGACCGGGCTATTTCAACGGCTTTCTCTCCGGTTGCGGCGCAAATAACATGGTACCCCTCTTTTAAGAGGTTAAATCTCACGAGTTCCAAGATATCTTCTTCATCATCAACGACAAGTATCTGTTCTTTAGGCATAATCTCTCTCATGTGAAACTGAATAATGCTTCAATCTAATATTGAAATGTTAGCACCCTGTTAGGGTGGTGTAAGGTCTTCGTTAGGGAAATAGCCATTCTCGAACAGGCTCCTAAGGAAAAGGCAAGTTTCCATTTTTTTCAGCCATCTAAAATAACCCTTATCTCTCCTGAACAGGCACCCTTTTCATGCATTATGCACTTGTCGATCTTTGGGTCAATGCTGTAGTTTACTCCTAAGGCTTCAAGCCAGCACTCGATTCTATACATTACCCCGCAACGGTAGTCGTCTATAATTCCAATTTGCTTCATTCCTTTATATGCAAAGCACTCCCCGGTTTCCCACTCCCAGTGAAGAAGACCTTCAGAAGTTGTCCTGATATGGAATTTCTCAAAAACTGAACGGGGCAGTATCAATTCCAGGGCATCAAGCATGAAATCCTTAAGCTCTTCGAAGGCAACGATTTTCTCACCGCAAATCCCTAAAAGCTTTTTGGTCCTTTTCATCTCAATAGGAGCAAGGGATCGTATAGCGGCTCTGTTCAGGATATTCGCCTTTTCGATGCCTAATTGCCGGTAAGTGTGATAAAACCACATACCGTCATGTGTAAGCCACCCCTTACCCAGCAAATCTCCTATTTCTTTCTTTTCGATTTTATCTAATACGTTCATATGCTATCTCCCGAACGAAACCTTCGTCCGATGGAAACTTATTTGCGCGAGCCTTTACCCCCATTTTTTCCACCCAATCCCGACAAATTCGTAAAAAGTCAGAAATAACCCGTTTTCGTCATTCCCGCGAAAGCGGGAATCCAGGGATCCCGTCTTTAGCGAGAGTGACGGCCTTGGAGATTCTTTACATGGACGTCAATCCCGCCTTAGGTGATACTCAATTATTTAACGATCTCTGCATTATTGGAGCGGGAGCGAATCAGGACAGGGGCCAGTTCATCATGCTCCCGCCTTAGTTGAAGCAGTACTATGGCCCCCACAACCATGGCACCTCCGACAACTTGTAGGGGTTCCAGTACCTCACCGAGAAAGAAATAGGCAAAAAACCCGGCTGAGATCGGTTCCAGGGTTGCCGTAATGCTGGCACGGGTCGATCGGATGAAATTTACCCCGATAAAGAAGAGGGCGAAGGGGATCACGGTGCCCGGAACCGAAATGTAAAGCAGCCACCCCCACTGGCTCAGGCTATGGCCGGTCTTCAGATACTGAAAAGGTGGATAAATGATATGCCAGGAGACCGCGGCAAAAAGAAAGGCATAAAAAATAACGGTCCAGGGAGAGTAGCGTTGCATGGCCTTTTCGCCGAACAGTGTATATGCAGCAAAGCAGACAGCCGAAAATAATCCACAAAGGACCCCTACCCGGTTCATTTGAAGGAGGTGAAGGTTATATCCCCCCACCACGAGGTAGCACCCTGCAAGGGAAAGGATAAGGGAGAGCACTTTGGTCTGGGTCAGACGTTCCTTCCAGAAACAGATGGAGAAAAAGGCCACCATGATGGGTGCAAGATACTCAAGAAAGATCGCAGCCGCCACCTGGATCTTGCTGATTGCATAAAAGTAGGCGATTTGATTTAGGGCCATGGCGACCCCGCCTAACAGGAAGAAATAGCCGATGTCTTTGATGCGGATCCTGAAAAGATTTCTGGAATACAGGCTGAAAAAGAGGGCTAACATCAGGGTCGACACAGTGACCCTGACCTGCACCAGCTCAAAGGGCGTAATGCCCCCGGCGAAAAGCGCTTTGCCTGCAACTCCTGATGAGGCCCACATAATGGCGGCTGCCACAACGCATAGATATCCTTTGATAGGGTTTGATGACATAGTTGGTCAGAAGTGCCTAAAGTTTAAAGTGCCTACAGTGAGCTAAAATGCCTAAACTCGTAACCCCTTGAAATTGACTATTGACTATTTACTATTGACAATTGACAATTAAGAACTTGAAATCTGAAACCCGCAACCTGTCGAAGATCCCGTCTTTAGCGGGGAAACTTGTTATTTTATGATCATAGGGGAGGGGTTTGATATAATATGAAACAAAGAAGGATAGCAAGGAATCTGTTGTCAATCTTCTTGATGTCGTTTTATTTTTCTTGCGGGCGACAAGATATCTTAGACGAACGATTAGAGAGAAGCGCCATCGAGCCTGTGAAAATCACTCTATCTGTAGATGCCGGCGGCGATTCCACCAAATGGTATAAGATATGCTGAATCTATTAGGAGATTCTTCAGCTCTTATTGAGCACTTTTTGCGTGTGCTTAACGAAAGAAGCAGATGTGAACGCTTTTTTCCAAAAGGTATCGCCAGCTTTTCGTCTACGTCCGCCGTCCTGTTCCTTTTGGGCCAGCATTGCGATAATTTGAGGGCTTCTCCTGAGCCCTGTCTTATCCTTAATAAGCGATCCAAAAGGGTAAAGCAGGCAGGAGATCTTTGCTTCCCCGGCGGCAGGATTATCCCTCGTTCGGATTTCTATTTCTCAAAGATTCTTCGTTTGCCCCTCTTTCCCTTGGCACGCTGGCCTTACTGGCACAGGTGGCGGGACCTGCGGCAGGGAGAGTCTCGCAGATTGGCGCTCCTTTTTGCCGCCAGCCTCCGGGAAAGTCTTGAGGAAATGCGTCTGAATCCTCTTTTGGTGAAATTCTTAGGTCCCCTGTCTCCTCAAAGGCTTGAGATGTTTCACAGGGTTATTTACCCCATGGCGGGATGGATTATTGGTCAAAAGCGGTTCTTTCCCAACTGGGAGGTTGAAAAAATCGTTTACATCCCGCTGAGAAACCTGCTTAATGCGGATGGTTATGCCTGTTATCGTCTGCAAATGGGACCCCACCGAGATAATAAGGAAAAGGGAATAACGCAGGATTTTCCCTGTTTTCTGCACCAGAACCGGGATGAGAGGGAGGTGCTCTGGGGTGCGACTTACCGCATAATAACGGTCTTTCTTGAACTCGTCTTTGGGTTCATCCCCCCTCCTATGGATACCCTTCCGGTCATTGAAGGGGCCTTGGACGAGGATTATCTCACCGGGGCAGAAGATCGGAACCCGGATAGACCGGTAAAGTGCCTAAAGTGAGCTAAAGTGCCTAAAATGCCTAAAGTTGATATTTGTTTTTCATTCGATGTTCAATGTCGGAGTCTTCGCTTACCTGGATGTTCGATGTTCGACGTTCATCTCTTCCAACCACTGGCTTTCCGTGTATTGTAAAAAATTGCTTGTGCTTTTTTCACAAAACTCAATTGGTAACTGTCTAAATTCCCTGGCATTAATCATTGCAAAGATGATATTATTTGAACAAATAGATGCTAATCAGGATTTCTAAGATAAAATCGCCACTTGCAAAACATATCTTCGGGGTGGGGATCAGGGGGCGCGAAAAGACATTCAACCTGAATGCGCTCATCTACTGCCCGGGCAAAACCTGCAAATTCCCCGCGGTGCATCTCCCTGCATACAAATTCTCCTAAGCCCCTCCTGAGCCTCGCCTCCTGGGTAGGACAGGATCGTACTGAGATGATTACTTCGTTTTCTGATTCTTCTATTTCATAGCCCACAAGGATGCACCAGGGAAAAAGCCTCAACGCCCTTACAAATCCCTTGAGCCCTCTTTCCTGAATATCAAACCTTGGCAGGAGGTCTTTTGCCGCCATGCCGGCCACACGGCTCCAGACCTTTTCATTGATTCGTTCAGCGGTCGGTTGATCAAAGCGTTCGCCCACGTAAATAAACCAGAATGCATCCATCACCCTGTAGTGCCACAGGAGAAATTCAATATATTTCTTAAGTTGAGACTCATCCATTTTCTCAAAGATTTCAAGATCCATATTTCCTCCTATCGTGATAGTTTTGGGACGCAGATAAAGGCAGATATTCAGGATCAATAACCAATCTGCTCCTTTCCCGCAACTCTTCCTCTCCCTTCAACCAAATCGACATTGCTCTTTTTCAGCACTCCTGCGACACCCTGCCGCATGAAGGCAATCAGTTCGTTCTGGCGTTTTGTTCTGTTCTACAGCCATGAATTGCATCCGGGACAGAAGAAATATTGGGGTGAGGTTGCAATGGTTTCATCCAGAAACCGTTCAATACGGAAAAACTTTTCCCAAAATGTTTCTGCCATTGGATTGCACCAGGTCCGGCAGGTTGTTCTTAATTTGTATATTCCATGCATGTCTGAGGGTGGCGAGGGCCACGGCAAAATCCCTTTTTGTGCGCAGGAGATCAGAAACCAAGGCGGGCTTTAGCAAAAGCATCCTGAAGAGATGGAACAGACGGACGTTACCGGCCTGATTGAGGCAATCAAAGATCTCTCTGGGAACTGTATGGGTTGCTACATCACACACAGTGCGGAGGGCAAAAAAAGGAAGGTTTGCTTCATTGGCCGCAAAGGCTACTCCCGCACTTTCCATGTCCGCGGCTAATGCGTTGGTTTTCGTAAAGAGCGCTTGTTTGTTCCTGGCCGAAAGAACCGGTTTTTGAGCTGTAATGATCGCGCCACGATACACGGGGATTTCTCTATTGATGAGTGCCGCATAAACGATTTCGACAAATTTGGAGTTCCCTTCCCAAACCTGTTGGCACGTGTTGTCACTTTCTTGAATTATCGAGTCGGCAAGAACCAAGTCTCCGGGCTCAAGTTTCGGATCTATCCCCCCCGAAACCCCTGAAACGCCTAATGCCACCACACCTTCTGCGATTAGCCACTGTGAGGCCAAAACGGCGTTTTTCATCCCTAAGCCTGAGCGCACAACGACAAGATGAGTTCTGTTATTTAGGCGGGAACGCCGGAACAGGTGTCCCTCGGCGTGCTGCCATCGCCCGCGCCCTATCAAGGCACGTGCCTCGGCAGTAAGCGCTACGACAAGGCCAATGGCCGGATTCATGGTCTGTTTTTTAATGCGGGTAAGGGCAGATCTGCCGGAGATTGAAGGCTCACCTCGTCTTGACGGGTCATTTTTTCCGTACGAAGCCTGCGGTATTCACTTAATGCCCAAAGTGGAAAGAATTGGCTATAGCCGTGGTAACGTAGATAAAAAACCCTGGGGAAACCTGTGCCTGTAAAATCCTCCTCATCCCAGACACCTTGCTGGTTTTGGTTCCCAAGAAGATAGTGAGTGCCCCGTTGGACCGCAGAACTTTCTACTTCACCCACGGCCATAAGCCCTAACAGTGCCCATGCTGTCTGGGATGCGGAACTTTGCCCGTTGCCACCAATAGAAGGGTCAGAGTATGAGCGGCTTGTTTCACCCCAGCCATTGTCTGAATTTTGGCACGATTTTAACCAGTCAACGGCTCTGCGAATGTAGGACTGGGACGTGTCTTCTCCTAAAGCCCCAAGGCCTTTGAGTACGGACCAGGTGCCGTAGATGTAGTTTACACCCCACCGACCGAACCAGGCGCCACAC
>Ga0208648_1001908_pt1 | contig 15487 bp, 18 predicted proteins | sample AntAceMetag02UKL_FD_184772 | JGI IMG/M metagenome (GOLD analysis project Ga0208648, IMG submission 184772) | Saline lake microbial communities from Ace Lake, Antarctica - Antarctic Ace Lake Metagenome 02UKL (SPAdes) (version 2) | ecosystem: Environmental > Aquatic > Non-marine Saline and...
CGCGAGGCCTGCCGCATGGCGGCTGGCGATGAGCCGGACCGCACGGAGCGGATTCTGCGGCTCCTCTCGGAGGAGGCGTCATGAAGGTGATCGAGCCGCATATTCACATGATCGCCCGTACCACACAGGACTATGAACGCATGGCCCGCATGCATACCGTGGCCTGCTGCGAACCTTCGTTCTGGGCGGGATACGACCGCACCTCCGCGTTGGCCTTTCACGATTATTTTACGCACCTGACCACCTTCGAGCCGAAGCGTGCTGCGCAGTATCTCATCGAGCATTACTGCTGGATCTGCCTGAATCCCAAGGAGGCCGAAAATCAGGAACTGGCCCGCGAGGTGCTCGCCTTCATTCCGGAATTTCTGGACAAGCCGAATGTGCTGGGTATCGGGGAGATCGGACTGAACAAGAATACGCGCAACGAGATGAACGTCTTCGAGCGGCAGGTGGAAATGGCCCTTGAGCGGGGGCAACTCATCTGGATTCACACGCCGCACCTTCACGACAAACTCAAGGGAACCCGCATGATGCTTGATTATCTGAAGGGACACGGAGGTGTCGATCCCGAGCGCGTCTGCTTTGATCATTGCGAAGAGCATACGATTCCCATGCTGCGCGACGCCGGATTCTGGACGGCCATGACCATCTATCCCGTTACTAAAAATTCCGCCCAGCGCGTGGTGGACGCCGTCGAGCGCTTCGGGCTTGATCATCAGTTGGTGGATGCCTCGGGCGACTGGGGCCCCTCCGATCCGGGCACCCTGCACGATGCCCTTTTCGAGATGCGTCGGCGCGGTCACACCGAAGAACATGTCGAAACGGTGTTTTACAACAATCCCTGCTATTTTCTCGGTCAATCGCCGCACTTCAAACCGCGCCCAACGCGCCCGAAAGAGGCGGCGTGGAATACGGTTGCCGGGGAGCGCTTGTGAAGGCGGCACTGGTGGCCTATGAAGATCAAACCGCGCCGATGGAATGCCCTTACGGTCACACCACGCGGATTGTGACCGGCGGTGCGGGCGGCGTGGCCAACGTGCATGTGGTGGAAGTCACCGAAGGGCGTCCTCATGTTCATGAGGGCTACGATGAAGTGTATTACGTTCTTTCGGGTACGGGGGAGCTGGAGCTGGACGGAATGCGGCATCCGCTTCGTCCCGGCGCGGTGGTTGTGATCCCCGCCGGAATGCCGCACGCCCTTGAGTCGGATTCGGAGACGCCCCTGAAATTTGTCATCTTCGGTACGCCGCCTGTCCCGCTCGATGATTCGCGTGCCGTCCCGCGAGCTGTATAGGGAGGGCCCGTGTCCCCATGGGCCGTGCGGAGAGTGAGCGCGGAGAGCAGGAGAAATAAGGACTGATTTGGGGAAAAATAAAAGGACGTTGGAGACAACGTCCCTCCCGGCCCCCACCTGCTGGAGGGCACGCGGCTCGCGTGCCTTGCGCGTCAGAACCAGATGCCCATTGTTTTGCGAACCCATTCCCCGGGCGTCTCCACCGTACGATCTCACACACCGTAAGGCGTCGGAGCCCGACGCCGTCCAGATGAGAAAGCGAAGGATTTACCGGGTGATGCAGACGCCACCTTCAGGGGTGACGATGAAGGTGTTTTCCGTGCCGACCATGCCCTGGTCGGGTATCCAGGCCTTGGGTTCGAGGGCCATGACCATGTTGGCTTCGAGCGGTTCATCAAAGCCTTTGGCTATCACGGGATATTCATCAATTTCCAGGCCGACTCCGTGGCCGAGAAAACGTACTTGCTCGGCGCCGGAACCCATGAATCCGGAGAGAAAGTCCGGCTCCAGATCCGCTAGGATTTCTTCATAGATGACCGAAGGGATCTGGCCGGGCCGCAGACGCTCGGCAGCAAGACGCTCAATTTCGAGGCAGGTTCGATGTGCCCTTTCGGCTTCGGGTGAGAAGGCCCCCTGAAAGACGAGCGTGACGGTTTTGTCGGAGTGATAGCCCTGTATGTTGCATCCGGTATCGACGGAGATAATGTCGCCGGGGCGCAGGAAGCGGTCGGGGCTTCCGAAGAAGGGTGCCGAAGGGCCGATGCCGCGCACGCCGCCGGGACTGGTAAAGGGATTGCCGTAGAGGGCGCTCTCGCCGAAACAGACTTGGCCAAGCATCAGTTCGGAATTAAAGGCGTGTACGCGTGAAATGGCGTGATGTCCGCGCTGGAGCAGGGCGTGAAAGATGTCGGCGGCGAGTTCCGCCTCGCTCATGCCCTCACGCAGCAGCGGGGGAAGGTCGTCCTCCAGCACGGCTCGATGAATGGCACCAGCCTGTCGAAGCAGATTCAACTCGAAGTCGCTTTTCACGGAGCGTACGGCGGCGATCGAACCATCAATCGACTCGGTTCTGGCGAATCCGAACGCCTTGTTGAATCGTGCATAGAGAGACAACGGGACGGTGTCCATTTCGAGCAGAATGGTGTCGCCATACGAGGCGGCATCGCCCGCGGCATCGCGAAACGAAGACATGGGCCGAATGTCGGGGAAGGCGGACTCTGAGCAGGCGCGGGAGTGACTGCGTTTGACCCAGAAGACGGCCTCGCCGTCGCGCGGGATCAGGAGGATTCCGTTCTGCATGGTTCCAGTGAGATAATACAGATTGACGCGCCCGAGGAAGGTGGCACAGTGCCACTCGGGGTGGTCGAGGTCCAGGCGCACGCGCAGGCGACTCAATCGATGGCTTAATTCTTCTTTATGTACGAGGGTGTTTAAGGTATTCATGCCGCTCAGCATAACGCAAGAGAGCGAAAAAAAAAGTTCCAACGATTGGAAAAGTGCCCTGAGGGCATCTTTTTACTTTTCCAATGGTTGGAAAAATTTAAATTTGAATGGAATAAGGTATTGAAGAAGCTTTCATGGTCATACGGCGGGTTGTTCGGGGTGTCGTTGCTGGCGGCGTTGCTGCTGAGTTCCGGCAGTGTGCTGTTTGGGAATTTGAATCAGGACGAGGGGTGGTATCTGTACGCGGCGGGGATGATGGCCCGGGGATTCGAGCCGTATCGTGATTTTGCTTTTACACAGGGGCCCATGCTGCCGCGCGTATATGCTTTGTTTTATGACGTGGTTCAGGCGCAGGGGGTGCTGGGTGCGCGGGTACTGACGGCACTGCTGGGGCTGGCGGCGTGCGGTTTGGCCTCGGGGCTGGCGGCACGTTTGGCTTTGCCGGGTTGGAAACGGTTCGCGGGGTTGGCAACGTTCATGCTGTTGGGGCTGAATGCGTATCACGCCTATTTTTCTGCCATCGTCAAAACGTATTCGCTTTGTAGCGTGTTTTTGCTTGGGGGCTTGCTGCTGATCGCATGGACGGATGGTGCGCGGCGCCTGCGCGATTCGGTGCTGTGCGTTGCGGGAGGATTGCTGCTGGCGTTGGCGACTGGGACGCGGCTTTCGGCGGGCGCGGCGCTGGGTGCTGCGGGGATTTATCTGCTGGTGCGTGATCGGTCGAGCGTGGCACGCTGGGTGTCGTTGGGCGTGGGCGGTTTGGTGGGGCTGGCGTGGGTGTTTGGACGCGGTCTGTTGCAGGCGCCGGAGGCTCTGCGTTTCGGTTTGCTGGATTATCATTCTCTGCGTGAGGCGCCGGGATTAGCGCAGACGTTGATTTTGAAGGCGGGATTTCTTTCGCGTCTGGTGCAGGGCTATTATCCGGCGGCGGTGCTGACGGCGCTTCTTGTGATCGTTTGGTTGGTCTTGGGAAAAGGGCGGGGGGCCTCCATCGGAAAGCGTGTTGGCACGGGGGTGCTCTGGTCGGCTGGTCTGGCGATGACGGCGGTACATTTGGCGGCGCCGTTTCCGTATGATGATTATCAGGTGATGGTCATGCCGGTGTTGACGGGTGCGGTGGTGTGTTCGCTGGCTGGCCTGTTGGTGGATTCGTCATTTTGGACACCGGTGCGGCGCGTGTGGTTGCTGCTTGCGTTGGGCTTCGCCTGCGTGTTGTCGGCTGGTTCTTCGCCGGTGCTGCAGGACTGGATGGTGATTGGGCGCGATCGGATTTGGTGGCGTATGAAGGATCGACCCGACGTGCTTAAGCTGCGCGATGCGGGGCGCGAATTGAAGGTGAGGCTGGGGGATGATCGCCTGCTGCTTACGCAGGATACGTATCTGGCCGTGGAGGCGGATGCGATGGTGCCACACGGCATGGAGATGGGTCCATTTTGCTATTATCCGGGGTTTACCTCGTCGGAGGCGGCATCGGCAGGCGGCGTGTTGAATCGAGAAGCGTTGCTGGATATCTTGCGTAGTGCCGAGGCGGAGTTTGCGGCGTTCAGTGGCTATGGGCTGGCCATTCGGAGCCCGGAAGTCACGGAATTGACCCCGGCGGAGCAGGCGGAACTGCGCGGCGCTCTTGAAGAGGCTTATGAACCGGTGCGAACCGTGTCCGACTTCGGGCAGGGTCATACCCCGCTCACGATTTATCAACGCAAATCCTCCGTCGCGCCTCTGGAAAAGCAGCCATGAAAATTTCCATCATTTCTCCGGCGCACAATGAGGCGGAACGCATCAGACCGTTTCTGGATTCCTACTGTTCGTATTTTGCCGAAAAGCAAACGGCGGTGCGCGATGTGGAAATCATCGTGGTGGTGAATCATTCGACGGATGCGACCGAAAGCATCGTGCGCGACTACATGCAGACGTATCCGTTTCTCAAGCTGATGGTAGAAGAAGGCAAGGTGGGGAAGGGCGGTGCGCTGCTGCTTGGATTTGATCAGGCCGATGGCGATTGGATTGGGTTTGTGGATGCCGATGGCGCCACACCACCGGATGCCTTCATGGATTTGATTCAGCACCTGGATAGGGCCGAGGTGATCATCGCCTCGCGCTGGATGCCGGGGGCCGATGTGCAGCCGCCGCAGCCGCTGAGCCGCCGCGTGGCGTCGCGTATTTTTAACACAATGGTTCGGTGGATGTTCGGCTTTAAAATCAGCGATACGCAGTGCGGTGCGAAGTTGATGAAGGGCGACGCGCTGAGGAAGGTCCGTCCGGATGTGGGAATTACGCAATGGGCGTTTGATGTGGATTTGCTGTATCAATTCAAGCGGCACGGATTTCGCATTGAGGAGTATCCGACGCGCTGGCACGATGTGAGCGGATCGAAGGTGGATGTGGTTCGGGCCTCGCTTGAAATGACGGTGGCGCTGGTGCGTCTGCGTCTGATTTATTCACCGTTTCGTTTTATTGTGAAGTTGTATGATCTGACGCTCGGGCATTGGCTCAAGCGGCATTGATGGAGTGCATTTTACTCATGGACGAAGAAGAAAAACAAAAAATCCGAGAGGCCCGCGAGCGGGAGGAACTCGAGCGATTTCAAGTGCGAGTGAAAGAGCGGGAGGCGGAACTGGGTGCCGTGAAGCGGCGTTATGGCACCAGTCGCAATGTGAACAACCGGAGAAACCTGCTTTGGCTGATTTTCGCCTTGCTGCTGTCGGGCGGTGCCTGGGCCGTGTCGCGCTTTCTGGCGTCGGACTTATTCCGGCTGATGACCGGGGTGGGAGAGTAGATGCGGCTCGCCTTTCAAGCCAATGAAAATCTTTCCGACCAGGACAGCGAGGTGCGGGCCGATAAAGACCGCTCGACTTCCCTGATCCGCGAGAGCGTCTTTCTTACCATCATCATGGGCGCGGCCAATCTGGCCAATGTGATCTTCCAGATTCTGATGGGGCGTTGGCTGACGGCATCCGATTACGGGGTCCTGATGGCTATGATCGGTATCCTCTATATTCTGAATGTACCAGCGGATTCCTTTCGTACGGTGATGGCCTATTTTGCGGCACGGGAGACCACGGGAAACGGGCGGTCATGCGAGGTGGCGATCGGACTCTACCGGCAGGTGATGCGTCGGCTCCTGGTGGTCTCGGGGATTATCCTGCTGGTAATGACGTGCAGTGCGCCGTGGCTGATCGGGGTGTTTCATCTGGAAGGCCCGGGGCCGCTCTACGCCGCGATGCTGGTGTGTGTTTCGACGCTGGCGATGACGACCTTTCAGGGGGTGTTGCAGGGGACGGAGCGTTTTGGCTGGTACGGCGTGTCGATGAACTGCTGGTTCTGGGGTCGGCTGCTCTTTGCGGCGCTGCTGGTGTATGCCGGTTTTCGGGCGACGGGTGCGCTGGCCGGGATGACGCTGGGCGCACTGGCGGGAGTGATTATTCCGCGCCTGCTTTTGCATCGGGAGCTGTTCGCCGGCCGTGTTGCAACGCCATCAAGCGGCACGATGCGTCCGCTTTATCGTTACATTGCCAAAGTGACTCTGGCTTATGCGCTCTTCATGATCCTGGCCAACATGGATGTGCTGGCGGTGAAGCATTGGTTTCCGCCGGAGGTTGCTGGAGAATTTTCGCGGGGGGCGATGCTGGCGCATCTGATTTGGCTGATGCCGTTTCCGGTGGTGATGGCGATGTTCCCCAAGCTGGTGGCGGCGAGAAACGATCAGGTAGTGCGGAGGCGCCTGCTGGTCAAGGGGATTGCCGTAGGCGCGGGGACTTCTCTTCTGCTGGCGGCGGTACTGCTGGTCTTCAGCCCGTATATCTTCCACATTCTTTTCGGATCATCGTCGAATGAGATGATTGGACACATGCCGGTTTTTCTTTCAGCCATGCTGCCGGTCTCGTTTCTTTTTGTGTTGTTGAATTATGAGTTGGCACTGAACAAGCGGGCCTTTCTCGGGCCGCTGATGCTGGGCAACCTGCTGCTGATTGGCGCGCTGTGCGTTCGGCACGGCTCGATCGAACAAATTTTGGAAACCCTGCTGATCGGATGCTGGCTTTTATTTGCCGCGCAGATGCTGTTTTTCCTCATTCGCTACCGGATGGGCGGCAAGCGAAACGCCGCCGGATAACATCGGAAAGGAACAACCCCTATGCACAGAAAATCCCTGCTCGATCAAGTAGCCGACTATCGAATGCGCTATCCGGAAGAATGCGCCTGTATTGATGCCTTTGAAAAATTTGTCGCAGAGCATCCCGATTGTTTTGAGCGGTCCCTTGCTATCGGTCACGTGACGGGATCGGCGTGGGTGGTGAATCGAGACGGCACGCATACCCTGCTCACCCATCACCGCAAACTTAATCGCTGGCTACAGCCCGGAGGACATGCCGATGGAAATCCAAGCGTCATGGAAACGGCGCAGCGGGAAGCACGCGAGGAAACCGGCATTGAATCCATTGTTCCCGTGACCAACGAAATCTTTGACCTGGACATTCATCGGATTCCGGCGCGTGGGGAGGAAGCCGCTCACGATCATTATGATGTGCGCTTCGCCGTACGAACCACGGACTTGGAGGAGTTCACGGTGAGCGGAGAATCCCATGCTCTTTGCTGGCAGCCGATTGATCGCCTGAAAGAAAAGACGGACGAAGAAAGTATGCACCGCATGCAACGAAAATGGCGGATGCGGAAGTGATTCCTTAAAAGCCTTGACTCCGAAATATCTCTGGCCTACTATCCAATCAGTAATAAATACTATTAAATAATAATTATGAAGAAGACTAGCGCATCCATTAAAGCCGCCTTTCTTGAGCGGTGTCGCGAGGCAGGCCTGAAAGCCACGCCACAGCGGTTGGCTATTTATGCGGAACTGACGGCCAGCCAGGGACACCCGGACGCCGAAACGGTGTATTTCCGTGTGCGGCGCGGTATCCCCTCGATTTCTTTTGATACAGTGTATCGGACTCTGCGAGCGTTCACGGAACACGGGATGATCACCCGGTTGAGCACGGCAACCGACCGTGCGCGCTTTGATCCCGTTATGAGCCCGCATCATCATTTTGTGTGTGAACAGTGCGGGGGAATCGTGGACTTTCACAGTGAAGAGAACGGGTTGGATCGTTTACCGAAGGAGGTGTCGGAAATTGGACACCCGAAGTCGGTTCATGTAGAGATTCGCGGGATATGTCAGTCATGCGCGAACAGGAAAAAACCAAAAACAAAAGGAGCACGGAGTAATGAGTGAACAGGAAGTCAGAAACATGCCTTTGATAGGCGATAAGGCCCCGGAATTTAAAGCGGTATCAACCCAGGGAGAAATCAACTTCCCAAAGGATTACGAGGGAAGTTGGGTGGTCTTCTTTTCGCATCCGGCTGATTTTACCCCAGTCTGTACGACGGAATTTATGACCTTCGCCACCATGCAGGAAGACTTTGCCAAGCGAAACTGCAAGCTGCTGGGTCTTTCGATCGACAGCATTTATGCGCACATTGCTTGGCTTCGTACGATCAAGGAAAAGATTGAGTACAAGGGCATGAAAGACGTGGAAGTCACCTTCCCGCTGATTGAAGACCTGAAAATGAACGTGGCCAAGGCTTTTGGGATGTTGCAGCCGGGTGCCAGCAGTACGCAGGCGGTGCGTGCGGTGTTTATGGTAGACCCGAAGAGTATCGTTCGCGCCATCCTGTATTACCCGCTCTCTAATGGGCGAAATATGGATGAAGTAATGCGTCTTTTGATAGCCATGCAGACGTCGGATGAATACGGGATCGCGACGCCGGCGAATTGGCGTCCGGGGGATGACGTGATCGTGCCGCCTCCTGGGTCGTGCGGAGTCGCGAAAGACCGCACCACCACGCCGGACCCGGATGTGAAATGTCTGGACTGGTTTATGTGCCTGAAAAAATCGCCGATCAAGAGCTAGCAGAATGACGGGCTTTAGGCCCGCCATCCTGCTAGTGAACAACAGCGGGTACGCTGTTGTGGAATATCCTGTTGCAGAATAGTGGCTGGGAAGTGTGAGAGCCTTCCGGAGACAGCAAAGAATAAAATATAGGAAGGGGTGGTAGTCCGCCCCTTCCTTTTTTAATTTTTGTTTGAAATCCCAAAATAAAAATTAAACCTTTTGCGGGGTGGTGCGTACTCTACTGCTAGGTTATGAACTTAAAGACACTACATGATCAGCTAAGCATACGCCTCTTCCTGCAGACCCTGCAGGACCAATACGCGGAGGCGTTCACGAATCATGATCTGGAAACCATGACCGAATCCAGCGGTGCTCTCAGCATCGCCTATTCCAGCCTCGGAAATCATGCCCTGGCCCGCAAATGGGCCGATGCTTTCTGGGAAGCCTGGCACCAGAAATAAGCCTTTTTCGGCTACGGCTCGCGAGCCGTATAAACTCTGATCCTGCGCAAAAACTCCTGCAAAGGGTTCCACTTATCATTTGCGGTGCGGGCGGTGGTGCGCTATGAATGCTTTTCGTATTTTTGACGATGGATGCTGGGCATGCCGGTGAGGAACCGGCGGATGTGGTTTGCTCTATGATTGGAATTGTTGATTACGGGATGGGAAACCTGGGAAGCGTGGAAAATGCGTGCCGTTTTTTGAAGCGGGACGCCCGAGTGGTTTCGTCGCCGGATGCGGTGCAGGATTGTACGGCGTTGATTCTTCCGGGGGTGGGGGCGTTCGGCGACTGCATGAAGAATTTGCGGCAGCGAGGTTTCGCGGAACGACTGGTGGATTGGATGGACTCGGGGCGTTGGCTACTGGGCATATGCCTTGGATTGCAGGTGCTTTTTGAAGAGAGCGAGGAGTCGCCGGGCGTTGCGGGGCTGGGGGTGTTGCCGGGGCGGGTGCGCCTTTTTCAGTTGTCGCCGGAATTCAAGGTGCCGCAAATCGGCTGGAATCAGGTGAAGCAGATGAAGCCGGATTGCCCGCTGTTTGACGGTGTTGAGGACGAGTCGCATTTTTATTTTGTGCACAGTTATTATGCGGCGCCGTCGGAGGACGCGGTGACGGCTGGGACCACAGATTTCGGCGGGGCATATACCTCGGCGGTGTGGCGTGACGGGCTGATGGCGGTTCAGTTCCATCCTGAAAAGAGCCATCGCGTAGGACTGAAGATGCTGGATAATTTCTGTGCAGCGGCGGAAAAACACGCGGATGCGTGCGGCGTGGTTGAATGAGGTCGCGTCAATCGCGGCGGATGGGAGAAGGGATGAGGGATGGCATGATGATACTACCGGCGATTGATATGAAGGGCGGGCGGTGCGTACGCCTAAAACAGGGGCGCGCGGAGGATGAGACCGTGTATTCGGATGATCCGGTGGCGATGGCGCACCGCTGGGAGGATTCGGGCGCGGAATATCTGCACTTGGTGGATTTGGATGGTGCCTTTCAGGGCGCGCCGGCCCATGCGGAGGTCGTGTTGCGTATTGCGAAGGAATTGAGGATTCCGGTAGAGATTGGCGGCGGGATTCGGACGGAAGAGCAGATGGACCGCTATCTGGATGGCGGAGTGGACCGGGTGATTCTCGGTACGCGGGCGTGTGAATCCGAGGACGCGCTGCAGCGCCTGGTGGATCGGTTTGGTGCCGGCGTGGCGGTGGGGATTGACGCCCGCGACGGCTTTGTGCAGGTGAAGGGTTGGACGGAAACTACCGCGCTTACAGCCCTTGACCTCGCGAAGCGCATGGAGCGGCTCGGCGTAAAAACAATTATCTATACCGATACGGCCCGCGACGGCATGATGCGCGGCGTGAATGCGGAGGCGATGGCGGCCATGTGCGATGCGGTGGGCTGTTCGGTGGTGGCCTCGGGCGGTGTGACGACGGCGGAGGACGTGCGCGCGTTGGCGGCACTCGGGCGAAAAAATCTGTCCGGCGTAATCGTCGGCAAGGCGCTGTATGAAGGTACGGTGACCATGAAGGAGCTGTTGTGCATCTGACGTATTCTGAAACAACTTTGTCGAGCGGCATTCGCGTGGTGACCAGTCATATTCCCTATGTGGACAGTGCGGCGGTCGGCTTTTGGGTTGGCGTGGGCGGACGCTATGAATCGAAAAGAATGTCCGGCGTGAGTCACTTCATTGAGCATTTGCTTTTTAAGGGAACGAAGACGCGGTCGGCGCGTGAAATTTCGGAGGCGATCGAGGGACGTGGCGGCTATTTCAATGCGTTCACGCAGGAGGATGCCACCTGTTATTACGCCCGCATCAGCGCAGAGCATGTGTTTCGCGTGATGGATATTCTGGCGGATATGTATGTGAATCCCCGATTTGATGGAGGGGATATTGATAAAGAGCGGCGCGTGATTCTGGAAGAGATCATGATGTATCGGGATCAGCCCCATCAGTTGGCTCAAGAAGACCTCAGTGATCTGTTGTGGTCGAATCATCCACTGGGCCGCACGCTGATTGGTACGCCCGCTACGGTGATGCGCATGACGCGCGAGGAAATTCTGGGGTATAAATTGAAAAAGTACCGTCCGTGCAACACGGTGGTGGCGGTGGCGGGCAAGGTGGATCATGATGCCTGCTGCGCGTATCTCGAAAAGGCGTTGGATGTGCCGCGCGGATCGGCACCGAAGTATCTTCGGGCGGATCGAAGCACCGAGCAGCGGGATGTTTCGGTGCGGAAGAAGCCGATCGAGCAGGCCCATCTGGCGATGGGACTTCGTCTTTTCGGGCGGAAAGATCCGCGCCGCTATCCGCTGAAACTGTTGAGCGTCATTCTGGGTGAAAACATGAGTTCACGTCTCTTTCAGGTGGTTCGGGAACGGCATGGTATGGCCTATTCGGTGCACAGCGGAGTGCATCTCTATGAAGATACCGGGGCGCTGCTGATTACGGCCGGTCTGGATCGTACGCGCTGTGCGCCCGCAATGAAACTGATTCTGCGCGAGTTGCATCGGCTGGCCGAGAAGAAGGTGTCGGCCCGCGAGCTGAAGATGGCCAAGGATTATGCGGGCGGCCAGCTTCGGATCGGACTCGAGGGGACCTCGAATCAGATGATCTGGGTGGGTGAGCATCTGCTGACCTTCGGGAATGTCCGCCAGCCTCAGACCATTATCGATCGACTGGATGCGGTGACGGCGGAGGACATTGCGAATCTGGCCGGGCAGGTGTTGAAGAACAAGCGCCTGAGCGCGGCACTGCTGCTTCCCGAGGAAAGTCGGGAGACGACCGAGCAGGTGCGTGAATTGATTCACGGCTGAGGGCGATGCCTCATTTCTCCCGCAACGGCATGCGTTCGTCTGCGGATTGAAACACGTACAGCAATCCGCCGAACAGGCTCCAGAAAAGGCCACCGAAATAGACCAGCAGCGATAGCGGGATGGTGCGGTAGGTGGCCACGCCGAGGGTTTTGAAAAATTCCGCGAAGAGTCCTTCGCGCACGCCCAGCGCGCCGGGCGTGATGGGTATGGCCGTCAGCACGGTGATGATCGGAAAGAGTGTGAAATAGTATCCGATCGGCAGGGCAATCATCAGGCTTCGCGCAAAGCAAACGCAAGCGAGCGTGAGTAGAATCAGATTCAGCATTGAATAGATCAGGCAGACCAGCAGGACCGCTGGATGGGCCCTGTAATAATAGGCCACCTCATAGACCTTCCGCAGCATCGGCCCGAAACGGGATTTTTCCAATCGTTGGAAAAACGGATAGACGGAAAAGAGGTTGCGCCGCAGCGCCAGAATCAGCAGCAGTGCCGCGCAGAAGGCACTGGCCAGCATCATGCCGCCGCAGGCGGTCAGCAGCGTATGTTCAAAAAAGAGACGCAGATGAACCAAGATCATGAAGACGCCGAAAAACAGCGTGGTGAGCAGGCCGATTGCCCGGTCCACCAAGACAGTAGAGGCGGCACGGGTTTTCTCCTGATTGCACAGGCGTGCGGCGTACCACGCACGTACCACATCCCCGCCGCAGCCGCCCGGTAGGAAGGAATTAAAAAACTGACCGATAAAGAAGAGGCGGAACACGGTGCGCATCGGCAGGTGAAATTGTTGAGTGCGCAGAATGAGATGCCAGCGGGCGCATCCCGCCAGCAGGCCGACAAAGGTTGCAGCAAGCCCGGCCAGCCACCACGGCCACTGTCGAAACCCCTCGATAAGCACCTCCTGAAGGGTGCGGAGAGGGAGGCGATAAAGCAGCCAAGCGAAGATGACCGCGGCCAGCAGAATGCGCAGCAGTTGAAAGGAGATCTGTCTTCGGGAGGACTTATTCATCGCGGCAGGTTTGCAACAGATACGCGTAGATGTCGCGCAGGGTTTTTTCGATGGGAATTTCGGGGAACCAGCCGATTTCTCGGCGTATGCGTGAGGTGTCGAGGGTGGGGAGGCAATCGGTGGGGCGGTAGCGGGCCGGGTCCACTTCGATTTCCGGGTGTACGCCGGCGATGTCGCAGAGGGCATCGAGTACGAAACGGATGCGTTGCGGGGAACCCGATGCAATGTTGTAGGCCTGCCCCGGAACGCCTTTTTCCAGCAGCATGAGATAGGCCCGTGTTACGTCGCGCACATCCGTGAAGTTGCGCATGTTTTCCAGATTACCCACGAGCATTCGCGGGCTTTTTTTGTCGAGCGAGATTTCCGCGAGTTGTCGGGCAAAGGCGGCGGTGACGAAGAGGTCGGATTGTCCTGGGCCGGTATGGTTATCCGGGCGGGCGCAGAGGACGGGTTGTTTGTAGTGTTCGGAGCAGACCAGGGCGTGGCGGTCGGCGGCCTGCTTGGCGATGGCGTAGGGATTAGCCGGGAGCATGAGGTCGTCCTCGCGCATGGGCAACTCCGCCTGGTAGCGCCCGTAAATCTCTCCGGAACTGACCATGATGACTCGCGCTTTGGGCCGGATTTTCCGAAAGGTTTCGAGGAGATTCACCGTGCCTATCAGATTGACCTGATACACCAACTGGGGATTCTGCCAGCCGATGGGTACAAAGGCAATGCCGCCCAGGTGAATGCAGCCGTCTGGTTGTGACTCGGCGATCACCCGTTCCAGGCATTGGATGTCGCACACGTCCCCCGCATAGGTCGGGGCGGTGGTTGGTTCTGGTGGCGGGTTCAGATCGAAGAGAATGGGGGCGTGGCCGCGCTGTTGCAGGAGTTGCACCATGTGCCGTCCGACAAAACCATTGGCGCCGGTGACTAGAATTTTCATACTTTCACACTTTCGTTTGCATGTGGGGCGGGGCCTTCTGTCCAGGCCCGCTTAATGATGTCGAAACCGGTGAGCACATCCGCCTGGGAGACGTAGGGACTCGGCTCGAGCACGCGGAAGATTTCTAGTGTGCCGAAAGGACGGAAGTGCGTGAAGTCGATGGCCCCTTTTGGCGGCATGACATGATCTCCGGTGGGGGGGATGACATCATGAATATGCATGCCGATCAGCCAGGGCTGGAGTCGTTCGAGCCAGCGCTCATGATTGATCAGTCCGAGGTTTTGTCGAACCTGTCCGTGACCCATGTCGTGCCAGTAGCCCAGCCGGGGTGAATTGAACTGTTCGAGGATGCGGGTCAGTTCCATTTCGGTGGGTATGGATTCCCACGAGGGCAGGTTTTCGATACCGAGGCGTATCTGGCACTCCTCCAGAATGGGCAGAATCTGTTCCAGGCTTCGCTGGAGATGCTCAAGTTGGACCGGAACTTTCCGTTCGCGTTGAATCTGCATTTTCATTTTCAGGCGTTCATATTTTGCGGTGAAGAGTTTGCCGGCCCGGTGCAGGTCGATCAGGCGGGGGGTATAGCGCCGCATTTTGACGTTGCCAGAGTGCAGGACCACGGCCTGCGCACCGATTCCGGCGGCAAATCGAATCGTTTGGATGGTATGGGTGAGGGCCAGACTGCGGACCCCGTCGCGCAGGTCCGAAAGAGTCCACAGTTCAGGATGCCCACGCATCACGCCCGCCGGGATCGGACAGAAATTATGTACGGTATCCACGAGTCCCGGATGCCGCTCGACCATGGACTGAACGCCGGGTACCAAGTCCTGTCGCAGATCATAGCCCAGTTCCAGGCGGTCAAAGCCCATATCCAGGATTTCCTGAACCAGAGCTTCGCCATCGGCATGGCGATGGGCGTTCCATCGGGTGGAGAGTGCAAACTTCATAATCAGGGGTGATAATAGAAAACTCTCCCGGTTTGGGGGAGAGTTTTCTTTCATGAATCACCATTCATTTGCCTAAGGCGGAGTCGCCTGCGGCATCGAACTATAGGCGCGTACGAGCGCGAGCCTGCTTGCGGCGCTTCTTCTCGCTTGGCTTTTCGTAATGACGATGCGAACGCATTTCCCGCATCACGCCTTCTTTATCAAGTTTCTTTTTCAAGCGGCGAAGCGCTTTTTCCACGGATTCGCCTTTTCGGACTTTGACTTCTACCATGATTCTGGATTCACCCCCTCAAACAGTTGGTGGTTCAGTAAAACAGGTGCGGAAGATAGAAGAAAATGGAGAGGCTGTCAATTTGAAGGCGCATTTATTTACAGTAGGGATACCGCTTGTCATTTGGAGGGGGAGGCGGTAGCATCTGAATTCATTCAGATGGAGAGTCTGTATTAGATCGTGTATCCAGTGGTTACTGTTATTGCGCCGTGTGAAGGAGAGCATTATGAATTCATTGAAAAAGCAGGCGAAAAGAGTCATAGACAATAGGCGCTTGTCGAATGGACAAGCTTTTTACGGAAGCTTTGTTGATAACCCGTAGTAGCAGTTGTTCTTGTCAACTGACTATTACACATCATGAGGGCAATACTATGAGTGACCAGTTTGATCAATGGGCAAAAT
>Ga0208648_1001911_pt1 | contig 15483 bp, 14 predicted proteins | sample AntAceMetag02UKL_FD_184772 | JGI IMG/M metagenome (GOLD analysis project Ga0208648, IMG submission 184772) | Saline lake microbial communities from Ace Lake, Antarctica - Antarctic Ace Lake Metagenome 02UKL (SPAdes) (version 2) | ecosystem: Environmental > Aquatic > Non-marine Saline and...
GATTTGCACTCCTGGATCAACACTGTCGCCGCCACCTTCCGGATTATCATCTTCATGATAAGGACCGCTTGGATCTCCCCAATAGTTATTACGAGCATCGAAAACAGCATTGTTGGCTATCCCTGCCGCTACTCCATCATTATTGATAAAATCATTGTTATAAAACTCAAATGTCGTGTTATTACCAGGTAAAACAGCGCCTAAGTAATGATCACCGAATTCATAGGCGGGATGGTTATTTACAAAGAGATTATCATGCCCTTCAACGAACGGAAGTGTTCCCGTAAGCCCAAATAGCGCTGAACCTATAGGGGATCTATTGTTTGAAATAATATTGTGATGAAAATAAAGACTATCGCCGGTATATAATGCTCCACCATACGCAGCGGCGACATTTGCAATGAACGTATTATTGCTGATTTCTACAGAACCGGAAAAAGATACAACATAAACACCACCACCGATACCCCTCCACATTCGGTACGGCTGATCCCAACTGCTCGCGGAGTTATTCTCAAATAGATTCCCTCTAATAATAATGTTATCCCCTGATACTGATAAACCACCAGCCATTCTTCCAGCATGATTGCCACGAAAAATGTTGTTCTCTACTAACAAAGACGTTACATTTACAGCGTCTATTCCACCTCCATAAGAAGCTGTTGAGTTATCGATAAACACATTATTTACAATATTAGCAGTAGATCCATTAATCTGAAGTCCTCCAGCAAGACCACCGGAAGAATTTTGAATAAATACATTGTTTTCTACATCAAAATTCGAGTTGTTAGTAATCGAAATCCCACCAAAATGGTTTGCCGCTGTATTATTTCCGACCCGATTATCTCTGATCCATCCCCGGCAATTATTAATTTTAGCTGCGGCTCGACGGAAGGCATAATTATGACTGAAAATATTATTCGATAAAAAGACTTCTGAGCCTACTGCATAAAGAGCCCCGCCTTCCCAAATACTGCGATTGTATAAGAGCATGCAATGATCAATCAGGAGAATAGTATTTTCCGCACTTACAGCAGAACCCGTATCTTGTTGTGCTGCATATCCATAAGTAAAAGTCAATCCTATGATTTTTACGGTATCTTCACCAGTGGATTCGATAGAAACAGGTCTAAACAAACTGTCACCGGAAAGTATTGTTGAACTGATACTTGTCGTATCATCATCAAGTAAGAATTCGCTCGCAAGCGTTATACCGTGTCCCTCAATAAGAAGCTCTTCTTCGTATTGATCTTCATAGATGAGAACAGTATCCCCGGAAAGCGAAGCATCGATTGCTGACTGAATTGTCTCAAAATCGTCAGGTACGTAGATTATGTCAGGATAAGCGAGTGATGAACAGGTTAAAAATAAAACAAATATTGATATACATCTAATAATCTCAATCAAGAATGTTCTCGCACTCATAGAAGAACCTCTCAAAGCACTGTTTTATTGACAATTAGTCGAGTGTCCCAGATTTACACAATGCAGTTATTATTGCAGATATCACAACCAATCCAAATTATTAATCTGACTATACTATAAAAACGGCACAGAAAGATAACCCAGACTGTGAAGAGTCAGCTTTTCATTCATTTTAACTATTGAATAGATGCACCCAATTATTTTCTCAATATAATTGCCATGATCTCTTCAATATGGACAAACAAAATCAAAATGGGCTTCTTCTTGATCGCCACCTGAATTTGCATGATGCATTGTTATAACATTCCATGCAGGCCAGTCATAAGTATCGGTGTCAGTGTAGCCATTTAGATCGTCAACCCTTGTATTATACATGGGTACAAAACCAAATTTTATCTCAAAATCAACCACAATGCCGTCGTCAATCAGTTCGCTGGTATCAATAGAAATTTTCCAGCTATACTCACCCTGTGGACCGGGATAACCATTACTAACAGGTCCGTCTACTATGGTTAGAGATTCTGACCAAACCCATGCTTGAACAGAATCGATCCCTACCATCGTCACCAACGATGTTACTAACACTGCAAGAATCAGCATAGAACTCGCTAATTTAACGTTAAATTTCTTGCTCACCATACACCTCCTTAAATGAATTCAAAATTTTCCAATATTAAGAATCTATCAAGAATACATACTTAAGAAAATGTAAGTATTTTTTTTTTAGCAACTTCAAGTAAAATATCTGAATATTTTATGATTGTCTCCGAGAGACAATATTGTAATTCCTGAAATTCCACCGTCATTGTGAATGAGTAAAGTGATCGTCGGATCAGCCTGAACATTTTAAGAAATTATTAAAAATCTTTAAGGTTAGATTTACTTCCCATGAGGACGGTATCACTGCCTACAATTGATTATATTTGTCTTCTCATGCGGGCTGGCAGCCCCTCCATAACAGACGATGTGATGAAAAGACAGATACTTTGCTTCAGGGATACACTTGCTGCTTATAACAGTAAAAACTAAGACATTAAGGACATGAAGGAAAACTTTCATGTCCTTAATGCTTTCATGGTGAGATAATTATTTGGGACCGGTCATTTTCTCGGGACGCACTTTTTCGTCAAACTCTTCCGCTGTCAGGAGTCCCAGCTCTACAGCCGCTTCTTTCAGGGTTGTATTTTCAGCATGTGCTTTTTTCGCTACTTTGGCAGCATTGTCATAACCGATATGTGGGTTCAGGGCGGTTACCAGCATCAGGCTGTTAGTAAGGAAATGCTGGATGCGGTCAAGGTTAGGTTCGATACCTGCAACGCAATTATCAGTAAAGCTGACACAGGCGTCGCCAATCAGGCGAACCGACTGTAACAGGTTATAAATCATCACCGGTTTGAAGACATTCAGCTCATAATGACCTGAAGCGCCACCAATGTTGATAGCGACGTCATTTCCCATAACGTGCGCTGCTACCATTGTAATCGCTTCACTTTGAGTTGGATTCACTTTGCCGGGCATAATCGAACTTCCCGGCTCATTGGCTGGAAGTACAATTTCACCGATACCACAACGCGGACCTGATCCAAGCACACGAATATCATGAGCGATTTTCATCAGGCTGGCTGCAATTGTTTTCAGGGTTCCACTTGCTGCTACGACTGCATCATGCGCTGCCAGGGCTTCAAATTTATTGGGAGCCGTAACAAATGGCAGCTTGGTTATTTCAGCGATTTTCGCGGCAGATATCTTCGCGAATTCAGGATGAGTATTTAACCCGGTTCCAACTGCTGTTCCTCCCAACGCCAACTCATATAAATCCGGGAGTACATAGTCAATTCGTTCAAGAGCTTTGGTAAGTTGATGAGCATAACCACCAAATTCCTGCCCCAGGGTGAGGGGAACAGCATCCATCAAATGAGTCCTGCCAATTTTGATTATGCTATCAAATTCCTCGCTCTTATTTTTCAGGGCATTACGTAATTTTGTTACCCCAGGTGTCAGGTGATGCACGAATCTTTCAGCAGCAGCAATATGCATCGCAGTCGGAAAAGTATCGTTTGATGACTGGGCTTTGTTTACGTCATCGTTTGGATGTATAGGATCTTTCGATCCAAGTTCTCCACCGGCGATCTCAATGGCACGGTTGGCGATGACTTCATTCGTGTTCATGTTGGTTTGAGTACCGCTCCCGGTTTGCCAGATCACCAATGGGAAATGATCATCGAGTTTCCCTTCAATCACTTCATCGGCTGCCATAACGATGAGTTCAGCTTTCTCCTCTGACAACATCCCAAGTTCAGCGTTAGTTAATGCGGCGGCTTTTTTCAGGATGCCGAGAGCACGAATCAACTCGCGCGGCATACGTTCTCCGCCGATCTTGAAGTTTTGAATGCTTCGAGCAGTTTGTGCTCCGTAATAACTGTTTACCGGAACTTTCATCTCGCCCATTGTATCTCGTTCAATACGATAGTCCATGCTACCGAACCTCCTTTGTAATCATAAAAAAATGAAATGAATATCCTGTTGCTGTTCAATTTGATAAATCATCATTTCATCCCTGCCGAAGCAGGAATAACACCAAATTAGACAGCCGTATATTTACAATATTTTACACAAGTACTATTTAATCCACTCAGCTACTTTATCAACGAGTTTTTTTATTCCCATATTAATGTCGGCAACGCCGGGACCCAACATATAAGCGGGTGTAGTAACTATCTTATAATCTTCATCTACGACGATCTCATCCACCGGGCAATCGATATGTTCTGCGCCCATAACCTCGAGATGACCGGCTGTAGTCGGATCATTACCTATTGTCAGCTTAACCTTCAGTCCCTTATCGCCAAAGATTTTCGCAATGTTAGCCGGGGCGATACACATGGCTGCAATCGGTTTTCCGTCAGCATAGAAACCGTTAACCGCATTTTCCACATCCGTATCCACCGTGATATCCGGTCCTCCCACAAGTCCGTAATCACACAAATTCTTGGCAGCTCCAAATCCACCGGGTAAAATCAGCGCATCAAAATCAGAGCTTTTAATTTCACTAAGTGGAGCAACCGGACCACGTGCAATTCGTGCTGACTCGACTCGAACATTCCTTGTTTCATCTTCCGCCGGTTGGCCTGCATCATGATTTATTACATGAAATTGATCTTTATCCGGGGCAAAGCACTCATACTCCAGACCGGCATTTGCAAGATGAAGCAGTGTCAGGACTGATTCATGTATTTCGCTGCCATCATAAACTCCACTTCCGGAAAGGATAACTGCTACTCTTGGCATTGAGAGTCCTCCTTTTTCTTGGTTCTACTTATGTCTTGCGGAACTTTTCACAAATTAATCTGTTGTTCCCTCAAAAAACACTTTTTTATAGATTATGAATTATCAGCTTATGTTTGACCTGATTCATTCAACCTCTAAGTTGAAACCTACGAGTATAGGTGCTTCAAGTCAAGTGAGCTGCCTCCAAAGCAACTTACAAAATCAACCAAATACACTCCGTAGAGATAAAACAATCATTTCATGAACTTTGACAGACAATTTGGAGATTGCCTTCCAAATTGCCTATCTTTTTAGAAACTGATAGATAAATTATATTATTCACGCTTGAATATGTCTTTAGTGTCTAACTTCATCAATAAAGTGAATGTTTATTGAACTCGAACCCTGTCAGGATAGATGAATAAAACCAGATTTCTTAACGTTCGAATAGGCGATATTGCTGCCATAGCACTGCTTTTTATCCTATCACTCGGGGTGATTCTATTTTCATATCTCTACGGTAAGAATATTGGGACAAAGGCTATTGTAACGATTGAGGGGAAAAAATCATTAGTGTTATCCCTGGATGAACCGTCACGGGTATCAGTCAAAGGGCACATTGGTGATACTATTATTGAGGTAGATGAGCGGGGAGTATTTGTCGTATCTTCGCCCTGTACGTATAAGTATTGTATTAAATTAGGTCATGTTCAGAGAGAAGGACAAACTATAGTCTGCGCACCAAATCATATATCAATTCGTATTGTCGGCGGAAATGACGATGGACTTGACGGAGTAACCGGGTAATAAATTGCCTGAAATTCTCTTTGAAATATGATTGTTGATTTGTTTTAGATTTCAGAATTTATAGTATAGTGATAATATGGATAATAGGATCAAAAAAGCTCAGATCATATCCAGGATTGCAATTTGGACTTCGGTTGGAATTGTATTGGCTGGAATCGAGAGATTTATTCCAACACCACTGCCCTGGATAAAACTCGGACTGGCAAACGGTGCAGCTTTAATAGTCCTCTACAGTCATGGCTTAGTGCCTGCATTGATCGTAAACCTTTTAAGAGTTACAGCGATAGGGTTGATATTTGGAACCTGGTCAAATCCTGCATTTCTTTTATCATTTAGCGGAGCGGCAGTTGCTGTCCTGGTCATGGGTAGTACCAAGTTCATATTTGGCAAGTGGGTAGGTCCTATTGGTGTTTCTGCTATTGGAGCGTGGACCCATATGTTTTTCCAGTTTTTGTTAGCCTCAATTCTTATTGTGAGGCATCAATCATTAATGTTTCTTGCTGGCCCCAGCCTGATTGCTGCAATATTATCAGGACTGATAATAGGGTGGATAGCTAACGAAATACTTGACAGGCTTCCCGAAAAAATCCTGTTGAGATAAATAATCGGAGATGATCGACCATTGAAAAAAATAGCTTACATGACGATTACCATAATAGTATTATGCTCTATCTATTCATTCCTCTTATCCGGTTGTGGATCATCCGGTGGTGGTGGTATAGTCGGAGGTACACCAACAGAAGGATTTGAGCTGGTTTTAGAGGCAGGAGAAACCTTACTGGAAGGTGGCGATATCACACCACTCAGCTTGTCCTTAAGAGATTCAAAGGGAAATTTCCTTCAAGGGCAACGTATTACACTCTCAGTCTCAAATCCCGACTATCCTGATAGTATAGTTGGCTGGGTTAGTCCTTCGTGGATAATTACTGATTCCACTTATACTAATGGATCAGATGTACAAGCATTCTTTACAAGTGCAGACACCGGAAGAGCTATTATTCTTGCCGGTTATGATGATAATAGCGGGAATCATCTCGACAGCACAGAATTAGAAATCCTTATATTAACATCGCTCCATTTTATCAGTCTGTATGTGCAACCTGATACACTAAACTTTAATATGTATGCATACATTACCTGCGTGTTAGCCAAAGGAACACAGGACGATGCTATTCGTGTCGGAGGGAAAAGCATCGAATTCCTGTCATTTGATGCCAATAATCCGGGGGCTCCTTATGGCGTTTACGGTATATCTCCAAGCTATCCTGCAACTTCTGATTCCATATCAGGTAACGGGCTGAACGATACTTATACTTTCAGTGCTGATTTAGAAGGCATCGCAATTATCAGGGCATATTACAGAAATGCCCTGGGAACATTAGCAGCAACCGGACAAGCAATAGTTACCGTGGACAATAGTTTTGTACCACCTGAACTCTAAAACGTTAGGATTTGATAATGTTGTTTAAGAAATCCAACCATCATTTGTCACTTTCATTTGAGAGTGTTGCAACAAAGATTATAGCAGTAAAATTGATTATTATCCTCTCCTTAATCATTGGGTGTGCCGGTGGAGTTCGTCATCCTGGAGAAGCTTTTGAACAGGAGAAATGGGAAAAAGCCAAAAAAAATGCTGAATTATGGCTTATGGAACATCCTGACGATATTTCAGCCATTGAAATTCTTGGAAAAAGTTTATTTATCCTCGGTGATTCTCTACAAGCTGTGAATGTAATTGAACCTCATGCTACGAATATCGATGACAAAATATTTATGTCAGTTGTCCTGAATGCTGCTATTTCTGTCGGCGAGTTGAATTTTGCGAGGACTCTGATCCGTCAGGAAGCAGTTAATAATGATAAGAATCCTGTTCTCGATCAGAAGTTTGCAATGGTTGAACGACGGATTCATGATGCCGCTCAATCATCTATGTACGGCGATAAATCTATGGAAGAAGGCGACTGGACACGCGCTGCAAGATCATTTCGTTCCGCACAAAAAGCTCATGCCGGAAAAGAAATTTATCGAGCAAAACTTCATCTTGTTCAAGCAGAAATGGCTGTAGAAAAAAACGGTCAAAGCAGTGCGGAGTCAGCCTATGAACATATCGAAGACTGTTTAAAACTCTGGCCGGATTCACCAATTGCCTGGTGGGTAAAAGGTGATATCAGCGTAAAACTCGGTAATGACAAGATCGCCAGGGAAGCTTTTGCAGAAGCATTGCGGCTTGGAATTGGCAAACCGTATTTGCAGCAAGCAAAAGCAGTAATAAACAGCAAGGATAAGTAATATTGCATTAGTTGTTACCGTCGGATCTCTTTTTCGATCACCATCTGGCGGACTTTAAACATTTATTCTGAATGCAAAGAAAAAATCCAATAGTATGCGAATAATTTATCGAAAGGCTTGAAGACATCACTTATTTCAGAATGACAAACTTGCTGTGCCGGTTCAGAAAAAACTATCAGGTTTTTCCAGAGTGAATACAAAAAAAATACTTAAGATCGCAGGCGTATGCTCAATTGGATTCTGTTTTTCAGTGGGATTGATTGGCATTATTATCTCACTGACTGGAAGTTTGCTGTTAGTAAAATCTGGTTTGCCGGAATATCTTTTATATGTAACCGGATTGTCATTTATCTTATTAGTATTAATAGTATTCCGAAGAAAGATATTTCCCCGGTTATCAAATATTATAAATCCTTCAGATTCATCACTTGAGAGCCAGCTCGGAAGCGTTCGTGAGTTATTGGCTGAATATTCAGACGTGACAGAACTTGGTAAAGTAATCCTCAAAGAAATACAGCGAATAGTCTCAATCGAAAATACACAGTTGACTCTTTATTATGACCAGCCTCTTGCGATGGAGGTAACGCATATTTTGATCAAGGATACTGAGATCCATACATCGATCACGACAATGAGACAGGATGATGATTCGCTTATAACTGAAGATGAAGATTTTTTATCTCCTGACAGTGTAGAACTGAACCTTCCGTTAACATTTCGCGATAGACTTATTGGTCTGATCATTGTTGGGAAGAGAAATAATGGTATTGCTCTAAATGATGAAGAAATAAAAACTTTGGAAGACCTCCTCCCACTTCTTGCGGCAGCTATCGATAATGTTACTATGATCCGGAATCTATCTGATACTAATCAAAGACTGTTTGAGAGTGAAAAGCTCGCTTCCATTGGTCAATTAGCAGGTGGAATTGCTCATGAAATCCGCAATCCACTTTCAAGTATGAAGATGAATATCCAGGGGCTTTCGAAACTTGAAAACTTGACAGACCGTAACCGGCGTAGAATACAGATCTGTCTTGATGAGATAGAAAGGTTGAATAACATCGTTGGTGAATTGATGCATCTCTCGAGACGTACAAGGCTTGAAGTAGCACCCACTTCAGCAAAAATCATCATAGATCAATGCGTACATTTAGCACGGGCAGAGTTGAAGGAACGGAAAATTGATATTAGAATTTCTGAGGAAGAGAATTTACCAGAGATAAAGGCAGATGAAGCTCGATTGACCCATGCGATGCTCAACCTGGTACTAAATGCTGCCCAGGCAATCGGGCAAAATGGCAAGATTGAAATTTCAGCAGAACCATTTGGTAGAGGAATTGAGCTGAATGTTCAGGACAATGGGCCTGGAATTCCTGATGAAATAAAGCGCGATCTTTTTAACCCATTTTTCACTACAAAAGCAGAAGGACTTGGACTGGGGCTTGCAAATGTGTTAAAATCAGTTCAGGAACATGGAGGTGAACTCGATTTTGTCAGCCGGGATGGCAAGGGTGCGGTTTTCTCTATCCGATTACCCGAAAAACCGCCTGACAACATGTACGATCCATCTGCATTACGTGTTTTACCAACCTGACAACCGGGGTAAATATGGTTAAGATTTTATTGATAGATGACGATGTAAAACTGACTGAATCCATCGAATTGAATGTAGGCGAAAACCGTTATGAGTGGATCATTGCTCATGATGGGAAAACCGGGCTTGAGCTGCTGGAATCTGCTGAACCTCAGCTTGTATTATGTGACATCAGGATGCCGAAGATGGATGGCATAACATTCCTAAAGCATGCAAAAGAAACCAACCCTGAAATCCCGGTTATAATGATTACCGCCTATGAAGACATGGAAACGACTATTAAGGCTATGCAATTCGGTGCATTTGAGTATGTACGCAAACCGGTTGATACCGATGAGCTTGAGCTGACCATTGACCGAGCCCTGGAAACAGTGCAACGTGAAAAGAATTTAAATCGTCTCGTAACAGAAATATCAGCCCAATACCGGATAAATAACCTTGTTGGTTCGACTCCTGCCATGCAGGAAATTTTCAAAACTATAGGTCAGTTGACTATGAGCAGAGTAAGTGTCCTGATCAATGGTGAATCCGGCACAGGCAAAGAGCTGATTGCCAAAGCAATACATTACAATAGCGCCGAAAAGGAACATCCGTTTGTAGCGGTAAACTGTAGCGCTATCCCGGAAGGACTGATAGAAAGTGAATTGTTCGGGCATGAAAAAGGATCATTTACAGGCGCAATAGCCACCACGAAGGGAAGATTCGAAGAGTGCGGTGAAGGCACATTGTTTCTTGACGAGATCGGTGACGTCCCTGTAAGTATGCAGGTTAAACTATTGCGAGTACTCCAGGAGAAAGAATTCAGCAGGGTAGGCAGTTCTAAATCAATCCCTTTCAAAGCTCGAGTAATAACAGCGACCCATAGAGACCTGAAAGAGAGAGTGGAACAGGAAACCTTTCGTGAAGATCTATATTACAGGATTGCTGTTGTATGTATTGAAGTTCCACCTCTGCGGGAACGTCGAGAAGATATTCCAAAACTTGCTGAATATCTCACTGCAAAAATAAACCGTGAGATGGAAACTTCCATCAAGATAATTGAGCCTGACGCTATGGATGTGTTGAAATCCTACCAGTACCAGGGAAATGTCCGTGAACTGGAGAATATACTGCGTCATGCGGCAGTCATGGCAAAAGGCGAGGTTCTGTTACGTGAATATTTACCCGAAATTATCGGAACAGAAGGCGAGGATAGCCTTGATTCAAATAAATCGATGTTCCCGGAGGAATTAGTCTCACTTGAAGAGATAGAACGACGGTATATCCTCTATACCCTGCAAAAAACCGACTGGAAGAAAAAACAGGCATGCGAAGCCCTGAATATTGCACGAACCACTTTAGACAGAAAAATCGAACAATATGGAATAAAAATGCCTGGAAAAGGATAAATGTAGCCTTGATTCAAACAAGCTATGTGATCAGCCTACCACTAGAAAATACTGGAGAGTCATTATGTCAGACAAGTTGGAGGATGCAATTGAAAATATTAAGAAAGCTGAAGATGTAGCAATTCAAGAAATTATCGATATGGGACATAATCTGGCAAATCAACTATCATCTAAAGGTTCTGAGGCACTTGAGAAAGGGGTGGATCAAATTACTGAAATTATGAATGAAGCAGTTGCATTAATAATAAAAACAAAGGAATCCTGCGAAGAACAATTAAAAAATATATATGAAGTATATTCTACATCATTGGAAAAAGATTATGACCAATATGCCAAACAAATGGAATCTTCAAATAAAATGTACCAAAGGCATATGGAAGACTTATTCAATATGTTTAAGAAGCATATGAAATAATATCAATTTTTTAAGGTTTGATATGGGTAATTCCGGGAACAGCGAAAACCCTGATTCAAGAATCAGTGCTACGTCATGACATCACTATGTCACTTGCATTCGAACGTATTTACAATTAGATTACACATTGTTGTTACAATGTGATTACGAAAAGAGAATGTTCGATGACTAAAAACCTTATCAAACATGGCAACAGTTGGGCACTGATCATTGACCGTCCTATTCTCGATTTGCTGAAGATTAAACCGGACACACCACTTGAGCTTGTAACTAATGGTGATGTGCTGGTGATCCATCCTCAGCGTGACGAGAAAAGACAGAAAGAATTCCAGGCTGCGCTGGATGAAGTCAACAGCTTGTACAGCAGCACGTTGAAGCGTCTGGCTGATTAGATGTCTGACATACAGTTCTTGACATTAGACGAGGTTCTTCAAATACATCAGGATCAGATTACCCGTTACGGTGGTATGACTGGAATGCGTGACTTCGGTTTACTCCAGTCAGCCGTGGCAATGCCGATGGCACAATTTGATGGAGTTTATCTGCATCCTGATTTGTACGCAATGGCTGCTGCATACTTGTTTCATATAACCCGGAACCATCCTTTTCTCGATGGAAACAAACGAGCTGGAGTCGTCTCAGCTATTGTTTTCCTGAAGCTTAATGGAATTGAAGTCGCTGCAGAGGAATCATCTTTGGAAGAATTAGTGTTTGCAGTTGCGCACGGTGATATCGGAAAAGAAAATATATCCGAGTTTTTCTCAGATACTTCTCACAATATTTTTAACAACAAATAACCTATTTATCTATTACATCAACAGGTAGGTCAGATTCTTTAACCGCAGCATAGAGAAGCTTGACGAAGTCAATCCGGAAAGATGAGACAGACACTTTCGATCTCAAACTGAATTTATGTATCAATCCTCGGGAATACTGGAAGTAAAATTTATAGTGTCAAGTTGAATTCGCGATAAAGCTTTTATCGTCATAATGAGCGAAATCCCTGATTCAAGAATCAGGGCTACGTCACTATCTGCTTTCTAAAGAACGTTGATCTCATAGTCAAGTGGTATATCAGCAAACTTAGTAATTAAATACATTAGCTTGACTACAGCTAACTCGACGATATAGTTTATATAAGGATGAAATTTCTGCTTGTTGTTTTGCGCATCGTGTATTGAACAATAATAAATTCAAAACAGGATTTATGAAGCTCTCTCATAAACAAATCAATTGCTTGTATTCAAAGTTTTTCCTCTTGGCTATAATTCTCCTATCTGCTTTATTATGCAATTCCTGTTCACATACAGTATCAAGTATTGCTTCTATCAACACCAATACATTTCAATCTGCAGAAAATCTAAAAGCGGGTGATTTTAAATTTCATTCATCTTATTCTGCCGCGCCAACCTATTTCTCTACTACTGAAATTGAAAATGACGATCTGGATACTTTTTATTTTTACACAGATTTTCCTGTTAAATCATATGTTTATGGCGGCGCGTTTCAGTTGGGAGTCACTGACCGTCTGGATGTCATTCTTGATGCATCAAGGAATTTTTTCCCAGGTCAGACCTCTCCTTGCGGAAAACTATACCTGAAATATCAGCTTGGATCTCAAACCTCTCCATATTCGATCTCGGCTATGCCAGGTTTTGGAATAGTGATTGGAACCAAAGAAAAAAGCTGTTTCAACGATGATTTTATAGAAATTGAGTCCGGTCTTTCTGTTACAGAATTTCACTTTCTTATGAGTCGGCGATATTCCGAAGAGACCGTTTTTACACTTGGACCATGGATCACATTAATGAACCATGAATTTGTCACTACCGGAACAGTTGGCGCTATCTCATGGGACGAGAATATTCGTGAATCAAGTATTTACCCGGGGATTTCCCTGGGACTGCAACATAATAAAATTATGTTTGAATCTGCGCTTATGTTTGTGGGAGATCAGATTTTCCTTGTATATGGTATCGGATTGAGATTTTAATTGAAACATTTAGAGCGAAACCCTGATTCAAGAATCGGGGCTACGTCACTAAAAATGCGTGCCTTTAGGCATAAACCGGAGCTGTATTATTATTTCAAATAAACCAGTTTTCTCGTCTCATTCCATCCGTCTGAAGATTTAGCCTGCAGGAAGTAGATACCTGAAGAAGTAACAGGACGCCAAGTATATTGATAATATCCGGCATTCAACTCACGGTCGCAAAGGATACTTATTCTTTTACCAAGGATATCGTAGATCTCTACATACACACGTCCTTTGTACGGTACACCAATTTTTACCTGCATAACCGGATTAAATGGGTTGGGATATATCGAAGAAATCTCCCATTCTTCCGGGATGCCGTCATAAGGATTTTCATCGACACTTACATCCTCGGGGATGAAGATTGAGAATGGTTGTTCGCATTCGACTGTATCCCCTTCGGAGATTGCGCTGACCTTCCAATTTATTCGTAAAAAATTGTCTTCCCAGTCATCAAAACGGAATAAATCGCTTAAATCACCCTGCCAACTGTTTGAGTTTAAAACTCTCTGTACGTGTTCGATTAACGTGTCATCTTCCTGGTGGTACAGCTCGAGTTCGAACAGGTAATACATCACTTCCGCTAATGAATCTGCATCTGACGATTCTTCCCAACTAAAAGAGGTTTCCGAGAGTTGTTCCGAGCTGTAAGATTGCCTGTCGCGAGGATCGAGCAATGCCAATTCAATGGGCTGGTGGCGGTTCGGACTGCACAGGTAATAATTAATAAAATTATCTTCCCATCCATAATTTACAATATCTATATAACCGTCACTGCTCAGGTCGCCCGCAGTGAATTCCTCAGAGTAATGGTTAAGAGTATCGATCATGTAAAAGGTGAAATCCTGAGAACCATCATTCTCGTACCACGTTAAATATCTATGAATTCGATTTCGTTCATCAGTTCTCGAAAATCGTGTGATAATATCCAAATCACCGTCTGTTTCAATATCGAAGAGTATTGGTGTCTTCAAAGATTCTCCCTCGTCAAAAGTAATAATCACATGTTCTTCGAAACTTGCCTCTCCATCATTTTCCCACCAGGATAGGACTAATTCGTCTCTGAATTGTTTTAGTACAAAATCGAGATCACCGTCACGATCAAGATCGCCAAAATCGAAATCCCAACCACCTTGCCAGTAAATCATATCGTTAGGAAAATTACCATTTCCATCATTCTCATAATAATTCAAATACGCTAATCCTCCCATATATTGAACCTCAGCAAATATATCCAGATCGTTGTCGTCATCAGTATCGCCAAGGTGAGCTTTATAACACATGCCTTCTTCGCCTTCGGAGATAATCGTATGAACCGAATCGAATTCAATATTCCTGTTTTCAAGCCATACAATACTGTAATAATTCATATTGATTACCGTCCTGCCGGCTAAAACAATATCATTGTCCCCGTCCCGATCCATATCTCCAATCTGAATATCATAACAATAACTAAAAGCAAAATTTGATAAATGTCTAAACTCGTTATTACCATTATTTTCGAAAATAATGACGGAATCATTTTCTCCTGTGGCGAGAATTAAATCAAAATCATCATCTCCATCCAAATCTCCAAAATTGAAAAGATATACCGCATCAGGGATTCCCTCGATACTGTGTTCATCAAACTGACCTCTACCTGAATTTTCAAACCAATGCATGCCATTTTCAAACCCGCCACATACAATGACATCAGAATCACCGTCAGCATCGTGATCAAGTATTTTTGCTTGAGCTGGTCTATTCAACGAATCATTCAGGGTTCGCTTGTGAAACCATGGACTTGCAGAACCGGTTGGAGTGGATAGGATACTAACTAATAAAAATATTACCAAACTAGGAATAGCAGATAATAAACGGCTGCGTTGATGTTCGGACATAATCCACCTGACATTTGGATAATGTGATTTGTACCACTAACACATCTGCGGCTTAATCATCGCGATCAAGCCGCAGCTCTAATATAACACCAAATAAAATGTATTTCATAGAATTATCTTAGTAAAATCACTTTTCTAACTTGAGAACAGCGATCTGCCGTCATCTGTATGAAATACATTCCGCTGGCAAGATCTCCGTTATGTAGCTGAAGGCTGTGACTACCCTGTTCAAGCTTGCGATCAAGCAAGCCAGTAATTAGGGTCTCCTGAATAAATCAATTACCCTTATAAGGGGAGAGATTGAGCGTTGTTTTTCCTATCTTTTGTGCAAGGATACTGATTAAAACAGTCCAAAACCTTTGCACTTCAGGATGGGAAAAATG
>Ga0208648_1001912_pt1 | contig 15478 bp, 11 predicted proteins | sample AntAceMetag02UKL_FD_184772 | JGI IMG/M metagenome (GOLD analysis project Ga0208648, IMG submission 184772) | Saline lake microbial communities from Ace Lake, Antarctica - Antarctic Ace Lake Metagenome 02UKL (SPAdes) (version 2) | ecosystem: Environmental > Aquatic > Non-marine Saline and...
TTTAATGCCTTCCGGTCGCTCCTTGGGATGGCCGGGGGCACGACCGCGCCGACCAGGGCGGGGTTATATTCGGGAGAATGGCAGCATCCTACATGTTGTGGGTATGGGCGTTAAGCGGATAGGCACGAAATAAACAACCTTCTGTAATCCCGGCTTGAAGTCCAGACTTGCAAACCCACAGTATATCCATGAAGATACCTGTGGATATTGATCTGGATGAATACAGACAATCCATCGGCGGCGACGATCATGGCCCATGCGGCATTTGCCCAACGGGTCATATCATGCACAGGATTGACCACGCCATGTACAATTTTGCCAGACTTCGCGAACAAATGGTTGCAAAACAGATTCATGCGCGGGGCGTGCGGGATCAACGTGTTCTAAACGCCATGGGGAAAGTGCCGCGGGAAAAATTTATTCCCAACCATCTGCAGCTATCTGCCTATGACGATCGTCCGCTGCCGATTGCCGAAGGACAGACATTCTCTCAGCCCTATGTCATTGCCTATATGATCGAGGCGCTGGCGCTTCAAGGTGGCGAACGGGTTCTCGTCGTCGGCGTCGGATCCGGATATGCAACCGCCGTGCTCGCCGAGATTGCCGGCGAAGTCTATGCCATGGAGCATATCGGCCAACTGGCTGAAATTGCAGCATCACATCTGATGGATGCGGGTTATGAAAATGCCCATATCATGCATGCCGACGGCACCAGAGGATGGCTGGATGAAGCGCCCTTCGAAGCCATCATGGTTGCCGATGCCGTGCCATCCATTCCTGAATCCCTCAAGAGCCAGCTTTCCACGGGAGGGCGGATGATCGTGCCTGTCGGGAGCAACATGCGGGCGCAAGAACTTGTCCGCCTGACCCGTCAGGAAAAAGGGCAATTTCTACGCGAAGACGTGGCGGACATGCGTTTTGTGCCACCCATCGGCGAACACGGATGGGAAGAAGATACAACCGGAATGGCAACATCGCGCGCGCGTGTGATCTTGAAAAAACCGGAAATCGATCAATCCCTGCCAGAGTTGATATCAAAATACGCAGAAGAATTCGACACCGTGGAGAACGCCGATTTGCAGCCGCTGCTGGATCGCATAGGGGAACGCCGGCTGGTGCTGATTGGTGAAGCAAGCCATGGCACATCAGAATTCTACCGCATGCGGGCGCGCATCACCCAACGCCTTGTCGAAGAAAAGGGCTTCAACGTCATCGCGGTCGAGGCTGACTGGCCCGATGCGGCCCGCATAGACAGCCATGTCCGCCACCGTGAAACGGACACATCCGGGTGGGAGGCTTTTGGACGGTTCCCGACGTGGATGTGGCGCAATGAGGACGTGCGCGCATTCGTCGACTGGCTGCACACCTATAACAGCAGCAAACCCTATGAACTCAGAACCGCCTATTACGGTCTTGATCTTTACAGTCTCTACCAGTCGACCCGCGCAATCATCACATATCTGGAAGATGTAGACCCGGAAATGGCAGCCGTTGCACGGCAGCGCTACGGTTGTCTCAGTCCATGGGAGGCCGATCCTGCGGCCTATGGACATGCGGCATTGAAAGGCAGCTATCGCAACTGCGAAAATGATGTCGCCCACATGTTGATTGAACTGCACAAGAACCGGCAGGACTATCTGCAGCATGACGGCGAGCGGTTTCTGGACGCAACCCAGAACGCCCGGATCATTGCCAATGCCGAGCGCTATTATCGCATTATGTACTATGGATCGCGCGCCTCGTGGAATCTGCGCGACAGCCATATGTTCCAGACGCTGCAGAACATCCTGGAGTTTCATGGCCCCTCTGCAAAAGCAGTGATCTGGGCGCATAATTCCCATATCGGCGATGCTTCCGCGACAGAAATGTCGGCGCGAGGAGAACACAATATCGGTGAACTGTGCCGCCAGACCTATGGGGGGCAATCCTATCGCATTGGATTTGGGACCGATCACGGAACCGTCGCAGCGGCATCCTCCTGGGATAGCCCGATGGAAATCAAGCAGGTGCGGTCAGCGCATCCGCAGAGCTATGAGAAACTTTTTCACATGACCAACAAAAAGGGCCTGATTCTGCCGCTCAGGGCCGGACACGAAGTGGATCTGACCGCAGGCCTTTCAAGACCGCGGCTGGAACGCGCCATTGGCGTGGTCTACCGGCCGGAAACTGAAATTTCCAGCCACTATTTCGAGGCTGACTTGCCGGGTCAATTCAACGAATATATCTGGATTGACGAAACCAGCGCAATCACGCCGTTGCCCACCGGACAGATAGAGGGGGTGCCGGACACCTACCCATTCGGCATTTGAGTGACGGCGGTAGATTGGTGTCGGCACCCTTTACCGGTTCTATACCTCCCGTTCGATCTCGGTGATAAAGCGCTTTGCGTCTGCTTGCGTTGCAAATACGCGTCCATCGGCGAAGCAATGACCATCACTTGCCAGAAGAATTTCCGTTTCATGATAGTTCAGCGTTTCCAACGCCATGGACTTGGTGAGCGGATGGCTTTTGTAATGTGCCTGAAGGTCATCTGTATGGTCGGGCACGCCATGCACATGCACGTCCTGTCCGCTATGGCGTGACAGAATCTCCACAGCCCGCTTTTCATGCTCTGCATCACGGGTACGCACCCAAAGCAGAAGTCCACCATGTTCCAGCTGATCGTTGAGATAATCTGCATGTTTCTTGCCAAGGAGACCGGCGAAGATACTGCCGATCGCAGCCCCGCCGCCGCCGCCCAGAACAGCCGCCAGAATGGCCGCGCCGATGGCACCGCCTGATGCAACGACGGGCGCGAATCCGATAAAGGCACCCAGGTACATCAAACCACCGATTGCCGCGCCCTCGCCTTCAACGATGGATTCCTTTGCGACATAAGCGGTGACAGGTACTGTCGGATCATCCTCAAGGTCGCGGGTCGATGTGAAAGAGTGCCCCAGTTTCTGCTCCACGGCCTCAGTGCCGGCCAGCAGGCTGATTTCTGCGCGGGCAAAACCCGATGACAGCAATTCCTCAATTGCCCCTTCCAGATCTTCAGACTTCGAGAAGGCGGCCACTGCCTCACGCACTTGTTGCTTCGTATTCATCGGCATCTCCAATTTTGCTCGGATTACCGGTAAACCAACGCCAAGGATGCCACATTGATCAAGGTCAAAAGCAGGTAAATCCCCGGTTCCATAACCTTATGCTGCTCACCGGACCGCTCTGTGCACCGTCTGCCTGGAGCAAATCTGGCGCATTCGCAGCAATCATACCCGTTTCACATCATGCAGGCAGATGAACGATACAGGAACAAAAGCGTGGTCTTGGCCACAAGGTTGCTGGTCTTTCGTGCCCGAATCACTACATTGGAAGGCATGGTCAACCCAGAAGATGACATTCCGTTTTTCGGAGACAATGAAGAGCCGGTTCAAATGGCGACAGCAAGCGGCGGCATTGCTGCGCGTGCACTTGCTGCTCGTAATCGCCATAGCGAACCAGCCACCTATCTGAACGGGCTCAATCCCGAGCAGAAACGGGCCGTCGAAACAATCGATGGACCGGTGCTCGTGCTGGCCGGTGCGGGCACCGGAAAGACCCGTGTCCTGACCACCCGCATCGCCCATATATTGGCCGTCGGCAAGGCCTATCCAAGCCAGATCCTGTCCGTCACCTTTACCAACAAGGCGGCGCGGGAAATGAAGCAGCGCATTGGTGTTCTTGTCGGCGGAGCGGTCGAAGGGATGCCCTGGCTGGGCACCTTCCATTCCATTGGCGTGAAAATATTGCGCCGTCATGCCGAACTGGTCGGTTTGCGTTCAGATTTCACCATCCTCGATACGGATGACCAGATCAGGCTTTTGAAGCAACTTATCAAGGCCGAGGGGCTGGATGACAAACGCTGGCCCGCCCGCCAGTTTGCAATGATGATCGATGGCTGGAAGAACAAGGGGCTGGGCCCTGTCGACATTCCGGAAGGCGATGCCCGAGCTTTTGCCAATGGCAAGGGGCGGCAACTCTATGAGGCCTATCAAAACCGCCTGAAAACACTCAATGCCGCGGATTTTGGTGATCTTCTTTGCCACCCGATCCGCATTTTCCGTACCCACCCGGATGTCCTGAAGGAATATCACAAGAAATTCCGCTACATTCTCGTCGATGAGTATCAGGATACCAATACAGCACAATACATGTGGCTGCGGCTGATTGCGCAAGGCTCGCACAATGTATGTTGCGTCGGCGACGACGATCAATCGATCTATGGTTGGCGCGGCGCGGAAGTGGACAATATCCTGCGCTTTGAAAAGGATTTTCCCGGGGCAGCCGTCATCCGGCTTGAACGTAATTACCGCTCAACGGCGCATATTCTGGGTGCCGCTGCCCATCTGATTTCCCACAATGAGGGACGGCTGGGAAAAACCCTCTATACGGAACTGGCCGATGATGAACACGACAAGGTCATTGTGCATGCTGCCTGGGATTCGGAAGAAGAGGCCCGCGCCCTGGGTGAGGAAATCGAGCAGCAACAAAGGCACGGCCACAAACTGAACGATATGGCCATTTTGGTGCGCGCTTCCTTTCAGATGCGCGAATTTGAAGATCGCTTTGTTACACTTGGTCTGAATTATCGGGTCATCGGCGGTCCGCGCTTCTACGAGCGGCTCGAAATTCGCGATGCCATGGCCTATTTGCGTGTGGTCTGCCAGCCGGCCGATGATCTTGCTCTCGAGCGCATCATCAACACGCCCAAGCGTGGCCTTGGCGAGGCAGCGATCCGACAGGTTCATGACTATGCCCGGGCACGCGACATTCCGATGCTGCAGGCGGCTGGCGATCTGATCATGACGGAGGATATGAAGCCCCGTCCGCGCAAGTCGCTGACCGATGTGGTCGAAAATTTTAGACGCTGGTCATCGTTGCTGGAAACCATGCCACACACGGAACTCGCCTCGCAGATCCTCGAAGAAAGCGGCTATACGGACATGTGGCAGAACGACCGCTCAGCCGATGCGCCGGGCCGACTCGACAATCTGAAGGAATTGATCCGCTCCATGGAGGATTTTGAATCCATGCGCGCGTTCCTTGAGCATATCAGTCTTGTCATGGACACGGACCGCAATGAGAACCTCGACGCCGTCTCCATCATGACACTGCATTCGGCCAAGGGACTGGAATTCGAGACCGTGTTCCTGCCCGGCTGGGAGGAAGGTCTGTTTCCCCATCAGCGTGCGCTGGATGAGGGCGGGCGCTCTGCCCTGGAGGAGGAACGACGGCTGGCCTATGTCGGCCTGACTCGCGCCAAGATCAACTGCCACATCTGGTTTGTGTCCAACCGGCGTATTCACGGCATGTGGCAATCGACCATACCGTCGAGGTTTCTTGACGAATTGCCCTCTGAACATGCCGACGTGGCAGAACCGGAATCCTCCTATGGCGGTTATGGCACGTCCAGTGTCGGCGGTGGTTATGGCGCATCCCGCTTTGACAAGGCCGAACCCTTTTCCGGCAGTTACGACACGCCGGGCTGGCGCAGGGCTCAGGCCAATCGCAATGATGCGACGCGGCAGAACTGGGGATCACGCTCCGGACATGCTGTCGAACGGGTCGGCTACGGTGAAACCGATTCCGGCTTTGGCGCCGGGCGAACATCAGTCAAAAGCCCGGTGATCGACGGGGAGCTGGTGGCAAAATCAGTCGCAGACGAGCCATCGTCCTTCACCATCGGCGACCGGGTTTTTCACATGAAGTTCGGAAATGGCAATGTAGCGGGAATAGAAGGCAACAAGCTGACGATCGATTTTGACAAGGCCGGGCAAAAACGCGTTCTCGACAATTTCGTCGACAAAAAGCAATGATACGACCGGTTTTCGCTTAGCGTGTAATCGATTTTTTTCCGTATCGACAAAACCGTCATAAAAGCGCAGCCTTGCTGGACGCATATGGGCACTCATATTACACTGTTTGTCAGGACATCCGGCAGGACTCCCGGCAGATGAGGCACATTGGGTCTGGAACCGAATCCGGCAGGTTTGTGACGGATTGCAGCAAGGAGAAAATCATGAAAAATCGTTCAGGCCGCGCGCTTAACCGCCGCGATTTTCTGACAGGAACCGCAGCCATCGGCTCGCTGGCGCTGCTCCACCCCTATTCGGCATTTGCATCCGACAATCAGGCGCACCTGCGTTTGATGGAGACGACGGATCTGCACGTGCACGTGTTCCCCTATGATTATTATGCCGACCGCCCGTCGGATGCCGTCGGTCTTGCACGCACTGCAAAGCTCATTCAAAGCTTCCGTGATGAGGCAACAAACGCCGTGCTTGTCGACAATGGCGACTTTCTGCAGGGCAATCCGATGGGTGATTATATTGCCTATGAACGCGGCATGAAGGATGGCGACATGCATCCGATCATCCAGGCAATGAATACGCTTGGCTATGAGGCCTCGACACTCGGCAACCACGAATTCAACTATGGTCTCGACTTCCTGCTCAAGACCATCAATGGCGCCAATTTTCCGGTTGTCTCGGCCAATGTCACCAAGGGTGCTCTGGCCGCCAGTCCGCGCGATGATGAATTGTTCCTCAAGCCCTATGTGATTGTCGACAAGATGATCAAGGATGGAGCAGGCAACGCGCACCCGATCCGCATTGGCCTTATCGGCTTTGTGCCGCCACAGATCATGACCTGGGACAGGCGCCATCTGGAAGGCAATGCCAATACGCGCGGCATTGTTGAAACCGCCAGAGCCTGGGTGCCTGAAATGAAGGAAGCCGGCGCTGACCTTATCATTGCCCTTTCACACTCGGGCATTGATGCATCAGAACACAGCGAAGGCATGGAGAATGCCTCCCTGCATCTGGCAGGTGTCGACGGGATTGACGCGCTCTTCACCGGGCATCACCATCTGGTTTTCCCCGGACCAAAATATGCCGAATTGCCCGGTATCGATGCCGAAAAAGGCACCCTGTTTGGCAAGCCGGCCGCCATGGGCGGTTTCTGGGGCTCCCATCTGGGCATTATCGATCTGATGCTGGAGCGCGACGGAAACACATGGAAGATCGCCGGTTTCACAACGGCTGCTCCCTCCATTTACGAACGTGACGGACGCAAGATCGTGCCGCTTGTCGAGAGTGATGAAGACATTCTGGCTTCGGTGACGAAGGAACATGACGATACGCTTGCCTATGTGCGCCGTGCTGTCGGCAAGACCTCCGCGCCGCTGCATTCCTATTTTGCCCTGGTCGCCGACGATCCATCGGTCCAGATCGTCAGCCAGGCACAGACCTGGTACATCGACCAGATGATGAAAGGCACGAAATGGGAAGGCCTGCCGATCCTCTCGGCAGCAGCCCCCTTCAAGGCGGGCGGCAGAGGCGGTCCGGATTATTATACCGATGTCGCGCCCGGCGACGTGGCGATCAAGAATGTGTCCGACCTCTACCTCTATCCCAACACCGTTCGGGCTGTTGAAATCACCGGTGCGCAGGTTCGGGAATGGCTGGAACGCTCCGCCGGAATCTTCAACAGGATCGAGCCGGGCAAACCGGATCAGGTTCTGATCAACAATGAGTTTCCATCCTACAACTTTGATGTAATCGATGGCGTGACCTACCAGATCGACCTGACACAGCCGTCCAAATACGACCAGAAGGGCGGCGTGCTCGATGCCAGCGCAAACCGTATCGTTGACTTGAAGTACAATGGAAAACCGATTGATCCGAATCAGAAATTCGTTGTCGCAACCAACAATTATCGCGCCGGCGGAGGTGGGAACTTCCCCGAAATCGATGATTCCGTGGTCATCTTTGTGGCGCCCGATACCAATCGCGATGTGATCGTGCGCTACATAGTCGACAAGGGCACCATCAACCCTTCAGCGGACGCCAACTGGTCCTTCAAGCCCATTGAGGGGGCGAGTGTTGTTTTTGACACCGGACCAAAAGCCAAGGCCTTCATAAAAGACGTCAAGGGTGTCACTATTGAAGCGGCCGGAGATGGCGAAGAGGGCTTCGCGAAATACCGGATCACCATGTAGTTCGGGCACATCCGGCACAGGCGCACCCCACTGGGCAGCGCCTGTGTCTCGGTCTGCATCTAAACTGTGGAGAGGCTTGATACAGCCTGTCCTGACACGCGCAAATGTGGTCGAATAGAGCCATGAAAATTCTGGTGACAGGCAGCGCAGGACACCTAGGTGAGGCCATTGTCCGCACTCTGAAGGATGCGAACCGAGCGGTTGCAGGCGTCGATATCATCGCCTCGCCCCATACCGGTTTTGTCGGTTCCATCACGCAGCGTGACTTTGTCAAAACCTGCATGAAGGATGTTGACGCCGTCATTCATACGGCAACCCTGCACAAGCCGCATGTCAGGACCCATTCAAAACAGGACTTTATTGATACCAATATCTCCGGAACGCTCAACCTTCTTGAGGAATCCTTGCAAGCCGGCATTCGATCCTTCGCCTATACCAGCACCACCAGCGTCTTCGGTAATGCGTTGGTGCCGCCGCCGGGAGAGCCAGCCGCCTGGATCACCGAAGACACCGCACCGCAGCCAAAAAATATCTATGGCATCACCAAACTGGCCAGCGAGAACCTTTGCGAACTGTTTGCCCGCAAACACGCTCTGCCGGTCACCGTGCTGCGAATTTCTCGCTTTTTTCCCGAAGAAGACGACAGCACGGCGATCCGCGCAGGCTATGCGGATGAAAACGCCAAAGCCAACGAGTTTCTGTTTCGCCGCGTCGATATCCATGATGCAGTCCAGGCGCACCTGGATGCCGTGGAAAGACCGCCGCAAAAGGGCTTTGCCCGCTATATCATCAGCGCCACCACCCCGTTTACCAAGGATGACCTTGCAGAACTGCGCAGCGATGCTGCCAGCGTCTTGCGAAGACACATGCCGGCCTATGAAGCGGAATATGCCCGCCGGGGCTGGAACATGTTTCCACTGATAGACCGGGTCTATGTCAATGAAAAAGCCCGCCGGGAACTTGGCTGGAAACCCCTTCATGATTTCAGGTGGGTCCTTGAAAGCCTCAAGGCTGACAAACCTGTCCTCAGCGCAACGGCACAGATCATCGGCCAAAAGGGCTACCACTCGGAAGTGTTTGAAAACGGCCCCTATCCTGTTGATGAGCACTAACAATCCGAATCCAAGCTTTACAAGATCAAAGACTGGACGGTGACGACCAGTCAGACCATTATGTGCACAGGATGGCCCATCACGGGCAGATATCCGTTTGCTTGGAAAGCATCACGGATCGTGTGTGTGAGACGCATGCAACGGAGGACATCATGACTGCAGGTTACCAAGGCACCAGAAGATTTGCCCTGTCAATTGCCCTGCTTGCGGCCCTGGGATTGGCCCGGCCTGCCTTCGCACAACAGGCAACAGACGCAGTTGCACCCGAGATCGCCACCGCCATATCCGAGCGTACCGCAGTGACGGCCTCAAAATACATGATTGCATCGGCCAATCCGCACGCATCAAAGGCCGGCTACGATGTTCTCGAAAGGGGTGGCAACGCCATTGATGCCATGGTTGCAGTGCAGCTCGTGCTTGGCCTGGTGGAGCCGCAGTCCTCGGGTCTGGGGGGTGGCGCCTTTCTGGTCTACTTTGATGCAGACGGTCAAAGGCTGACAACTTATGACGGGCGCGAAACGGCTCCGCGAGCTGCAACGCCGACACTTTTTCTGAACGAAGAGGGACAGCCACTCAAGTTTTTTGACGCCGTTGTCGGCGGACGCTCGGTCGGCACGCCGGGAACGGTGAAACTGCTGTATGACACCCACAAGGCCCATGGAAAACTCCCCTGGAACAGTCTGATGCAACCGGCAATCGATCTCGCCCAAGAGGGGTTTGAAGTGTCAGAGCGTCTGTTCAGCTCGATCAGTGCGGACCTGGAAAGACTGGGTGTCCACGATGCCACACGGAGCTATTTCATAGCGGGCGATGGCACGCCACATCCGCAGGGCATCCTGCTGAAGAACCTCGCCTACGCAAAAACCCTTCAGAAAATTGCTGAGGGTGGAAGCAATGCATTCTATTCAGGCCCCATAGCCCAGGCCATGGTTGATGCCGTTCGCGGCGCTGGCGACAATCCCGGCGTTCTGGCGCTTGAGGACCTGGCATCCTATCAGATTGTCGAACGCCCACCGGTCTGCATCACCTATCGAACCTATGACGTATGCGGCATGGGACCGCCATCGTCCGGCGCGCTGACCGTGGGACAGATACTCGGCCTTCTGGAACCCTTTGATATCGCCGCCGGCGGCCCGCAGAGCATCCGCAACTGGCGGCTGATCGCAGATGCATCCCGCCTGGCCTTTGCCGATCGTGGCCGATACATGGCCGACAGCGATTTTGTGCCGATGCCCACCAGGGGCTTGCTGGATAAGGACTATCTGGCCGATCGATCACGCCTGCTGAACGGCGATGTCGCCTTGACAGGGGATCAGGTTGCACCAGGATCCCCGCCCTGGGATCATGCGCGGTTGCAGGCCGATGATGAAAGCATCGAACTGCCCTCCACCAGCCATTTTTCCATCGTCGATGGCCAGGGCAATGTCGTATCGATGACCACCACGATCGAAAACAGCTTTGGCTCACGGGTCATGACAAACGGCTTCCTGCTGAACAATGAACTGACTGATTTCTCCTTTTCTACCCATCGCGATGGCATCCCCATTGCCAATCGCGTCGAGCCGGGAAAACGTCCGCGTTCCTCCATGTCTCCAACCATCATCATGAAGGACGGCAAGCCTTTCATGGCCATCGGTTCGCCCGGCGGCAGCCGGATCATCGGCTATGTGGCAAGCGCCATCATCGCAAGGATTGACTGGGGCATGGATGTTCAACAGGCCATCAACCTGCCGCATCTCGTCAATCGTTTCGGCACCTATGACCTGGAAAAAGGCACCGACGCAGAAACATTTGCAGCACCGCTTGAAGCGCTTGGTTACAAGGTCAGCATAAGGGATCTCAACTCGGGACTGCACGCTATTGAATGGGATGGCACGGCATTGCGCGGTGGCGCCGATCCACGCAGAGAAGGTGTTGTTCTGGGTGACTAGAGCCTGTCTTGCTTTCATTGTTTCACTCTGCCAGTTGTTTTTTGGTCAGGATCAAGTTGGTTCGCGAAGCGCGTACCTGAAGGTACGGGCAAGCGAAACGACGTAGATAGTGGCAAAAAAACAGCTGGCCCGAAGGGTTCGCGACCAGTGGGCGCCCGCTGCGTCACCCGTTGTGTCTGGCGTCTCGACCGATGCGAGAGCATCGCTCTTTACCGCCTTCCTGGCGGATCGACTCACTGGATCACGAACACAGTGGTTCAATGAAAACAAGACAGGCTCTAAAATGCATTCAGCCATGCAAAGCCCCAAAATCAAGGGCCCTCTGATAGCGGGCCTGGCAGTCCTGGCCGGTGCTATTATCACAGGATTGGCCTTTGCCGGCTGGCTCAATCACGCACCCGGCATTTTTCTGACACTGGCCCAAACCGGGCTCGCCTGGTGTTTTTAGAGCCGACATTTACTTGCTCACGCAAGTAGAAACCCGTCGCTGGACGACTTTTTTTCGCCGGAAACAGGATTGTTGAACGAGAAAACTTATTTATACACAGATAAATATCAGCATTCTTCAATTTAAGAATTGGAAGTATGCGTTCTACCGTCTATCCATCCCTACAAATACCGCCTCTCACGAGGAGGACACTGGAGCCGCTTTTGAATGGCTTTTCCAACACTTCCAAAGGGCTCCTGTTGGCAGATTTTGACAATCAATTGGTAACGCTGTGGCATGGCGGAAAATTGGATTACATTGAGAAATTGTGTCTGACATCCATGGTGGCCTTTGGCTACAATGTGTCGCTTTATTCCTATGCCCGCCTGGATGACGTTCCCTCTGGAGTTGCCGTGAAAGATGCGGCAGCCATTCTGCCCATGGAGCAGATGCTGAGAAACAGCGCCACGGCCAGCCCCGCCCTGGGCAGTAATATTTTCAGATATAAGATACTGCAGCTGGGATTGGGATGTTGGGTCGATACCGACATATTGTTGCTGAAAAGAATTGAAACAGAAGGAGAGGTTGTCTTCGGATATCAGGACAGCAACTCAATCAACGGTGCCGTATTATACGTTCCGAAGGGGTCTTCCCTTGTCGCAGATTTGGTGCACTATGTGCAAACAAGACCGGTCGTGCCGCCTTGGTGGCCGTTACGCAAGAAAACAAACCAGATGGCCAGACATATTATAGGTCTTGCCCTTGCGCCGGAGGCCCTTCCCTGGGGAATTTTCGGCCCGCAGGCACTGTCCCATTTCATCACGAAAAACGGGCTGGAAAAGCAGGCGCAGGACATCCCGGTATTTTATCCGGTGTACTATCTGGACGCAGAAACAACCTTTGACGCTGATGTTGATATGAGTGACTATATCCGCCCGGAAACGATCTCCGTCCATCTGTGGAACAATGATCTGAAGACGCTCAAAACCCGACGGCCACCCGAGGGAAGTTACATCTGGCACAAATGCCGGGAATACGGAATCGACATTGATTAATCTGAGCGAGCGATAAAAATGCGGGATCTGTTTCCCTTTGGGGAGTTCCGGTTCAGTCTTGAGAACCTGGTTGACTGCCTGCACCTTCAACACCGCGGGCACCTGCCGGAGTTGAAGAATCCGAAAGACTATTCCGATAAGATCCAATGGCTCAAGCTGCACGATCAGATGCTGGAACACATCATGTGTTGCAACAAACTCCTGGTCAGACCGTTCGTGTCGAAAAGAATTGGAAAGGAATACCTGCCTGAATTGCTTCACATATCAACGCAAATTGATGATCCGCGATTTGGGCAAATCGAATTGCCTTTCTTATTGAAAACCAACCATGATTCCGGCTCGGTTTTTCACGTTTATGATCAATCCGGCCTCAAACAGGCGTTGAAGACACTCGGCAGAAATATTCAAAAGCCCTATGGTGTTCTGACCGCTGAATGGGCCTATTTCCATATCAGCCCGTTGATTTTTGCTGAAAGAATGATGGTTGAACCATTGGTAGAATACAATTTTCATTGCTGCAACGGTGCCGTCAAATGGGCGAGAATCGTGAAAGAGAGAGTCACCGGAATGGCAACCGCCTATTTTGTCGACGAAGCCTGCACAAAGCTGCCGCTCACCATGGACTTGTCCATGTTTCACCCTGAAGAGCAACCCGAACGCCCCGCGAACTGGCACCAGATGCTGGAGGCGGCACGGGAACTCAGTCGTGGATTCCGATATGTCCGAATTGACCTCTATCAGAGTGAAGGCCGCACCTATTTCAGTGAAATGACATTCTGGCCTACTGCGGGATTTTCTTCAAAAGAACACGATGCCGATTTTGGTGAACTGATGGACATTGACCTGACACTCAAAAGACCGCAAATCCAATCCGAATACCGGATTGCGAGAAACTCCAGAACGTTCAGACAAATTCGCAGATCCGGGCTCTATGGATTGCTGTGCGATCGGACAGGGTAGAGAATGTGCGTAAAGGGTCGCAGCGCCTGTTCAAAACAGCGCTTGACTTGAAATCCAGTCAACAACGTTCGAAAGAAATTCCATGTTGCCAGGCCTTGAATTTCGGTTCACCCTCGAAAAGGTGATCAACACCCTATACCTGCACCGAAGAGGACGCCTGCCCGAACTCCAAAACCCCAGGACCTATTCTGACAAGATTCAGTGGCTCAAGCTGCACGACCAGAGGACGGAACAGGTCCTTTGTTCCGACAAACTTCAAGCAAGGACATTCGTGTCAGAACGGATCGGAAAAAAATACCTGCTTGACCTGCACCACGTTTCGACACGGATTGATGACCCGCAGTTCGGGGAGATAAACGTGCCTTTCATGTTGAAAACGAACCATGATTCGGGCTCTGTCTACCCCATACACAACAGGCACGACCTCGGACAATCTTTGAAGACAATCGGCACGAGAATTCAAAAACCCTATGGAATTTTGACCGGAGAATGGGCCTATTTCCATATCAAGCCACTGATATTCGCCGAGACCATGATGACGGAACCGACCGTCGACTGCAAATTTCATTGCTGCGACGGTGTCATCAAATGGGCACATATGGTGTCCGAAAGGGCCACGGGATCACCAAAAATGTCTGTGGTTGATGCAGACGGTCGGACGTTGCCGTTATCTATGGATTCAGAAATGGAGCAATTCGAAGGGGACTTGGAATGCCTCGGGAACTGGCAACAGATGGCGGAACTGGCTCGCGAGCTCAGTCGTGGTTTCCGATATGTCAGAATTGACCTTTACAGCACGCAGGGTCTGATTTATTTCAGCGAAATGACATTCTGGCCGATGGCCGGATTTGCCTCCGTTAAACACGATTCTGTATTTGGCGAAATGCTGGACATCGACCTTACATTCAAAAGACCGCCAATCCATTCCGAATACCGGATCGCAAGACATTCAAAAGCGTTCAGGGAAATACGCCGGTCCGACCTGTATCGATCGCTGCGTCCGAGGGGCCACTGAACTCTGTCAAATCCTCGACTCTTTTTGCTGCCCCTGATCATCCAGACGCCCATAGGCAGAGACAAGTCGTTGTTTTAAAAAGATACTTTCCGAAACGCGCGCTCATGTGTCAAATTGGCCCGGTGACACGGCCAGGACATTTAGGTAAGGATTTGCTGGCGCATTTGGCACGATGGCCTTTTCGATCATTCGACACGTTCAACAATTTGGTGGGACTGAATGGCAAACGCTGGAGAAATAGATGGCCGCTGTTAGAACCGTATTGATCATCCTGATCGTGATTTTGGCTGGCGCATTTGCCTGGTTGTCCTTTCAATGGTCCCGCACGGATACAATGACCGGCACGGGCGCACCCTATGGTGTGGCCTTCGACCTGGTGGACCAGACAGGCGAGCCCATTACCCAGGCGGCCTTTCGCCAGAAACCCACCGCAGTGTTTTTCGGCTTTACCCATTGCCCGGAAGTCTGCCCCACGACCCTGTTTGAACTGGACGGTTGGCTACGCCAGGTGGATCCTGACGGCACCCGGTTGAATGCCTATTTTGTTACGGTCGATCCGGAGCGCGACAGCACCGAGATTCTTGGCCAATATATATCCAATGTCTCTGACAGGATTATAGGCATCACCGGGGATCCGGCGAAAATCAGGGCTATGGCAAAGGGCTACAATATCTATTTCAAAAAGGTTCCGACCGATAATGACGATCCCGGTGGGGATTACGTGATGGACCATACGGCCTCTGTATTCCTTCTGGCCGACGGTGGACAGTTCAAGGGCACCATTTCCTATGGTGAGGACAGTGACGTGGCGGCCAAAAAACTGCAGAACCTGCTCTAGGTCGTGTGGACTCTTGGGATTCCCAAGAGAGTGCAAATCAGATTCAATACTGTCTTTTGGAGGCAGTCATGGGTGTATTGGATCGTCTGATTCTTCGAGACGAGCAGTGGGAGCGCATATCAC
>Ga0208648_1001915_pt1 | contig 15469 bp, 16 predicted proteins | sample AntAceMetag02UKL_FD_184772 | JGI IMG/M metagenome (GOLD analysis project Ga0208648, IMG submission 184772) | Saline lake microbial communities from Ace Lake, Antarctica - Antarctic Ace Lake Metagenome 02UKL (SPAdes) (version 2) | ecosystem: Environmental > Aquatic > Non-marine Saline and...
ATCATAATTTCCCGTTCCGATATTCTGGCTATCATAAAATAGTTGGATGCACTATGAGTTTAAAAGAGATAAATCAAGATAATTTTGAGGTGGAAGTTCTGCAATCCGAAATTCCGGTATTAATCGATCTCTGGGCTCCATGGTGCGGTCCCTGTAGAGCTTTAACTCCCATAGCTGAAGCTATTGCTGACGAATACGAAGGTAAACTCAAAGTTGTAAAACTTAATGTCGATGAAAGTCCTACAATCGCTGCAAACTATCAGGTTATGTCTATTCCTACTTTGCTGATTTTCAAAGAAGGACAAGTTGAAGCTCAGCTCATCGGACTTGTTTCAAAGGACAAAATAATCAGCAAATTTGAATCTTTACTCTAGAATTTATTTAAGAATCTAAATCGAAAACCTCTCGTCTGAGAGGTTTTTTTATTTTCATTTTCGGACAAACTGTTCATTTCCGAACAATTACAAACACATCGTAAACACAGCTAAATCTTTTGAAAATAATGAGATAACCTTTTGGCATAATAAATGCATTTTTAATAAGAAAAAATTATTGAAGGTTTATTATGGATAAAGATTTATCAAGCAATTATATTAGAAAACGAAAAGTAAAAAAAACAATAAGATATCTTATTGTTTTTGCATTTTTTGTAATACTCTTTCTTTCCTTCAGAGCGATTATTAATCCCAGTATAAAACGTTCAAGAATACGAAGTGCTTTTGCGGAAATTGGTTCTATTGAAGGCTCGATAACAGCATCCGGAATTGTGGTTCCTGAATTTGAGCAAGTTATCACAAGCCCTTTTCCTTCAACGATTGACAGTGTTTTTCACAAAGCGGGAGACAAAATTGAATTCGGTGAACCAATCTTAAAATTGAATAATGAATTCACAATGATTGCTTATAAAAAACTTCAAGATGAATATGAGATGAAAATCAACAGAAAGAATCAACTGAAATTGAATTTGGAAAGACTGTTGATAGATTTGAGAAGTGAATATGAAATCATGGGTTTAAGAATCGAATCATTTGAAGCAAAAGTAAAAGCTCAAGAACATATCTATGAATTCGGTGGTGGTGCAAAAGTAAATCTGGACCAAGCTATTTTACATCTTAAAATCGCTAAACTCGAGCAGAAACAGATGGGTCTGAAAATTGAGAACCATGAGAAATCTCTTCTTGCCGACCTGATAGAATTGGATTTAAGCATCAAAATTCACGAGAACAATATCTTAGAATTAGAAAAAAGACTGGAACTCGCAAAAGCTAAATCTGTTCGGAATGGCGTAATTACCTGGGTTAAAGACAACATCGGTGAAAATGTAAATCAAGGGGATATTATTGCCCGAATTGCTGATCTGGACAAATTTAAAATTGAATCTAAAATTTCCGATATTCATGCAGCCAAACTGATCGTAGGAAATCCAATCAAAGCACGTGTAAATGAAATCGACCTTAGCGGAAAAATATCCAGTATAGAACCAACAATAAAAAATGGCATTATCACTTTTTTTGTAGAATTGGAGGATAAAACCAATGAACTATTGCGCTCTAACTTGAGAGTCGATGTATCGGTAATCACTTCCTCCAAAGAAAATATCGTAAGGGCTAAGAATGGACCGTTCATAAATGGTTCAGGTAAGCAGGATATTTTTATAATAGAAGGAAACAAAGCTATCAGACGAACTGTTATCATAGGAGCTACAAATTTTGATTATGCAGAGATTGAAAACGGAGTAAAAGCAGGTGAAGAGGTTATTATTTCCGATATGGAAGATTATATTCATTATAAAGAATTGAAAATAAAAGATTAAAGGAGAAGAAAAAATGAGAGAAAAACTTATTGTAGTTATCATAATTGGACTTTTAATGATTTTAACAAACTTACATTCTCAAAACAATCTGGAGAAAGCAAAAAAACTTATGGAAAATAATGAAAATGAACAGGCTGTTCAGATATTGGAAGAATTAGTAAAGGAAGATTCAGAAAACTTGCAGTACAATAGGATGATCGGAATATCCTATTTCAAACTATCTCAAAATCCTGAAGCTGGAATGCTGAAAAGCATGAAGTATTTCAAGAAATACAAGAAGTTTCTTAATAAAGTAATCGAAATGGATCCAACAGACATTGAATGCTTCGATATTATGGCTCATTCATATTTTTATCCTCCTAAAATTGCTGGTGGAAATAAGAAAAAAGCGCGTGAATATTTAGCCCAAATTATCGAACTTGCTCCCAAAACAGGATTGAAAATTGAAATCGAATTTCTTGAATTTGAGAATGAATATGAACAGGCAATTGAAAAATGTGAGAAATATATCACTCTATATCCAGATGATTATGAAATTTATCACCAATTAGGAATGATCTACCAGCAGAAAGAAGATTTTCAGAAAGCTTTTAAAGCATTTGAAACAGTCATTGCCGAAGATTCCACAGCTTTTAATTCCTTATATCAGATAGGCAGAACTGCAATTTTTTCCGGTGAAAATTTGGAGCGTGGAAAGGAGTGTTTAAAACGATATCTTCAAAATGATCCTGAAGAAGATAGTCCTTCTTTAGATGCTGCCCATTGGCGGTTGGGAATGATATATGAAAAGCAAGGAAAAATCGATCTTGCAAAAGCAGAATATGAAGAAGCGATCAAATTGGATCCTAAAGATAAAGATTATAAAAAAGCATTAAAGAAATTAAAATAGGAGTAGAAGATGATTAAATTAGAAAACATCGACAAAGTTTATAGAACAGAGACTATTGAAACAACAGCCCTGAAGCAAATTAACCTTCACGTTGAAAAAGGGGAATTTCTGGCTGTTATGGGTCCATCCGGTTGTGGGAAAAGTACTCTTCTAAATATTATGGGACTTTTAGACAAACCAACCAATGGTAATGTTCAAATCGATGAAATGGAAGTTAAAACTTTTGGAGACAGAAAACTTGCAAAACTCAGAAATTGGAAGATCGGTTTTGTGTTTCAAAACTTTCACCTGATCAATGACCTTTCTGTAGTTGATAATGTGGAAATTCCTCTTTTATATAGAAGAATGTCTGGAAAAGATCGTCGCAGAAAAGCTTTGGGAGTTTTAGAAAAAGTTGGACTGAGTGCACGTACAAAACACTTTCCCCGACAGCTTTCAGGTGGGCAGTGTCAACGTGTAGCAGTTGCCCGAGCTATTGTAGGTAATCCGGAAATAATTCTGGCAGACGAACCGACAGGTAACCTGGATAGTGTGATGGGTGCGGAAATTATGGATATCTTGATGAGATTGAATAAAGATGAAAATACCACAATAGTTATGGTCACACACGATGAACATCTGGCTGAGCAAGCCCATAGAATTATTCGGTTGTTTGATGGAAGTAAGGTTAGCTGACGGAGAACAGGAGAAAACATGTTAAAAAATTATTTTAAAATCGCACTAAAAGTAATGATGCGTCATAAGCTATTCACCTTCATCAGTTTGTTTGGGATCAGCTTTACTTTGCTCATTATTGTATTATTCACTTCAGCATTGGATCATACATTTGGTCCGCATTACCCAGAGAAAAAGCTGGGAAGAACCCTGTCGGTTACTATGGGAATGTTAAGATCAAAAAGTGGAGGAACATCTTCGGGACCTCTATTCAGCCCTTATTTTTTGAATAAATATGTTAAATCATTGAAAACACCGGAAAAGATTTCACTGTCTTCATTTTATAATCCCATAGTTGTTTATAAAGATAAAAAGAAACTGAAACTGGGGATCAAATATACAGACGGTGAATTCTGGGATATCCTGGATTTCAACTTTCTTGAAGGTAAACCTTTCAGCAGAGATGATGTAAATAACATAGCAAATGTTGCTGTAATTAATAAAAAAACTGAAGATCAATATTTTGATGGTGAACCAGCAGTTGGAAAATATATTGAAGCAGATGGAAGAACTTACCGCGTTATCGGTGTTGTTGAAAACGTCTCTATTCTGCGGATCATGCCCTATTCCGATATCTGGGTACCAATGGGACATACAAAAGAAGATCTTAACAAAATTACTATAACAGGTAACTTTCCTGGCTGGTTTGCCATGGTTCTGGCTCACAGCAGGAAAGATTTTCCAAAGATCAAATCTGAATTCCAGAAACATCTGGAGAAAATTGAATTCCCGGAAGGAAAATATGAATGGATTCTTACCAATACATCGAGTTATGGTGAAGCTTTTGCTAGACAGGTATTTCGACAAAAAGAGGGAAATCTTGCTCCATTCATGACGATCCTTTTCGTTCTGATGACCCTCTTCATGCTTCTTCCCACCATAAACCTAGTAAATATCAATGTAAGCAGGATCATTGAACGTTCTTCAGAGATCGGCATCAGGAAATCATTTGGAGCGTCTTCCCTTACTTTGGTGGGACAGTTCATTGTGGAGAATATAATAATTACTGTGATCGGAGGTTTTATCAGCCTGGTTATGGCAGCAATAATACTGTGGATGGTCAATCAGAGCGGTGTAATTCCTGATACACATCTGGGATTAAATTTCAGGATCTTTTTCTACAGTATGATATTTGCAGTATTCTTTGGACTTCTTTCAGGTGTTTATCCTGCTTTTAAAATGTCTAAATTGCAACCTGCAGAAGCTATTCATGGAGGTAAGAGATGATAAAGCATTTCTTTAAACTTATCTGGAATAAGAAGCGAACAAATTTTATGACATCACTCGGTATCTTTATTTCATTCATAGTTTTGTTCCTGGTTTTGATCGCTGTTATCTATAATATCAGCAACTATCTTAAACCGTTGGGATTTTCCTATAAGGATGTCTGGTATATTACAATGGATTGGAAAGACAGCTCTCAAGAAGAAATAAAGGAAACATTACTCCAGTTTGAAAATGCATTTAAAAGTTTTCCGGAAATTGAAAATTTTGCTTATTCGGAATCTTTCATATTTACTCCTGCTGTCATGAATATGACAAATTATGAATACGATGGTAGGGAAATAAGATGCAACATCAGGTATGCGAGTGATGATTTTGCAGAGGTGATGGGAATGGAAATATTGGCAGGACGCTGGTTCGATGAATCTGACAATGCTTCCAGTAAAAATCCGCTTGTCATAAATAAATATGCAAAAGAAGAGATTTTTGGAAATGATATAGCATTGGGGAAAGTTCTCCATAGAGATGAAACAGAATATATAATAATCGGAGTGATTGACGAATTCCGCAATGCAGGACAGTTTTCAGGTTCCAGCAGCATATCATTCAGGAGAATTTCTTTAGGAGTGAAGCATGAATTATCCCGTTTTGGAAGTGAAGCAATGGGAAGCAGGATCCTGCTTAAAATGAAACATGGAACTCCTTTTCAATTCGAAGAAATCCTAACTAAAAGATTATCGAATATAGCTAAGGACTGGCAGATAAAAACGAATACATTCGAATTATTGAAAAAATCAGCTACTCTCCAATCCCTGATCTTTCCTGTGATTTTAATTGTGGTCTGTGGATTCCTGGTTATAAATGTAGCACTCGGTCTTTTTGGAGTTATCTGGTATAATACAAATCGTCGGAAATCTGAAATTGGATTGCGTAGAGCACTGGGCTCCACAGCTATGGAAATCTATAAGCAGATTATCGGAGAAGCTCTGGTTCTTTCCACCTTTGCCATGATCTTCGGCAGTTTCTTTGCCTTGCAGTTTCCTCTTTTGGGTATCTTTAGTTTCATCGACACAAATATATACATTCTTGCGTATATTTTCTCAATTTTACTGATCTATGTTATTACTGCATTGTGCTCATTGTATCCCAGTAAACTGGCATCCAGCCTGGAACCATCAGAAGCACTGCATTATGAATAATAAATCTTTGAAACGGTTGTTGGACTTCTTGCATTTCTTGACCTTCCGAACAGTTGGTGCATGAGAGAAAAGTAAATTAAAGGAATGATTATGAATTTAATAAAGTTAGCATTATCAATAATTTTAATTACGTTGCTAATTTCTTGCAGCTATAATTCTAATTTTTATCCTCCTGAATTAAAAAATCCAAAAATTTTAACTGAAAAATTCCTGGAAGGGAGCGATACAATTTCCGTCAGGAATGATAAGATTGATTTTCCAAATTGGAGTATTCGTTTTTTCGGAAAACAGGTTATTCCCAAATTAAATAAAGAGCAGGAAATCTACATGCGGGAATTGGAGAGATTGCGAATTATCCGTAAGCAGCAGTTGAAGATTGAGAAATTGAAAGTGAATAATGAAGCAAAATTGAAAAAGTTAGAAAAAAGAATATATGAAATTAACAATTTTCCAAAGCATGTAGATGGAATGAGTACAAGCTGGGGATTTTGTATGTATATGCACAAATATAAGAAAGTTGGATATGAATACATTTATAATGAAAAGAACCTGTTCTGGGGTCTTATCAAATGGGGCAAAAGAAGAAAATAATAATGATATTTGATTTAGCAAGAAAGCCTGAAGACTTGACAAACCTTTGGGCTTTTTTAAATTAAAATTGCGGAGGATAAAAGTGCATAAGATTTTAATTATAGATGATGATTTTGCAGTACAAACATCTTTGAGCCTTCTCTTGAACCAGAATGACTATAAGACTGTTAATGCATCCAATCCAACCGAAGCTCTTGAAGTGATAAAAGAAGAAAAACTCGACCTGATAATTCTGGATATGAACTTTACTATGGAAACCACTGGTGAAGAAGGGCTGGCACTCTTAAAAGAAATCAAAAACCTATTACCAGCAATTCCGGTAATTCTCATCACTGCCTGGGGTTCTATTTCGCTTGCTGTGGATGGTATGAAAGCAGGAGCAGTGGATTTCATTACCAAACCTTGGAGCAATGAGTTTTTCCTCCAATCTGTTCGAACAGCCTTGTGTCTTTCCAAAGATACTGAAAAAAAACTGACCCGCAAGCAGATTGATTCTAAATATGATTTCGATAGTATCATTGGAAAAGATCCTTTTTTTGTAGCAGCACTGGAAACAGTTGGTCGTGTGAGTAAAACAGATGCTTCAATATTGATACTGGGAGAAAGCGGGACAGGCAAAGAACTTATCGCTGAAGCAATCCACAAAAATAGTTCACGTAAGAATCAACCTTTCGTAAAAGTAAATCTTGGTGGAATATCTTCTTCTTTGTTTGAAAGCGAAATGTTCGGTCATATAAAAGGTTCATTCACTGATGCCAGATACGATCGCATCGGACGTTTTGAGATGGCGAACAACGGTACGATATTCCTGGATGAGATAGGTGAGCTGGATATCAATATGCAAGTGAAATTATTGAGGGTGCTTCAGGACAGGACTTTTGAAGTCCTGGGTTCCAGTAAACCCAGAACTGTAAACGTGAGAGTAATCTGCGCAACCAATAGAGACCTGGAGGAAATGGTAAACAATAGCGAATTCAGAGAAGACCTTTATTACCGTATAAACCTGATATCTCTCAAACTTCCGGCTTTGCGGGAACGAGCAGGGGATATTCCGCTATTGGCAAATTATTGTATTAAAACGTTTCAAAACAAATATAAACGCCCAGGACTGCAAATAAATAAGCAGGCAATGAATTGGTTAAAAGGGCTTTCCTGGTCTGGAAATATACGGGAACTAAAAAACCTGGTGGAAAGAGCAGTGGTGATCTCCAATAAAGATAACCTGGAATTAGATAATTTCACACAGGAATTCATTACTGGACCTCAAAAAATAACTTCAAAAAAGCTCCCGGATGTTGGAGCTATGACACTAGAAGAAATGGAAAAAGCAATGATCTTAAAGGCTTTGAAAGAAAATAAAAATCTCAGCCGTGTTGCCAGGGCACTGGGAATCAGCCGGGCAGCACTTTATCGAAGAATGGAAAAATTCGGTATCTCTGCATGAAACTGAAAATCAAATATATCTTCTTTGTTTCGTTTATTCACATAATTCTCATTTTATTATCATTGCGAATGTTCAAGGAAAATATCTATTATTTTATAGCTGCTGAAGCCTTTATTATCTGCACAATTATCATATCGATGATTTTATACAGGCAGTTTATCCAGCCCATCAATACCATCTCATCCGGAATTGAATCTCTGGAAGATAAAGATTTCAGTATGAAGTTCGTGAAGGTCGGTCACGTGGAAATGGATCAGCTTATCGAGGTTTATAACAGGATGATAGACCAGCTTCGGGAAGAACGGGTCAAACAGAGGGAACAGCATTTTTTCCTGCAGAACCTTATAGAATCATCACCATCAGGTATTATTATTTTAGATTTTGATGAAATAATTACCCAGATCAATCCTGCAGCAGAATCCTTCCTTGGATTAACAATTGATAATATTGTTGGAAAAACTTTCGATAAATTGCCGGGTAAATTACCTGTAGAATTGAATAAACTCCAGTCTGGAAACTCAGAAATTATTCCAATAAGCGGGATGAAAACATTCAAATGCCAGAAAGCCAGTTTTGTTGATCGCGGTTTTAATCATCATTTCATACTTATCGAAGAACTCACGGATGAACTTTTGAAGACAGAACGAAAAGCTTATGAGAAGGTTATCCGTATGATGTCCCATGAATTGAATAATTCGCTGGGTGCGGTGAATTCTATACTGAATACTTGTTTGAATTTTAAAGACCAACTGCAAAAGAAAGATATGAGAAGTTACGAAGATGCACTCAATGTGGCAATAGAAAGGAATACTCATCTGAACAGGTTTATGGAAAATTTTGCGAATGTTGTTCGTATTCCTTCACCCAAAAAGATAGAAAGCAACCTGCATGAACTATTAAAAAACGTGGGTAAATTTATATTTGCAGATATTGAAAAAAGAAACATTAAACTGTGTTGGGAACTTTATTCACTACCCATGATGATTAAGCTGGATAAACAGCAGATGGAACAGGTGTTGGTAAATATTTTCAAGAATGCTGTGGAAGCGATTGAAAAAAATGGTGAAATAACAATCATCACAACTCCAAACAAGCAGCTAATAATCCGCGATAATGGCAAAGGCATTTCTGAAGAAATACAACCAAAGCTGTTCACTCCCTTTTTCAGTACCAAGAAGAACGGACAGGGAATTGGACTTACTGTAACGCGGGAGATATTATTGAATCACGGATTCAAATTTTCATTGGAGACAAATGAAAAGAGTGAGACAGAGTTTGGGGTGGAGTTTTAGGAGAAATCAACAAACAAGATAAGCTTGCCTAGTTCTTCACTTTGTTACGGTTGTTTCACTTCATCCCCTATCAAACAAGCGATAACCGTGTAATATTCTTAAAACATACACTACATTTTCTGAAATCCTGTAAATGATCCGATAATTTTTATAGACAAGTTGACGATAATCGATCTTAAGAATTTCATATTCCGGGATCAAAGGATTTCTTTCTGGAAAACTCTCCAAAGAAAAAATTGCTCTTTCTATTTTATCGATAAATTCAGTTGCTATTTTAATGTTATCTATTGCAATAAATTGCCATATTTCTTCGATATCATTTTGTGCAGATTTAGTGATTCTAACTTCGTATATTTTTTTCACTTCTGAATCTCTGAAAAAATGTTTTTGCATCTTCTGTTCTACCTATTTTGATATCCATTTCAGCTTTAGCTAATTTTTGCATAATATAAAATGCACCTGTCATTTTTTCATATTCGGAAGCATCGAGAAGAACAGCTTCTGCTTTTCCATTTTTTGTGAGAACTACCGGTCTTTTTGTGTTATGAACCTGTTGTAAAATATTACTTGTGTGTTTCTTTAGTTCTGTTATAGATAGAATATCTTGAGTTATTTTTAACTGCATTTTGTCCTCCTATTAAATTCTAACTTAATACTGAATTAAATTTTAATTCGGAGCCAAATTTGATTCTTTAAATATTGTTGGCAAGGAAAAAATGAGAAGAAGGGAAACAAGAATAATGGAAAAACTTGCGAACGGTTGTCGAACTTCTTGTATTTCTTGACCTTCTCAATGGTTAAAAAACTACTTCTGAATCATGGATTAAAATTTTCATTGGGAAACAAATGAGAAGGGGGAAACCGAGTTTGTGGTGGAGTTATGATGGATTAATAACATGAATTTTATTAAAACAGAAGTAGATTTAAATTATAATCCTTTTTTATATCCCAATCAATAACACTTCGCGCAATTGATCTCCATTTTTTTATTTAATTTATATGAGTAGATTGTATCATAAATTTCGACTTTATTCTTATACTTTAATAAAAGTTCTTCAATTTCTTTTATTGTAGGTTTACCAGGGTATCCATAGGAAACAACAATTTTAGAATGATTGAACTTTTTCAAAATGCACTCTATATTGTGAAGTAGCGTATGTTTTTCAAATTCTGAAGTAATCTTAAATAATGGTTTGTGTTTTCTCGCTAAATCAATTCTAGATGACCAATTATCATAATCTACTAAACCTTCAAGAAAATGATATAGTGAATAATAATCTTTAGGGTATTTATCTTTGGGTCTTTGATAAGGTGGATCCAAATATATTAAATCAAATTTTTCTTTTCTCATCGATACGATATCTTTGCAGATTGCTTTATTGCTTTTACCGTTAGAGAATATTTTTTTAGAAGTTTGATGTGCAAATTTGCTAAAAAGAATTGGGAATTCAATTTCCCATGTTTTTTTGTTTCCAAAACTTCTGGAGACATCTGATTTTCTTAGATTTAGATTTTTTCTGTGAAATAAATTAAAAGGACGTTTCATCAAGCAGGCTTGAAAAAGCGAATGAAAAGCTATGGCTTGCTTCATTTTTAAAGTATTTCCACTATAAATACTTGATAACTTTTTAATGTTATAAACAATCGTATCAAGCCATTCATTCTCCTCAGTAAAGTAATATATTTCCTCAAAAGTGTCTTTGATGAAACTCGGATAATTATAACCATTATTACTTAGAAGGAAATTTATATCTGATTGTAGAAGTTTGATTTTACTATTTTCGATTAATGCAGTACCCGTTTGATAATTTGATAAAAGAATATCATTAAATGTAACTTTTTACCCATAAGTTTGAATAAATAACTCATACTTGCAGTGCTACCAAATCCATCTAAAACCGATTCAAATTTGATATTATTAATAATCTCAAAACACCAAGGTACTAGTCGACGTTTACTACCTTGATATCGAGTTGTTGGGAACAACTTAAGATTTTTAGTTATTTGTTTTTCTAAATCTTTCAACATTTAAATACCGCAAGCATTTTTAACAGGTGTTTTATAGTCTGCACCAATTGCTATATCTAAAATTTGATTTTGCTCAGTTACAGTCATCTTTTCAAATTTTTCAGGAAATCCTAAAACTAAAAGGATATTAACATATCTTTGAACATCTTTATAAATGTTGAACCAAGGATCAAATTCATCTTGAAAATATTCAGGAGATAATGAGCCATGTCGTGTTTGCAAGAAAGGACCAACACTATGAACATGCTTTGATAATTTACTATAAATACTTTTTAATCTTGGATTGTGACCTTTTAAAAGCCATTTGTTTTGAGGGCAATAATTTCCAAAATGCTGAATTTCCTGAGAGTTTATACGTTTAAAACTCGAAAGCATGTTCATTGGGAATTTAAAATCGATGAACACGATCATTCTGAGGATAAGTAATTAATAAACTTTATTTATAATTAGAACTCTTCGCAAAGACAATATCTTTCGTAGGTATCTCATGTTTTCTCGTTTTTTTAAAGAGAGGAACAGCAGGGAGAGTTAGTATTTGTTTCCACATTTCGAACTTTTTAATAAAAAATTCAAAAAACCATTTGACACAGTTTCCCAATTTTAATTTTTGAACTTATGAATGAAAAGTTCAAATTGGAAAAGGAGGAATTATGGCTCGTAGAGAAGAGATTTTAAGAGCTGCCCAGAATGCCTTCCTGAAGTATGGAATTGAGAAAATAACTTTGGATGATATTGCTCAGGAATGCGGCGTTAAGAAAACTGCACTTTACTACTACTTCAAAAACAAAGATGAAATTATGATGGAAATGATTCTTTTAAGACTTAGAGAATTTGAAGCGCAAGTAAAAGAAGCAGTAGAAGCAGCTGAAAATGTGCGAGAAAAACTGCGTACATATATGAAGATGAAGATCAATCTGATGAAAGAAAATATGCCTTTTATAAAACTATTAGATAAGGAATTTTTACCTGTCAGAGCTAAAGAATTCATGCAATTGAATAAAGTTCGAATCATGGAAGCAGATTTTTGTTTGGTAAAAGAAGTGATATTACAAGGCATCAAAAATCATAAAGTTTCTTTCAAATTAAACGATTCTTTGGTTTTAATGATCTTGGGAGTAACTCACGGTGCATTCGTAGGACGGTATTTGGAAGAAGCCAATTGGAATATTGATGAGATGATTGATACAACTATCGAAGTTATATTTAATGGAATAGAATAGAGAGGATTTTAATGAAACGGAATTTAATATCAATTTTGATGCTGATTCTTGCTTTTTCATTGTTTGGTCAAATATCATTGACCTTGCAGGAAAGCGTGGAAATGGCCAAAGAAAACAACAAAGAGCTACAGAAAGCTCGGGAAGAAGTGGGCAAATACCGCCAGGAATACAACAATGTACGCGGTAACCTTCTACCTCAAATCACGCTTTCCGGTGGATACCGGTACAAACATATGAAACTACCAGATTCAGCAATTCCAATGATGCCAAGTCTAGAGTCTGAACTTGATAACATAGCAACTCACAATGACAGTATTATTGCCGGCTTTATTGATTATGGATTTAGTTCTTTTATCCCAGATCAAGAATCAGATGAATATTCCTTATCCGGAACGGTTTCACTTAGCCAGGTTATTTTCATGGGCGGTAAATTAATTAATGGTATCAACATTGCTGGAAAACTTTATCACCTGCAGGAAAAGAAGTATTGGTTAGATGAGCAGAACCTGATTTTCAATACAACCGATCTTTATTACAAAACCAAACTAGCAGCAGAAGTTGCAGAAATACAAGCTGAAGCTTTGGATTTTGCTAACCTTTATTTTCAACAGGTATCTGATATGTATGAAGAAGGTTTGGTGTCGGAATATGACATACTGAGAGCTGAATTGGAAGTGCAGAAATTGGAACCAGATGTTCTTGAAGCAGAGAAGAATTCCAAACTGGCAATGGAAAGTTATGCCAATCATTTGAATCTGGATGAATCCAATCTTGAGCTGATCGATGATACTGATCTTCCTGAAATGGAAGAGATTGATCTGGATAGCGCAGTAGAAAGTGGCTTAAAGCATCGCATGGAAATTGAACTTTCTGGAATTGGCGTAGATGTGAGTAAAGTGATGCTGCACTATGAAAAAGGAAATTTCCTGCCGAATATCGGTATCACTGCTGATTACACTTATTTTGGAGCTGATGCAGAAAAAATTGAAAGTGATGACTGGGGTAGTTCATATCAAGTTGGAATTGGATTTTCCATGCCGCTATTCACGGGGCTTTCCAATAATTCCAAGATAAAAAAAGCAAAACATACTTTGAACCAGTCGAAACTGGATCACCGCTCTTTACAGGAAATGATCGAGTTGGATGTACGGAATTCCTATTGGCAATTGCAGGCCGATCTGGAAAAGGTGAACGTTCAAACCAGAAACGTGGAACTGGCAACCAAAGGTTTGGGAATAGCCAATGCTCGCTATGAAAACCAGGTTTCCAATCAATTGGAAATTATTGATGCACAACTGCAGTTAAAAGCTGCAAAACTTAGTTTTATGAATGCTAAATATGCTGCTGTGATCTCGTATACTAAATTGCAGAAAGCAATGGGCAGAGAATTATAAATTATGTCTTTGCGAGTTTTTGCTCTTGCTGAAACAAACGAAGCAATCTCAATTGTTAGCATTGTTAGTAATACAAGATTGCTTCGAAAGAATTTCACTGTGAGGTACCTCGCAATGACAGATGAATTTAATAAATATAAATGGAGATAAAAATGAAATCAAAATTGATGATCCTATTTGTGATAGCAACGATGCTTTTCCTGGGTTGCGCCAAACAGGAAGAAGTCGAATCCAAAAATATGGAACAAATCTACAAAGAAGAAGGAATTCCGGTGGAAGTACAGGTAATGCAGCCCGAAACCTTCATCAAAGAATTATCTTTTAATGCCAATCTTAGTGGTATTCGTCAGTCGGCAGCTATGATAGGTGGCAGAATTGAGAAAGTGAACGTGAAAGTGGGAGATTATGTAGAAAAAGGACAGGTGATGTTTGAGTTTCCGGAAGATGCACCTGCTGGCCAGCTTGTTCAAGCACAATCTGCTTTTGAAATGATTGAAGCAACTTATGCAAGAATGCAGAATTTATATGCAAAAGGTGGTATTTCCAAGCAGGATCTGGAAGGTGTGGAAACACAGTATAAAGTTGCAGAAGCAAATCTGGATGCTGTAATGCAAATGTTGAAAGTTCGTGCCCCAATTGAAGGATATGTGATTTCAGTTAATGTGCGCGAAACAGATGGAGTTCATGCCGAAGACGTACTGGCCTTTGTATCTCAAACGGATAAGATGAAAGCACGTATCTGGGCTACAGAAAATGAAGTTTGCCAGATCAAAAAAGGGCAAGCAGCGTCAGCTATCTGGAATAACGTAACACTTTCGGGTAGAGTTACAGAAATAGCAATTGCCATGGATCGAGGACATAATGCGTTTGGTGTAGACTTGGTGTTTGAGAATTCAGAAAATCTTTGTAAAAGTAATGTGATCAGTGATATTTCCATCCAAACCTATAAAAATAATAATGCTTTGATCATTGCCCGTTCAAACGTGAAAAAAGATGTAAATGGGTATTTTATTTACAAAGTAGAATCTGAAAAGGCTACCAAAACTTACGTTGAGATTGGACAGGAAAATGGTGGGTTTGAAATAGTTGATGGAGTTACCCAAGAAGAACAGGTGATCGTGAAGGGTTTGAATCTGGTGTATGATGGAGCAAAAGTGAAGATTGTGGCAGATGGCAAATAACCTTTGGCTGTTGGCACTTTGCACAATGCTCTTTGCATTAAATAAGTGATTAATAACTGTCATGGTGAGCGGAGTCGAACCATAATAAAGGAAGATAATCCTTCGACTACGCTCAGGATGACAATCAGATAAATGGAGAAATAAATGTTTTTATCAAAAATATCAATAAACAGACCGGTGATGATGACAATGGTTATCTTGGTATTCGTAGTATTTGGAGCATTAGCCTACTTCGGACTATCTTTAAATCTGATGCCGGAAGCAGATATACCTTATGTTACGATCCAAACCGTTTACGCCGGTGCTGGACCAAACGAAGTAGAAAATCTAATTACAAAGAAAATTGAAGATGCCGTATCCACAATTAGTAAAATAGACTATATGGAATCATATTCCATGGATAATGTCTCTATCCTGTTAATAGCTTTTGAATTAGGGAAAGATGTTGATGTAGCTGTAGCGGAAGTAAAACAGAAAGTA
>Ga0208648_1001917_pt1 | contig 15450 bp, 14 predicted proteins | sample AntAceMetag02UKL_FD_184772 | JGI IMG/M metagenome (GOLD analysis project Ga0208648, IMG submission 184772) | Saline lake microbial communities from Ace Lake, Antarctica - Antarctic Ace Lake Metagenome 02UKL (SPAdes) (version 2) | ecosystem: Environmental > Aquatic > Non-marine Saline and...
TTCCAGGGCAAAGACCACAAAAATCTTTCATCAAGACGCTGTTACGCATGGTAGCTTAAGAAAAGTAGAACTTGTGCTACATAATTTTACAGGAAACTTCAGTATACTATAGACATCTATTTATGCCAAGAGGGTAATGTGTCGCTTAAGACCCATCAGAGACATTGAATGACTTGTTGTCTTGGAGAGTTCATACAAGACGGCAAGTGTTGTAAATTAAGCATTTTGACTATTTACCTTTGCTGCCAAGCGTTATATAATTATAAGAAACATTATTGTTTATTTTTTTTAAAAAGCCTTGGTCGGCAAAAGGGAACAGCAGTAGAAACGGCAGTATCATACAGGTAACAGACATTTTATAATTGCTTTTACGGTACATCGTTACTACGTTGTAGACAGTAGTTGTAATTACCAGTACTACAAATGTCAGGAGGAATCATGAAGAAAATAATAATATCAACACTCTTAGGAATTTTCGTTGCAACATCATCCTTTGCTGACTGGATTGAAAACTTTTCAGTTAACAATCAAACCCAGGGCGTTGAGGTTGCTGTTGCAGAAGCACTTAAGGCTGGAATGGATCCCACAAGCATTGTTGACGAAGGACTCAAAATTGCTGGTATCAATCCACAGCATCTGCTGAAAGCTCTTTACTGTGAAGGCACCGACGGAGACGACGTCAAGGCCGCTGCAGACAGTGCCGGTATATCAGACCTTATCCTTGTTGCAGCCTTTGAAAAAGTCTTGTGGAGTGTGGTGATGCGGTGGCAGACAGTCAAGCATATACCCCTATTGCCAGGGCTACTTTTGCTGGGATGCCAAGAGCTCAAAGCACCAATACTCAAAGATTTGTGAGTCAATCGACTTTCTAGAAATACCAATCAGCTCTGTTCGGCTTACCGGACGGAGCTGATTTTGCTTTATCTGTGTCATGCAGCAAATTGAGTATTTTTCCCTTTTTACTTCTTCGACCAAGAAAAAAAACAATGAAAAATCAATGCATTCTCGCTTCGGCTTGCCTTCTTGTTTCCACCTCACTTCCCGTTAACACTGCTGAATCAAACGAGCTAGTAATAGATAAAATGACAATCGTCGCTCAAAATGAGGCGATTATCCCGGCACAGGACACCCCCATGGGACAAGGTCCATCGGGAACATCCGAATCTCTCCTGCCTGAAGACAATCTCCAAACTGAAGACGATGATCTTTTTGGAACCAAGGGCGGCGGATACGTGCATCCCTTCCTAAGCATTGCCGGTGAATATACTGACAACCTTTTCAATATCTACACAGAGGAAAAAAGTAACTTCCTGACAACGCTTTCCCCGGGTATCTGGCTCGCATTTCCCCGGACAAAGGAAGTGCCACTTGCCATTGCACCGAACAATTCAACTGCGGGTGGTCTTCAGATGGCTCTCCCAGATTATCAAAGTTTCGAACGCTATAATGCCTACGTTCTTGGAGCACTGGACTTCAAGTATTACTCTGAGGATTCAGAGCTAAATGATTACGATGCCAACGTGGAAGGCTTTTTCAAATTCAATCTGAGAAGCGGCCTTTCTTTTCAAATTATTGATCACTACACTCGCGGTCAGGATCGCTTTGACATTGGTAACTTTATTGGTGTTGAAAGTCTAAGGCGCTACTATTCTAATATCGCCATAGCCGATATCACCTGGGATATTACAGAAAAAATTGGCTTGAAAGTCGACTACTCAAACTTCTTCCTGGATTACAAAGAAGCCGACGACGCCTTCCTCAACAGAACTGATAACGCTCTCTCAGCCTATGGTATATTCACATTTAGTCCTAAAACTTCAATTTTTCTGGAATACAGATATATAGACGTAAGTTACGACACGGACACAGTTAAAGACAATGATCAGGATTTCATATACGGTGGTGTAAAATGGATTGCCTCCACCAAAACCGCGGTACGGTTCAAAGCAGGTTATCAGCAACGTGAGTACAAGGACAAAATTGCAAATACAATCAGTGAAAACTCAGATAACTCAAACAATGACGGACTTGCTTTTGAGCTGGATGTCCAATACAAGATCACCGAAAAAACAGGCCTGTCTCTTGGCGTTCACCATGAAATAGACGAAACCGATAGTGTTGGTGCACTGGACAAAAGAATTCTTGGCGGGACACTCCGCTACAATCAGGAGTTTGCAGAAGATTTCATAGGAATGATTGATGCCACATATGAAAATGCTGATTACAATCAAGTAATTGGTGACAAACGAGACGATGACCGCTACATCATCCGCCCTGCACTGCAGTATGTTTTCAGTGACTGGCTCATGGCAGAACTAGCCTATAGCTGGGAACAAAGAAAATCAACGGATGAAATTTATGAATATGATACAAACACTGTTTCCTTCAGTTTAAATTCTGCGCTATAATAGAAAAATTTTCTCTTCAGTGGTGCTAGGGAGTATCCCTCTTTTGGTCCTTTGAGAAAGTCCTGTTATATAGAATTTTTTCCATTACTCCCCCTTCTCAACCCATGGTGGCCATGAATAACAGGATGAGTATTTTTTTTTACATGCCAAAGAGACTAACCTTTTGAGGCACAAATACTGAAAATCCTGTTATGCGTAATATTAAATCTTCCGTATCCACTCAAGTATCCTTAGTAGTATTCTGTTTGACAATTCTGTTTTGCTTCTCCACAAACGCTTTTGCTGATGATTATATTGTTGGTCCCGGCGATGTTTTAAAGATTGATGTTTACGATCATATGGACCTCCAAAAGACCGTTCGAGTCTCAAACAACGGTTCAATTGTTATCCCTTTTATCGGCCAGGTTCAGGTTAACGGCATGACATTACCTGAGCTTACCCAAAAGCTCACAACACTACTGGCCGATGGCTACATCGTAACCCCTCAGGTAACAATCTTTATAGAAGAATTCCGATCAAAAAAAGCTGTTATCCTCGGGCAGATATATAAACCAGGAATCGCCGAATTGCGGGGAACCACAACCTTTCTTGAGATTGTCTCCCAGGCAGGTGGCCTGAAAGAAGGTGCTGGTGATACTGCAACCATCAAAAGGATCAAAGATGGAAAACAGGAAGTTATCATTTTAAACATCACTTCCATGGTTGAGGGAGGGGATCTCAGCCAAAACATCCTCATTCTTGATGGTGATACTATTTACATATCCAAGGGCGGCATGTGCTATGTGACTGGTGAAGTTGCTCATCCCGATGCATATTCCTGTGATAACAACACCACTGTTCTTAAACTGATTGCACGAGCAGGGGGATTTACCGGCAAAGCCTCCAAGTCCAGTGTCCGTATTGTAAGAATTGTTAAGGGTGAAAAAACTATCCTTAAAGATGTTGACCATAACACCTCTGTCCTTTCCAACGATATCATCGTCGTCCCTGAAAGCTTCTTTTAAATCCTGTTAGAATAACAAATATGCTATGAACACTATCCCTTCAACTCAGCCAGCTTTTAAGGATTTACAGGAACAGGAAATTCATCTTCGTGACTACGTCAGTGTTATCCTGAAGCGAAAAACGACTGTTCTTACTTTTCTCATTATTACCTTCCTCACTGTTTTTATAGCCACCTACACCGCGACACCTATCTATACCGCGTCATCCCAGGTCCTTATTGAAAAGAACACTTCTTCAAGTGCCATTGTAGGTGGAAATTCATATTCCCGCTGGGATCCCGATTTCCTCACGACCCAATTTGAATTAATCCGTAGCACAAGCGTTACTCACAGGGTTGTCAAACAGTTACAACTTGACACCAAGTACAAACACTATTTCTTTACCGAAGAAAAGGAAGGGCTTTTCAGCTTTCTTTCTTCATTCAAAACCGGAATTAAAGATTTTATCAAAGGCCTTCTCTCCATGGATACTGACGAGTCAATGAATGATTCCGCGGGATCCGGGTTACTTATCACCAGCGAGCCTAAAACAGATGCTCAAATCATTGCCACAAGGATTATGGGCAGTATATCCATTAAGCCGGTTGCCAAGACAAAAACCGTTATCATCAGCTACAGTGATAAGAATCCGGCAATGGCACGATTGGTTACTAATGCCATAATCCAAGCCTATATGGACCAAATTCTTGAAATAAAACTTGCCTCAAGTAATTATTCTCTACAGTGGATGACAAGTAAGGCAGCCGAAGAGCGAAAAAAACTAGAAGGGGCAGAACTTGCCCTGCAGCAATATATGAGAGCCAACGATCTGGTAACCGTTGAGAACAAGCTAGCCGTCTACCCGCAAAGACTCTCGGAATTCAGCTCCAAACTTTCTGAAGCACAAACGGAACAAAAAGAATTTGAATCCCTCTACGCCCAGATCAAAGCCTTAGGGGAAAACTATGATAATATCGAAAAAATATCTGTTTTTGCCGACAACAGTGTACTACAAAACCTACGTGATAAAATTTTTACAACGGAACAAAAAATCAAGGATCTTTCTAAAAAATATGGCTACAAGCATCCGAGAATGATCAATGCCAAGGCTGAGCAAGCCCTTCTGTTAAAAGAGAAAAAATTTGAAGTGGGCAGAATTATAGAGTCTACTCGAAACGCCTACGAACTCACCAAATCACGTGAATCCAACCTTAAGCAACTGCTGGCAAAAACAAAAAACGAGATGCTCAACATAAACGAGCGGTTCACTCAATACACCATTATGAAGCGGGATGTTGACATGAACCGGGTCCTTTATGACGCCCTGACTTCCGGTATAAAAAAAGCCGGCGTCACCGAACAAGCCCAGGAGATTAAGATATGGGTTGTTAAAAAAGCAGAACTCCCTGGAGCGCCGTCAAAACCCAACAAAAAACGCAACCTGATGCTGGGCCTTATACTTGGTCTTTTTGGTGGGATCGGGCTGGCATTTTTTATTGAATATCTCGACAATACTGTGAAGGACGGAAAAGATGTTGAGCAACGCTTTGACTTAACCGTTCTTGGAACCGTTGAACAATTACAGGGGAAAAATGAGGCAATTGAATCTCATCTCCTTGAACACCCACTTTCACCGCTTTCCGAAAATTACCGACTGGTTCGTTCCAGTCTGCTCCTGTCATCCCCGGACCACCCTCCCCGCTCCATACTGGTTACCAGCATGTCTGCTAAAGAGGGAAAAACATCCACAACCTGTAACCTTGCCAGGGTACTCGCCCAGAATGACAAAAAAGTTCTGATTATTGACTGTGATATGCGCAGACCAAGTACACACTCTCTTTTTAATGTCCCCAATTCCTATGGTCTCAGTAACTATCTCACCGGAGATAGCAAAAAGAATCCGATAAATCCTATTCCCGATGAAAAAATTTCCCTGATCACCTCGGGTCCCATCCCTCCAAATCCTGCTGAATTATTACAGTCACGTAGAATGCAACTGCTTATGCAAGAGACGACGAAGTTTTATGATTTTGTACTTCTGGACTCCCCTCCGATACAGCGCGTTACTGACAGCCTTACCCTGAGTACCGTGGTTGACGGAGTAATGCTGATTGCCAGATCCGGTAAAACGACCTATGATATGCTGGATGTTGGATTGAAAAAATTACGCGACATCCATACTCCTATCCTGGGTATTGTTATTAATGGAATTATCAGGAGCAAAAAAGATTCTGGCTACTATAGGTATTACGAGTACTATGACAAAGAATAGGAAGTTATAACGATTCAGCCAGACAAATATACTTGCCCAAACCCTATAATAACCTGCGAGTTATCCGTGATTCGAACCGGAACAGGGGCTTTAGCCCCTGCAGACAGCAAACAAAGTAACATACTATTCACAGAAGTTGTATTTGAGTCGGAATTTATAACTAATACGCTGGTAGGAAACTGGGGACATGACCCAATTCGTCTTTGTCTTTTGAATTGGGATCGTGTCCCCTGATTCCGATTCCGGATAAATATTATGCTGTTCAAAAGGATGGTGAATAGCTACAAAAATGAGAAGATTCGACTTGCTGAGTGCATGCAGGGGCTAAAGCCCCTGTTCCAGTCGTAGATATACGCTGAAGAGTATTAGATGTTTTTTCTAAATAACCCACATGCCGCAGATCAAGTATCACTGCGTGCAAAAACATATCCACCATTTCCCGTACTAACTCCCCATGAAAATATCAGACATCAAAATAGCCATCATCGGCCTGGGCTATGTTGGCCTACCTTTGGCCGTTGAGCTCGGAAAAAGTTTCAAAACTCTTGGTTTTGACATCAAAGAAGCGCGTGTAAAAGAACTCCTAAATGGTAAAGATTCCACCAGAGAAGTTACTCCCGAAGATTTAGCCAATAGTTCAAATCTACAATTCTCCTTTCAGGAGAAAGATTTAAAAGAATACAACTTTTATATCATCGCGGTACCAACTCCCATCGACAAACATAAACAACCAAACCTGCGTCCACTCCAAGGTGCCAGCTCACTCGTTGGCAAAGTCTTATCTGAAGGTGATATAGTTGTATACGAATCAACAGTATACCCCGGAGCGACGGAAGAAATTTGTGTTCCCATTCTTGAAAAAGAATCAAATCTCACATTTAATACCGATTTCTCAGTTGGATATAGCCCGGAGCGTATTAATCCTGGCGACAAAACACATTGTCTGACCACAATCACAAAAGTAACGGCCGGATCCAATCCCGAAGCTGCAGATATCATTGATATCCTTTACGCAAGTATTGTAGAAGCCGGAACCTATAAAGCCAGCTCCATAAAAGTTGCTGAAGCCGCTAAGATCATTGAAAATACGCAGAGAGATGTTAATATTGCCCTTGTCAATGAACTCTCACTTATCTTTCACCGTATGGGAATTGACACAAACGAAGTTCTCGATGCGGCAAGCACGAAATGGAATTTTCTCCCCTTCCGTCCCGGTCTTGTTGGTGGTCATTGCATCGGTGTTGACCCGTACTATCTCACCCATAAAGCCCAGGAAACAGGCTATAACCCTGAGATGATCCTTGCCGGTCGTCGCATCAATGACAACATGGGTGCATACGTGGTCTCCAGGGTTGTCAAACTCATGCTGAAAAAGAAAGTTCATGTTCAAGACTCAAAAGTGCTTATCCTTGGCCTAACCTTTAAAGAAAACTGCCCGGATATACGAAATACAAAAGTCGTCGATGTGATTAATGAATTTGAGTCATATGGAACCAAAATTGACGTATATGATCCCTGGGTCGACAAAGATGAAGCACTACAGGAATATGGCATCAACCTGATTGACTCCCCTGCTTCAGGAATTTATGACGCGATTGTCCTTTGTGTTGCCCACGGCGAATTTCAAACGAAAGGCATTGAATGGATTAAATCTTTGGGAAAAGTGCAAACCATTATCTATGATGTAAAGAATATCCTCCCCAGCGACGCTGTGGATGGAAGATTATAAAAAAACCAGGTTACGATGCGGAAGGTACAGAAAGGCTGAAGGCCCCGTATAATGTTACTTTTTCTTCAGTCTAAAACCCTTTAGCCTATACACCTTGTCGCAATAACAAATACGCTGGCAGGAAACTGGGGACATGACCCAATTCGTCTTTTTCTTTTGAATTGGGATCGTGTCCCCAGATTCCGGATAAATATTGTACCGTTCAATAGCATGGTGAGTAGTTACATAATTAAAAGATTATTTCAAAGTCTACGCTTATCTCCTCTTTTCTTATAACATGAGTCCAGAATAAGGTACCAATACAATGACACAATACAAGACACTCCAAAACTACCTGACAAGTAACCAGCACACCTGGCTCATCACCGGTGTCGCCGGCTTTATCGGCTCCAACCTCCTTGAGACCCTTCTCAAACTCAACCAAAAAGTTGTTGGTTTAGATAATTTTTCCACCGGATTCCAACATAATTTTGATGAAGTGCAATCACTGGTAAGCGATGCACAGTGGCAGGGATTCACATTTATTGAAGGTGATATCCGTGACATAGATGATTGCAGACATGCATGCAGCGGTGTTGACTATGTACTCCACCAGGCAGCCCTTGGTTCTGTACCCCGATCCATCGAAGACCCGATCACTACTAACGAAAATAATATCAGTGGTTTTCTGAATATGCTGGTTGCTGCAAAAGACGCCAAGGTACATGGTTTTGTTTACGCAGCATCAAGCTCCACCTACGGCGATCACCCGGATCTACCTAAAGAAGAGGACAAAATTGGCAAACCTCTCTCACCTTACGCTGTTACAAAGCTTGTAAACGAACTGTATAGCGATGTCTTTGCCAAAACCTACGGATTCAATACAATAGGTCTCAGATATTTTAATATTTTCGGACAACGCCAGGATCCGAATGGGGCTTACGCTGCAGTTATCCCAAAATGGTTTGCGGGGCTCATAAAAAATGAAACAGTTTTTATCAATGGTGATGGCGAAACAAGTCGTGACTTTTGTTTTATTGAAAATGCCGTGGAAGCAAATTTATTGGCAGCAACTGCGAAGAATGAAGACGCATCAAATCAAGTGTACAATGTTGCCTTTGGTGAAAGAACAACTCTTAATGAGCTCTATCAGTTCATAAAAGAGAGAGTTATCCCGACCAATCCATCTGCCGCGAATGCAAAACCGGAATACCGGGATTTCAGAGCTGGAGATGTTCGCCATTCTCTTGCGAATATCTCAAAAGCAAACGAACTTATAGGCTACCGGCCTGTTTTCTCCGTAAAACATGGCCTGGACAAAGCAGCAGAGTGGTATTTACGGAACCTGGGATAAGTCTAACCATCGGTTATTACTGCACAAATACCAGTACCAGATTACTGGTATTTCCAATGGAGTATTAAGACGACAACCGGATATCTCCCTGGCAAAAGAAATACTCGACGGGACTCCTACTATTCAACGGGAAGAAGGCCTCAAATCTACAATCCCCTATTTTGAAAAGCAACTTAAGATTTCAAGGAGAATCTGACTTCCGAAAGTTCCCATCGAAGTGAAAGACTTTACAGACATAGGCTATTCATGTCAGCTATCTCAAAAACAAGCTATAACGTGCATTTTTAATCCCTAAGAATTGCTGAAATAATTCCGCCATCATATCTTCCTTTGCAGAGTTTTTAACCTGAACTTACAAAGGATGATCTTAATTTTCCAGTTGTTGAATAAACGGCCTCTTATTGTCTGCTCAGACGACACACACAATTTGTACGGAACATTTCCGTACGAATTGACAAATTACACCGTAACCATTATAATATTTATTATGGTTACTAATAAAAATATTTTACAACGAAAACTGTAACTTCACCGAAATTGAGTTTGAGTCGGAATTGCATAACGAATACGCTGGTAGGAAACTGGGGACATGACCCAATTCGTCTTTGTCTTTTGAATTGGGATCGTGTCCCCCGATCCCGGATAAATATTGTGCCGTTCAATAGCATGGTGAATAGTTACCGAAAAATAGGAGAGGAGCAATGGCTACAACTCGACTTGACATGAGGTTGAGCAAAGAGGTTAAAGAGAAAGCAGAAAAAGCATCGGCATTACTCGGCCTGAAAAGCCTTACAGAGTATGTCGTTAATTTAATTAATGATGATGCTACTCAGGTAATTGCTCAATACGAAAGCATGACTTTAAAAAATGACCTGTTTGATAAATTCATGACTAATTGTGAAAAATCTCATACCCCAAATCAAGCTTTAAAAGATGCTTTACTTTTCACAAAATCCCAGGATAGTAAATGACTTCAAGGGCTGAGTTTATCGAACTTAACAAAAACATTCATGATAGAAATACATTTGATTGTGGAGAAAATAGTCTAAATTTTTTCATAAAAAACCAAGCATCCAAACATATGCAAGTCGGAATAAGCAAAACTATGATTTTCCCCGATATTGCCTTGCAGGAAAACAAAAAATATAAAATCTGTGCATTTTACACCATTGCACCAAGTTCTATAAAAAGAGAGTCGTTACCAGCCAAACTTGCAAAAAATCTCCCCCACTACCCTGTACCTGTTTTTTTATTGGCACAAATGGCTATCCATATTGATTATCAAGAAAAAGGGTTGGGGAAAATCACTTTAATCAAAGCGTTACAATACCTATGGCAAGTCAACAGTCAAATGACGGCATATGCCATAGTTGTTGACTGCTTAAATGAAAAAGTAGAACAATTCTATACGAAATACGGGTTTGAAACCCTGTGTGATTACAATGGCAAAACAAGAATGTATCTCTCAATGAAAGCTGTAAATAGTTTATTCACGTAACCTATTGTTATTTAGTAAATAAGATAATTAGCTATTGTAATGCTGTCTTCCCTTCAGTTTAAGATCATTCGGCCTATGCACCTTGTCGTACTAACGAAACTGTGATCAGTTCAGTTCCTGATTTTCGTAACTATTCACCAAAATTGAGTTTGATCCGGAACAGAATAACGAATAAGCTGGTAGGAAACTGGGGACATGACCCAATTCGTCTTTGTCTTTTTAATTGGGATCGTGTCCCCCGATTCCGGGTAAACATTGCACCGTTTCATAGCATGGTGAATAGTTACTGATTTTCTTTCCTTTTTAATGATGCTATACTTTTCACATGTCTGTTTTGATGCAAAAATACAACTGTCGTCAGGTATCGACAAAAATAATTTACCAGAGAAAGTTGCCATAAAGATAAAGAGACAAAAGTTCGTTATCCAGAGAGAAGTCCATCTACCACCAACACCATGTACCCATACCCTACGGTCTAAAAGATGCAACAAATCTCCTACAAATTCTTTATTGGAACCCTGCTCTTCGCACCACTCGCCTTTGGCAGTGTAGAAACCTGGTCAATAGGCATTGTTGAAGGCCTTATTTTCCTGACAACGTTTCTTTACTACTTTGAAACACGCTACAAATCACATGCATTGCTAAAAGTTCCCGGCCTGCTGCCTCTCTTTCTTTTACTTGTTTTTATGTGGCTGCAACTGATTCCACTGCCATCTTCAATCGTAAACGTCATTGCGCCCGGGATCTATCAGGCCTACGCCCCCATACTCGCCATACAAGACAGCAATCAATGGATTCCACTAACAGTTAATCAAAAATCCACCCTAGTCGAAGCCCTTCGGATTACTTCCTACGCCTTCTTCTACATTCTTACAGTACAACTCCTAAGCCGTAAGGAACTCCTCACCAAAACTGTCAAAATTGTCGCAGGGCTCACCACAGCCATTGCCTTTTTTGCAATTCTCCAGAAATTCACATCCCCCGATACAATCTACTGGTTCCGTCCAGTTCCTGAAAATGCTAACTCTTTCGGTCTCTGGGTCAACAGAAACCATTACGCAGGTTTTATGGAATTACTCTTCCCGATGGTTCTGGCACTGTTCTTCTACTACAGGCCCCAATTTGCCGATAAGCAATCATTTCGTTCCAAGGCTGTTTCGATACTTTCTTCACCGGGATCCAATATCCAGTTTTTTCTTGGATTCAGTGTTGTTCTTATCCTGGCATCTATTTTTATCGCGCTTTCACGAGGAGGAATTATTGCTGCAAACCTTGGACTGTTCTTTTTTCTGATACTCTTGACCAGACAATCAACCAATACCGGAAGGATCTTTCCCCTTATAATCCTTGGAAGTGTATTACTTGCTGTAACCTGGTTCGGTTGGGAACCAATCCTTGAGCGTTTTAACGCCACCACAACTGAAACAGGTACAATAACAGATGGTCGACTGCCACAGTGGCTGGATTGTGTCCCTCTTATCAAAGACTTTCTTTTAACTGGTTCCGGATTCGGAACGTTTATCCATGCGTTTCCACAATACAATAACTTTCCGACAACCAATATTTTCGATCATGCTCACAATGATTATATAGAACTGATCACCGATGGGGGGCTTATCGGTTTCCTGCTGGCAGCATGTTTTGTTATCACAATTTTTCAAAACGGTATCAGGAAACTTGCGCTGCGCCGCGAGCCATATTCCACCTTGCTGACTATTGCAGGCCTCACTGGAATATTCGCAATTCTTATCCACAGCATCACTGACTTCAACATGCACAACGGAGCAAATGGACTCTATTTTTTCTTTCTCTGCGGAGTTCTCGTTTCTGCCGGAAATACTCGGCTACATTTTCGCAACAGACCAACCCTGCTCAAAAAAGTACATCCAGTATGGAAACTTGCCTACCTTGCGGCACTCCCACTACTTATCCTGAGCGTTAACACTCAGAGGGAAATCTTTAAAGCAAAACAATACCATAACCAGGCTTCACAAATTTATATTAACCCACTACTCTCCGAAAAACTCCTTCAGGATCAACTCACTACAATTGACAAAGCCATCCAGCTTGATCCCCTCGAGGGACTCTACTCCTCGTACAAGGGGAACCTGCTTTCATATCAGCAAAAAAACGAAGAGGCATTGGACAATTATATTCTGGCAGCTATAAAAGATCCCTTCGAAGGATCTTACCTGCAAAGAATAGGACTACTGCTCCCACCAGAAAAAAAGGAACAGGCATCTCTCTTAATGGCCGAGGGCTACAAAAAAGGCCTCAACAAAGAACAGCTCGTATTTATTCTTGCCGAATGGTACCTGCAGCAGGACGAACGCCAACAGGCATTAATTGTTCTAAAACAAGGAGCAGAACAGTTTCCCAATATTGCTAAAAACCTTCCTCCATTCTTTATGTTTTACAAATTCAGCAGAGAAGAGATGAGTAGTGCCCTCCCACCCACAGCATCTGCATGGATTGCTCTTGGAAGATTTCTCGAAAAATCAGGAAAACTGGAGGATAGTGAATACTATCGAAGCCATGCCCTGGACTTCCTGGAACAGGAAGAAACCATAAGACCAGGGTACATTATGCAGCTGTATTACTTTTACAAAAAACAAAAAAGAATAGATGAAGCCGTCAATACACTTCACCTCGGAATTAAATGGTTACCGAATTACGCTCCTTTTCATATCCATCTCGGAGATTATTACAAAAAACAGAACATCCCCTATCGTGCCAAAGAAGAGTACGAACAGGCATTAATGCTCGAACCGGGTAATGAAAAAATCAGAAAACGTCTAGAGAGCATCAAATAGCAATGGATACCTTAAGTGGCCACCATTGAAGGGGGCATGCTCAAGCGTTACTTTTGAAAAGAACAGTATGCTGGCGATATTTTCAAAGCCGACTTTTGACCATTGTATGGATCTAATTTTTTTCTGGAATATGTCATGCATACAAATGAGCCTCATTCTAAAAATGATGCGGGAAAATCAGTTGCTATGATACTAATTTGTGTCATGCGTAACCTGACTACTACTCAAACTCGGGTAGATTTTAGATAGACTAGGTAACAGGCTTATTTCACTAATATAGATATGTCTGTGGTGCATGCACCTTACACTTGTTCAAGATACGTGAGATTACCTGCTAGCAAGATTTTCAGCAATTGTTTGTAATTTCGTTAGGCAGTTACCTGAGCTTGGGTGGCAATCAAGTAGCGTAATGAGCGGAAAGTTCGGAAAATGGTTTTGTATCCCCGAATTCTCCTTAACATTCTTTTGAGATCGCGCCCAAACTGCCTGGTATATGTCGGAAGAAGTATCTAAGTACCCGCTTATCAAACATATCGTCAACGCTCTGACACCGGCTCAGGCTCTTTTCAGCATCGGTATCCTTGAATGTTTTCTCTGTGGTTTTGTTGGGCATAACAACGTTAAAGGGAAGCCCTTTCCGTAACTGCACCTGCTTGTAGAAAATATTAATTGCTTCCGTCGTAGAAAGGCCCAGTTGGTGAAAAAATGTTTCAACTTCTTCTTTTAACATAGGCTCTATGCGAGCTCTTACTGTTGCTGATTTTATTGTCATAATGTTACCTCCTGACCAAATAGTGGCCCACATGGGCTACTATGCCAATTACAGCAACAGCAGATTGCAGAAGTACTCAGTAATGTGTTCACGTATTTCCCCAATGGCTGGTCTACGCTTCCCCTGTCAACGCTTCGCCGCCTCCTCACGGATAGCCGAAGCCGACGCATGACTCGGGGCCATAATGGAGCAGTTTCTCCTTTTATGTAGGGCTCTTTCATCCCCTACTCTATGCCGGTTTATCCCGGCGCTTTCGGTCTGTCCCCTAAAACGCTAAAACGTGAAGAATTGCTCCACTTCCAATCAGTATTAATTGCTGCCAGCACCACCAGCCAAATAGTACACAAAAGCCCAAGAGCCAGAAAGAACGAAAGGCACCCCGATGCCCAACCAGTTTGTTTAAGGGGAAGCATATGGGAAAGGAAACCCGGCCAACAAATGATTGCGGATGACCTAGATCCGGTAGGATTGCCCCGGCTGCAAGCAATGCCAGTGGAAATTTAGAGGCTCCTGCCACCACACCGCAGGAAAGAGCGATGGCTATATGTATTGGCCCGATCATGTTACGGTAATGTTGGCAATTTGTGAAAAAAGCTCTATAGTCATGAGTATGAGCACACTACAACAATACACACCTGATATTTTGCAGATAGCTGGCAAACATGGTGCGAAAAAGATCCGTGTTTTTGGTTCATTTTCCGCAAATACTGCCACTCCGGCCAGCGATCTTGATCTGCTTATCAATCTTGAGAAAGGACGTGATCTCCTTGATTTAATAGCGTTTAAACAGGAACTTGAAGAGCATATTGGGCGCAAAGTGGATGTGGTAACGGAAAAAGGATTAAGTCCCCATCTGCGCGATGCTATTCTTGCCCAGGCAAAGCCGCTGTGAAAGACAATCTGATTTTTCTGCAGCATATTTTTGATGCCATTAAGGATATTGAAAACTATACGAATGGTGACGAAGAAGTTTTTTATTCCACCAAAATGATCCAGGATGCTGTTATCAGAAACCTTGAAATTATTGGTGAAGCGGTTAAAAATATCAGTCCAGCCATGCGCATCGAATATCCAGATGTCCCCTGGAAACAGATTGCCGGATTACGTGACGTACTTATCCATCACTATTTCGGGGTGGATCTTGAAACGGTGTGGCTGGTAGTAGAAAAACGCTTGCCGGATTTGTCGGAACGCATCAAATTTATTCTCTCCCATCGATGATTGTAACCCTACTTGTTGTCCGAAAATAATAGCAAGCAATAGAATATTGAGCTCGTATTCTGTTCATGTTATGATCTGCATCATGCCAAGACGATCTCGAATAATTGTACCCGACGTCCCACTCCATATCATTCAACGGGGAAATAATCGACAGCCCTGTTTCTCAACAAGATTGACAGCCTCTTTCTTGAACTCTCCTGCGTATCTCTTTTTAGTTTTCTTAACCACTGTAACACCTCCTGTGTGTTGACTATAATTCGCACACTTTTAGTGTCTACTTTTAATCTACCACTCCATTTGGACAACTACTGGTTGGCTTTATTTGGCGGTAGTTATAGACCTCTTTAATCGAGAAGTTGTTGGTTGGTCATTGGGAGAGCGAATTGATCGTCACCTGGTCATAGGTGCCACGAGAATGGCT
>Ga0208648_1001920_pt1 | contig 15434 bp, 12 predicted proteins | sample AntAceMetag02UKL_FD_184772 | JGI IMG/M metagenome (GOLD analysis project Ga0208648, IMG submission 184772) | Saline lake microbial communities from Ace Lake, Antarctica - Antarctic Ace Lake Metagenome 02UKL (SPAdes) (version 2) | ecosystem: Environmental > Aquatic > Non-marine Saline and...
ATTTATGCGGCGCACGGATTCGTAATCAATTTCCAGTGAATGTGTCGTGCTTTGGCGCAGGTTGGTGAGAAATACATCTGCAGTTTTAATCAAACGCTCGAAGATTTCACGGCCTTTTTCCGTTTTTATATCAAGGCACAGACCCTTTTTGTTCCGGTTGGAGATTTCAAACATAATGCTCTCGCCGCCGGGTACCGTAATGTCAACCCCGCCCACTACGCTCCAGAATCGCTCGGGGTCTCCCTTGCCGGTTTCAACTTTAATGACCTCAGCACCAAGGTCGCCCAAAATTGCGCTTGCGCCGGGTCCGGCATGAAACACGCCGTATTCGACAACTCGTATGCCGCTTAAGGGTCCGTTTGCAATATCTTCAGAAGGTGGGTGCATGGTATTTTTGTGTGTATGCGTGCTTTGCTTGGAAGTGCGTAAAAAAGTATTTTCAAAATCAGCAATTACTATGTATATTGCAGATGCGTGGCTTAATTGTCAAGGCAATCAAAAGCAGGCAGCTTTTTTTGTAAGGTATGAATCTCGTTTTTTTACAGGAACAATCAGGGAACCACGATAATGATACATGTTACCCTTAAGCTTTTGGGGCCGTTTCGATCTCTTGTTGCCGGAGCAGACACAGACGGCGAGAAAATTTTTGTATTTGAATCGGGTGCGCTTCTGAGTGAAGCTTTGCTGAGTGTGCCGCTGCCGGAGGATGTACCCAGAGTTGTTTTGCTAAACGGTGTTCAGCACGGTGATGATCCACCGCTGGATGACGGTGATGTCATAACGATTTTTCCGCCGATTGCCGGCGGCTGTCCGGGGATAAGCATGCAGGAGCTGAGCGCTGGAATGGGTGTCTATACAGTGAGCGCCTCGCTGCAGCAGCTCGGCCCGGATGTGCTGATTTCGGTCTGGGGGGGGGCTCGGCCGCATATTGGCGCACTCTCGATTTCCACACCGCACCCGGAGTGTGCTCCGGAAGAGAGCCGCAGCTCAACCGTGCTGCAGTTCAGTTTTCCGGGACACCGTGATGATGTGGTCGCGCGTCGGGTGTCTGAGCGGGTCGCCTCTGTGCTTCAGCGCAGGATTGTGGTCAGCGCCGGTATCCATGTACCGGATATCACCCCGGCCGGGATCGATACCGTGCTTGCCAACGCGGATTGCCTGATTGAAAAAATCATCAGCCTTTTGAGGGACCGTGTCCCTAAGGCATAGAGCTTTCATGCCGGCATGAAAGCATCATTATTTCCTTACCATTCCTCATCCTCGGGTTCATCTTCCTGTGGAAACTGCTCAATTCTCTGCCGGGCAATATCCTGTACGCCTCGAGCCTTGTTAAGTGGGCTGTGGATCGCATCGGTTGCGTCACGGGCGACCTCATCGGTAAATTGTTCAATGCTGCCTTTTTCCCCGTCATCCGGATTAGAACATGCTGACAGCGTGAGTGCCGCATAGAAGCACAGAGCCGGTATCAGTAATTTTTTCATAGTTGTTCTCCATTAGGATGATGTGTTTTGATAGATAATTTTTATAAAAACCATCATTTTTCAATATGGTATTTTTTTTCTGTTTGCACCCTAGCACAGCCCTGTCCATCACGCAAAAATGTTTTCTTGACAGCATGTGCGCTCCTTTTATATCCTTGTTCCCCTTGCGCTACATATGCCCTGATGAGATAATCTAACAAAGAATAATTAGTAGCAGGTACACAATGGCACCACAGAGGGAACATTGGGCCAGCCGGTTCGGATTTGTACTGGCGGCTACGGGCTCGGCAATCGGGCTTGGCAATATCTGGCGCTTTCCCTACAAGTGCGGTGAATATGGGGGAGGGGCATTTCTGGTTGTCTATCTCGGGGCCGTACTGATAGTCGGTTTGCCGGTGCTGATTGCTGAAGTTATCATTGGTCGCAGCGCTCAAAAAAATCCGGTGGGTGCCTTTCGCGAACTGCGGGCAAGCAAATTTTGGCCACTGGTTGGTTGGTTGGGCATTTTGGCGGGTTTTGTTATTTTGTCTTATTACAGTGTGGTTGGCGGCTGGATATTTAATTATATTGCACAGTCTGCTGTCATCGGATTTCAAGACGGCATGGCCGTCGAACGGTTCCAGATGTTCATGTCCAGCCCGGGACAGCAGGTTATGTGGCACGGCCTGTTTATGATGGTAACCATCCTGATTGTGCGTGGCGGTATTAAGTCCGGTATTGAGCGTTGGAGCAAAGTGCTGATGCCCGCCCTGTTTCTTATTCTTATCGTCCTGACGGTCATGTCACTTATGACTCCCGGCGCTGGAAAGGCCCTGCGTTTTTTGCTGCAGCCTGATTTCTCTCAGCTAACCCGGGCCGGTTTTTTGGAAGCCCTGGGCAGCGCTTTTTTTTCTCTCAGCCTTGGCATGGGCGCCATGCTTACCTATGGAAGCTATCTTGATAAAAGTACGAATATTTCCAGTGCAGCCCTTGAAATAACCGCGTTGGATACATTTTTTTCTGTCATGGCCGGGCTGATGATTTTTCCGATTGTGTTCACCTATGGCGTTGATCCCGCAGCCGGGCCCGGGTTGTTTTTTGAGACCCTGCCGGAGATATTTGCAAAGATGCCGGGTGGCAGGATCTGCGGGTTTTTCTTCTTTCTGCTCGTGGGCTTTGCCGCGCTTACCTCGGCCATATCCCTGCTGGAGGTTGTGGTGTCTTTTTTTATTGATGAGCTGGGCTGGTCCCGTATAAGGGCCGACTACACGCTGGGCGCGGTTATTTTCGTGTGCGGTATCCCATCAGCCTTGTCCTTCAATCTCTTGAGCGGAGTCACCCTTATGGGCGATAGAAATATTTTTGATTTGCTGGACGGGCTTGCAACCAATTTTCTTCTGCCGCTGGGGGGCCTGGGTATTGCCGTGTTCGCCGGCTGGGTTTTAACCCATGGTGAAAAAGAGGCCGAGATTAAACACGTGGAGAATGCTTTTCATTTCTATGATATTTGGCATGTGCTGATTAAATATGTCACGCCTGTTGCGCTGGTTATCGTTTTGCTGTATACGACAGGTATAATGGAGTTTATTGCTCAGTATTTTTAAGAGGCTGTTGAAAAACGCCCGGCTGCTGCGTTTCGCTCATCATTTGTTATTGCGGCGTACCGAAACGTACGCTTTATTCCTCATGATGTCGTGCGTTTTGTACCCGACCATTTTTGAGTAGTCTCTAAACAAACGCTTTTTTAAGAACGTATCTAAACAAAATGGATAGTGGTGTATGTTTTATGCAATCTTTTGCGAAGCTTTCTCGAATTTTTATTGTGCTGTTTTTCGCAGTTAATTTGGCGGCCTGTGCGCCTTCAGTCGATGAACAGACACAGCCAGCCGACACCGCAGCAGTTGTGGTGGCGCCGGAGGCAGAAAGGAGCGTCACTATGACATCGTACAATGCTGAATTGCGTCAACGCCTGACTCCGGAGCAGTATCAGGTAACGCAGCAGGGAGCAACCGAGCCGGCTTACAGCGGTGAATATGATCGGCACTTTGAGCCGGGTCTCTATGTTGATGTTGTTTCCGGTGAGCCTCTTTTTACAAGTCTGGATAAATATGATTCCGGATGCGGTTGGCCGGCTTTCACCCAACCGGTGGAGAGTCCTTCGGTGGTCGAGAGCGCTGATACCACTCTTGGTATGAAGCGAGTCGAGATTCGCAGCGTAAAGGCTGACTCGCATCTGGGGCACGTTTTTGAGGACGGCCCTGTCGAAGCAGGGGGCCTGCGCTATTGTATTAATTCTGCCGCATTGAGGTTCGTGCCGCTGAAGGACATGGAAGTTCAGGGGTATGGGGTCTATGTAGAGCGTTTTCGGGAAGCCGGTATTGAGGTGCCTGTTGCTCCAAGAGAGACTGCCATTTTGGCAGGTGGCTGCTTCTGGGGCATGCAGGATCTTTTGCGCGATATTGACGGTGTTGTTGAAACCCGGGTTGGGTACTGCGGCGGAAATCTTGACAATGCAACCTATGAGGATGTTTCGCGCGGGGAAACCGGGCACGCTGAATCGGTTGAAATTGTTTTTGATCCTGCACGCATCAGTTTTAAAAGTTTGCTGACCGACTGGTTTTTTCGCATGCACGATCCGACCACCCTGAACCGTCAGGGCAATGATCTGGGCAGCAGCTATCGAAGCACGATTTTTTATTTTGATGAGCGTCAGCAGCAGGAGGCTCAAGAAGCAATCAAAGAGGTTCAGGCAGCACAGCGCTGGCCGGCCCCGATTGTTACAACAATTGAGCCTGTTCGCAATTGGTCACTGGCCGAAGACTATCATCAGGACTATCTGGAGAAAAAGCCTGATGGATACACCTGCCACGTTTTGCGTAAGTGGGATTGAGAAACTGCTTTTACTCAAGGCGCAGTATAAACGGTCCGTCTCATAGTATAGAGGAATGAAGGTGCCTGCCGGTACTGACAACAGATTTCACGTCTGATAGTTTTCTTGCAAGCATGTATTGCCATTGCGCGCCGCAATGTGAATATCCTGTTAGAATAAACATCGTGTCCTGTGGCAGTTAATTCATACGCAGTATTCTTCCCATACAACACAATACGCTAAGCAGTGGCTCCCCGCAAAAAGCGAGGGTTCCATGCGGGCCGGTGTTTGTTCGCTTTTTAATCTGGACAAGGACAGGAAAAAACGGCACAATGCCTGAGAATTTGGATCTCAATCAAGATGAACTTTGCAGGATTAAGCGATTAATGCCCAAACAAAATGTCCTCACCATAATCTGGCGATTTTTAATTTCCCTGCGGCTGACTCTCTTTTTGTTGTTTGTGCTTTCTGGGGCCTGCATTATCGGCACTGTTGTTCCGCAGAACGCACCGCAGGCTGAGTATATTGGAATTTTTGGCGAGAAGGGTTTTCATCTGATTGAAGCCTGTTTGTTCTACGACCTGTTCGGCTCCTGGTGGTTTCAGCTGACAATGGCGTTTTTCGCCCTGAACCTGATCTGCTGCACGCTGCATCGCGCTCCGCGTATCTGGCGTGTGCTGCGCGGCAGCAAAGAGCTGCCGGATGCTGCGAGTCTTGCGGCCATGAGCAACAGTCGTACGGCCCGGCTGGAGAATTTTGATAGCGAGTGCGAAGCGCGTATCACGAGCGAGTTGAGCGCTGCTTTCGGCCGCCCCGCGCTCCAGCGCAGCGGTGATATGGTTATCCTGTTTGTTGAGAAGGGGCGTTGGTCGCGGTTGGGGTTTCTGTTGACGCATACGGCCCTGCTGCTGATCATGGGCGGATCGGTTCTGGGTCATCTCGGTTTTAAAGGCTTTATGCAGCTCTATGAAGGCGAGCAGTCGGATGCTATTGTGTTGAGCGATCGCTCTGGTACACAACCGCTTGATTTTACGCTGCGCTGCAATTCCTTTGAGGTTAAATTTTATGAAAACAGCGGGCGGCCGCAGTCCTATCTCAGCAGCTTGACGGTTATTGAAAACGGCAGCGAGGTTGTGACCAAAAAGATCAGGGTCAATGATCCGCTGATCTACAAGGGTATCTATTTTTACCAGTCAACCTACGGCACTGATCCTAGCGGTGGGGGCACGTTGCATTTTTCGATCCTGTCATTTGATGCCACCGAGCCCCAAACGGTTCATGTGGATGTGGGTTCTTCGGTTATGTTGCCCGGCACACAGGATGAACTATTTGTCGATAGCTTTCTGGCTGATTTCGCTCTGGATGAACACAATCATCCTTTTTCGCGCTCAAATAATTTAAACAATCCTGCCGCGCTGCTGCGCGCCGAGCGCGATGGCGAGCCGCTGTTTATCTCCTGGCTGTTTGCTATGCATTCTGATTTTCATGCAAGTCAGATCGAACCTTACAAGATCAGGATTACCAATTTTGAACCGAGATATTTCACCGGTTTGCAGGTGGCAAAGGATCCCGGGCTCGGGCTTGTCTGGGCAGGGTGTGTCTTTTTGCTGATCGGCATGTATACCGCATTTTTTTGTTCGCATCGCCGTGTCTGGGTGCACTGTGAGCATAATCAGGATGGTTGCCTGGTAACTGTAGCTGGCGATGCTAATAAACATAAAGATATATTTAAAAAAGAATTTTCGGCGCTGTGCGAGCGCTTGCTGAGCTGAAGGAGGCCGCATGAGTTCAACACTGCTGGGCATCACCACAATTGGGTACCTGCTGTGCATGACCCTGTATTTTTGTTGTTTGTTTTTCAAGAGTGAAAAATTCGGACGGATCGTTACCGTTCTTGTCATGGTCGTTGCCCTGATTCACACCGCCGGTATGGGGTTGCGCTGGTGGGAATCCTATCAAATGGGTCACGGGCGCATCCCGCTCACGAACCTGTATGAGGCGCTCATCGGGCTAAGCTGGACAACCGTGTTGTTATACCTGTATATTGAGTTGCGTTATAAAACCAGGGCCCTGGGTATTTTGCTGCTGCCGATTGTTTCGATTTCCATGGCTTACGCTTCGCTTTCACCCACTATCAACTCCACAATTGATCCGCTTATACCGGCCCTGCAAAGCAATTGGCTGACCTATCATGTGATTACCTGCTTTTTGGGCTATTCTGCTTTTGCGGTTTCTTGCTGCACGGCTATTGTGCACTTGTTTAAAGATAGGAGCACAGCTGACTCGAGTGTCGACGGCGTGTTTCCCTCCCTGGAACGGCTGGATGAAATTACCTACCGGATGACGGCCATAGGTTTTTTGATGCTGACCCTGGGAATCATCACTGGCGCGGTTTGGGCCAATTATGCCTGGGGCAGTTACTGGAGCTGGGATCCCAAGGAAACCTGGTCTCTGATTACCTGGTTTGTGTATGCCGCGGTGCTGCATGCACGCATTACGCGCGGCTGGCGCGGTAGACGTATGGCAATTTTGTCGATCTTAGGTTTTGCCTGCGTGCTGTTTACATTTTTAGGGGTTAATTACCTGTTGGCTGGTCTGCATAGCTACGCGTAGTAGCAGGCTATTGAAAAACAGCTGTTTGCTGTGTTGCTCTCGTCATTCCTCATTGCGGCGTACGGAAAAGTACGCCGCATTCCTCACGACTTCGCGCGCCTTGCACCCAACTATTTTTGAACAGCCTGTCGGGGCATTCCACAGAAAAGCATAGTTTTTTCGATGTGCCTGTCATCTCGACGGACGGGAGAGATCGGAGGCTTTGAGTGGCAGGTTGATTCTCAGGCGGGTGAGGGTTCCGGAGGGTCTTGTTTATCGTTTGGCTTGTCTTGAAGGATTTCCATGCGCACCGTATCAATCGTGGTTTCGCTTGAAGCAAGGATTGTAAAGGAAATCTGCGGCGCAGCCGGCTCATCGTTATCAGCTCCGGGCTCAATTGTTTGTTTGGGCCAGGTGAATGCCTCGCCCGGCTGTGGGACTCTGCCGGCAAGATCCATAAGCAATCCACCGACCGTATCATAGCCGCGGTCAAACGGCAGTTTTATGTCATCGTGCAGGTGTTCTTCCAGGTCGGTAAGCAGGTATTGAGCCTCAACGCGATAGCAGCCTGTTTTTTCTTCCACAAATTGCTGTGCCGGTTTATCATATTCATCGTAAATTTCACCGACCATTTCTTCCAGCACGTCTTCAAGTGCCACCATGCCCGCTACACCGCCGAACTCGTCAACTACAATACCCATGCCGATTTGTTTGGTTTTGAGCTCGGTCAAAATTTCACGTACATTTTTTGATTCCGGTATAAAGTACAGATCGGTACGCATCATCTCGCGCAGGCTGAAGGTTTTTCCGGCCGGATCAATCAGGAAATACAGCAGATCTTTAATATAAAATATACCGATAACCTTGTCGGGTACCTCATCATACACGGGATAGCGCGAATAGTTATGCTCGCGGTGTTCCTCCCAAATTTCCTCCAGGGTTTCGCCGACCTCGAACATAACCATTTTGGTTCGCGGCATCATAATTTCGCGGGCAATCGTATCTTCCAGATCAAGCGCGCCAGTCAGCACGCTGCTGATTTCTGTATGTAACACTTTTTCCTTGTGCCCGCGCTCAATCATCCACTCAAGATCCTCCTCTGTTACCAGGGGACCCTGCTGGGCGAATTTACCGCCGCCGAGCCAGACAACCCCGCCGCTGATAAATACCAGCACACGGGTCAGGGGTAGAAAGAGATAATACAGAGCAAGGGTAAGGGTGAAAGCTGGTATAAGCTTTTCAGCGTTATGTTTGGCAAAGGTTTTTGGTACGACTTCGCCGAACACCAGAACCACAAGAGTCATGACTCCGACTGTGATGGCCACGGCCAGACTTTCGCGGTCGCCAAGTCCCATGCGCAGTAGCTGTTGCTGGCTGAAGGCGGTTGCCAGCGAAGCCGCCAGGATATTGACGATATTATTGGCGATTAAAACGGTGGTCAGAACATTGTTGGGTTTTTTCAGCCAGAGGTGCAGCAGGGCTGATTTTTTGCCGCTGTCAAGCATCTGCTGGATGCGGCCGTGCGACAGGCTTGTGAGCGCGGTTTCCGTTGATGAAAAAAGAGCCGAACCGATCAGGCACAGTCCGATAACCGCCAATTGGTACACACTATCTGCTTCCAAGCGCGTTTCCTTTTTTTTAGGGTACTATGTGCTTATGTGCCGGCAGGCTTGCCCGGTACAGAGGCAGTCCGTGTAACTGCTGTGTGATATCTTGCAGTCTACAGAAAAAAGAAGCGCTTTGCAAGAGCGCTGAAACCACACACGCGCTTATCCGGATATTTACGCCTGAGCAGTATTTTTAACAAGATTAACCAGGTAGTAGCGGTCGCGCTCCATGGCCTGGATAAGGGCCGCGCCTGTGCAGGGGCGTACCAACAGGGTGGCTTCATTGGAGTCGAGCAGGTTGAACAGCTCCACGCAGCAGCTGCTGATTGAAAACGTATCACCGACTGAATAAGGCGCTGCCTGTTCATCGTTAGTCCGGAAACGCGGTGCCACAAAATTTGCGTGCACGGCTGTCCAGTTTTTAAACAGATCTTCCCAGGTTCCGGATGGTTTGCCGCTCAAGCGGGCTAGGCCTTTAACAATCTGTTCGCCCATTTCCCGGGGGAACTGGTCCCAGGCTGCGGGTTTGCTTTTCATAAACAGGGGATCATTAATTAGTGTTTCAATTTCGGCCTTGTCGGGCATGTTCTTTGGTTTAAAGGTAATCGGTGTAATGGTTGTTTCCAGGCAGTCATTATAGGCCGGATTCAGGGCCTGTGATGATATCACCAGCGTCTTGCCTGCAAAAGGCGAGGCTTCAAACCAGGGCAGCGCATCATGGAGGCAAATGGTCGACCAGCAATCCGGGGTAGCATATCCGATATCGTCCAGCAGGGCCTCGCAGGGATTTTTCTCAGCCCGCCGCATTTCCAGTCCCTGTGCCTGCATTTCTTCCTGAAATTTATTAAAACGCTTTTCGTCAAGCCAGTAACAGTATTTCCAGACATCTTTCTGCTGCATACCCGTTTTGCTCCTCTCGATTACGAAGTGTGAACTCTTTAGTATGTGTTGTTATTCCGCATCCAGCCCAATCGCGGTTGCTGCCGCTTTCAGGCTGTCAATATTCTTCTTCATCTGGCCCATCATGGGGTTGTCAGAGGCTTGTGCGCCCTTGATGAGTGCGTCTACGCTTGTATATTTCGCAAGGAGCTCTTCTTTGTTCGGGGCCATCGAACCGTTATGACAGCCGCCGCATACACCCCAGCCGTCTGCCTGCGCGCCGGATCCGACACAACCAACACCAAACACCAGTACAGCAATCCATAGTATCCGTTTCATAGTATGTCTCCTGTTGTTATAACGAGTGTGCGTCCGTCTGGGCGCACTTTTGTGGTACATCTGTATTTTATGTGAAAAACGCCTTTTTTTTCAAGCATAAAAAGCCGCACCACCTGTGGTGGTTTTAACTATATAGGCTGTTCAAAAATATTCAGGTGCAAGGCGCGCGTAATTATAGGGCCTGAGGCGTGCTTTTGCGTACGTCGCAAGGACAAGTGATACGCGCAACGAAGTAGATGAGTGTTTTTCAACAGCCTATGCTAATGATGGGTCTCTTCGCTTGCATCCGTTAGCATCTCCTCCGATTCCCACTGACGCATTTTTTTTCGGACTTTTCGTTTTTTATGAACATATCCCCAGATAAAAACCAGGCTTGCCAGAAACCACAGGGCTCCGGTGCTGAAGAGAATCGGTATCCAGCTGAAGCGAACCTTTAGATAGTCAAGCCATAGCTCATTTATCTCATCCCAGCGCAAAAAGTAGGCTTTCCACAGGGCCAGCTTAAAATCTTTACAGGAACTGTACACGCTGAGAAAGGTGCGAAATTCATTATCGCCGAATTTTGATTTTAAAAATGAGATGAAATAAAAACTCTGGCAATAGGCCAGTTCAGCCCGGCGTACGTCGCGTGGAAAGGCATGTGTAATATCTTCCATGCTCAGCAGACTTCCGGTCAGCACGGCCATGGTCATTGTTGAAAGGCGCTGCATGTTCCATTGCCCGGCAACGATAATGGCCATGCCTTCATGCAGCCAGCGCGGTACCTGGTGGCCTGATCCGAAAGCCCGGCCTAGCAGTATATGGCACACCTCATGTTCAAAGGTCTTAAGAATGTTTCCGCGCGGGTCTTTGAGCAGCACAATCAGGCTGCGATGCGGGTAGGCTACGCCTACGGCCCAGTCAGGCAGCCGTGCGCCTTTAGGTTGGGCGGCGTGAAAACGAGCACGATCGGGAGCAACAATAACATGTATACGTTCGCGCAGGCCAAAGCCTATCTGTTTGGAAACGCTCTCAGCGATTGAGTCGGCGTGTTTGGCCAGAAAAAGCACAGTGCGGTCGCCCGCATTGCCCTCAATCGTAAAATAGTTGCTTGAGAGTTGCGTGCGCTGCTCTGCAGCGGCCGGGGGGCTACTGCAAAGCACGGTGAGAAACACGGTGATAATGATTGTTCGAAGCATGCGCGCTGCCCTGTGAACGGGAGTCAGGTAGTGTAAGTAATTGTATTCACAGCTGCGTTAAAAATACAAGGGTGAATGCTGCTCTGGAAGTTGATTTTGCTTTCCTAGAAGTTTGGATATGCTAATATGCACTCAGAAGACTGTTGAAAAATACCCATCTGCTGAGTTGTGCTTATCCTTCGTTACTGCGACGTACAAAAGTACGCCTCGTTCCTCATGATTGCGCGCGCCTTGTAGCTGAGCATTTTTGAACAGTCTCCAAAGTAGTATTTCAAAACGTTTTATGAAATAGCGGAAATAAGTAGTGTCATTTCGGGCATTGCGAGTTCTCAGCTTACGCACGCAATGCGTTTCAATTTTTTTTTAATGGATGAGTGAACAGCCGTTATGAACTCACGAATATTCTTAATCGATACCAGCGCGTATTTTTATCGGGCCTATTTTGCCCTGCCTCCGCTTACAAATGCGGCCGGGCTACCGACCAATGCGATTTATGGATTCACTACCATGATTCTGAAGTTGCTTGATCAGCACCAGCCGAGTCATATTGTGGCCGCGCTCGACCTGCCGGAACCCACTTTTCGGCATAAGGCTTATGATCAGTATAAGGCTAACCGGGCTGTCATGCCTGATGATCTGCAGGCCCAGATTCCCCATATTAAGGAGGTAATTAAGGCTTTTAATATCCGTACGGTTGAAAAGGCCGGTTTTGAGGCGGACGACATTATCGGCACCTTGGCGCGCAGGGCCGCTGCCGATGGTTGCGAGGTGGTAATTATTTCAGGCGACAAGGACTTGTGCCAGCTGATAGGTCCGAAGGTTACCATGCTTGATACCATGAAAGATAAGGTCATGGACAGGGCCGCGGTTGAGGCCAAGTACGGTCTGGGGCCCGAGCATATCATCGATATGCTGGCCTTGACCGGCGATACTAGCGACAATGTACCCGGCGTGCCCGGGATCGGCCCTAAAACCGCGCAAAGCCTGCTTTCTCAGTATGGCAACCTTGACGCGATCTATGAGCATCTTGATGAGATTACGAAAAAGAAAGCCCGTTCGGCGCTGGAAGAAAATCGCGAGCAGGCTTATTTGAGTAAACAGCTGGTAACGATCGATACGGATGTGGAGATTGACTGCGTATGGCAGGACTGCACGCTTATTCCGCCGGATACCTCGGCTCTGCAGGAGCTCTATAAAAAATTTGAATTTACCCGGCTCCTGAAGGCAAGCTCAGTGGCTGAGCCCTCTCTGGAGAAAAACTACCGGGCTTTGACAGAGCCTGAAGACCTGGAGCAGCTGTATGAAAAATTGAACTCGCTTGACTGCTTCACGCTTGATCTGGAGACAACCTCCAGGTTTCCCATGCTGGCCGCTATTGTCGGTATATCATTTGCCTGGCGTGATCACGAGGCTGTGTATATACCATTGGCCCATCAGGGTCTTGTGCTTCAGCCTGATCGCAGCGAGGTGCTCGCGCGGCTCAAGCCCATTTTAGAGAATCCGGCAATCGGCAAGGTCGGCCACAATATTAAATATGAGTATATTGTTTTAAAGCGCAATGGAATTGATCTGCAGGGTATCAGTTGCGATACCATGGTGGCCTCGTATGTAATCAACCCTTCGCGCTACCGTCATAATCTTGATGATGTGGCCCTGGATCGCCTCAATCATAAAATGATCTCTTTCAAGGATGTTGCCGGTAGCGGTAAAAAACAGGTTACTTTTGACCATGTGGAACTGGAGCCCGCAACTGAATACGCCTGCGAAGATTCAGATATTACGCACATGCTCGCCGAGCAGTTGTTGCCGGAAGTAAAATCAGGTGGCTTTGACAAACTGTTTCGCGATATGGAGATGCCGCTTGTTAAGGTTCTGGCTGAAGTTGAAATGGCCGGGGTTAAAATAGATTCTAATCGGCTGGAGGTTCTTTCAAAGGAATTTCACGCGAGGCTGGATGAGATTAGGCAGCGAATCTACTCCCTGGCAGAGGTAGAGTTTAATATAAATTCACCCAAACAACTTGGTGAGGTCCTGTTTGAAAAACTGGGCTTGCCGGTTCTCAAGAAAACAAAAACCGGCTATGCGACCGATGTCGGCACGCTGACTGAATTGGCGCATATGCATCCCATGCCTGAAGCGGTTCTGGAATACCGCAGCCTTGCCAAGCTGGTTTCAACCTATGTTGACAGCCTGCCGGAACTGATCAACCCCGTGACCGGGCGCGTGCACACCTCCTACAATCAGACCGTGACCGCAACCGGGCGCCTGAGTTCAAGCGATCCTAATTTGCAGAACATCCCGATTCGCACCGAGGAAGGTATTCGCATCCGCGAGGCCTTTGTGGGTGAGGAAGGCCATAAAATCCTCGCAGCGGATTATTCTCAAATTGAGCTTCGCATCCTGGCGCACATGTCCGGTGATGCTATGTTCACTGAGGCATTCCTCAAAGATGAAGATATCCACGCTCGCACAGCTGCTGAGATCTGGGGCAGCGATGGAGTTGAGGTTGATGCTCAGCAGCGGCGCGACGCCAAGGTGATTAACTTCGGTATTATCTACGGCATGAGCGCTTTCGGGTTGAGCCAGCAGCTTGGCATTGCCCCCAAGAAAGCCCAGGAATACATTGATCAGTATTTTCTGCGCTACAGCGGGGTGCAAACTTTTTTTGATGGTTTGCTGGACAATGCCCGCGTGAATGAATATGTCGAGACGCTCATGGGCCGTAAACGGTTCGTGCCTGACATCAATGCCAAAAATCAGCAGATTCGCAAATTTGCCGAGCGTACCGCAATTAACGCACCCATTCAGGGCACAGCAGCCGATCTGATTAAAATCGCTATGCTTAATATTTATCCCCGCTTGCAGGCTGAAGGCCTGCAAAGCCGCATGATCATGCAGGTGCATGATGAATTGGTCTTTGAGGTGCCGGAAGGCGAACTGGAGATTATGGCTAAGCTTGTCCGGGAGGAAATGGAAGGCGTCTATAAAATGAGCGTGCCGCTTAAGGTTGATTTGAAGTGGGGCGAGACCTGGCGTGACGCGCATTAGTAGTAGGCTGTTGAAAATTCATTGTGATTCCCCCTCACCCCAACCCTCTCCCGCAAGGGGAGAGGGGGCTTCTGCTTTTCTCCTCCCTTAAGGGGCGGGTGTCTGCAGGATATATAAAAATAAAAGTACGCCTCATTCCTCATGACTTCGCGCGCCTTGCATCCAGACATTTTTGAACAGCCTGTAACCGTAGGGTTTTAAACCCATTGCAGCACCGGATCCGTCCCTACAGGAAATCCCACCCGAGCCCCAAAATAAATTTTGTTTCCGTTGAATCGGCCGTTTTTACCTGTGAGTTATACTCAAAGATGGTGTTGAAATTTATAAAAAATTTATCGGTTGCATTGAGCTTCACGCCGCCAAAACCACGGGCAATATAATCCGATGGCTCATCAATTTTTGGTGTAAGGTTTGCGTCCAGGTTTACCCTTACGCTGTCCCAGAGTTTGCAATCCAGACTTACGCCGAACAAAAACGATAAATATGAATTCTCTTCGTCAGTGTACTGCTCCTTGGTATAGGCCAGTCCTGTCGTAATGTCGAATTCATTGTTTGTGGTGTCGAGTATTTGGTATCCCAGACCGGAACCGGTTATAATGCGGTACTTGAGATCATTAATGATATCTCGTTTATAGTTGATCCCGTTGGACCAAAACCACTTTTTTTTAAAAAAATAGTCGTAGCGTGCGTCGGAATTAAAGTTCTCTTCGGTTGTCTCACGTTTGCTGGTTTCAGAACCATCCTCATTTGTCTTAGTATTGTCCTCTTCCTCAATAAACAAAATACCGCGCATCCTCAAGCGGTGTTTCGGGCTGCGGCGCTGGAGCTGCAGGATTGCATTGTAGGTCGTGGTGTCTTCATCGTTGTCTGTTTTAGAAAAACCGCCGGAGATTGAGCCTGACCAGTTTGCCTTCCGTCCTGCTCCGGGCTTTCCGGCGGAGAACACTTCATTCGGGGGTACATTGAGTACACCGCCGGTGTTAACTCCTGTAATCAATACCTTGCTTTCTTCGAAGGTTATTGCCTTGGTAGTAATTGAGGTTCCGTCATCAAAATTTATTTTGACCGGCTCATCCGTAGTAAGACTTTCCACTTTTGAAATGTCAAATGTTATTTGCCCCATAAGTTCGGGTTTGAAGCTGACAGTTTCATTGTGCATATTCAGCATTTTTCCGGTCAGCCGGTCACCATTTAAAAATAGAATTTCATCGGCTCTGCAATTGGCTGCCGAGAAGGAAAGCATTAGCAAGCTAGTCTGGACATATAAAAAAGTTCTCACAACATTTTTTTTCATGACACCAATACTCCTGAATAGTTATTTCAAGCCATGGACTAAAAATCTGGCTGTGTATAGTGGACCCTGTAAATGAGACAATGTATTAAGGTGTGTTTCCAACAAAAAGGAGGCACCAAGTGGCAAGAAAAAAACATAGTAAGGAATTGAAGGCAAGAATTGCACTTG
>Ga0208648_1001922_pt1 | contig 15419 bp, 7 predicted proteins | sample AntAceMetag02UKL_FD_184772 | JGI IMG/M metagenome (GOLD analysis project Ga0208648, IMG submission 184772) | Saline lake microbial communities from Ace Lake, Antarctica - Antarctic Ace Lake Metagenome 02UKL (SPAdes) (version 2) | ecosystem: Environmental > Aquatic > Non-marine Saline and Alkaline...
CGGTTATCAATTTATCAGTTATTTTCCAAATGAAACATTGGATGCTTTGGAAGTATTTGCCGGTATTTTAAATGATGATCTTGATTTTATCAGAAATTCAGAAGGAAGCGTATTGCGAAAGATAGGGCCGAACTGGGTTAATGGAATTGGTGATTGTGAGTCGGGAGAAGGGTTTTTGGTGAAGATGAATGGGGAGGGGGAGTTGGTTTACCCGTAAAAGGCTAAAGGCTAAAAATCAAAGGATAAAGTAAAAAGTAAGGAGATGCTTAAATCTGTAATCATTATTCGTTAATCCTACGGACTTGCTTCGCTTCATCGGTGTTCGATATTTAAAAGAAGTTATGAGTACTTGGAGTACTTAAAGTGCCTAAAGTACTTTTGTGCTTCCAGCATGCAATTGGGGATTTTCTCTGTGTAACTCTTTCAACATCTCTGTTTTTCTTTGTGGTAAAAGACAAATTCCGAATGCTTTCGGAAAAAAATCAAAGTACAAAGTAAAAAGTTAGGAGATACTTAAATCTGAAATCATTATTCGTTAATCCTACGGACTTGCTTCGCTTCATCGGTGTTCGATATTCAAAGAAAGGCTAAAGGTTAAAATAAAAGTTTAAAGGGAAAAATGTCTATCCTTGAATAGGGATATGGTTTTGCAGTATTTTAAAAGTTAAAGTTTTCTCACTAAAAGCACAATACAAGAATAAAAATTGATGTTTTTTTTAATCAAAAATTAAGAAAATATTTTCATTAATCATCACGAATTGTACAATATATTAATATTAAACTCTTTAAGACTGTTGTTTTAAAAGCAAGAATTTCTTATAATTATTTTTAATCATTAACTTTCTGTTGTACTTTTGTCGCTCAAAAAAAATTAAAAAAATTTAAAATTAATATGGCTTTAATAGGACAAATTAGAAAAAAATCAGGACTACTTGTAATCGTCATAGGTGTAGCTTTGGCTGCATTTGTTTTAGGTGATTTTTTTAAGCCCGGAAATAGACGACAAGTAAATTATATTGGTGATATTGACGGCGAAGAAATTCTGGCTCTTGAGTTTAACGAAAAAGTTGAACAAAATATAAATGCAATAAAACAAAACCAGAAAAAAGAACAGCTTACTGCGGCTGAGGTTTATTCCGCAAAGCAAACAATCTGGAATAATATGTTGAATAAAATTATTCTTGGAAAAGAATATGATGAGCTTGGAATAATAGTTACTCCCGATGAACTTTTTGAACAAGTTCAGGGTGAAACTCCTCACCGATATATTTTGCAATATTTCAAAGACCCGCAAACCGGCGAATATAATCCTCAATTGGTTTTAGATTATTTGAAGCAATTAGATCAAATGGATCAAAATGCCATTGAACAATGGGTTAATTTTGAGCAGGCAATAAAAGACGACAGAATAAACACAAAATATAAAAATCTTATCTCTAAAGGATATTATGTGCCGAAGGCTTTCATTCCTAAAGAAAATGATTTGAACCTACGCAAAGCGAAGCTCAGAATTGTGGCCTCTGACGTTAAGTCAATTCCTGACAGCATAGTTGAGATCACAGATAAGGACTACAATAAATTCTATGAAGAAAATATTCATTTATATGAGCAGGAAGCTTCGAGAGATATTGATTACATCGTTTTTGATGTAAAACCTTCACCGGACGACAGAAGATTAATCTCACAGGATGTTCATAAAATTTATAAGGAACTAATTGATAAAAAAATTGAAGAAGTACCGAATTTTGTGAATGCAAATTCTGATAACAGATATGATAGCACTTTCTTTAAAAAAGGTGAATTATCGCTTCGAATTGATTCTTTAATGTTTAATTCCCCGATTGGCACAATCGTTAAGCCTTATGTTGAGAATAATACTTATTATACTGCAAAACTTATGGATGTTCAGCAAAGGCCCGATTCAATGAAAGCTACTCATATTTTATTATCCCATAAAGATATTTATGGAGTGAGTGAGGAAGTTACAAGAACAAAAGAAGAAGCTAAGTTCATGGCCGATAGTTTGTATGCAGTTGTAATGGCAAAACCTGAAAAATTTGAAGAGATTGCTGTTGAAATTTCTGATGATCCTTCAGTTTTAAACAATTCAGGTAATCTCGGTTGGTTTGCTGATGGAACAATGCTTTATCCTTTTAATCAGGCAGTACTTGAAGGCAAAAATGGTGATGTAAAAATTGTTGAAACACGATATGGTTATCACATTATTAGAGTTGACGACAAGCAAAAACCAACAAAAAAAGTTAGAGTTGCAATTATTGACCACGCAATCGAACCCAGTAATAAAACTTATCAGAATGTTTATACAGAAGCAAGTAAATTTGCCGGTGAAAGTACAACCCTTGATGCTTTTGAAAATACAATAACCGAAAAGAAACTAAATAAAAGGTCAGCTGATGATGTTAAAGAAATGCAAAACTCTATCCCCGGACTTGATAATCCGAGAGGAGTTATCAGATGGTCATTTTTCGATAGGACAAATTTGGGCGATGTCTCTCCGATATTTGATTTTGAGAATAGTTATGTGGTTGCAGCGGTTAGCGAAGTAAGAGAAAAAGGCACTATGCCTGTCGAACAAGCAAAAGAACGCATGAAGCCTCTGGTTTTAAATGAAAAGAAAACAGAAATGCTTCTCGAAAAAATGAATGCCATTGCATCAAATGATTTATATCAAATTGCAAAAGAATTAGACGATAATGTTGACACTATCAATACAATTAACTTTTACTCACGCAATATCCCCGGTTTTGGACGCGAAAATGAAGTGATTGGAGAAATATTTTCTCTGAATCAAGGTGAAATGTCGAAACCGATAAACGGTAACGGAGGAACTTTTATAATTCAAATTGACTCAATTATCGTTGCCAAACCTATTGACGATACATTGGCTATTATAAACAGATTAAAAGGCCGTTTCAAATCAAGAGTGGATAATAATTATGTTTACAGAGCTTTAGAAAAGAAAGCAGAAATACAAGATAATAGATTATTGTTCTATTAATAGAATTATCATTTTAAAAAAAGCCTGAATACAAAAGTATTCAGGCTTTTTTTATGGAAATAATATGATTTTTACTAAAAATACGAAAATATAAATGAAAATAAAACCAATGCCTTGCTGTTAATATTTTTATTCGTAATTTTATACATCTTTTATTAATCATTATGGAAATTAAAAATAATCCTCAATTACAACTTGCATATGATTTTGTGCAGTTTACGGGAAAAAATATTTTTTTGACAGGTAAAGCTGGTACCGGAAAGACTACCTTTTTGCAAAATCTTAAAAAATGTTCTCCCAAACGTATGATTGTTGTGGCACCAACAGGTGTGGCAGCTATCAATGCTTCAGGAGTTACGATTCATTCCTTTTTTCAAATTTCGTTTGGCCCACAACTGCCGGATTATAAAACTTCTGAATTTCAGAATCAGGAAAACAAACCTAAAATTAATCGCTTCAGCAAAGAGAAAATAAATATCATCAGAAGTATGGATTTATTGATAATTGATGAAATAAGTATGGTAAGAGCCGATTTGTTGGATGGTATTGACAATACTTTACGAAGGTTTAGAAACAGAAACCTTCCATTTGGTGGTGTTCAATTGTTAATGATTGGCGATCTGCAGCAACTTGCTCCTGTGGTGAATAGTGAGGAATATAATCTGCTTCGGCAATATTATGATACACCTTTCTTTTTTAGTAGCAGGGCATTGCAACAAACAAACTATGTAAGCATAGAACTGCAACATGTTTACCGGCAAAAAGACGAACATTTTATAAATCTTCTTAATAAGATTCGTGACAACCAAATAGACCAGACTGTTACGGATGAGCTAAATAAAAGGTTTAAACCTGATTATTATCCTGATAATTCAGGTTACATAATTCTTACGACTCACAATGCCAAAGCAAAGCAAATAAATGATTCTAAATTAGAACGTTTACAGGAAAAAATTCATACTTTTAAGGCAGAAGTTACAGATAATTTCCCGGAATACATTTACCCAACCGATTATGAACTGGAGCTAAAAATTGAGGCACAAGTAATGTTTGTGAAAAATGATCCTGACTCTGCTAAAAAATTTTATAATGGTAAAATAGGAACAGTCATCAAAATTGATAAGGATAGTGTTTTGGTGAATTGTGAGGGTGATGAGGAACCTATTAATGTTGTACCCGTAGAATGGCAAAAAATGAAGTATGAACTTGATGTCGAAACAAAAGAAATAAAAGAAACAGTCGAAGGTACTTTTACACAATTACCTTTAAAACTCGCTTGGGCGATTACTATACATAAAAGTCAGGGATTAACATTTGAGAAAGCCATTATTGATGTTCAGGCAGCTTTTACTCACGGACAAGTTTATGTGGCACTAAGTCGCTGCAAATCGCTGGAAGGACTTGTTTTGAGTACTCCATTTCAAAAAAATAGCGTAAAACACAATAGAACAGTTGAGACTTTCACGAAACATTTTGAAGAAAACCAACCTGATAGTGTTGAGCTTGAAAAATCAAAAAAAGCGTTTCAACAACATTTGCTTACCGACCTATTTGATTTTAGCACTTTGCAAAAATATATTTTTTATTCCCTTAAATTATTAAAAGAAAATTCGGATAGTTTGCAGGGAAATCCAAGGACAATTTTTATTGAAATAAACAATAAAGTAAAAGATGAAATAGTAGATGTTTCAGCGAATTTTCGTAATCGGCTTTTGAATTTTTTTTCAAAAGAGATTGATGTGGAGAAAGACGAAGCTTTACAGGAAAGAATACAAAAAGCTAGCGTTTATTTTTCCAGAAAAATTAAAGAATTGGTAGTAGAAAAAACAGAAAATATTTCGATAGAAACTGACAATAAAGCAATACGTAAATCAATTAAAGATGTGTTGAGTAAATTGCATCAGGAGGCATTTTTCAAACATTCCTGTTTGCAGGCTTGCCAAAAAAGTTTTGTGGTGAAAGATTATATTGAGGTTAGAGCCAAAGCTTCTCTTGATGAAAATGCAATTAAACCAAGTAGAAAAAAATCATCGGAAGTAGTTAGCACCGATATTGTTAATCCTGATTTCTACAAACTCCTTAAAGCCTGGCGGGATGCCAAAGCCGAAGAAAATAATTGGGAAGTTTATATGGTTTTACCACTAAAAACTATGAGGGAGTTGAGTGCCAAACTACCTATGACTACTCAGTCCTTAAAATCAATCAAAGGTCTTGGAAAACGGAAATTAGAAATGTTTGGCACCGAATTGCTTGAAATGATAATTTCATATCGCAAAGAAAATAATATGGAATCCTTTGCTAATAATGAACCCGAAATTCCTATCGAAATCCCTATAAAAAGCACTAAGCAAATTAGCTTTGACCTGTGGAAAGACGGAAAAAACATTGAAGATATTGCAAAGGAAAGACAATTGGTCATATCTACTATTGAAGGACATCTGGCATATTTTGTAGGTATAGGAGAAATCTCTGTTGATAAAATCGTAAGTGATGAAAAAGTAAAACTTATTTCGGATTATTTTCAAAAAAATAAAACAATGCTTATTGGCGAAGCAAAAGCAGATCTAGGTGAAAAGGTTACTTACGGTGAGTTGCGTTTGGTTTTACAACATCTGAGGTTTAAAAGTGGGGTGAAGGATTCGTGAATTGAAATAAGAGTTTATTGAAAATACAAATCCAAAGGGAATAGCTTTTCACTAATTAAATTACATATAAAATTAATTACAAAAAGCTTATCGTTTAATTATGATAATAGAGTTTAAATTTTTATATTAACTCCAAGCAATAAAACCGGATTGTTAATATTACCGGAGTTTCCAAAATTCTCAATAATTGCAGGAATCCAGATAGGATTTATTATTATGGATTTAAGTCCAAAATCAAAATTATTCCTCTGATAAACTACTTTTTCTCTTTTAATTAAGGCCCCAATAATTCCACCAAATATTCCGCAAGCAATTGTAACACCGATAATGTATTCTTCTTTTTTTTCTTGAAAATTATATTTCTCGCCTGATGTTCCTATAACCGCACCGATTAAACCTCCGGCAGCACAACTTAATGTTCCGGTTAAGGAATAATTGCCAGTTTTGCTAATCTTATAAATGTTTTCGACAGGAATTTTTTGTTTAACATTTTCATTGTTATGTATAAAAACAGTATCATTTTTAAATTTAAATTTATGAAAACCAACTTCATTACCATTTATTAATTTTATTAGTCCTTTTTTGGGAATAGTTGTTAATTCTGATAAATCATTAACTTGTGCATGTAAATTACTTGCTAATACTATAATTATAAATATTATAAATGCATTATTTCTATTTATAAGTATTAATTTTATTAAATATTTATTCATATGTTATTCTGTTTTTTTTAAAGTTAATATTAGGTCAGGAACTAAAGAAAAGCCACAATTCCAATAATAAAATTAATAAAATTCCCTGATTGCCCATCACGTTTCTCTATTTGATATGCTGTCTCAAAATTAAGTCCGACAGAATTTGTAAGCATTACTGACATACCCCCGCCAAATGAAAAAATAAATCCTTGATCGAGTTGGGAACCCCTATTTTCCTTATAATTCACTACTTCAAACAGAACTGAAGTTCCGATGAAAGGATATACTTTTCCTTTAATTACTTCAGGCTGATAATCAGAGCATATATAATAAATAAGTTGAGGCCCGCCTGCAAATGAAATAAAAGAGCTCTTGTCTTGTTTTTGGTATCCGAAAATCACTTTTGATCCTGCTCCTAAACCCGGTTGTAAAAAGCGTATGTAGCTTTGGGAAATTTGTAAGTTAAATACTTTTCCATTCCCACTTTCGTATAAATCACCACCAATGGCTGAAAACTTCAATCCTGCTGAGTATAAAACGCTACCTTTATCGGCCGGTGCCTTTTGTGCATGCGTGAAATTGATTGTAAGGCAAATAAAGATGCACCCAATTAATGTATGTAGTAATTTATTCATGTTAGAAAAATTTTGGCTTCATATTATAAAAATGACAATTATCTTAGATTTAGTATGTTGTGCATTCTTCTTTTATTAAGATTTATATTTGATTTCTTAGTTTGATAAAACAAATAAGAGGAAAAATAACATTCATCACATAATTGCATATCAGGAATATTATCTATAAAAAAGCGATTGATTATATCATTATGGTTTGAAGTAGTATTAAAATCAATTATTTCAATAGAGTATGCTTCTAACATATTTATATTTTCACCAATGTTATTAATAACTTCCTGTGGTAAAACCGGTCTTTTTATTGAGGAATAACTAAAATCAGCATAAACATTCCAGTAAATTATGTAACGGCTTACATCACTATTAAAATAATAAAACCAAAATCCATTGATTTGGTCTGCAGCGCCATCAATTTGAATATTTGTTATTTCATCATATGTCTCATTATAAAAAGCTGAAACACCTATTTCCGGAATGTCAATTTGATCAGGCAAACCTTGCGACATATTATAGAATTTACCAAATGAATACTCGATATTGTTATCATAATATGAACCCTCGAAATACAAATCAGAAATTGGGATATTTAATGGATAAATAATATCATGGAAATATTCTCCATTTGAAGCAGTATTCAAATACATATTATTATATAATAGCAATTGTGAGTTGCGTTGATTCCAACAACCCAATAAATATATATACTTTAAAGGCCTATTAGTAAAAGCATTTTTTACATTTAATGATTCGTTAAGCTCAAGTTCATAATTATTTGTAGTATTTAATTGAAAATTCTGATCAATTAACCAATTGCAATAACCTCCATTATCAGTAAGCACAGCTCCATAAATTGAAAATTTATTGCCGGCATCCAGATTATAAACCTCAAATTGTTTATTAATATGGTCATTCGGAACCTCATGTGAAGAATGCCATGAATTAGAAGTGCCTATGATGTATTCATTGTAGCTTCCATTAGGGTAAGTCATAGTTAAATCGGTGGAACCCAAAATTTGATTATTAGTATTGCCACCCTTTAATACCCAATCACCCAAAGGAGAAGTAAGATAGGAGTTAATAAATATGTATTTTCGTTCTTGTCCATTAACAAAGCTTGTATCAATATTAATAGTGGTTACAGTAATGCTTTCTTCATCTATTTTACCGAAATCCAGGTTTGTGTTTCCTTCAACCTTTTTATAATCAATAACAGTATTTCCATCAGGTGAATTAATAACGACCCAAGCATAATCCAATATATAGCCATCCTTAAAACTAATTGTAAACTTATTTGATTCGTTATCATTACCATTATCATTATCGTCCTTTTTACAAGAACTAACAATTGAAAGGATTAAAAAAATAACTAATGTGCTTAATAAAAAAAATGTTTTTGTTTTCATTGCTTAAATTTTATATGATTTTTAAAAGTTCGTGAGATTTTTACTTCATTATAATATTCATTTATTTTGCTAAGTTACTGATAAACGTGATTTCAAAATTCGTCCATCAAAACCATAAATAAAAATACTGTCTTTACTCAAATCCACTTTTTTTACTCTCCATCTTTAACAACTTCTACCCATTTCCCCGGAATACGGGCACTTATGCTATTGTCGTACATGGCTTCACAACTTACCGATGGCAGATAAAATTTCCCTAAATAGGTTGCATTTAGAAATACAACAAAGGTTTTTGTGTTTGATTTTCTAATATCGAAAAATGTATAAATTCTGTCGTCGCGGATGTCCTGATATGTCGGGATGCTATTTGTTTGTGAAGAAAAACTATTATTTAATCGCATATTAATTATTTCCCAGCCGGAGGGAAAAATTTGTGTTAATGCAATGTTTTCATAATTCCCCATAATTCCGGGATTGCTAATGCTGACTTCAGCCTTAAAATCTGTTCCCTGACTGATCTTTGAAATATCAATTTTTTTGTTGTTCATATATTTGTATTCAACTGATATTTTAAGATTGTTTTCAACAAAAACCGTATCTCCCGTTATTGGTGTTCCCGACAAAGTCATTTGTGCGTAAAGAATATTTTTTCCGGTATTTGTTATTTTTACTTTTCCGGTTTTTTCATCGCTAACATCCATGTTAATATGTGAGGTTGTATAGAGTGATTTCACCTCTTTTTCCGCTCCATCATTTATGCTGTAAGAATACTCGATGAGCTCGGTAGATTTTTCTTTTTCACCAAGAAATGTACTCAAAGCCACAAGGCCGAAGGCAGTTGACTGAGTGCTATACCATGATGAACTATTGAGATTTTTAGAGATTTTTTGCATTAATGGTATGGCCTTTTCCTTCTCATTCATTAAGCTTAGGGTTAATAAAACAATTGCTTCATTTCGCAATTGCGAACCATAATAATAGTAAGTGCCTTGATAATTGTTATTAAATGTCGGAGTTTTTGATATGATATCTTTTGCGGCTTCAATTTGCCCGTTAAGAGTATAAGCTGCAGCTAACAACCACTTTGCTTGATTTGAAATTTCCGGCATCTCTTTCAATCTGTTCATAGCACCCGATAAAGCTTTGTTTGCGAGGGCAAGAGTAAAAAGTCTGTATGCTTGAAGTATGTCGGAATTTCGATAATGCCCTCTGAAATCTTTAGTGTAAGGACTCCAGTTGCCTGCAGTTTTTTGTTGGTATTTGATCCAATTTTCTTTAAAATTTATTGGAAGATTATATCCTTTTTTTTCAGCTTCAAGTATAAAATGTCCAACATAGTTTGTTACCCAATCATTGGTCTTTTTTGAATTTGGCCAATATTTAATTCCACCGTTATAACTTTGATATGACCTTAGTTTATTAATGGCAATATCAATATTTTTATTGATATAAGATTCTTCTTCGTTTGAAATTTCCATTAAATTCTCGAGAAAAAGTTGAGGAAAAACTGCCGAAGTAATTTGCTCGGAACATCCGAAAGGATATTTATGCAGGTATTGCAAGCGTTTTTCAAGCCCGAAAGGAGGAGTTCCGAAAATATCAAGGCTTGCCGAATTTGTGTCTTCCGATCCGAAAACCTCGAAAGATTCTTCCCATATTTTACCGGTTTCAATAACTGAATTAACGACCGTTGTCCGAGGTGGATTTGGATTTCTTACCTCAATTTCAATATCGTATTCTGCCTTTTCGTTTCCGCTTTCGGCAATAATTTTAACTTTTCCAATTCCGGTTTTATTGGCAACTTTCAAATTGAAAAGGGCAAGCTTATCACCTGTTTCTGAAAAAGTAATACTGCTTGATTTTTTTTCTGTTGTAAAGAAATCATTTATTATTAATTGTAAATCAACTTTTTTTATGTTTTCTTTCATTGCGAAAACATTTACGGGAAGTTTTACGGTTTCGTTTGGGCCGAGCACTCTTGGTAGAGTTGCAAGTATCATTAAAGGTTTTTTTACGGGAGTAGTTTTTTGAGCAGAACCGTAAGCCCCGTCATTTCCTGCTACAACCATAGTTCGCACCGAACCAATATAATTCAGGATTTTAAAAGTGTGTTTTTGTTTTTGGCCTTCTTCCAGATTAAAGGGCCCCATAAATCTTACCATAGCTTTAAAACGATTGGCTTTTTTTGCAGCGTTTTTCTTAAGGCTTTCATCGCCCCCAACAGCAAATATCTGTCCTAATTTTCCTCCGTAAGCACCCATGACCATATTATACATATCCCATGTTTTTATACCAAGAGCTTCGTGTGCATAAAAAACCTTCCACGGATCAGGGGTTTTAAAATTCGTAAGGTCTAATAATCCCTCATCAACTATTGCAATTGTGTAAGTCATTTCTCTTCCATTTTTCTCAGAAACAATTATTGAGGCTTCTTCTTCGGGTTTAAGTTCCACAGGCATTTCAATAATAGGATGAAGTTTAGTGGCTGGATTTTCAACCGGTAGTGATAAAATTCCGTAAAGACGAATCGGTAAATCATTAAGAGTTTGTGCATGAGGTTGTATTAATGAAATGTTTACGTAAACATTTGGTGCCATATCATAGGTCATTTCCAATTCGTAAAGAGTTTCTTTTTTATTTGTTTCAATCCATTTGGCTTGAATTATTTTTGATCCTGATTCAATACTTATTAATGCCCGTCCTGTACTTCCCGAAGGAAAGGTGATTTTTGCAGTTTCACCCACCTGATATTTCTGTTTGTCTGATGAAATGCTTAACATTGAAGCAGCTTCAGGATTTTTACGGTTTGAACGGCCAGCCCATTCCGGCCAATCCATATAAAAAACCTGTCCTGCCGAGTGTCCGCTCGAAGGATCATAAACTTCAACAAAATATCTTCCCCATTCCGGGTATTTTATTTCAAAATCAAAACTTCCTTTTCCGTTTTTAGTAGAAATTGTTTTTTCAATCACAGCTTTAGTTTGCCTTCTGTTAATATATGATGCAAGATCGTTATCATGCGAACTCCACCACCAATGCCAGTCAAGCTTATAAATTTTTGCTTTTAGGTTTTTAAGTGAAACGGGCTTTCCGAATTCGTCAAGGCTGGCAATTTCGACTGTGTGAGTAGTATCAGTAACATAAAGTTTATAATAAGAATTAGAAGCTTCTGGCAATTTAATTCCAACATAATTTTTATAAGGAGAGAAAGGGATTGAGAAATTGTCAATACTAAAATCACCACCTTCTTCAAATGCCTTAATTGAAAACTGTGCTTTTAACATTCCGGGAGAGGTTTTATTTTTTGATAACCCGACAATAACTTCTGCTTTTCCTTTACTGTTAACTCTGCCGTCGAAAACAGTTTTTTCTTGAGGGTAGTATTGTTTTGCAGGATTTGTGAAAGTGAATTTTTTATAATCTTTGAAAACAGTTTTATAGTTTCTTAAATTTAGATCAATTTTGACCTTAAGGTTTTTTGCAACGGCTCCAAATAACCAATTTACACTTAGATTTCCTCTAATAGTATCTTCGGTGGCAGGGATCATTTTTTCTCCAAAATCCAGGTCAATTTTCAAACGATTTGGTTTAACTGTTTCAATTTTGATCTTTTTTGAGAAGGTGTTTCCTCCGATTTTAATTTTTGCCGTCCAGTTTCCGGTTTCAGATTCTTGATTGGTTTTTGTCCGAAAACAATAAAATCCGTTAACTCCATCCGTTTTGCTTATTCTCTCGAACAATTGGCCTTGAGCTGTGTAAAGTTCAAAAATAACAGGGTGATTAGGAGGAAGTTTATTGTTTTTATCTTCAATTATACAACTTAAAAATAATGAATCACCCGGCCGCCAAACTCCACGATCGCCATAAATATACGCCTTGATTCCGTTTTTGCTTTTACTTCCCGAAACGTCAAAATTGCTTAGAGAGAGCGAGGAGCCATCGTCGAGACGCAAATAACCCCTTTGTTTTTCTTTTTTTACAATTAATAAAAATGGTTTATAATCAAGATCAACTTTTGCAAAACCTTTATTATCAGTATTTACTTTTGTCATTAATTGATTTTGAAAGTTATAAACTTCGAGTTCGGCATTTGGAACAGCTAAGCAAGTAGTGAGGTTTGTTATTGCAAACATCATAGAGTTGTCGGAATTGGATTTTGCTATTATCCCAAGATTAGAAGACAAAATATTTTGAGAAAGGTTTCTATCGGAAGTAAAATATGAAACATCACATGGATTATTGCGTTCCTGCCATTTATAGCCGTTTGGATAATAATATGATGAATAATATCCCGGTTCATTCCATTTATCTTCGTTTTCGAAATCAGATTTTTCAAAATCAGTAATTTCAGGCAGGTCTTTTTTAAAAGTACTATCTCCACATGAATAAGTTGAATATTCTTTTCGAAATTTGAGAATCAGCCTGTATATTGCCCCCTGTTCTTGGTTTATTAATTTTGCAAGATCTATCGAATATGTGTTCCAATTTTTAAGGTCGGAAATATTATCAGAATTTAATTTTATTGTTTTTCTGAAAACCGGCCTTGCAACCCGATTTATTTCATATGCACCGTTTAACTCGTTCTCCTGCAGAAATTGTACAATATCATTTTCAAAAATCCTAATTATTTCCAGATCAACTGCTTTTAAATTAACTGCCTGGAAAGGAAAAATAATCTCTTTGGAATTGGGCATTATAACTCCGCTTTTTAGGGTTCTTAATGCAGGTTTTAATTCATCAAAATTGATTTCATAGGTATATCGTTTCATGATTTTTTCTCCGAAGGCACTAATAACTCCCGGTTCAATATTTAATTCTACTTTGCCCGTCAATCTTTCGTCGGGAAAGACCTGAATTTCATTGTCACGAATTATCAATCGAAGTTTTTTTCCAAGTGATAAATTTATCAAACCTTTAAGATTCTGTGAAGATTTTAAAGCATTTGAAAAGAATATATTAATCGATTGTGAAGGCTTTTGTATTCGTTTTATGTCAACTACTTTAAAGATATCGCTTGCCGGAATTTTTACTTTTTCTGTTTGTTTAAAATCAATTCCGATTTTTCCCCCATCAACAACAATTTCAATTAGCTGTTCTTGTTTCGTTCGTTTCAGATTATCAATGCAAAAATCAAATTCTTTGGTTTTGTTATCACCACCCCAGATAATATTTAAATCTTTTCCGTCTAATTTGGCACTCACAATTTTTTTTACATCTGTTTCTTTAATTAAATCTGCCGAAATAATACTTCCCTCAAGAGTGCATAAATCTTTACTTTCCTCAGTTGATATTATTCCTCTTTCAACAAAGGAAAACGATTGTTTTATAGTTTGAAAATCAAATTTAAAGACTTTTAATTTCTGTGGAACAGTTTGTAATTTATATAAATTGAATCTGCAATTATAAATTGTTCCGGGTTTCAGATTTTCAGCAGGAATGAATTCTATAGTCCATTTATTTAACCATTGAGAACTTCCCTTAATTTTTGGTGAAAACTCAAATAATTTCATTCCTGTCAACTCGGTTTTACCTGAGTTATAGGCTGAATTTGATGATAAAACTATTTTAATACCACTTTCAACCGAGATTACGTCCGAAGTAAAACCCGAAATATAACTTTCAAAACCGGGAGGATTTTTAGAAGGGTTTTTTGATTTCTGGCTGCAATTCAAAAGGTTAAAAAGAAATACTATCGTAATAATTATTTTAATAAAGGTTTTTAGTGTTTTCATAGAAGAAATATTTTTAGATGTAGATAATGCTTTTTCAAAAATAGGAAAATAATTTGATAATAAAAATATTGGAAAATTTTTCTCTAAAAAGAGAATCTTTATTCCTAAAAAAGAGAATTTTGTATTTTTGTACAAAATAAACAACAATGGCAAAGGAAAACAAAAAGGTGGAAGAACCCCTTGAAAAGTATGGGCAGCCCTTAAATTTTGAAAAAGTTTGGTTAATGTTTCAGGAGACAGACAAAAAGTTTAAAGAAACTGATAAAAAATTTCAGGCAACTGATAGGAAATTCCAAGAAACCGAACGTTTTATAAAGGAACAATCAAAAGAAACCGATAAAAAAATGAAGGAGCTTCAAAATCTTTTTACAACTCAATGGGGAAAGCTGATGGAAACTCTTGTTGAAGGCGATCTGATTAAATTACTAAACAAACGTGGAATTGAGGTCCACCGTACATGGCAACGTGCAAGTGGCAGTTTTAATGGAAATCCTTACGAGTTTGATATTGTTGCATTAAATGGAAAAGAAGCTGTTATTGTTGAAGTAAAAACCACTTTGAGAGTCGATGATGTAAAGAATTTTTTAAAAAAATTATCGAAAGTGAAACTATGGATGAAAGAATTAGAAGATAAAGATATTTTTGGTGCAGTTGCTTATCTTACAGCAAACTCATCGAGCCATATATTAGCTGCAAACAAAGGCCTTTTTGTTATTCGTGCAACAGGAAATAGTGCCTCAATTATTAATAAAGAAGATTTTAAGCCTCAGAAGTTTTAAAGCCGTTATCAATCAATTAGATATGGGGGTAACTTTTTGATTCAAGCTATCGTTCACAAATCAACGAAGTGAATTGTTTCTCAGCTTTTAGAAAATGAAGGATGAAGTTACTAATTTAAATAGCTATTCGTTCGGCCATCTTATTTTTTCCTTTTACATAATCATAATCTGAATTTGACTTGGATTCAATCATAGGCTTTAATATTTAATTGTTTATCTTCTAATATTTTTTTTGTTGTATCAAATTTTTTTCTATCTTTACATTAAGTTTTATAACTTAATTTTAACAGGGTGATACTTTTAATGCGAATTAAATGCGGTTCAAAACAAAACCTCTTTTTGTCGTTGTATATATTTTACAGCTTCTTGAGGTATAAAAAATAAAATGGGGTATCCGATCATCTCCCGTGAAAAAATAACTTTGCAGGATGAATTATCCGGCAAATCAAATGGAATTTGAAGACATGTTTAATACAGAGCAAGATTGTATTGATTATTTGATAGCAATGAG
>Ga0208648_1001924_pt1 | contig 15401 bp, 13 predicted proteins | sample AntAceMetag02UKL_FD_184772 | JGI IMG/M metagenome (GOLD analysis project Ga0208648, IMG submission 184772) | Saline lake microbial communities from Ace Lake, Antarctica - Antarctic Ace Lake Metagenome 02UKL (SPAdes) (version 2) | ecosystem: Environmental > Aquatic > Non-marine Saline and...
TAAGATTGTCAATTAATTTCAATTATTGCTTACCGGATTATTGCCCAGTTTTTGCATTTTTTTTAATAAATTACAGTAGTATTATATTGAATTTTTTACAGCATTTTTCTCCACATCTTTGAACACCCGCATAAGGTTTCCGCCCCAAATCATTTCAATCTCTTTTTTTGTATATCCGCGATTAACTAATTCGAGGGTAATGTTTCCCATTTCACTTACATCATAGCAACCTTCTACTCCGCCTCCTCCATCGAAATCAGTACCAATACCCACATGCTCAATTCCTGCAATTTCAACAATATGGTCGATATGGTCAACTACGCGTGCAACATCTGTCAGCTTTCGAGGGTATTTATCATTGATGGCATACCAATCTTTTCGGGCATTTTTCATTTCCTCATCACTCAAATCAACAAAACCTCTGTACTTTTTTCTAACGGCTTCCTGAGCAGCATCACGATCGGGATTTGGTTCGGGCTTTTCAACATATTCGCTCAAAATACACATTTGAATTACTCCTCCGTTTTCGGCAAGTTCTTTCAGCATTTTGTCATCCAAATTTCTCGGGTTATCACAAATTGCTCTTGCACATGAATGAGAAGCAATGATCGGAGACCTGCTAATCTGAATTACATCATAAAAAGCCTCATCCGAAATATGTGAAACATCTATCATCATTCCCAAGTCATTCATCTTCCCAACCACTTTCTCACCGAATTTACTTAGACCATGATGTTCGCATGTATCGGTTGAAGAATCGCAAATATCATTATTTTTTGTATGACAAAGAGTTATATACCTTGCCCCCAAATTATGATACTCTTCAATTAATGACAAATCATTTCCTATAGGATATCCATTTTCAATCCCAATAAAAATAGCTCGTTTTCCTTCTTTTTCAATTCTAAAAGCATCATCGGGAGTTAGGGCAATTGCAGCCATTTCAGGATTATCTTGTACCGATTTATGAATTGCCTCAAATATTTTTAATGCTTTATCCTTCGCTCGTTTATTTCCTTCATCTGTTCTTTCGCCCTGCCCGATAAAAACAGCAAAGAATATTCCGTCAAGATTTCCCTCTTTCATACGTGGAAAATCTACTTTACTTCTTGTCTCATCAGGATCGTTTCGCTTTGAAATATCAAAACCGGTTCTTATTAGACGCATGGGCGTATCAGTATGCGAATCAATAGTTAGAACTTGTTTATGTATCCTGTTTGCTTTTTTAATCAGTTTTTTCTCTTCTTTGGTTTGTGCAAAACCTGAAACAATAATTAACACCATCAGGCAAGATAAAACCATATTATTTTTTGTCATATTTTTTCTTTTTTCAAAATTATGATTGAAATTTCGGGCAATATACCAATTCTTCCAGGATAACCTATGGTTCCAATTCCGGGATTTACATATAAATATTGATTTGAATTATTTGAGTGTAAGCCTGTCCAATGTTTATACAATTTTTCAGCCGGGCTCCACAATATTCCTGCAAAATCAATTCCAAACTGAAAACCGTGAGTGTGTCCCGAAAAAGTTATATCAATATCCTGATAATTTTGACTGATTATTAAATCCCAATGACTGGGATCATGTGATAAAAGTAATTTTGTCGGAATAGTTTCAACTCCTTTTAAAGCCTTATCAATGTTTCCATATTTCGGAAATCGTGCATGAGCACCCCAATTTTCAACTCCTATTATCGCAATTTTTTCATTATTAATATTTAAAACGTAATTTGAGTTTATTAGCAACTTCCAATTAATATCCTTATAAAATTGAAATAATTGGTTCATGTTTTCTTCTTTTGCCTCCTGTGAATTCCAATGCGAATAATTTCCGTAATCGTGATTACCTAATACCGTAAACACACCATATTTCGATTTTACATCTCTTAAAATATTTTCAAATCTAAATGCTTCATCTGATGTAAAATTCACTAAATCACCTGTAAAAAAAACAAGGTCAGCTTGCTGTTGGTTAATTATTTCAACAGCTTCTCGAAGGGGTTTTTTGTTTGCCCAACTTCCAAGATGGAGATCGGAAATTTGAACAATTTTCAAATTATTAAATTCAAGCGGAAGGTCTTTTAGATAAATTTTTTCTGTTTTTATTTTAAAATCATATGCCCAAAGAAACATTCCAAGCAAAAGAAAAATAAATGCAAAAAGGCCTAAAGAAATTCCAATCGTTCGCAACACTTTAAGCCGTTTAAATTTCGGGGTCTTTATGGTTTTTTCAAAAATATTTTTTTTAATAAAAAACACAAAAACTTTAAAAAGTCGAATAACATCATCAATAATTAAAAGAAAAATCGGGAATAACTTTGCAACAACAATAGTAAAAACAATTCCAAATAAGTAAGTCCTGAAAGCCGGGTTCCAAGTTGTTATGGGAATAAAAACCGAAATCCCCATATATAAAATCATAATCGTCAATGGAAACCAATAAATAGTGTAAACAAAATACTTCAAAACGGAAAACAAATTTGAAATTATATTTTTTATTGAAAACCATAAATAAATATCAAGAATAAGAATCACAACAAAAATGGGATACCTGCCTGCATTTTTTGGATAAACGAAAGATGTGATAAAATATCCACCGATTATTATTGCGATTGATATGAAAATCAATATTAATATGTTATTTTTCGATTTCACCTAATATGTTTATTTATAAAATTTATCCTCTTGCCAATTGGAAGGATTACTGATAATATATTTTTTAATACGATTAAATTCCACATTATTTCGAATTATGTGATCATAATAATTAAGCTGCCACAATTTGTTTTTTCGATTAAATTTTGTGATTGCAAATTGAAATGTGGAACCATTTGTTTGCATATGCAAATCAATCAAATTATTAATTTTGGTTGTAACCGCCGATTTAAATCCGGCAATGAACGATGAAATTGATTTTGGTTTTCGTTGTGGTTTTTGCGGGGATGGGTTTTGGTTTTCTGGTTGGTTTTCTGGTTGAGACGCACGGCCGTGCGTCTCTACGAGCGAACCGTCGTGCGAACCATCATTTGAATCAATTACCGCATCCACAATTGGTTTTTTTAAAATCACAATACCATGCAAATGATTTGGCATAATTACAAATACATCTAATTCAATTTCATCACGAATTGTTGGTGAAATTTCCCATTCATTGTGTGCAATTTCACCAAATTCATTTAAATTCATTTTTTTATTTTCAATATGGCCAAAAATGCAATTTCGGCCATTTACACAAATTGTAATAAAATATGCACCATTTCCGGAATAATCCCAATACGGCATTCGCTTTGACTGTATTCGATATTTATTTCGGAATTTTCCCATCCTTATCTTTTCATCCTTGGCTATTTTTAATATAATTAACCAAGCCTTTAGCTTCAAAAATATTCATTAATTTTGAAGGTAATGGAGCAAATTTAAATTCCTTATCATTTATATAAACAATCCCTTTTTCGAAATCAATAATAACTTTATCACCTTGTTTATAGCTATCAACAACTTCTGGTAACAAAATAATAGGCAAACCCTGATTAACCGACGAACGATAAAATATTCGATTAACTGACTTACAAATAACCGCTTTAACACCGGCAAAAGATAAACCTACTGCAGGATGCTCTCGTGAACTACCGCATCCGAAATTTGCTCCGGCAATAATAATATCGTCTTCCTTTACTTTTTCCGAAAAACTATCGTCGAAGCCTTTAAATAAATGAGGCATTATTTTTTCAGGCTCTGAGCTCATCACGCTGTAAGTAAGGTTTCCAGCAAACATTTGATCAGTATTCAAATTATCAACATCAGCATAATTCCAAATTCCTTTTTCGTAGCGATTTTCGTTTTCATTAACTTCAACGGTTTTACTTTGCTCTTTTGAAAATGGGAATTTATCGCTTGAAATAATTCCTCTCGGGTCACTAATTTCACCTTTCAATGCAGAGTACGCAACAGAGGCGGGTGAAGCAAGATAAATACTCGCTTCTTTATTGCCCATCCTACCCTTGAAGTTTCGGTTAGCAGTTGAAATTATTGTATATCCGTCGGCAGGGATTCCTTGCCCTGTTCCGAGGCATGGCCCGCAAGAAGTAGCAAGCACATTTGCTCCGGCATTCATAAATATTTCTATCAATCCTTCTTTCATTGCTTCCAAATAAATTTGCTTTGAAGCTGGAATTATTAACATTTGGAAATCATTAGGTAATTTATTTCCTTTTAACACCTTGGCTGTTTCCCGCAAATCTTCAAGCCTACCGTTTGTACAGGTTCCCACCAATGCTTGATTAAGTTTTGTCCCTTGAACTTCTGATAATGCTTTAACATTATCAACGTGATGAGGGGCTGCAACTAATGGATATAATTCATTCAAATCTATTTCTATTTCCTTTGCATAATCAGCGTCGGGATCGGCCCAAATACCTTGTGTTTTTTTACCAAGAAAATCCTGTAGAACCTCATCACATGGAAAAACAGCGTTTTTCGCACCCATTTCCGAAGCAAGATTTGTTATTGTCATCCTTTCGGCAATTGATAGGTTTTTGACTCCTTCGCCATGATATTCAATCGACATATAATCGGCTCCGCTTGAGCTAATCATGCCGATTATCCATAAAGATAGGTCTTTAGCATAAACACCTTTTTTGAATTTTCCTTTTAAAGTAATTTTAATTGTCTCGGGAACTCTAAACCATGTTTCGCCTTGTTTCCACAAACCTGCCGATTCGGTTCTGTCAATACCAGCGGCAAATGAATTAAAAGCACCGGCAGTACAAGTATGGCTATCGCTTCCAACAATAATCATTTTCGGTTTAGCATATTCCGACATTACCTGATGGCAAATTCCATTTCCGACATCGTGAAACTTTTTTATACCCTGCTCATTTACAACATCTCTGATTTTTTGATATTGATTAGCAAGTTTTGAACTCGTAGGTGGGGCATTATGATCAAGGACTATCAATAATTGATCGGGATCGGCAACTTTTTCACCTCCCATTTTCTTAAAAGTTGCGGCAATACTGGCAGTATTGTCGTGAGTTAAAATAATGTCAGGTTTTTTAAAAACTATGCTTCCTTTTTCGGCATCAAATATTTTCTCGACAAATGTTTTAGCTTTCATATGCTTATTTATTTTTTAATTAGTATTTTTATGTTTTCGAATTTGATTCGGTCAATAATTTATTATTTTGTAAATATCTGAAACTTTCGGTTATTGAATAAGTAATTTTTAATGAAATATTTTATTAATTTTTCGAAGAATAGACTTACATGTCGCTATATGAACATGATATAAGATCATTCGTTTTTATTTCGAAAATTTTCATAAAATTATTGCATTGTGATAAAAGTTGAGGTTTTGAAAATTCATTGTTTCTGCTGATTGCTTCAATCTCTAAAAATGATCCCAAATCTTTTACCTCATCAATATGAATTTTCACATTTTCAACGAAAAAAATTTCTCTCTCTTTTTCAATTACCTTGAATATTCCGAGCGACTTTACCAGAATTTCTTTAAGTGATGAATCAGGATTTGATTTATAAAGAAGGCAATTACTCGTTTTTGGGCCTGAAATATTTTCACGATTATAATGAATAAGATTATTTTCAATATTCCCTTCTCGAAGTTTTAATCGTCCGTGATTTACAACAAAATATGTGTCAAGCTGATGATCAAGGCCTATAAATCTGGTATTTAGATTAAACAACACCTCTCTAATTTTTTGAGGATCGCTACATTTTGCTTTTATTTCTACATTAATAACTTCCGGCATTTCTTTATTTTTTTTATTTAGTGTTCAAATCAATAATTTTACATTTAAAATTTAAGAAATTAGAATATAAACAAATTTTCATCTGCTAAAAAAATAAACAGGTCACACCCAATTTCTTTTTTTGTTTTTCTCTTCTTTTTCTCTAAATGCACTTTCAAGATCAATATTATTTCTGTTTGCAATTGCACAAACATAGATCAGAATATCTGAAAGCTCATCGGCAATTGTACTAAAACTTGAATTATTATCAATTTTAAAACCTTTGGCTTTTCGCACGGCTTTAAAAAGTTCGCCAACTTCTTCGCCGAGTAAAAGGCACTTATCATGAGTTGATTGATCAATAAAACCTCTTTCGATTTCAAGTTCTGTAACATATTCTTGAAAATCCTTAAGACAGGGTTTTTCTTTTAAATTTGGCATTAAACATTGTTTTTCAGTTATTATTTTTTTTCAATAAACAATTTATATTGTTCGTGTCTTTTTAAAATTTCTTTTACATATTTGTGAGGTTCACTTCCCCTGCAATAACCAAATTTCACTACTTTATCGTTGTAGTACTGAGGTTTAGATAACAGAAGAATAAATTTGCTTACATTTCCGTCCCAAACATTTGGATTGTGTCCGTTTTTTTCGGCCAGGCGTTTTGCATCCTCAACATGATTATATCCAACATTATAAGAAGCCAAAATAAATTTGATTTTTTCTTCTGGGCTCTCAATATGCTCAAAACGTTTTGAAATATGCTTTAAGTAAATTGTTCCGGCTTTGATGTTTTCTTCAGGATTAAATAATTTTTTAACACCAAATTGCTTCGCTGTTTTCGGCATCATTTGCATTAAACCTTTAGCTCCCGCCCATGATTTTGTTTTAGGATCGAACCTTGATTCTTGAAAAATTTGCGAAGCAATCAAACGCCAGTCCCAATTTAATTTTTCGGAATGCTTTTTAATAATATCATCAAATTCAGAGATTTTTCCTCCCGTAAGCGAAAAATATTCACTTTTCATCCGACGTTTTGCAGCTTTTCTATTTTTAAAATATTTATTATAAATAACGTAATAATCAGTTTCTTTACGCATTTTTTCAATCCATCTATTAATTGAGTTAAGCAATTTTGGTGAAGTTTTTCTAACAGCCCAGGCAATTCGCTGCGAAAAACTTACTTCAGTTTCAATATCAAGAATTGGAAAGTATGTTTTATTGACTAAGGCAATATTTTTATCAGCAACCGTATAATCAATTTCACCCTTAGCAACTTTTTTTATCAAGTCTTCAGTAACACTATTTTCATCGGCATGAATTATTTCAATATTTCCTCCAATTTCATCAGAAAGATTCATCAACCTTTGAAAATATGGTGAACTGACTTTAACATGGACTTTTTTGTTGATTAAATTTATGGGGTCTCTAATAAGTTGTTTACTGATATTATCAATCGTCATTTTTCTCCATTTTTCCGGTTTACGCTGAACAAGGACTTGTTTTGTCAGAGTATGATAATCGGAAAAATTCAAAATTGCATTTCTTTCTTTCGTAATAGTAAGAGCTTGTGCAATTATGTCTCCTTTTCCGCTTTCAAGCCACGAAATTGCAGTATCCAAATTATCGGTTAAAATAATTTTCAATTCAACATCCAGGTTCTTTGAAAAGAGTTCAAGTAATTCGTATTCATAGCCCATAGGTTTACCTTTGAAAATAAAATAACTTGTTGAATTATATTGAGTAATAGCAGTTAAGGTATCTTTTTTAATAATCTGCGGCAAATCAATTTTTACTTCATTTTTTATTATTTCTATTTCATTTTGGTTTTTATCTTGTATTATTTTTTCATTTTCGCTTGAACAAGCCTGAAATATCAAGAAAACTAAGATTAGAATCTTAATTATGTGAAATCTTAAGAAGATTAACTTTTTCATGCAATTGTTTATGTTTTAACTGTTTTTATTAAAAAAATAAAATTAATTTTAAGTGATACTGCAAATATATCAAAATTCGCTAAAAAGTATTGTAAAGAAAGCTTGGCAAATATTTTTTTTCGTGTTTCATATAAGCATACTTGAATCGGAAAGTATCTCAAAAAGTTAAGCATTATTTTTAAATTCTTTTGATACCGAAATTATCTATAAATTTGTAATATTTTTTAACAAATAAAAATCTTATGCAGCTTTTTTATACACCTGATATCGAATCGAATATATATCAGTTGAATGAGCAAGAATCAAAGCATTGTGTTCGGGTACTCAGGTTGAAAAAAGGAGATTGCATATTTTTGACCAACGGCAAAGGAAATCTTTTCGAGACCCGTTTGATTGAAGACGGAATTAGAAAATGTGTTGTTAAAATCATTGAAAAAAAGACCGAATTTGGGAAAAGAAATTATAAGGTTCATCTTGCCGTTGCACCAACAAAAAACATAAATCGTTTTGAATGGTTTTTGGAAAAGGCGGTTGAGATTGGGGTAGATGAAATAAGTCCAATAATTTGCGAACATTCCGAACGTAGAATTTTGAAAACCGAAAGGCTCGATAAAATCATTATTTCTGCATTAAAGCAATCCTTAAAAACATATTTGCCAAAATTAAACAAAGCAAAAAGCTTTTCTGAAATTATTAATACGAATCAGGATTGCGAAAAATATATTGCCTATTGTAATGGGAATCCACCTTCATTAAAAGACATTTATAGAAAAGGAAAAGATGTTTTGATTATCATAGGCCCCGAAGGAGATTTTAGTAAAACTGAAGTTGAAATGGCCGAATCAAAAGGCTTTAGCTCTGTAAGTCTGGGGAAAAGCCGCTTAAGAACAGAAACTGCTGCAATAGTTTCATGTCATACAATTGAATTAATTAATGAATAAAATACTGAAATGAAACAATATACCTTAATAATCTTATTGTTGTTGTTTGCGAGCTCAAGTAATGCTCAAAAAATTAAAATTGCATTATTAAAATACAATGGAGGCGGTGATTGGTATGCCAACCCGACATCATTGCCTAACCTTATAGACTTTTGTAATCAGAATCTTGGTACTGATCTTTCGGAAGATTATGCAACAGTTGAAGCTGGAAATCAGGAAATATTTAATTACCCTTTTGTGCATTTGACAGGTCATGGGAATGTTATTTTTTCGATACAGGAAACCGAAAATCTAAGAAAATATCTTATCGCAGGTGGATTTTTGCATATTGATGATAATTACGGACTGGATAAATATATCCGCCCACAGATGAAAAAGGTTTTCCCTGAACTTGATTTTGTTGAACTTCCCTTTGATCACCCGATTTATCATCAGAAATATGATTTCCCAAAAGGTTTGCCAAAAATTCATGAGCACGACGATAAACCTCCGCAAGGTTTCGGATTGATTTATGAAGGTCGCCTTCTGTGTTTTTTTACTTACGAATGTGATTTAGGTGATGGTTGGGAAGACTACGAAATTCATAAGGATTCCCAAGAAACAAGAACAAATGCATTGAAGATGGGTGCAAATATAATCCAATATGTGTTTATGGAATAATAAATCCATTGTTCCTTTTGGGTTATTGAAAATCAAATAGATAAATTAAATATTGCGCTTAAAGTCATTTTAACTCTTTATTTAGATAGTAATGTTAGCTGATAAACAGTTATATAAAATTCCACGCAAAATACGCAGACGAATCTCTAAAAACGCAAAGAATTAACTCGCAAGTTCATAAGCCTTTGCGATTTTTGCGAAAATTTTTGCTTCAGATAATTATCGGAATTGCGTGAAAATTCACTTAATCAGATATTTAAATCACCTTAATAATTACCAAAAATCTTGAATTACAATAATTGATTTAATTGAAAAACATAGGTTTAAATAGAGTTCAAATTTGCTAAAAAAGAATAAAATAATAATAAAAATGAAATTCTTTATCTTGAAATATTGGTTAAACCTATGTTAATAGATTCATAATCAGTGTATAATTAATTGAGGAAATATTTCTAATAAAAAAAAATATTATTACATTTGCAGGTCGTTTTAAGAAAGAAAGTTCTTAATGAATTGTAATTAATAGAGAAACTTAATTTTTATTTATAAATGGAAGATAAAGATCGATCTAATCAGATTCCTGAAAATGCAAATGTTGTAAATAAGGAAGAGAATCCAGTGCCCGAAACTAATTCGGGAAATGAGCCTGAAGGCAATATTATTATTAAAGAAGAACCTACTGAGAATTCAGTATCTGAAGAAAAAAATATTATGGAACCTATAGAAAAAGCCGCCGATTCGCCAAAAAAGCCGGATCAGGAAAAAGAGCCTGTTAAACAGGAAAAAGAAGTTGTTGAAGTTGAAAAAGCAGAAGAACCTGTTTCTGAAACCTCAAAAACTGAAGTTGAAGTGTCTGAGCAAAAGCCTGAAATTGAGAAATTAGAGGAACCCATCCCAACAATTTCTGAAGAAAAGCCAAGCGAGGAAGTCATTGCTGAGAAAAAAGAAATTGAAATTACTGAAACCGAAAAACCGGAAATTTCAGAAGATAAATCAGAAGATAATTCAGAAGAAAAACCTTCTCAGGAAATAGTTTCTGAAGATAAAGATACTAAAATCCAAGAAATTATACCTGAAGCCGAAGATAAAACAGAAATCCAGGAACCTGAGAAAGCCTTGGATACTAAACAAAAAGAGCTTAAAGAAGTTGATGACGAGACTCATCCTGAGAATTATGATTCTTTCTCTAAGGAAGAATTAATTGAAATGCTGGGTGAAATAGTTCAGGAAGATGATGTTAGTTCAATAAAAACTAAGGTTACTCTTATCAAGGTAACATATTATAAAAAGCAAAAAGAGGACGAAGAAAAAAGATATAAGAATTTTCTTTCACAGGGAGGTACAAAAGAAGATTATGTTCCTGAAGAAGATTTATTGGATAAAAAGTTTGCCGAAACTTTTGATATTTATAAAAAAAATAGAGCGAAATACCGAAAAGAGTTAGAAAATAATAAGGTAGAAAATCTCGAAAAAAAGAAAGGTATTCTTGATGAACTTAAAGAGTTGATTAATTCAGACGAAACGCTGAAAAAAACTTATGACGATTTTAAATTGCTTCAGGAAAAATGGAAAGGAATCGGAATGGTTCCAGCCGGCGAAGTTAGCAACCTTTGGCAGAATTATCACTTTTTGGTAGAAAGATTTTTCGATAAAGTAAAGATAAACAATGAATTGAAAGACCTTGACCTAAAGAAGAATTTAGAAAGCAAAATTATTCTTTGCGAAAAAGCCGAAGAACTTCTGTTAGAAACTTCAGTTTTGAAATCTTTCAAACAACTGCAAAAATATCATGAGGAATGGAAAGAAATCGGCCCGATTCCGCAAGACAAAAAAGACGAAATTTGGGAACGATTCAAAACAACTACAAATAAAATCAACGAAACTCGTAGAGAATATTATTCCAAACTTCAAGATCAACAAATAGTAAATTACGAAACGAAAATTGCTCTTTGTGAAAAAGCTGAAGAAATACTTTCAAAAGAAAATAATTCAGTTAAAGATTGGCAAAAACGTACCGATGAAATAAATGAATTACTAAAAGTTTGGAAAACCATTGGCCGTGCACCGCGTAAACTCAACGACGAAATATGGGAAAGATATAAAGCCTATCTTGATGCATTTTTTGCCGCAAAAAAAGAATTTTTTACAAAACTCAAACAAGAGCAAATTGATAATTACAATCAAAAACTTGATTTATGCGCTCAGGCTGAGTCTCTTTCCGAAAGTTCGGATTGGAAGAAAACTACAATGGACCTAATTAACCTCCAACGAAGATGGAAGGAAATCGGCCCAGTATCTCGCAAAAATTCTGATAAAATTTGGAAACGCTTCAGGTCAACATGCGATAAATTTTTTGATAGGAAATCAGAATATTTTAAAAATATCCATTCAAATGAAGCCGATAATCTTAAACTTAAACTTGACCTAATTAAGAAAATAGAAGAATATCAATTTGGTGATAATAAAAATGAAAATCTTGAAATAATAAAAGGCTTCCAGAGGGAATGGACTGAAATTGGACATATTCCGATAAAGGAAAAAGATAAGGTTCAAATTTCCTTCAGAGATTCTATAAATAAGCATCTTGATGCTCTGAAAATTAATTCTTTGGAAATAAGCACTTTAAACTTTAAATCAAAATTCGATACCATAAAATCTTCTCCCGATGCAAACAGATTAATATATCAGGAGCGTACTTTCATTTCAAATAAGATTGACAGATTACGAGATGAAATAAACTTATGGGAAAATAATATTGGTTTTCTTGCTAACTCAAAAAAGGCAAGCCTTTTGAAAGTAGAATTTGAAAAGAAAATTGATAAAGCTAAAAAAGATTTGCTTGTTTTAGAAGCGAAATTCAAAATCGTTAAAGAATATTAATATTTCAAATATCTGAGTTTGGCCTGATTAAAGAAATTTTTCATGGCTTAAAATTCTTAGTTCTTAAATCGAAATATTTATTATTTACTTATTAGATATTTTAATATTTACTATTTCTGAATTGCTTCCGACCTTGATGGGTGCAACCGCTGTTCCGTATCCCGAAGAAATATAAAAATGTGTATTTTTCTTTTTCAAATATCCCCAATCTTCTTCAAAAATTAATCCGGTAATATAGTTCAATGGCCAAAGTTGCCCGTTATGTGTATGTCCTGAAAACTGTAAATCAATTGCATACTCTGCTGTTTTTTCTAAATTAAACGGCTGATGATCCAGCAAAATTACCGGAAGATTGAAATCCACATCCTTCGTTAGTTCATCAAATGATTTTCGTCTTTTCCCGGAAACATTCTTTCCTTCAATATCATCTCTCCCGATAATATAAAATTTATCATCAACTTTAATCACCGTATCCTTTAGCATGTGAATTCCATATCTCTCAAAATATTCCAATTCTTTATAGGCTCTGCTTATGTACTCGTGATTACCCAAACAAGAAAATATTCCATATTTTGGATTCAAGTCTTTGAAGTGTTTTAATAAATCATAATGTTTTACAACTTTTAGATTATCGTCAATAATATCGCCGCCAATAAGAACCAAATCGGGCTTAAGTTTGTTAATATTTTTTATTAAACGCTTTGTTTTAGATTCATTTACCATTGTGCCGAGATGAATATCACTTACCGCAACAACGTTTAATGATTCAAAACCATTTTTTTTCTTATTTAATGAAATATCAAGTTTTTTGATTTTTGGATTTCTCGTATTAATATATCCGGTAACTATTACTACTGAAATAATTGAGAATGAAATTATCCCAATAATAAGTTTTGTTATCTTAAAATCAGCAGTAATGAAAACAGCATACTTTTTGTCCAATACACCTTATTTTATGTTTTTTCCTATTCCCGGGTTACCCCGAAAAGTCTCATTTCATTTTCCTTACCCCTGAGCTTAACCCCACCAATTTCTTCTAATCTGAAATTATTTGTTCCCTTAATTTGGTTCATAATTTCCTCAGAAATCAAAAAATCCTGATTATAGGTTTTACAAGCTTCCTCGATGCGTGCAGTAGTATTCAAAACATCACCCATAAAAGCAATTTCCCTTTTGGTATAACCTAATTCGCCGGTAATGACAATACCCCCATGAATTCCTGCCTTAAATTCAGGGACAACACCATATTTTTCTAAATAATAATCCGATCTTGAGTTGATTTTTTCTTTTATCAGGAAAAAACATTCAATACAATTTGCCTGCATAATTGCATGTTTTATTTTCCAGGTTGCAATGGCTTCATCACCAACATACTTATATATTTCACCTTTAGTTTGATTTATCGGATCCAGTATATCATAGAAAAAATCGTTCACTAAAGATAGAAATTTTATGTGACCAATTTTTTCTGCAATAGCAGTTGATGATTTTATATCCAAAAACATAAAAACTCTCTCTACTTCAAAAGGCTTGCGGTATTTCCCAATAAATAATTTGATCAAAACATTTTTCCCGATCAAAGTATTAATAATAAAAAAAAAGTTAAAAAAAATACTGAGTGTCAATCCAAACAATAAACCTATCTGTGACTCAAAGCCTGTCAGAGCATTTAAATTTTTAAACAAATTCCCAAAATTTCCATTCATGTAAAACAACACAACACCTATCCATGCAACAACCATGATAATAATCACATTGCTAAATGTGTTTATGATCAAAAGGAAGAAGAGGTTTGTTCTTCGTATAAGTCTTTTTAAAATTATTTTTTTGTAGGATATCATTGTCATATAAATAGTAAACCCGATAAACAAACCTGCCCAAACAGATAGCAAGCTCCTGTAATAAACAAAATACATGAAAATGGCAGTGATTAATCCTGCAATTATTGCACTCAGCAAATAGCCTTTAAATTCCTGTTTTCTTATTGAACTCATAAAAATTTATTATTCTCTTATAAAATTCTCAATATTTTTTCTGCAAGAATTTTTTCTTATATCAATCCTATTTTTCTCATTTCCCAAAAACATTTTTCAGTTGCATTTATATCAGATGAAGCATCATGCGCTTCTTCAAAATCTTCACCGAAAAGTTTAATATGCAATTCTGATAATTTTGGCCATTTGTATCCATAAGGTCCCGGAAGCCTGCAATAATTAGTTGAAGCTTTCATGGTACACAATTTTCTTTTCCTCGGGAAATCACCATTAACACCTTTTCTTAATAATTCAGCTCCTAATATTTTTTCATCAAAGCTAATATTGTGAGCAACAATAAAATCAGCTTGTTCAACTAATACACTGAATGAGTTAAGTACTTTCTCAAGCTCCTCCCCTTCTTTAATAGCTCTTTCCGTTGTAATTCTGTGTACTCTGGAGGCATCTAATGGAATCGTGAAATTCTCCGGTTTAATAATAAAGTCGTCTGATTCAATCCGATTACCTAAAGAATCCGATAAGATCCAGGCAATTTGAACCATTCTTGGCCAATTATTCAAATCCGTAACCGGAGCTTTCCAGTTTCGGGGTAGTCCTGTTGTTTCTGTGTCGAAGAATAGATACATTTTTTTAATTATTAATTTGAATTATCTTTATATTTTCTTGCATTATTCGCAGCTAATAAATATTTGCTAAATTAGATACAATATCTTACCTTTCGCAATAATACTTTTCTTGTTAATACATCTGCCAAAGATAAAAAACACTTCTAAGCATCCAAATATCCGAATAATAAAATAAATTTGAAAGCTATACGGAAACGCACAAACATTACAATAGATGTAATCATAAAAGACTTAATTTTGCATAAGTTAGTTCGTTAATATTTTACCTGCCCGCCTAATCATAAAGGCAGGTATTGTAGATTTATGTCAGTTTAAAAAATCAACTCTTTTTCATTTTGATTCACTTTGTGTCTGCACAAAAACTCTGTTTTCTTGCAAAAGCTACATGTTAAATATTTTAATATTAACTATTTCTGACTTACTTCCTACCTTAATTGGTACAACTGATGTTCCATATCCCGAAGAAATATAAAAATGTGTATTCTTCTTTTTCAAATATCCCCAATCTTCTTCAAAAATTAATCCGGTAATATAGTTCAATGGCCAAAGTTGCCCGTTATGTGTATGTCCTGAAAACTGTAAATCAATTGCATACTCTGCTGTTTTTTCTA
>Ga0208648_1001925_pt1 | contig 15397 bp, 17 predicted proteins | sample AntAceMetag02UKL_FD_184772 | JGI IMG/M metagenome (GOLD analysis project Ga0208648, IMG submission 184772) | Saline lake microbial communities from Ace Lake, Antarctica - Antarctic Ace Lake Metagenome 02UKL (SPAdes) (version 2) | ecosystem: Environmental > Aquatic > Non-marine Saline and...
CAAAAAATCTTGAAACCGGAGTGTACTACTGTACATGAGGATTTCAGGATTTTGCAGCAACGCAGTAGATGGGTGAGTTTTCGTTCAAACACTAAGTAAAGCTTGCACCACCTGTGAACGAAAACGTTGTAAAACCCGTTCATTTATAAGGAGAATATCATGATTAAAGCTGAAGATATCATGGAAACAAATGTCATCTGCGTCTCCCCGGACACAGAAATACCCCGTGCCGTTGAAACCCTTTTAAACAATCATATCAATGGAGTCCCCGTAGTTAACGACAAAAAAGAACTGTTGGGAATCCTTTGCCAGAGCGACCTGATCTTCCAGCAGAAAACAATGCCCATCCCCCCGATTTTTACCCTCCTTGACAGTATCATTCCCTTGTCATCGTCCAAAAAATTGGAAGACACCCTGCAAAAAATTTCAGCTGCAACCGTTGACCAGGCCATGATCAAAAACCCCATTGCAGTATCTGCTGATACTCCTTTATCTGAAATTGCAAGCCTTATGGTGGAAAAGCATTTTCACACCATACCCGTGGTGGACGGCAAAAAACTTATAGGCATCATTGGCAAAGAAGATGTTTTAAAAACCCTGATACCAAACGAATAACCCAACATTGACTTCAACATTTTCCATCCCCAATATCCGTTTGTTTATTGCTTTTAAAGTCTTTTTTAATTCAAGATTCTACTACCCTGTCTTTACGATTCTGTTCCTTGATTTCGGCCTGACCATAGCCCAGTTTTCCATCCTCAATGCTGTCTGGGCTGCCACCATAGTTCTTGCTGAAGTGCCTTCCGGGGCTCTGGCCGATATTATCGGGCGGAAAAGGCTGCTGGTTTTTGCCACATCCATCATGATCATTGAGATTAGCATCATCAGTTTTATTCCAAAAACTAATCCTTTGCTTATTTTTATTGTTTTCCTGATCAACCGTGTCTTAAGCGGGCTTGCAGAAGCTGCTGCCAGCGGGGCTGATGAGGCCATTGCCTATGATTCCCTGGTAGCACAAGGCGATGTTCGCCAATGGGGCCGTGTGCTGGAAATCCTTGCGCGGTTTCAATCCATTGGATTTATTATTGCCATGAGTGTGGGAGCTGCCATTTATGATCCAAACCTGCTTGAAAAGGTTTGCCGGTTTTTCAGCCTTTCCATACCCTTTTCCCAGGAAACCACCATGCGGTTTCCCTTATATCTTACCTTGATTCTGGCAATCTGTGCATTTATCACCACCCTTAGAATGGAAGATCCAGATAAAAATCCCTGTTCAACGGATGTAAAAAAACCAAGGGTCCGACAGGCTTTCAGTCTCACACTCAAGGCCGGCATCTGGATTTTAAAAACCCCTTTTGCACTTTCCATAATACTTTTCGGCATGCTGTTTGACGGCATTATCAGAATGGTAATCACCCTTTCCAGCCAGTACTACAGGATGATCGATTTGCCTGAATCCACTTTCGGCATTATTGGATCTTTTGTTGCCATGTTCGGGCTTGTGATTCCTAAAATTGCCAAAAAAATTGCAGAAAACCATTCCCCGACCTATGCCCTTTGGATCACAACCGGGTTAACATTTACAGGACTTACCACAATGAGTTTTTTCTGGTCCTATGCCGGATTAATTCCCGCTTTGATTACTTTTTCCGCCATGTATTTTACTGGTTTTTTTGTCAGCTTTTATATGAACCAGGTCACATCGTCTGAACTGCGGGCAACGGTTTTAAGCTTTAAAGGCCTGGCCTATAATATTTCCTATGGCATTTTAGGCATTCTTTATGCCCTTGTTTTAAAAATCAAAAAACAGGGTCTTTGTGCAGAACCTGATGAAAATGCCCTTTTTATGGATACCTTTTCCGGGTTCCCCATCACCTTTATTCTCTGGTTTATTCTTTTAGTGGTAATATATTTTTTTTACTTGAAAAAACCATTATTTCCCAAACAATAAGCCTGATAAAGTAATCTTTCCTTTTTTGAAATTTGTTTGAAAAAATACTTGCAATTGAAAAAAAATCTGATAGCTTGAATAAAATAGCCAATGAGATTGCAAGCCATTCCGCCAAAAAAAGCAGATAAACATAATTTATCAACGTAACTTTAGAGGGGCTGTATCTTGAAAAAAAGCGAACCCATTTTAGCAAACAATCAGGGAGGATTTACCCTGATTGAAATCATTGCAGTACTTGTAATCCTTGGTCTTCTTTCAGCCTTTGCCGTACCAAAGTATATGAATACACAGAATCAGGCCAGAATCAAATCTGCCCGGGCAGCAATCGCTGAAACAAAGTATAGACTCTCTTCTACATATGCACAATATCTGCTTGCAAATAATGGTTCAGCGCCTGATAATATTAATGCGCTTTGTAACTTTATAAACGATACCTCTATTTTACCAAAAAATGGAAATGGAAATGTTCTCATGGGAAATGAGTACGCTGTAAATCTTAAAAACAATGGAACTATAACTGTGACAGCAGTTCAGGGAGTTGCAGTAAGTGGGGTAACGGGCACATGGACAATGCCCTAATTAATTTTTGAGCGAGCCCTTACCATTGAAAAGATGAGCTGGCACCGCTGGCACCAAGCTTTAGACTGAAATCTGCAAAATATTGTTTCATGTTCGCATTGCTATCATAAAAAGCATGAAGTCCGATTTCATCGGGCTTGATGGTACTAAAATTTGTTGTTACCAGTGAATTGTCTAAAACAGGCTGGGGATTATTTGTGTTCCATTGAACAATATTATAATTGCCATAAACCCAGTCAATTGTACCTAAAGGTATGGCAGAGGTTCCCTGAATAAATCCGGAAATATGATTTTGCCTTGTTCCACCAGGACCATCAAGTTTTTCTTCAAGCTTTAAAAAAATTGTTGACCAGTCTTTCAGGACTGATCCAACGAGGACACCGTCGGAGGTGGCTAATTTTTTGTAATCTATTAAAAACAAATTTTTTGATGAATCTCTTTTTTCCCATAATACAATATAAACAGAATTATTCATGATCCCATTAAAACCGTTAAGAAGCACATTAGAAAACGGCCAGTTGGAATCTTTTGACTTGAAATAGGATATCCCATAAGATCGGTGCGTCCACCATTTAGCCCAGCTTGGATTTGGTGGAGAAAGGCGGAATGAAATGCCGTGCATGAAATGACCTCCCTGACCTCCTGTTATTACAAGTTTTATCTTTACCTGTGCCTCATAACTCAGCAAATCATTGTTGTCAGTCCAGGCTTGAGCAAGATCAGGGTTGTCAGGGTTGGTCTTCCACCATCCAAGGCTTAAAAGTATTGGATAGTATTCGTCTTTAGCATCGTTTTTCCCCTTGCCTTTCCCCTTGCCTTTCCCCTTGCCTTGCCCGGATCCCTTATTGCTTTTAAGTACAAGAGCTACTTCCGTTGTACTTGATACTATTTTTACCATACCCGCCCCTGTAACAGCCCAGATGGGATTCAAAACAGGTTTGCCTTTATTGTTTGGGATTGTTAATCCTACTATATCAGTTAAGTCACCCCCGCCTGATTTTAAAAAATTTGAGGTAAGGTCATATTTTGATTCAAACCATGATCCGGGATTGACAATGCCCGTGGAATAAATAATTGTCCGGGAAGCATCTGCTGGATCCACCATGGTTCTAATAATAAAAGCATCTCCATTGTCCAGATTAAACTGGGTGCTGGCAGTGTAGGTTATATTGTTGGCCACATTTAATTTGGCATAATTTATGCCGGATTCTGCAAGATAATATGCCCTTGAGTGGGCACTGGAAAAAAGCCCGGTCTGTGTGGAGCCAGAGGTAAAATACATAGTGCCGGCACTCATAATTCCAATAATCGTAATAGCGGCAATAAGTCCGATGAGCATGAACCCTTTATTGTTATTAAAATATTGTCCGGCATTATTTTTTAATTGATTCATTACCCCACCTTTTTTTGCTCAAGGTAGATTCCTTGGCACTATTTTACTTGTAAATACTGAGGATATATTATCCACCCCGATAAACTCCAGTGTAACCCCAATCATTATAGTAGAAATAGTCCAGGTCGTAGCCGGAGTTGAGTCATTATAAGCATCATAGTATTCAAGCTTAAAATCTTTCACCGAGTCAACAAGGGTATTACCATTGCTGGAAAAATCATCATACAAAAGGGGATTACCAGAGGTCCCTCCCCATGACAATTTGTGGGTTTCAAGCGTTCCGTTTCTATAGATATCATAAACAATGGAAGTTGAAGTCCCCTGACCAGATGTAACTGTGGTCAGATTTCTAAACTCCTTTGAAATTCTTATCATTGCAAGTTGGCCTTTATAGGCAGTTTCTGAATTCTTTTTTTGAGAAAAATAATTGTTAACCGCACTCATAACACCCATACTGCCAAAAAGAACAAGAAGTCCTGAAATAATCATGACAACGATTAACTCAATTAATGAAAAACCGGATTTACTGGAAATTAATTTAATCATAATCCATTCTATTTTTTATGGTATAGTACTGTTAACTTTTCTTTGGAAGTTATTGATTCAATAGTCACTTTTAACAATTCCCCATATTCTGAATCACCTGTGGGAGCTGTTTGTTCTGCATTGGCGACAAATTTAATAAACCGGTTATGGATCACCCTATAGGTGCCATAACCATTATTCTGATTACTTTCTTCCGTTGCGCCAATACTGGTTTGCAGCGAAATCAGGTCTGAAGTATAATTTTGGGAATAATCTGATGTAATGTTTTCAATAATTTCATGGAACTTTAAAGACTTATCAAGATCAAATATCGGTAAAGGGCTCCTTACACTGGAGGTATAAACAAACTGGTACGCCATGGTTGCAAAAATTGAAGCAATCACAATCACAACAATTAATTCAATCAATGTAAATCCATTATTCTCTGTTTTTAACTTCATAGCACCCTAATAAATAAAACCTGTTTTTTGAGTTATTGTAAGCGTGCGTGGATTTTTCCCCTGCTTTCTTAAGGTAATAACAATATCAGAGTTTCCAGGGCTTCCAAGATCATCAAAGGTTATAGTTGTTGTGCCTGGGGTGGCTATGACTCCACTTGCAAAGGTATGTGTGACAGAATTTTCATTGGGAAGATTCACTGGCGCAGTGGAACCATTTTTTTGAAGGGTGTATGAGGTGCCCCCGCTTATTCTAATACCCCAGGATTGGTTATGACTCATGGCCCTGATCTGGCTATATCTAAGATGGGTTTTCAAGGTTTCTATTTCCTTCACCACATCATAGACATCTATTGAATTCATTTTGGATACGGCAACAGCAGAAAGGATACCGACAATAACAAGCACACATATGATTTCAATTATTGTAAAGCCATTTGAATTGACTGGCACATTGAAAATCTGATATGTTTTAATTTTTTTCATCGAATCTTTCTATAGATTTATTGTCATTATGTCAATTCTTTTCGATATTGGGAAAAAAAGAATCTAAATTTTTATTTTTCACCTTAATATATTTTCAATCGAATTTCAGAATGCCAACTTGATTTGCTTGCAAATAAAGGGCCTGCTCCTGCAAAAATTACTGCTATTTGCAACCTGGCAAATGACACCTCGATTTTACCGACAAATGCAAACGCAGATATTCCTCTGGGAAATGATTACACTGCAACACTTAGTGATGGGCTTATTACGATAACAAAAGTTAATGGCACCAGTAAGTGGTGTAACAGGCATTTGGACAATGCCCAATTAAGAGGGCCTGAACAATAAAGTATAAGTGACCTTAAAGACAACTTCTTTGTTTCAGGTCTTTTACATATTTTTTTACCACTGAAAACTAGGGCCTGAGCCAAGCTTTAAACTAAAATCTGCAAAATATTGTTTATCGCTCGCATTGGAGTCATAAAAAGCATGCAGTCCGATTTCATCGGGCTTGTAAGTACTAAAATCTGTTGTTGTAAAAGAATTGTCTATAACATGCCCTGAATGATTGTTTTTCCATTGAACAATATTATAATTACCGGAATCCCAGTCAATTGCACCTAAAGGTGTGACAGCAGGTCCCTGAATAAATCCGGAAATATGGTTTTGTCTTGTTCCACCTGGACCATCAAGTTTTTCTTCAATCTTTAAAAAAATTGTTGCCCAGGCTTTCAGATCTGATCCGTCAAGGACACCGTCTAACTTGGTTAATTTTCTGTAATCAATCAAAGACAGGGTGTTGCTTGAACTTTCTTTTTCCCATAACACAATATAAACAAAATTATTCATGATCGCTTTAAATGAATTGTCAAGATCTACATTGAACGGCCAGATTAAATTTTTTGACTTGAAATAGGATATACCATAAGACCGGAGCGTTTTGCTGTCTGCCCAGCCTGGATTCTTTGAAGAAAGCCTGAATGAAATGCCATGCATGAAATGATCTCCATGACCCCCAATTATTTCAAGCTTGACCTTGACCTGTGCTTCATAGCTCAATAACTCATTGTAGTCAGACCAGGCTTGATCAAGATCAGGTTTTTTGGGACTTGCCTTCCACCATCCAAGGCTTAAAAGTATGGCATTGTGTGTCTGGATCTTTTTTCCCTTTTCTCCCTCTTTGCTTTTCTTGGGTCCTTGCTGGCTTTGAAAACCAAGGACTCCGTTGCCGATATCTTTTCCGACTTTTACCTTAGGCTGCCCTTTAATGCTCCATATGGGATTCAAGACTATTTTGTTTTCCTTGTCCTGCATAGTTAATCCTACTAGTTCACTTAAATCAATCCCCCCTGATTTTAAAAAATTTGACGTAATGTCATATTTTGATTCAAGCCATGACCCGGGATGGACAATGCCGGTCGAATAAATAATTGTCCGGGATGGATCTTGTGGATCAACTTTTGTTTTAATAATAAAAGCGTCGCCATTGTCCAGATTAAACTGGGTAAGGGTCTTGAAAAATATACCTTCTTGAATATTTAATTTGGCATAATTAATACCGGATTCTGCAAGATAATATGCCCTTGAATTGGCATTGGTAAAAAGTATGGCCTGTGTTGCGCCAGAGGTAAAATACAAAGCGCCGGCACTCATTATTCCAACAATCGCAATGACTGCAATAAGTCCTATTAGCATGATCCCTTTATTGTTATTATAAATTTGTCCGGCATTGTTTTTTAATTGATTCATTACCCCATCTCCTTATCATCGCTTCCAGGGCTTCCAAGATAATCAAAGGTTATAACCTGAGTGCCAGGGTTTGTGCTTATTCCATTTGCAAAAGAATGGTAGGAAGATTCACAGATACAGTGGAAACTTGATATTTTCCAATTTCTTTCATACAATATTTGTATAAATTTATAAGAATTATGTCAATTTTTTTTAATATTGGGGAAAAAAAGAATCTAAATTTTTATATTTTATTTTTCACATTAATATATTATAGTTTTTATACTTACACAGTGTTTGACCGAAAACATGAATAACTCAACTTTCGGAGTTGATAGATTTGAGTGGGGTCTGCAAGGACTTAAGGCCGAAAGTTGAGTGAATAATAAAGGATAATATTATGGCACACGAAGACAAAGGGCATTATGCAGCAAAACATAAGGGCAGACAGATCAATGAAACCATTGCCGCAAAAATAAGGGCATTTTCTAAAGACAATTGTATTAAATGTGCCAGGGCCCATAAGGCTGGAAAAGAACTGAACATTTCTCCATCTGAAATCGGCGTACAGACAGATCTTTTAGAATATCGAATTGCAGATTGCCAGCTTGGATTATTTGGTTATAGCGATGGACAAAAAAGAATTGATCCAGATATTGAAATTACGCCTGATTTAAATGAATACCTGGATAAAGCAAACAAAGACGGCAGGATATCCTGTCTGGAATGCTGGAATATTGCCAAAAAATTAAAAATCAAAAAACTTGATCTGGGATCAGCATGTGAACAAAAAGACATCCGGATAAAGCCATGTCAACTGGGCGCTTTTTAAACAAATTATTGTTTATTGAGCGTTAAGCGTTAAGCTTTTTTTGCGTTTTCCGCTTTCTGTTTTGTTTTTGCTTTTTTATCTTTTCTATTTTTTTTAGTTCTTTCTCATCCTTGCCCGTCATGGCTTCTTCTATTTTTTCAAGAAGCTTGCGCAGGGCAAAAAACCGGTTTAATCGCTGGGATCTTGATTTGCCACATTTCACTGATAAATTGGTTTTTTTATGTTTGAGAAACACGGCAGAAGAGGATTTATTGACCTTTTGTCCTCCTCTGCCCGATGCTTTTATAAATTTTTCTTCAAAATCTTCTTTTTTGATTCCCAGGTCGTTCATCCTCTTTTCGAGGTCAAACAATTTATCGTTACCAGGTCCTGTCATCCCAATTTAGGCACTACTTGTTTTTCCAGACAGGTTTTCTTTTCTCCTCAAAGCTTGCAATACCTTCAAGGGTATCTTCTGTCTTCATCATGGTGTTAAGGAAATAATTGCTGACAAGGTCTACACCCTGGAAAAAATTAGTTCCGATATGACGTTTTACGGCCCGTTTGTTAAGACGGATGATCAAAGGGCTTGCATGGCAGATTTGTTTTACCTGGCCATCAACTATTGCCTGAAAATCATCAACAGATGCCACCCTTGATACAAATCCAAGGTCACGGGCTTCCTGGGCAGTATAATTCTGACCCGTGGTAACGATTTCAATGGCTTTAGCCGGGCCTACAAGCTCGGGAAGCCTTAACGCAGCATAGGGCGGGAAAAAACCAAGTTTGATTTCCGGCTGCCCCAATATGGCTTTTTCCGAGGCAATGACAATATCACAGGCAATGGCAACTTCCATGCCTCCCCCTAAGCATGCACCATTTACGGCGGCAATAATGGGGATATCAATCATATTTATCAATTCAAAAATCCGGTTAAATGTTGACACCATTGCATCCACATTATCTGGTTTATGGTCTGCCACTTCCACGCCGGCACAAAAGCTTCTGCCTTCGCCTGTAATCACAACGCATTTTAATTCTTCATCTGCTGCTATTTTTTCAAGCTGGGCATTGAGTTCATTCATCATGGGGATGTCCAGGACGTTGTGTTTGGGTCGATCAAGAATGATCCTGGCAACCTGACCATTGTTTTCAATTTTTAAAAATTTAGGTTCTGCCATATTGTCCTCCTGCTTAAAATAATCTGGTTTAATTTATCCTCTGATAACCCTTGGCGTAATCATATGATGCTGGGGGCAGATGGATTTTGGATTCTGGTAACAAGCTCCTGCAAAGGCTTTCAGATAATCACGCAATTCGCTCATCTTAACCACTTCATCCACCATACCATATTTTGCACAATAGGCCGGTCTTGAATTATCATAGTATTCCTTGGCCAGTTGATTCATTTTCTCGATAATGGGTTCAAGGGGACGTCCTGCCTCTTTCTCTTTGACAAGTCTTCTGGAAAAACTTGCTGCCGCAGCTGTTTCACCATGCATAACGTAAATTTCAGTTGTACCTACCCCCAGGGTAAAGGCATTGTGACGGTTGGCAGTAGGACCTCCCATAACATAATGGGCGGCTGCCGTTCCTTTTCTCAAAGTGATCAAAGTCATGGGCACGTCTGTCTGCTGGATGGAGTAGATCAGTGACTGTCCAAGACCTAGAAGCTCTGCTTTTTCAGCAATATCACCCACATCAATACCCGAGGTATCCTGAAACCAGATCAAGGGGATGCGATCCCGGCCGCAAAAGGTGACAAATTCATTCATTTTGATCAGGCCCTGGCGATATAGCTTGCCGCCGATTCCGCCGTAATCTGCATACTCGGGATAATCTTCTCCCAGCCAGCCCTGGTTGTTACCGATGATTCCCACAAGGAATCCATCCATTTTCACAAGACCAGTATAAATCTCCGGGCCGTAATCTGGTTTGAATTCCATGTGTTCGCTGCCATCAACAAGACGGGCAATGATTTCTTTAAAATTATAAATCTGTTTCTGGTTACAGGGTATTAGACGGTAAAGGTCTTCTGCCGGAAACCTTGGTGCTTTGGGTTCTGCCACCCTGAAAAATTTCGGGTTATAAGCTGGCATATCTTTCATATAATCTTTTAGTCCGTCAAGAACGCCTTTTTCTTCTTCATAGACATACCTGAAAAAACCTGTTTCATTAAAATGAATGTCAACTGATCCCGGGGGTTTGGCCTTGAATTGTTTTGCAGATGCAATGAGTTGCTCTGCGCCTTCCAGATCAAAATAGCCCTTGGGAGACATGCCGCTTAAAATACCTCCGCCACCCACGGCAATATTGCAATCCTTATGGGCGAACAGAATGGTCGGGCTGATGCCCTGGTATCCGCCGCCGGCAGGGTTAGTGCCATAGATGCCGGCCAGTATTGGAATTCCCATTTGCTCAAGTTCTGCATGACGGTAAAAGGTTGTACCGCTTCCTCTTCTGTTGGCATAAAACTTTTCCTGTTCAGTCAGCTTTACACCGCTGCAGTTGACCAGCCAGACCAGGGGGATATTCAGTCGTTTTGACAGATCAGTGGCCCTCAGAATATTTTCAGGCTGGCCAGGAAGCCAGGCGCCTGCCATGACCTTATTATCAAATCCTGCAACAACACACCATTTGCCGGAAATCTTTGCCAGTCCGTCAATAACATTTGTGGTATTTTCCTCATTATCTTCAGGATTGAACAGGGTATGTAAAGGATTCCAGGTACCTGGATCAATCAGATATTCAAGCCGCTGCCACACTGTCATGACTCCCCTTGCATTGATTTTTTCAGTGGGCATTCCCGCGTTTTTTACTTTTTCGACTTCAACATCAATCCCGGCTTCCACTTCCCTGATGTTTTTTACGTTTTGTTCTGAACTTAACAATTGACCTTTATTAAGTGCCACACCAAATTCTGTCATTTTTTCAAAATATTGTCTCATTATCTACTCCCGGTGCAATAATAAATTTTTATTTGAGATAAGTCTCCCCCCCATTAAAGGAAAGCCAAACTCTTATCATAAAATCGTAAATCCGATATCCTGCCAAGAGGGAACACCCCACTTGACTTTAAACTTTTCTTTAAGTATAGACCAAAACTGTCTTGTTTAAGAAAAAATATTTTTCTGGCAAGGAAAAAATCAAATATGTTTTGAACAAAGGAGATGAAAATGAGCACAGAAATTTTAGCCCCCATGCCCGGTACAATCTTCCAGGTCAATGTGAAAGAAGGCGATGATGTTGTTGAGGGACAGGAGCTTTTGGTCCTCGAAGCCATGAAAATGGAAAACCCCATTGTTTCAACTATTGAAGGCAAGGTAAAACAAGTCAGTGTAAAAGTGGAAGACAAAGTTGCCACCAAACAGCTTCTTCTTGTTATTGAATAATCATCAATACCTTGATCAATTACGGGCATACCAGATTTTGTATCTGCAGAGGGCCTCATTATTTGTGCTCTCTGCATGATATAAAGTTGTTCATTTTCTTTTTTGTATAACCCTTTATTGATTTGACTTGTCCTTAGGACAGTCTCTGGATAGCCCTTTCCATCCTAATTGTTTCCTATAAAAAAATACCTTTTTAATGCCACTTAAAAATGAAATAAATACCCTTTTTTGTCAAGCTATTTTTTAGCTATATTTTAACTTTCTTCTTGACAAGCCTATCAAATTTTAGTTTATCTTACAACTTATGTTATGATATAAAACAGATGTTTTGATATATAAAACATTTCAGTATAACCATTTAGGAGGAACAATGGATTTTCAATTATCAAAAGAGCTTCAGATGCTCCAGAAAGAAATCAGAAATTTTGCAAAAAAACAGATCGAACCCTATGTTGATGAATGGGATGAAAAGCACTATTTTCCAATTAAAGAGGTAATGAAACCTCTTGGAGAATTAGGATTTTTCGGAACTGTCATCCCTGAAGAATATGGTGGGGAAGACATGGGTTTTCTGGCTGCCATGATCGTGACAGAAGAACTTGCCAAAGTATCTTCTTCATTAAGAGTCCAGGTCAACATGCAGGTTTTGGGATGTGCCTATACCATCTTCAAATATGGAAATGAAGAAGTCAAAAAGAAATATGTGGAAAAACTGTGCACTGCCGAATATATCGGCGGGTTTGGTATAACAGAATCTGATGCTGGTTCAGATGTTATGGCCATGGCCTCAACAGCTGAAGACAAAGGGGATCACTGGCTCTTAAACGGTTCCAAAACCTGGATTTCCAATGCCAATTATGCAGATGCTCTCCTATACTATGCTTACACTGATAAAGCCGCAGGATCAAAAGGGCTTTCCGCTTTTGTTATCGAGCCTAAAAACTTTGAAGGAATCAAGACTTCAGGTCTTGACAAACTGGGTTCACATTCCTCACCAACAGGAGAGCTTTTCCTTGATAATGTTAAAGTACCCAGGGAAAATATTCTGGGTAACCCCGGAGATGGTGCAAAAATTGTCTTCTCCTCCCTGAATCAGACAAGATTGTCTGCTGCAGCCGGTGGTGTGGGTCTTGCCCAGGCCTGTCTGGATGTGTCCACCAAATATTGTAATGAAAGAAAACAATTTGGCAAAAAAATCGGTGAATTCCAGATGAACCAGGATATGATAGCCCAGATGACGGCTGAAATAGAAGCGGCCCGTCTTATTGTCTACAAAGCAGCCTGGGAAAAAGACCAGGGAAAATTAAACAATGGGCGTGATGTGGCCATTGCAAAATATCTTGCCGGTGAAGTAGCTACAAAATGTGCCAACTATGCCATGAAAATCCTGGGCGCCTATGGATACTCCACAGAATATCCCGTTGCCAGATACTACAGGGATGCCCCGACCTATTCCATGGTTGAAGGTTCCACAAATATCTGCAAATGGATCATTGCACTGGATCAACTTGGGTTTAGAAAAGCTAACAGATAGTTAAAAAGAAAAATTATTATTAATCACCAGGAAGGACATGAAGGTAATAAAGTTTGCTTCGTGTCCTTCCTGGTCTTCATGGTAAAAAATTCTGTGAATCTGTCTATATTCTGTTAAATTAATGACGTTGATCTCTCACAGATCCTGAAAGGAGAAAAAAGTGGACCCAAAAGATATTGCAAAAAAAACAGGTGAAACTGCAAAACTTTACTTTTCCACTGTTAAAGATGAGGAAAAACCATATAATCTGTGGCGGTATTTTGACAAGGACCTTGCCAAAGATATGTCTCTGTATATCACAGGCCAGATGTATTCCAGGGAAAAAATCCCCCATCAAACCCGGCAACTTGTTACTGTAGCGGCATTAACGGTTCTTTCAAAACCGGACGAACTCAAACTCCATACCCATGCGGCCCTGAATGTGGGATGTACAAAAGAAGAGATAGCAGAAGTAATTTTCCAGACCAGTATTTACGGGGGAGTGCCTGCTGCCAATACAGCCCTGACAGTTCTCAAGAAAGTCTTGGAAGAACGCGGCGAAGAATAGCTTGCCCATATCCAATTACATGAATCTTTTTCAGGTATTTTGGGAAAAATAGTAGAATGAAATTAATACTTTTATTTGTTGCTTTGATAGCCGGGATGATGGCACCTTTGCAAGCAGGGTTGAACGGAAAAATGGGACGGGTAATTGGAGATCCTGTTTATGCAGCCTTAATCTCATTTTTAGTGGGAACCATTGGTCTTTTTTGCTATGCAATAGTCACCCGGGTAGAATTTGCAAGTATCCGCCATGCAGCAAATATCCATTGGACTGTTTGGTCTGCCGGCCTTTTAGGCGCTTTTTACGTGACTGCCATCATCATAATAGCACCAAAACTTGGCGCCACCTTGACCTTCGGCCTTATCATAGCAGGACAGCTTGCAATGTCAGTCTTCCTGGATCACTTTGGCCTTTTAGGTATCCCAATGCAATCATTTAGCTGGCAGCGACTTTTAGGCATTGCACTGATCACGGCCGGCGTTATTTTAATCAGAAAATATTAGACCACAAGAGTAGTTATCTCCATTTCTTTTTAAACCTTGAGACCTTTTGATTACGCTTATCCCATTTCCATTATCAGGATACAATCTTACGGGCAAACGCTGATGCCTGATCTTTAACAGACTCGTTCATCTGGTCTGCTGTTGTGCACATGCCAATAAAAAGCTCTCCTGCCTTTACAGTCTTATGGGGTTTTTGCATCCGCTCAAAGGCAGTAAAAACTCCCTCGGCATTGTTTTCATAGGGACCTGCACCTGTTACCAGAAGTGCCTGTCTTTGCCCGGCTACTAAAGATGCGTGATCAGGCTCATGAAAGCGGGTGTAAAGGCAGTAAGTTCTGTCAATAATCGCTTTTATCTGGGAAGTAAAACCCCAGAAATAAAGAGGGGATGCAAAAATGACTAATTGGGCGCCAATCATTTTTTCAAGAATTTCCGGGGCATCATCTTTTTGTACGCATCCTATTTTTTCAGGTTCTTCCTTGCATTTGGCACAGGCAAGGCATCCTTTTATATTTTTTGAATTCAGATAAATGGACTCGACTTCATGTCCCAGGGATTTTAACTCATCTTCCACCCATCCAAGGACTTTGGCGGTATTCCCTTTTTTCCTGGGACTGCCCTGTAGCGCTATAATTTTCATAATTTCTCCTGTTTTTAATTTTGTGTAATATACTTCTAGCATTTTTACAGTGGCTTTACAATCTGTCTTATTTTTCCAGATTGAACAGCTTCAAAAAATTCATCCCCCAATTGCTTGTTTTTTTCAACAACTGTTTTCCAGTAAGCCATGCGCTCCTTATCTTTTCCCTTAAAGGTATTAAAATCTTTTCTATCGGGTATTTTTGCAAAGGGAAGACTTTTCACAAAGGTATTTGATGGTGCAACAAGTACCACATTTTCCATGTGTTTGCTGCATGGTTTGCGGTTTAGTCGTTTATCAAACCACCCGGGTGTAATCTTTTCATAAAAATGGGGGTATAAAACAAGACCGTCCTCATTGGGTAAAAATGGTATGTCCAGGTGATAATCAAGGATTCCACCATCCCTAAATACCCCTGGTGCACCTTCAATAGATGCAACCCCCTCCATTACTATTGGAATTGATCCCGAAGATATCAATGCGGATTTAAAATTAGATGGAGTCAGGCCATAGATGTTCATGGGGAATTGATTCATTAAAGCAAAAGGCGGTATTTTGCCTGGGCCACAAAAAAGAGCTCTTTCAAAAAAAATACCAAGTCTGTTCCGACTCAATAAATTTAAACCTGCCGCAAGTCCTATGCCCAGCGATTGGAGCATAAAACCTTCACTTTTTACAAGACCTTTGCATTTATTGGCTAAAAAACTAATCTTCATGAAAGGATGATTAAGCATGGCTTCAATCTCTTTATCATCAATATACGCAGCCAGAATTCTTTGTGTTTCCCGGGTGATATCTTCCTTTGTAGGTCTCACGTCATAATGCTGGGCAATATATTCCCTTTCAAGTGCCC